>Ga0065708_1000134_pt1 | contig 10808 bp, 7 predicted proteins | sample Hoacrofraction12_2_FD_59095 | JGI IMG/M metagenome (GOLD analysis project Ga0065708, IMG submission 59095) | Hoatzin crop microbial communities from Cojedes, Venezuela, sample from fiber fraction 12 v1 | ecosystem: Host-associated > Birds > Digestive system > Esophagus > Crop | place: Venezuela... | reverse complement strand
TTATGAACGAGGAAACAAAGATATTGAAGATGCCTAAAGGCATACAAAGTTTTGAGGAAATCCGCAATGGAGGTTATATCTATGTGGACAAGACAGATTATGTATGGAAAATAGCCAATGGAAATAAATACAATTTCCTCGGTCGTCCTCGTCGTTTCGGCAAGAGCCTTTTAGCCGACACTTTGAAATGCTATTTCGAAGGTCGTCAGGATTTGTTCCAGCATCTGAAAATTATGAATCTGGAACAAACGCTGGAGAATCAATGGGTGAAAAGAGCAGTGCTTAAGTTTGATTTCAGCGGACCGCAAAATGCAGATCAATTGACAAAGAAACTGAACAACCAACTAGTAAAATACGAGAATATTTACGGCCGTACTCCATCTGCAGAGACTCCTGGAGACAGGCTTCAAGAGCTGATACTTCGCGCATACGCAAAAACTGAACAACAGGTTGCAGTAATAGTGGATGAATACGATGCCCCNNTGCAAAATACCCTTTTTAATGATGATGAATACGAAAAAACAGCAGAGATATACCGNAATTTCTTTCCGACGCTCAAGGAAAACGGACTGTATCTAAAATGTCTTTTTCTTACAGGTGTCACTAAATTTACATCGCTCAGCCTTTTCAGCACATTAAATACCGTCAGCATACTCGGCTATCTTCCCGATTATGCCAGCGCATTGGGCTTGTCAAGGCAGGAGATTATTGACAATTTTCAGCCTCAACTCCAGGAGATGGCAGCCAAAATGAATCAAACCGAGGAAGAGGTAATCGCTCAAATGAAAGACATGTACGACGGTTATCATTTTAGTGATGACACCACTCAGGAAGTTTATAATCCTTTCAGTGTGATTAATGCCTTGTCTGACAAGAATATCAGCAACTATTGGGTGGCCTCGGGTGCCACAAAACTGCTGTATGATATTATAAAAAGGAGTGATGTGAAAGGTATCGATTTCGACAACTGTTATATAAGAAAAACGGAGCTGCAACTCAACGATGTGAGTGTCAAAAACGTCAAGCTCTTCCTGTATCAGTCTGGATACCTCACTATAAATTACTATAATAACGAAAAAGAAAGATATTATTTGAGAATACCAAACAAAGAGGTTAGAGAGACACTGTATGAAATAGTGCTGGCTAACGCCGTGAACAATGATGAATATGAGGTGAGCAGTGCAATTGGGCGTATGCAAGACGCAATAGACGATGATGATATGCCGTCGCTTTTTGACAATCTTGCACAGCTCGTGAGTGAAACACCGTACATAACAGGTTCTGGAGATAAGGACAAACTCTACGAGCGGGATTTCCGCTTTATACTTCGTTGTGCTTTCTATCTATGTGGATGTCGCATAGAAGAGGAAAGACAAACCTCTAAAGGCCGTATCGACCTCGTGGCGCATAGCAAAAATATAATCATCATAATGGAGCTTAAACTCAGCAACAACGGAGGGCTCGAGGCCGCTAAGAAACAACTTGTCGAAAACAATTATGCTTCCGCCTTTTCTGCCGAGGGTAAGAAAATATATCAAGTAGCCCTCAGCTTTGATACGGAGAAGCGAGGCATAAGCGGTTATGATGTGTGTGAGTGCTAATAAAACGAGTTAAAAGTTTTTATTTCATAAATTTCTTGATGGCACTGCCGAGATTTTTGCCTGTGGATTTTGCTCCGTCTTTAATAAGGTTGAGCTTAGTGCCGAAGGTTAAAAAAGACGATTATTCCCTGCCAAATGATTTTTTGAAAAAATCATTTGTTTGACCGAAAAGTTTGATTTTAAGCTGCTGAAAAATGCGCCGCCGTAGCGATTTCGCTGCGACGGCGCTTTTGTTATATAAAGGATGTCTGAATGGCTGTCGTTCACTCCATTTCCACTATGTTATTGAACTGCTGCCATCCCTCTGTTGCCTCATACAATTCCTTGGTGCCGGAGGGCACATAGAGCCAAATTTTTTGCCACATATTTCACTTTTGGCATTAAAAAGACCGCAGCTGCATCATTGATAATACCTTTCTGTGTGCAATGTTACACAAAACATCTATACCAAACAAGAAAGAACGATCTTAAAGATTCTCTATTTCTTCGGCAGTCAATTTAGTAAATTTCTTTATGGCTTCAATATCCATTCCAGACTCTTTCATTACTCTGGCTATTCCTATTTTCTCTTCTTTTTTCCCGATATCGATTCCCTCTTTTTTCCCGATTTCAATTCCTTCTTTTTTCCCAATTTTAAATCCTTTGTTGATACCCTTTTCCTCTGCGGTGTCAACAACATTTTTCAAATCCCTCATTATCATAAGGCTCTCTTCATACGCTTTTACTTCCTGGGGGGAGAACCTCGCAATTTCTGCTTGTTTGAAAAGGTTTTGAAATACTCTTTCCTGTAAAGCCTTAGGTCTTTTTAAGAGCGATGGAAGATTGCTCAAGGCATAAAGCCACTTGTCGAACATCGTTTCCAACTGGTCTTCTGTCTTTTTGAATTTAGGCATCTCAAGATAGATGTATGTAAGCTTATCGTAGAACACGTGCTTGTCTTCGACATCCATAAGTTTTATCTCGTGGTGGTAGCAGTCGTCAGGGTACTCGTTGTCGGGAAAAACAAAATTAAGGATACCGACGGTATATATTTTGTCAAGTTTGAAATCCCATTCTTTGCCTCTTATCGCTTGTTCTCGTATGGGAAACGAGGAATAAAAGACACTTCGGTCTTTGAAATATTTTTGCTCTGCCTTTTGCATCTCCACAATAAAGTGTCCGCCTTTATCGCTCTTGCAATAAAGGTCGAAAATGGCACGTCTGTCGTTTGTGCCGATACCAAAGTGCTCCAACGTGTCATATTGGATATCCGTTATTATCTCTTCTCCCTTCAACAATGAATTCAGAAGGCTGATAGTCAGATCCTTGTTCATTGATGTCCCAAACAGTTTTTTAAAACCGAAATCGGTGTAGGGATTTATGTACTTTCCTGCTTCCATACGTGCATTTTTTTTGTAGTTGATAAAACTCCGAGTGCAAAGATAGTGCTTTTTTCTTATCTGTGCAAATAAATTGCTGATTTTTTGTCTTTTCACCTTATATCCAAATAAAAAATGCCCGGCTGTCAATATTCGCAGAGTGCGAAGACGGTAAGGCAAAAAAGAGTGTTGATGAAATGTGGAGTATTCAAATATCCAGATTCTATCCTATCTACGGAGAAGAGCAGATGAATGTCTTTAGCCTCTACCGTAACGACACCGAGGAAATCAAAGCAGAAATAGAAGAGATGTGGAATTCGTGTGTCGCCCAATTTGAAGCCGCCGTGCAAAGACTGCATGATGAGGCTGAACTCTATCTTTGTTGGAGATGACAAGCCAAGCTGCTGAAAAAGCGCCGCCGTAGCGATTTCGCTGCGACGGCGCTTTTTTTTTTGAGTGTTGGAAAGAAATTTTTTCCAATTATGCAAGACAGACGGTGAAAAAGCTACTTTTTATGCACTTTTTTTGATGCGAAAGAGGGTATTTCAAAAAAAATGACTAAATTTGCAGCTGAAAGAAAAAACAGACAAGATAAGACAACGAAAAGCAATTATGGCGAAACCAAATATTAAAGCATTAGAGGAGAATTTATGGAATGCAGCCGACAAGCTCAGGGCCGACGGCGGAGTGAGCGCATCGAAATACAGCACACCAGTGCTGGGCCTCATTTTCCTGCGCTTCGCAACACTGAAATACGATAAGTACCGCAAGGAGATAGAAGCAGAATATGAGGCGTGCAAAAACGGACGCAACGCCAAGAAGATAGAGGATATCGCACAGGCGAAATGCGGATACTATCTGCCCGACAAAGCCCGATACGACTACTTGCTCTCACTGCCCGAGAGCGAGGACATTCCCAATGCGATAAAAAAGGCGATGGAACTCATAGAGCAGTATGCCCCGGAACTGCGCGGCTCACTGCCGAAAGAGGAGTATCTGGAACTCACGCCAACCGATGAGACCACAACCTCGCGCGACTACTCCTTAGTGAAAGAGCTATTGAAAATCCTCGATGAAATTCCTGCCGACATCAGCGGCGACCTATTTGGAAAGGTGTATGAGTATTTCCTCGGCAAGTTTGCGCTCAAAGAGGGGCAGGGCGGAGGCGAGTTCTTCACCCCTACGAGCGTGGTGCGGCTGATGGTGGAGATGATTGAGCCATACGGCGGCACCATCCTCGACCCGGCATGCGGCAGCGGAGGTATGTTCGTGCAGAGCCAGGACTTCGTGGAGAGGCGCAGGGAGGAGCAGAAAGACACTGCCGCCCACGAGCTGATTGTCTCGGGAGTGGAGAAAGACAAGGAGACGGTGAAAATTGCGAGGATGAACATGTTTTTGAATGGTTTGCGCAACGAGATAACCTGTGCCAACAGCTATTACAGCGACCCCTACAACTGCTACGGAAAGTTCGACTTTGTGATGGCCAATCCGCCGTTTAATGTTGACGACGTGAATTATGTGGAGGTGGCGAAGCAGAAGCGCTTTAATGAATACGGCATACCGAAAAACAAGAGTGCGAAGAAGGACCAAGGGGAAACGGTGCCGAACGCGAATTACCTTTGGATAAACCTGTTTGCCACGTCGCTGAAACCGCAAGGACGCGCTGCCCTCGTAATGGCGAATAGTGCCAGCGACGCGGGGAAGTCGGAGGCGGAAATACGTCAGCGCCTCATCGAAAGCGGAATAATCTCCGGTATGCTCTCACTGCCGAAAAATATGTTTTATACCGTTACGCTCCCTGCCACACTGTGGTTTTTCGACAAGGCACGCACCGACGACAAACGCATACTGTTTATCGACGCGAGAAACATCTTCCGGCAGATTGACAGGGCGCACCGCGAGTTTACCGACGAGCAAATACAAAACATCGCTTGCATAAGGCATTTGTATCAGGGCGACAAACAATTCTACGATAAACTGATTGCCAAATACGATGCCGACATAGCTGCGCTTTCCACTGCCTTTAAGACAGCTCAAAAACAGGCGGAAGAGGCGCAAGAGAAATATGAGAAAAACGACAACAAAAAACAGACGAATGCGCTGAAACGTGCATTGGACGAGGCTAACGAGACACTAAAGCAAGCCAAAGCCGACCTCGATTATCAAACAGCACAAAAGCAATGGCTCACCGACCGATTCCCCGACGGAGAATACACGGATGTTACTGGTCTCTGCAAGGCTGCAACTTTAGAAGAAATCCGAGAGCAAGACTACTCCCTGAACCCTGGAAGATACGTGGGAGTGGTAATAGAAGACGACGGACTCACCGCCGAAGATTTCCAAAAGGAAATGAGCGGACGAATTGCGGAGCTTAATGAGCTGAACCAAAAAGCCAATGAGCTGATGGCGAAAATTAATGAGGACTTCAGAAAAGTGGAGGAATGAGAATGGGGGAATATACTTTGAATGATATACTCAACTTTTACAATGGAAAAGCCATAAAATCTTCGGGAGGTGAGTATCCTGTTTATGGTTCAAATGGAATTATTGGGTATTCCAATAAATACTTATATGAAAAAGCAATAATTATAGGTAGAGCTGGCTCAAGTGGTTCTGTTTATACCTATGATGATAAATTTTGGGCTTCAGATAATACTATTGTGGTTAATACCAAAGAGGGATTCGATTTAAAATATTGCTATTATCTGTTATTAACGATGGAGTTAAATAAATATGCCTGTGGCTCAGCCCAGCCTCTTTTAACCCAAAAAATATTAAAGAAATTGAAAGCTAATGTTCCTTCCCTTTCCGAGCAAAAACGTATTGCCTCTGTTCTTTCATCTTACGATGATTTGATTGAGGTGAATAATAGGCGTATTGCGCTGTTGGAAGAGTCGGCGAGAGAACTATATAAGGAATGGTTCGTTCGCTTCCGTTTTCCCGGATACAAACAAACGAAATTTGAAAAAGGATTACCAGAGGGATGGAAAGTAGAAAATCTTGACGAATTGACTGATATTAAGGTCGGAGGTGATAGACCTAAGGATTTTGAAAATTTTCCGACTATGGAATGTCAAATTCCTGTATATTCAAACGGTGAATCACAAAAGGGACTGATGGGTTATACATCTGTTGCAAAAATTGAAAGGAACTGTGTTACAGTATCAGCGAGAGGAAATGTGGGATATGTATGTCTTAGACGACATAAGTTTACTCCTATTGTTAGATTGCTTTCTGTAATACCAAAGGAAAAAATCATGGATGAGCTATATTTGTATTTGGTCTTGTTGAATTCTGAATTTATTTCAACAGGTGCTGCGCAACAGCAAATAACATCTCCAATGCTATCGAAGATGAGAATAGTAAATCCAACGATTTCAATAAGAGAGGATTTTTATGCTCTTTGTAATGATATTTATACAATGGTAGAGAAACTTGAAAATCAAAATGCTTCCCTTGCCGCTGCTCGCGACCGCTTACTGCCTCGCTTAATCAGCGGAAAGTTGCGGGTATAGTTTAACGGGAAATTGACAGATAATTAACGGATAATTTTATTATTATGCAGGCATTTATATCAGAGACGCAGATAGAGAATCGCACGATTGAGCAGTGTATGGATGAATTGCATTACGACAAGCATTTCAACTGCATCAATCAGGATTATCTTGGCCGTAAAAATGAGAGTGAAGTGCTCTGCATGCAAGAGCTCCGCCGCAAACTGGCGTCATTAAACTACAAGCTCACAGACTGTGCGTCGATTGACGAAGGCGACATCGACACAGCCGTGGCAGCCCTCACCGACATCGACCCGATGGCCGACCCCAACGACATCAACATCGAAATGATGGGAAAACTCCGCGACGGAGTGAAAGTGAAAATCCTACAGCGCGACGGCAGCCGCAAAGAACAAACTATGCGCTTCTTCGACTTCGACAAACCGGAAAGAAACTCGTTTTTCTTGGTCAACCAACTCTGGATAAAAGGCAATATCTGTCGCTGCCGTCCCGACGTGATTATTTATGTCAACGGCATCCCCCTTATCACCATCGAACTCAAGGACAGCAATATCGACGTGAGAAACGCTTACGACGACAACCTCACACGATATAAGGAGCAGATTCCGCAACTGATGTATTACAATGTGCTGCTCGTGGCAAGCAACGGCATCAAAACCCTCACCGGAGCGACATTCTCAACATGGGAATACTTCAAGCCCTGGCTCCATGCCGATGACGAGAGCAAGGCGGCCGATAAGAAAAGAATCGAAGAGTTAGGATGCAGCCTCGAATACTTCGTCTTGGGACTGCTCGACAAGAAACGGCTGCTCGACTATGTGCAGAACTTTATGCTCATTCTCGACGGCAAAAAGAAGATTTGCGCACAAAACCACCAGTTCCTCGGAGTGAACCACGCCATCGACCGGTTCAGCAAAATAATATCGGGCGAAATCCCGGCAGAGGAAAGAGGAAAACTCGGAGTGTTCTGGCACACGCAAGGCTCCGGAAAAAGCTTCAGCATGGTCTTCTTCGCAAGAAAAGTGAAACGGATGTTCAGCGGCAACTACACCTTCCTTGTCGTTACCGACCGTGAAGACCTCGACGGGCAGATTTACAAGAACTTCCTGCGCAGCGGATTCATGAGCGAGAAATATGAGTGCCGGCCCGCGTCAAGCGAAAAACTGCGAGAGATGCTGAGCGCAAAAAACAAAAGCATCGTGTTCACGCTGATACAGAAATTCAGATACCCGCAAAACGAGAAATTCCCGCTGCTGAGCAATCGCAGCGACATCATCGTTTTGATTGATGAGGCTCACCGCTCGCAATACAAATCGCTCGCCGAAAACCTGCGCACAGGACTGCCTAACGCAATGTATATGGCATTCACCGGCACACCGCTCTTCGGAAGCCGGCAGCTCACGAACCAATGGTTTGGCGACACCGTGTCGGAATATAATTTTATGCAGGCAGTGGAAGACGACGCCACAAGGCGCATAATTTATAAAAACCACCTGCCCGAAATGCAACAGCAAAACCCGCATTTCACAGAGGAATTTGAGGAGATAATTTCCGCCGACAACCTCTCGGACGAGGAGGCGGCAAAACTCGAAAACGAACACGCCACAGAGCTCGAAGTGCTACGCCGTCCGGCTCGCCTCGACGTGGTGGCGAAAGACATCGTTGACCATTTCCCGTGGAGAGGATACTTGGGAAAGGCAATGGTGATAAGCGTTGACAAATTCACCTGCGTGAGGATGTATGACGCCGTGCAAACATACTGGCGGCAGGCGATACAGAAACTCTCGTTCCGCATAAACGCCACCGCTGATGATGAAGAGAGGCGGCGGCTGATGAAACTGCGGGAATGGATGGAGAGAACGGAAATGGCGGTGGTGGTGAGCCATGAGGACGGGGAGGACGAGAAATTCAGAAACGAAGGGCTCGACATCGCGTTACACCGCCGCAAAATGGAGGAGATAGACGACAACGGCAAAGACATCGTTGACAGGTTTAAAGCCCCCGACGACCCCCTGCGCATCGTGTTCGTGTGCGCCATGTGGCTCACCGGCTTCGACGCGCCGGAGGTATCGACACTCTATCTCGACAAACCGATGAACGGGCACACGCTGATGCAGACGATAGCGAGGGCAAACAGGGTTACCGATGTATTAGACATATTTGGCAGACCAAAGACCTGCGGTGAGGTGATTTCCTATTGCAACCTCTATGTGCCGCTGATGAAAGCCATCGGCATCTATGGCGACAACAGCTCGTCGTCGGATGAAAATGGCATCGGCATCGTGGATTCGACCGACGGAACGGCCTCGACCGACGGAACGGTTTCGACCGATGGCAGAGCCTTGCCGATGACCCTCGAACGACAGTATCAACTGCTGCGGGAGGCCATCGGTGAATGCGAACAATGGTGCGGCGAAATCGGCATCGACCTCAAGGCAATCCTCGACATCAAAGACGTGTTTCAGAATATCGCACTCTTCGACAACTATGCCGACACCATCGTGGCAAATCAGGACCGGAAACGGCAATTCAAACTCTACGACAACGCCATCAGCAACCTCTACGACTCGTGCCTGCCAGACATCATTCAGAGGAAAGACGAGTTCAGGCTGGCACAGGTGATTCACTACCTGCGCAACGTTATCGACAACAATGCCGACAGGAGCAATATCGACAGCGCAAGGAGGCAAATCCGTGAGCTTTTAGACCACAGCATAATGCCCGCGCGAGTGGAGGGAATTGCGGCAGAGCCCGGACCGGAGACTGCGGAAAAGGGCAGGGGAGAGAACTATGTGATTAGGCAGTATGCGGAGTGCGACCTCAGCCGCATCGACATCGCAAAAGTGAAGGAGAAATTCAAGGAGGCACCCCACAAGAATATCGAGATTCAAGACCTCGCCCAGCTCTTGGAGGTCAAACTCCGTCAGATGCTGAGCCAAAACAGTGAGCGCACATCGTTTGCGGAGCGTCTGCAACAAATCCTCGACAACTATAATTCCGGCAGCGTGGCGACGCAGGAGAGCATGGACGAACTCCTCGCATTCATGAACGAGCTGTCGGAAGAGCAACAGCGTGCCCAGCGCTTCGGACTCACAGAGCAAGAACTCGAAATCTACGACATGCTCCTGAAGCCGAAACTCACGAAAAAGGATGAGCAAAAAGTGAAGGTAGCAGCGAAAGACTTGCTTGCCAAACTGCGTGAGAACCAGGCGCTGCTCTTCCCCTTGCGCTGGTATCAAAGCACCCAGACGAAGCAAGCTCTCTACAACTTCATCGGCGACAGCCTCGACGCCACCCTGCCCGAAAGCTATGGCCGCAATGAGTTTGCGGAGAAAAAAGACAAAATCTACTCCTCGCTGCTGATGAGGGGTGACGGGGCGAGAATGATGTTTGTGGGATGAAAAGAATTGTTTATTTAGTTTTAAAAAGTTAGAATATGGAAAATAACGAAACAAATCAGACAAGGAAGAAATTTGTGAATTTGTCTAATCATTTATCAGACAGATGGACAGAGGAGCAGATGAAAGCAGCCTCAGAATATGGCGAGGTGGTTGACATGCAGTTTCCAAATATCGAACCAGCAGCCTCGTCGGAGGAGGTGGCGCTGCTCGCCGCACAGTATGTGGACAAGATAAAGTCAATAGGTGTTCCGCAAGACACCACGGTGCATGTTATGGGAGAGTTCGTGTTTTCGTTTAAGGTTATAACATTATTGAAGACCATCGGCTATAGCTGTGTAGCATCAACATCAGAGCGAATAGTTACAGAATCCTCTGACCATAGAATATCCATATATAAGTTTGTAAGGTTCCGCGAATATTAGGCAGCTTTCCTTATTGCAGAAATATGACAAGACGCCCTTGTTGCAAATACGGCAAGGGCGTCTCGTCATATCTGTAAGTGGCGAATGGTGGTGCACTCGCACGGCACCATTATATGACTTGGAAAAGCGACAAGAACTCTTGCTTTGCGACACAATATTAAGAAATTCATTGCATTTTAGAGTTTATTAACGCTAAAAAGTGGCAAAATACAGAGGAAATATGTACTTTTGCAGCCAAGAAATCGCGTTAATATACTATAATCCGCGTTAAAATGTCTTGCGGAAAGTGGCGTGAAGCCTTTTGTACAAAGGATTCTAAATGTCGCAGGGTCGGAGTGCTTGTCCATAAAAAGTCGGATTGCGACCCATGGGAAGTGCACGTGCTACGAAAGTGAAAGTGAGTCGGAGTGCTTGTCCATAAAAAGTCGGATTGCGACAACTACACGTGCACTCGGGCAGCAATAAATCAATTTGTCGGAGTGCTTGTCCATAAAAAGTCGGATTGCGACTC
>Ga0065708_1040385_pt1 | contig 10812 bp, 10 predicted proteins | sample Hoacrofraction12_2_FD_59095 | JGI IMG/M metagenome (GOLD analysis project Ga0065708, IMG submission 59095) | Hoatzin crop microbial communities from Cojedes, Venezuela, sample from fiber fraction 12 v1 | ecosystem: Host-associated > Birds > Digestive system > Esophagus > Crop | place: Venezuela... | reverse complement strand
GATAATAATGGAGATATGAACAATATGAATTAACTTTGCAGCGTCACTCTGAAGTTTGCAGACTTCAGACACACTTTATGAAACACTACCGTTGCGACATCGCAACTCCTTTTTTCATCCCTCTCGTGAAATTCTCGTGAAATTCCTTTCCATCAAGTTACCCCCTGCAACCCACCGTCACCCCCTGCAACTTGCACAAGGTTGCAGGAGGCGAGGTTATCGTTGCTTATTCACTATTCTACACCTAATCTATATAGTTTACTGAATGTTCACTCATCTTCTACAAGTTTTTTCTTTTGGTTAGGTGGTAGCATTGTCTCAAATTTGTCGCGACTGCCTGCGGGAATATGAATTTCCTCCAAATTCTTACAATTCTTGAATATGTGTCTCTCTATAGTGACTTCATCACCAATAAAGGTAACAGACTTCAATGATTTACATTGGATGGAAAACTTTAACTCTTTAACGCTTGCGGGTATTGTGAGAGTCTCTAATTTACTGTCTTTGAAACAACCTAAATCTATCGTTTCCACACCTTCTTGAATATCAATCGTCTTTAAGTTGCAATCATTAAATCTGAACAAGCATGGTATTTCCTTAACACTTCCAGGTATGGTAATATTTGTAATAGAGTTGCAGCCCTCAAAAGCATGCCATCCTATTTTCTCTACGCCATTCATAATCGTGACATTTTTAAGCAATTCACAATCAGCGAAAGCTAATTCTTCTATTGTCTTGACACTACTTGGAATTGTAATCGATTCCAATGACTTACAATTGCTGAATGCTGTAGCTGCAATTGTCTTAATGCCTTCAGGAATTGTATATTCTTTAAACCTAGCATTGGGTGGTAGATAAGCAAAGATTGTTTGGTTATATAAAGGTTCTTTTACATCAGTCCCCCGAAATGCATTCTTTCCAACAGAAATGACACTTTCTGGCAGTGTTATAGATTCTAAAACTTTGCAAAAAGCGAAAGCATCACATCCAATCATTTTGACACCATCTGGAATTGTGATAGATTCAAGAGGGAAACATGACATGAAAGCACCATCTTCAATTTCTGTTACACAGTCTGGTATATTGATAGTTTTCAACGAACGACAGCTAAAGAAAGTAAGTCGATTTATCTTTGTGACGCCTTCAGGTATTGTAATAGATGTTAAAGATTTACACATTCCGAAAGCGCTTGAACCAATGATAGTTACACTATTAGGAATGGTGACCGATTCTAACGATGAACAACCCTTGAATGCGCTTGGTGCAATTGTTTTGACACCTTCGGGAATCGTAAATTCTTTTACGTCTTCTTGTAAACGCATAAATATATTTTTACAAGAAGGTATCTCTTTTAACGAATCACATCCACTGAAAACATTTTCTCCAATCGAGATAAGACTATCTGGAATGGTAACTGATTCTAATGAATTACAACCACTAAAAGCATTGTCTTCTATCGCGGTAACGCCCTCTGGTATATTGATAGATTTTAATGCCGTACATTCACTGAATGCAGACTCTTTAATCAACGTAACAGAACTTGGGATTGTGACTGATTCTAAGTTTTTACATCCTTTGAATGCTTTTGTTGCGATTGTTTTTATGCCTTCTGGAATAGCGAACTCTTTCTTGTCGTCTTTCCAACGTATAAATATGTTTTTGTTATATATAGCACCTTTCAAAGACTCACATCCACGAAACGCTAAAGCACTAATCGAAGTAACACTGTCGGGAATAGTAATCGACTCTAACGATGTGCAGTCCCCAAATGCATAGTCCTTAATAGTAGTTACACTATCAGGAATAGTGATAGATTTCAAAGACGTACAAAGTTGGAAAGTTCCCCTTATACCACTTTCCGCTTCTATCGTAGTAACGCCTTCAGGTATTGTAATAGATGTTAAAGACCCACAACCAACGAAAGCTCCTATGCCAATGGTAGTTACACTATTAGGGATGGTAACAGATGTTAAAGACTTACACATAAAGAAAGCATGTGAACCAATTGTAGTTACACTATTAGGAATAGTGATAGATTTCAAAGACTCACAATATGAGAAAGCACTTCTGCCAATTGCAGTTACACCTTCTGGTATAACATATTCCGTTTGATTTCTATCGGTTACATCCAAGAGGGTTTTACCATCTTCACTAAATTTAAATATTTCTTCGTTTGTCATAAGTCCTAGTTTTTTTTAATGTCTATAATAATTGGCCCAAAACGTTGACATCCGTTCACTTTTAGTTGAGCGTCGCCGCAGGCCACGAGTTGCTGCGAAGACGCATTCGCCGCCGAGTGGCTCCATCGCGAGATGGAAGCCGCTCAGGCCAGCGAATAGGTCAATGAATTTGAATTTTATCAGTCGAATTTCCGGGACCAAGAGAATCTGTGGTCGATGCCTTTGTCGGCCAGCCAGCAGATGTTCACGTCAGCGTTGGGCCTTTGATCTTCTCCCACACGGCTGCGGTAGATTTTCCCATCGTAGATGAGGTGCTGCACGTTGAGCTCGCGCGAGGCGATCGGAATGAAGGCCATATTGAGCGGCAGCATCTCCAGTTTGTGGATGTCGAACGTTTCGCCCTCTGGCAGGTCGATGTCGAAGTCCAGTTCCAGGTCCCACATATAGCCTCGCATGCCGATGTTGGGGCATCGGAAGTCGCTGCAGAGGCGCGAGGTGAAGGAGTGGATGCTATTGCTATTGGCCTTGGTGGGGTCGGCATCGAAGTAGGAGTCGAACAGTTGCGTCAGTTCTGGACTCATGCCTTCGGGGTAGTGCTTGTAGAACTCGCGCTTGCCATCCACCTTCTCGGTGGTGAAGAATTTCCACTTCTCCAGATCCACATTAGTGCCAACACATGTGCCGCTGAAGAGCCGGTTACCGTCCTCGTCCTCGATGGTGTAGTCCTGGTCTTTCTCGAGGGTGAAGAACTTCACCCCGTCTTCTAAGAGGCGCTCGTGGATGTGTTTGTAGATGTCGTCGTCGTCGCAGGCTGCCACGAGTTGCTGCATCTCGGCCAGTTCCACCTCGTCGAGGGGCAGGAGCGTGTACAGCAGGCAGGCATCGACGTTGAGTTTGATAGTCTTTGCCATAGTGAAAGGAGTATCAATCAGTCTTCTTCGATGTTGTACAGGCTTTCTATGTCAATGATGTTGTGATAGTAATAGTCCATTGTGTCGTCGTCGCTTACATAGTCCTCTCGGTCATCAAATTCGCAGCCCTCCAGCGGAATGCGCTTTCCCTTGTAGAGCGCCCAAGTGGGGCAATAATCGAAATTCAGTCTATATTCATCTTCTTCATAAGTGACATCCGCCCACGTATCGGGTGAGTCTTCATTCAATCTGGGCATTCTGACCAGTTGCAGTTGCTTGGGGTCGAACTCCTCGCCATCTTCCAGTTCAATTTCGGCCGTGAAGGTCCTCTTGAAGTGCGTGGCTTCTTCGCCACTCACATTGAAGAAGATGTTGCGCGCCACGATGATGCATGCATATTCTGGCATTTCCTCGCGGGGGATGTGGTTGAATTGCTCCTTAATCCAAAAGCGTTCTGCGTCTTCGCCCCTTTCGCTCGTGATGTCCTTGCCATCCACTTTCACGGAGAGGATTTTGAGCGGTGCCAAGAAACTTTCGAAGATGTAGGGGTCAAAGAGATAGTCCGAGTCTTCGGGGTACTCCATAATTTCTTCTTCGAACAAGTCTCCCATATAAGAAGCTTTGTCTTTGCCAATCCAGTCTTCGAACTCATAGGGTTCTGCTTCGCTGTCGATGGAGGGATAGCAGTTCAAGAAGTAGCAATCTGCTAAGATTTCAATTTTCTTTTTCATAATGAAGTTGTTTTTTGATAAGTGATTTCCTACTCTGTTCAGCGGGTTTTCGGAATTTCCCCGTTTGATTGGTTTGATTGGTTTTATTGTTTCTCTTATTCATTCTGTCATCTTCTCAGTCCATCCTTTCTTCACGTTGTCCTGGATAAACTGCTCGAGCATCTGCATGATTTGCTCCTGGGAGTTGGAGACGCGGATGTCGCGCTTGAGCTGCTCCTTGCGGCCTACGCTGAAGTCGGTGTAGTGGAAGACGTAGGCGGGGAAGATGCCACTCTCCTCCTTATTGGTCTTCCAGACGACATATTTCTGAATCATCAGCTTCTCTCCTGCGCCTTTGGTGAAGATGCGGCGCACAAGTTGTTCGCTCTTGGGCAGTCGCGCCAAACTAATAGGTTTTTGCACAGAAAACTCGCAGAGGTCGGACAGCTGGGCAATGCGGATATCGGTGGGGTTGCAGCCCTTGTCGGGGCGCTCCTGCACGAACACCATGCTGTGCACCGCCACGCCGTTGGTGGGACCTTCGGCCAGATAACCTTTCTCGGGGTCGTAGGAGAGCAGTTTGTTCACCTTTGGTTCGCCGGCCGAGTTTTCGCTGACGGCATCGAGCAGGGAAAGTTCTACCACCACTACTGGACGCACCATCTGGAACGCCACGTTGCGTGAGTCGGTCTCAACGTAGTCTGATGGCGTCGCCATGGCGGAGAGCTTATCGTAGAATTCCCGCTTTTGGGCATCGCTGAATCCGCCGCCGGTAGCACCGAACTGTTGAAGCAGTCCGTCTTCACGCATCACTGCCACAAGGATGTCGCGAACGGCGTTGCACTCGTCGTTCTCGCCAACAGTGAAGCCGATGATAACGGCGTCGATGGTGTGACGCGGTTTCACCTTATATACAATGGGTTGTTCGCTGTGAACCACAAGACCTTCGGCACCGCCATTCACCACCCATTGCTGGTAGATGTCCTCCACCTCGTGCTTGCTGGCTGCCGCTTTGCTTTCCACTGGCTTGACGAGCGTGCCGTCAAGCATCGTGTTCAGTTTGGCGATGGTATCTTTATAGTGCTCGGGGGCGAAGGGCTCGCCATCGATATCGAGCAAGTCGAATGGTGCGAGGTGTAGTTTGTCGTGCAGTTGTTCGTCGGCCATGGCAGTGGCAACATCATGCACTCGCTCACGTCCCGTTTCGCTGAGCGTGGCATAGAGTTCGGCTGCCACCGTGAGGCTATTCACACCTGCCTGTTGGGCCAGCTGGGCAAACTCTTTGAGGCAGGGCAGGCCCGTGCGCTCATTGCCGTTGGATGATACAGCAACTGCCTCGCCATCGCGGTAGAACACGATTTGCATGGCGCCGTCAAGTTTCTTAGTTACGCAGAAATCTTCACCGCTCAGTTTGTCGGCCATCTTGGCGCCGTCCACCAGCATAAAACTGCCAGCCACCTTGCGTTTGTAGGTCTTTGCTATGTTGGAATATTCGTTGTTCATAATGCTTTCAGTTCAAGATTGGTTAAATGGAGAATGAGGCAGTATTTATCACCGTCCACGCGTCCCTCAAGGAAGGCGCGGTAGGGTGTTCCGCCGTTGGATAGCACGAGCGGCCCGACGCCTTTCGGTCCGCCGCCCACGAGCATCATGGCATTCTTTTCGGCCAGTTGTTTCGCCATGTCGTAGAGGAAGTCATAGGTCAGGCCGTTCACATGCTTCACTTGATATTTACGGGCAAAGACGAACATCCTGACAGCTTTTTCCTTAGGCACCAGCTTGCCTGTCCATCGCAGGGGGATGTCGGTGTTGATGTTGGCCTCGGTGTCGGTATAGTTGCGCACCTCTTTTTCTTGTCCGTCGGGCAGATAGACCACCTCCTGGCGATTAATGCGATAGACGATCTTGTCGCCCTCGGTCAGATAGATCTTGCGCAGACCTTTCAAGCGCATGCCCACTTTTTCCATGTCGATTTCGGGGTCGCCGTCGAGGATGGCCTGCGCCACCGCCCCGGCACTGCCGTATTGGTGCAACAGATCCTCGGGCTCGGTGTCGATGGTGGACTTCAATAGGCGCACGTTTTCATAGCCGGCACCGTCGGACCGCACCATCTTGATGTCACTCTTCTCTTTCTTCACTTCGAAACCCACTTGGGCGTTTCGAGTTTTCTCGTTCGATAGGTTAATTGCTCTCATAGTTGTTTACATCATGCTAAAGTCAAGTTCATCGTCTTCAATTGCGATCTCGTCTTCGGGTTCATCGAGAACGCCTTGCTCCTCCAGTCCGATGAAATCAAACTGAGCCTCTTGCCCTACAAGGATGTAAGGTGTTGTGCCACCCACGAGCAGAAAAGCTGTCGATGCCTCGGCGCCCCCACGATAACTGAAGGGAAATGTGTAGATGTCGGTGCCCAACGCCGCCGTCAGTTCAGACGCGTTGTCACCGTTGAGTTGATAGACCGACGTGATAATGTGGTTAAGCAGTGCCTCGCTGGTCGTTTTCTCGGTGAGTGCGATGTCGGCGTCAAACGAGGACGGAACGGGAACCACCTCGGTGCCATCAGCATGCACAGCTTTCAGTTCCGACTTCTCCATCCACAAGCCATCGTCTCTCACCATACCGATTTTCACTGCACCTTTCGGCACAATGGTTTGTCCGTCACTGCCCAGTCCCGCTTGCCTGCAGATGGCACCGTCGGGTTCCTGCACACGCAGCTCGGTCCAGCCATAGAGTTTCTTCCGCTCCAGTTTCACTGGCGCGACGGCGAATTTGCTCGCTCCCATTACTAAATTCAAATCCTTTGCCATGTCTGAAAGTGTTATTTTTGTTCAATGTTTCAATGTCTCAATGTCTTGGATAAATGCCGCCCCAATCTTTTTCGGGGATGGACAGTTTCTATGCCTACTCTGTTAAGGATTTTCGGCGGTCCCCTGAATTGTAAACTAAAAAATGGGATTTACTATAACACGCCACTCATGAACGGGGCCCAACTTCTAAATCCCATCGGCATGCTCCTGCGCTACCCAATGCGCTATCCACACATGCAAGTTTCAGTTACTTATCGTTACTCCTTCTTGGGGGTGTATCTGTTTTGATAAGGATTCGCATTACCCGTTGCCCCTTTAAATATTCGATTATGGAATCGGGATATAATATCTCTATCAACTGGTGTTAATTGACCACCATCAAGACAAGTGATATTATCGCCCTCAAAACCATACTTTTGTGCTTCTTCATTGTTACATTCTTCCCATTGGTCTTTGCCGACACTTTTCACCCTATACCAGCGTGTAACCTTAAAGATGTCGGTAATGCGGTTATTATGACAAACCAACACATAGTGTGCGTCTTTAATCACATCTTTGCCGATTTTCCAAGCCAAACGAGCTCGGTCATAAATATCCTTTGTCTTAAAATCATTGTCTTTGAGCTTGATAAGGATGCAATGATCCTTTTTAACATCAAACGCAGGAAGATTATTATCTTCAAAACGGAGCACACCATCCACTGGCATGATTCCAAAATCTCCATCGTGACCGCCTTGGATATTTGTAAAAGATGGACACACATTATTCTGGTTACAGAATTTGCAAAAATCAATCAAAGATGCCTCTACTTTAAGAGCTTCAATCTCTGATAAATCCCAACGCACGATATAATGGTCAACCTTAGCGCCAGCAGCTAAAATCTCATTAATCCGTTTGATTTTCTCCTTGTCATTTGTCTCGTCATTGAGTGCTTCTATCACATGCGCTTGATAACGTTTGCCTTTCCCCTTTCCGATATAGAACGGTTGATTATTACGACTATCAACGAGCATGTACACGTAATAATCATGGGTTTGTTGTTTCACATTTTCTTTAGCCATCTTGTTAATGTTTTTAAAGGTTATTGCCTACTCTATTCAATAGGATTTTCGGCGGCGTCCTGCGTGAGTGACATGGGGATAAAACAAGGCGAGCATGGACGATTGTTGCATTATCACCATATTGAGGCCCTGGTATGCCCTGAAACTGTAATAATGCTCAACAAATCGCCCACGCCCTATATGCAGGACGTGAGCGTCATTGCGCGTGCATCCAGTTTCAATGAAAGGAATTTACCAGGTTCCAATATGGAGATGCCTCGTCAATAACGCTTACGTTATTTCCCAATATGTCGTGTCGTCCAGTGCAGATGTTTATCATCCTCATGGTTGACGGTGCAAATATAAGCATAATTTTTTAAAAAACAATGGTTCAATTTGGTCCAATTTTAGAGACATGAAGAAAAAGTCTAAAATAAAGGTATATTATTGGTCGTGAATAGTAATGGAACAATGGATGTTTCGTAACTTTGCAATATGAATTTAGAACAATCCATCATGAGCGAGCTGTGTCGCGAGGTTGAGAACAGTTGTGGATTTGCGATGCGCACTCCGCGCGATTTCAACGCCTTGAGCGAACTGATTAGTTCTCGTACAGGGGCAACTGTGAGTAGCACCACACTCAAGCGGGTGTGGGGCTACATCTCGCGGACATCGGGCGTCAGCAGATATACGCTGAATTCACTTGCCCAGTTTGTTGGCTATCCTGACTATGCCTCGTTTAGTACTAGCAGCAACGAGTTGCAGAGCAACCTGCTGCTGAGCGACAAGTTGAGTGCCAACGAGATTCCAACAGGCGGGCGCGTGCGGCTGACGTGGCGCCCCAACCGCGTGTGTGTGGTGGAGCACCTGGGCGATAATCGGTTCAGGGTGATTGAGTCGCAACATAGCAAGCTGGCGGTGGGCGATACCTTTGTGTGCCAGATGTTTATCCGCCACGAACCGCTGTATGTTGACGACCTGGAACACGGTGGCGAGGCAACGCACACCGCCTACGTGGCAGGGCGCACCGATGGCATCCTGTTTGAACTGCTGCAGTCAATAGAATAACCTCTATTAGTTTTTCCCGACCTTGCTTCGAATCTTGGCACTCACCTTCTCGTGGCTGATTTGCGCGAGCTTGGTGTCAACCACGTACTGGCTCAACTCCAGCTCGATGCGCTGGCGCTCCTCAGGCGTGACATTGGCGGGCAACTTCGCCATGAAATCGGGCACCACCTGAGTGCACTGGTGGGTAGCATGCTGGTAGCGTTGACCATACTCCTTGCCATCCAGCCATTGCGGCGACACCGTGTCGCAATACAACAGAAACGACTCCACATCCACGCGGTCAATCACCTGCTTGCCCTGGGCGATGATGCCGTTGACGACCTGCTCGCGGTCGGCGGCTTGCTGGTGGGTTTGCTGGATGGATTGCACCTGCTGTTGCAGCGTGTCGCTGCGCGCCTGGGTGTTGAGGCTCGCCAGCACCGCCTGGTCGCTGGCTTGCTGCGCCTGCTGCACTTGATGCAACAGGGTGTCTGTGCTGAGTTGCGCCTGAGTATCACGTAGTTGCGTGCGGCTGGTGTGCCACATACCCCACCCCACCGCGATGGCGACCACGGCGAGCAGGCATGCCGCGATGATGGCAGGCGTGCGACGGCACCGGGCAAGCGCCTGGCGCACCTGCTGCACGTTGGCATAACGCTGGTCGGCGGTCGATGCCATGCAACGCTTGACCACGCCCTGGTAGCGCAAGCCCAGCTGCATCCCGTCCATCACCGCGCCCAGCGAGTAGATGTCGTTGCGCACATCGGTGAGCCGCGTGGTCTGCTGCTCCTGAGACATGTAGTGGGTGGTGCCGGCAGGCTGCTTGAACACCGCATAGTCGTCGGTGTCCGACAGCCCAAAGTCGATGAGTTTGACAAAGCCTCCGCTGCGGGTGACCATGATGTTTGACGGCTTGAGGTCGCGATGCACGATGTTCTGCTTGTGCACATACTCCAGCACGTCAAGCAGTTGATTAACGATGCCCAGTCGCTCCTGCTGGCTGTGGGGCTGCTGCAACCACTGCTGCAAGGTGTCGCCGTCCACCCATTCCATGACGATGCAATCGCCCACGCCAGGCACGTTGCGCCAGTCCACCGCCTGCACGATGCCCGGGTGCTGCACCGACGACAGCAGGTCAAAATCCTTGCGCAACAGCCTTTGGTATAGCGTGTTATTGAACTCGGGCTTGAGCCCCTTGAGCAGATACCACCTGCCATTGCGTTGAGCCCGCACCAACTGGTTGTGCCCCTTGTTCTCGATGGGCGTCAACTGGGTGAAGTCACTACTCACCGCCTGGTCCCCACCGTTCACAAACCCCGATGTCGATTCCCGCTTCTCCATATTATTCATTGTGCCGCAATGATAGTCGTTTTTAAATCTTTAAACATTGTCCCCTCCTTGTTGGGATGGCTCAAAGGTAGTAATAAATTATGGGATATCAGCGTTGTCGAGGAGAATTTTTCTTTCCAGATGAGCCGTGTGGCAGGGGAATGACAATCGGGGCGTGCGGCGTGGAGTGCCGCATGCCCCGATTGTTGTGGGTTGTGTTGGTGACCTTGAGGGGTTACCAGATGATGGCGCGGTCGGCGGGGTCGAGCCACATCTTGTCGCCGGCCTTGATGTTGAAGGCGTCAAAGAATGTGTCGATGTTGCGCAACGTGGCGTTGACGCGATAGCGGCCGATGCTGTGCGGGTCGCTCTTGGTCTGCTGGAAGATGGCCTCGTCGGTCATGTTGTCGGCCCAGATGCGCCCGTAGCTCAGGTAGAAGCGCTGTGTCGGCGTGAAGCCGTCAATCTCCTTGCCGTCGCGATATTGCTGGGTGGTGCGGAAGGCATCATAGGCGATGCGCAGTCCGCCCTGGTCGGCGATGTTCTCGCCCAGTGTCAGGTGACCGTTGGCGTGGGTGTCGCCCACAACAATCAGTTGGTCAAACTGTGCGGCGAGCTTCTCGGCAGCGTCCTGGAACTTCTTGCTGTCCTCCTCGGTCCACCAGTCGGTCATGTTGCCATACTGGTCAAACATGCGTCCCTGGTCGTCAAAGCCGTGGGTCATCTCGTGGCCAATGACCACGCCGATGGCACCATAGTTGGTGGCATCGTCAGCCTCCACGTCAAAG
>Ga0065708_1040383_pt1 | contig 10815 bp, 10 predicted proteins | sample Hoacrofraction12_2_FD_59095 | JGI IMG/M metagenome (GOLD analysis project Ga0065708, IMG submission 59095) | Hoatzin crop microbial communities from Cojedes, Venezuela, sample from fiber fraction 12 v1 | ecosystem: Host-associated > Birds > Digestive system > Esophagus > Crop | place: Venezuela... | reverse complement strand
AAAGATTAAAATGACCACTCCGCTGGTCGAGATGGACGGTGACGAGATGACCCGCATCCTGTGGAAGATGATTAAGGACGAACTCATCCTCCCGTTTGTGGACCTCAAGACTGAGTACTATGACCTGGGCCTGGTGAAGCGTGACGAGACGAGTGACAAAATCACCGTCGAGGCTGCCGAGGCTTGCAAGCGTCTGGGTGTGGGCGTGAAGTGCGCCACCATCACCCCCAACGCCAAGCGCATGGACGAGTATCACTTGCACGAGATGTGGAAGAGCCCCAACGGCACCATCCGTTCCATCATGGACGGAACCGTATTCCGCACCCCCATCACCATCCCCAGCATCCATCCCGTGGTCAAGAATTGGGAGAAGCCCATCACCATCGCTCGTCATGCCTATGGCGACGTTTACAAGAGCGTTGAGCTGCGTGCCGATGAGGCTGGCACCGCCAAGCTCGTGTTTGACGGCGAGAGTGGCAAGCATGAGGAAGTGGTGATTCACGAGTTCAAGGGCGCTGGTGTGCTGCAAGGCATGCACAACACCGACAAGAGCATCCGCTCGTTTGCTCACAGCTGCTTCAAATTTGCCTTGGACACCAACCAGGACCTGTGGTTCAGCACCAAGGACACCATCAGCAAGAAGTATGACGGTCAGTTCCGCAAAATCTTTGAGGAGGTGTTCGAGGAGTACAAGGACGAGTTCGAGAAGCGTGGTCTGGAGTACTTCTACACCCTCATCGACGACGCTGTGGCTCGCGTTATCCGCAGCAAGGGTGGCTACATCTGGGCTTGCAAGAACTATGACGGCGACGTCATGAGCGACATGGTCAGCACCGCCTTTGGCTCACTGGCCATGATGACCAGCGTGCTCGTCAGCCCCGACGGCAAGTATGAGTACGAGGCTGCTCACGGCACCGTTACACGCCACTACTACAAGTACCTCAATGGCGAGGAGACCAGCACCAACCCCATCGCTACCATCTTTGCTTGGAGCGGCGCACTGCGCAAGCGTGGCGAGATGGACGGCATCAAGGAGTTGATGAACTTTGGTGACCAGCTCGAGGGTGCCTGCTTTGATACCCTCAACAGTGGCATCGCTACCAAGGACCTCGTCAACCTCATGGAGGGTGTTGAGGCCAAGCAGGTCAACAGCGCTGACTTCATCGCTGCCATCCGTGCCAACTTGGAGAAGCGTCTGGGATAATCATCCTTTAGCACAATAACAATGGGGTTCACGGCCGTTAGCTGGTCTGTGAACCCCTTGTGTTTTCTGTGCACAAGCCGCCCCGCCCCGATGGTTTTCGCCGCTTTTCACTTCACCCTCACCCCTGTGTTGCCCCACGAGATATTTTCAAGCCGCGTACAAAAAAATAAAATCCACTCAATCCACGTGAGCCAATGCCCCTGTGTCATCTAGAACATCTGTGTAATAGAAATCTGTGAGTTATTTGTGTAATCCGTGTGAAACACATCTACCCCCACGGTGTCTTCCAGAACATCCGTGTAATGAGAAATCCGTGGTTAATCGGTGAAATCTGTGTGAAAAGCAATGGGCTACATTGCCAGCACGCCGCTGTAGTGGGCACCTTGCCGTCCGCGCGGTGTGATGTCGATAAACGCCTTGCCGTTATAGAACACCTCGATGTGGAAGTCGTAATTGTCCTCGTTGTTGTTGACCTTGAACTTGATGTCCGCCTTCTTGTCCTTGGGATAGATGAGCTCCCAGTCGGTGATGGGCGCTGTGAAGTTCAGCGACTTGAAGCCGCTGGCACCATAGCCCACATCGGTGCCTGTGCCGACGTAGGGCAAGTTGCACACCACCTGGTCTGGCTTGATGATGAGCTTGTGCCCCATGTTGTCGATCTGGATAGTGAACTCGCGCTGCCCCAGTGTCTGTTGCACAACTGCCTTGAGCTGCAGCTGCTCGGCATCGGTGGCCTTGTTGCTCGTGCTACATGCCATGAGCATGGCACACATCACCAGTGTTGTGAAGAAAATAATAGACTGTTTCATGTTGTTTTAATGTGTATTGTTAGTGTTGACCTTCTTTCATGACAAACTCGCCATCATAGCTGATGGCATTGCGCTCGCGGGCATACACGTCGATGGTGGCCTTGCCGTTGCTGTACATCACGATGTGGTACTGATAGGTGTCCTCGTCGTTGGTCACCGTGAACACCACGCGGGCCTTGTCATCGCTGGGGTACTGCACGCCATATTCCTGTATCGCGCCCTCAAAGTTCAGCCCCTTGCCGCCGCCGTAGGGCACGTGATAGACCTCGCCCACATAGGGCAAATGGGAAATCACCGTGTTGTTGTGCACCGTCAAATCATAGCCATAGCTCACCTGCTGGGGGACGCCGTGCAGGGGCTTCATGCGCAGGATGCTGATGGTGAAGTCGCCGTCGTGAACAGCGCGGTCGATGGCCTGGGCCAGAGCCTGCTGTTGCTGCTGGCGCGCCACCTTGTTGCCGGTGCCGCATGCCGTGAGCAGCAGCGTCATCGTCAGGGTTAGCATTAGGATGATTTTTTTCATAACTGATTGCTTTTTTATCATTATTGAGACTGCAAATTTACGGCATCCAGCGTGGAATTGCAAATGTTGTGTGTCAAAAAATGTGCCCCGTGCCAAAAAATGTGTTACCTTTGCAACCGATATGGAACAGAACGAGAAATTGCGCATCGAGGAAGACATCGTCAAGATGTTAAAGACGGTCTATGACCCCGAGTTGCCCGTGGACGTGTACAGCCTGGGCCTGATTTATCGCATCGACCTCAACGATGAGGGACATGTGGACATCGACATGACGCTGACGGCACCCAACTGTCCCATCGCGGACTTCATCTTTGAGGACGTGAGGCAGAAGGTCGAGAGCGTCACCGGCGTGACCTCGGCGACGGTCAACCTGGTATTTGAACCCGAGTGGGACCCGCGCATGATGACCGACGAGGCGCGTCTGGAACTGGGCATGATGTAATCACCCCTTGACTAACAAGTGATGGCCAGCAACACCTACTTCCTTTCGGACCTGCATCTGGGCGCCAAGTATCTCAAGGACCCGCGTGCCAACGAGATGCGTGTGGTGCGCTTTCTTGACAGCATTGCTGGTGATGCCGATGCGCTCTATCTGCTGGGCGACATCCTGGACTACTGGTATGAGTACAAGACTGTCGTGCCGCGTGGATATGTGCGCTTCCTGGGCCAGCTGGCCAGGCTCGCCGACGCTGGAGTGCGTGTGCACTGGCTCACGGGCAACCACGATGTGTGGCTGTTTGACTACTTGCGCGACGAGGTGGGCATGACGGTGTTCAAGACACACACCGTGGTGCAGGAGCAGGGCCGGCGGCTGTTCATCTCGCATGGCGATGACGTGGGGCATCAGCCGCCCATGTATCGGTTCATGCGCACGTGCTTTTACAGTCCTGTGTGCCAGTGTCTGTATGCTGCCATTCACCCGCGGTGGACCTATGCCATCGCAACGGGCTGGTCACAGGAGAACCGCACCCGCCGTGACCCAGTCAAGCAGGTGCAGTGTGTCGAGCGCAGCGCCCAGGACCTGATTGAGTACTCGAGCGGTGTTGCGGCCGCACAGCCCGACATCGACGCTTTCATCTATGGTCATCTGCATCTGGCACGTCAGATGTCCCTCAACGAGGGTGACCAGCGGCAGGTGGTGTTCCTTGGGGACTGGATTACAAAATGCACCTATGCCGTGCTGAATGATGGAAAATTGACCCTCTGCAAGTACAAAGAACCGCAAAAATCAAGCAAATAAATGCGTTTAACGAATTTTAACAAATTTAATAAAATGCATATTATTCAGCTGAAATGCAAACGATTGCGCAAAGTTTTTGACGGTGAAACGAGGGGTAGAACTCAAAAATATGTTTTATAACATATTTTCAAATGATTGCTATTTCAAAAACTTGATATACCTTTGCACCATAAACCTGAGAACAATCTTTTTTACCTTAGAAATTTTACCTATTTGAAACCTAAAAAGGAATTTTTACCAAGAGGGTGAAAGTTCCTTTTTATTTTGTCCCCTTTTTATCCGCAGTTTCGTCAAAAATGCTTAACTTTGTGCCATTGAACAGAGCAAAATGACCACAACGATGAAAACGATTGCACTGATAGTGGCAGGTGGCAGCGGGACGCGATTTGGCGCCCAGGTGCCCAAGCAGTTTGTGGACCTGAATGGCAAGCCCATCTTGTTGCACACCATCCAGGCGTTTGACAACGCGCTGTCCCACACTGTCCACGAGATTGTCGTTACCTTGCCCGCCGACCAGATGCAACAGTGGCAGCAGCTGTGTGATGAGCATCACGGTGACGTGCCACAGCATCGCGTGGTGGCGGGTGGCTCGACGCGCTGGCACAGCGTGCGCAATGGGCTGGACGCGGTGGCGGACTTGTGCGATGATAACGATGTGATTGCGGTGCATGATGGCGTGCGGCCGTTGGCGTCTGCGACCCTCATCCGTCAAGTGGTGGCGGCGGCGCGCGAGCGTGGTAGCGCGGTGCCGGTGGTCAAGGTCAACGACACGATGCGCGAGCTGGAACGCAATGGCGTGAGCCACACGCTGGACCGAAGCTTGTTGCGTGCCGTGCAAACACCGCAGGCGTTCCGGGCCGGTTGTCTGTTGGCGGCCTATCGTCAGCCCCACCGGGACACATTCACCGACGACGCCAGTGTGGTCGAGGCGTGTGGCAACACCGTCATGCTGGTGCCAGGCGAATATACCAACATCAAGATAACCCGTCCCATGGACCTGGCGCTTGCCAGCCTGTTGCTCAATCATGGCTGACCTCAAGCACACGAGCATACAGTTCTTGCACGGTGTGGGGCCGGCGAGGGCCAAGCTGTTGCAGCAGGAGCTGGGCATTGTGTCCTATCATGACCTGCTCTATTATTTCCCGTTTAGATATCTGGACCGCAGCGTCATTCACCACATCAACGAAATCACGCCACAGCACGCCATGGTGCAGCTGCGGGGGCGTTTCATCTCCTTTGCCGTGGCGGGTGAGGGGCGTCGCCAGCGCTTGCAGGCGTTGTTCACCGACGGCACTGGCACCATCGAGGTGGTGTGGTTCAGCCGGGTGAACTATATCCGCAGGGCTTATGGCACGGGCAAGACCTATCTGTTGTATGGCAAACCCACGCTGTTCAACAACCACTTCAACATCGTGCATCCCGAGGTGGATGCCGTCACCGATGACAACCCCACACCCGTTGGGCAAGGCATGCAGGGTGTGTACAGCCTGACCGAGAAGTTGCATACTCACCAGGTGACGTCACGCACCATCTTCAAGCTGGTGTCTGCTGTGTTGCAGACGCCAGCTGCGCGTGAGGTGGCCGAGACGCTGCCGCCCGATGTGATGCAGCGTTATCGTCTGATGCCTCTGCACGAGGCGTTGCGCAACATGCATTGCCCCGCCGACCAGCAAGCGTTGCAACGTGCCCAGTTTCGCCTCAAGTTTGAGGAATTGTTTTTCTTGCAACTCAACATCCTGCGTTACATCAAGGGGGGCGTCCAGCGGCTCAAGGGGCACGTGTTTGCACGCGTGGGGCACTATTTCAATGGCTTCTATCACAACGTGCTGCAATGGCCGCTCACGGGAGCGCAAAAGCGTGTGATACGCGAGATACGCCACGACATGGGCAGTGGCAAGCAGATGAACCGCCTGTTGCAGGGCGATGTGGGCAGCGGCAAGACCATTGTGGCATTCATGACGGCGCTCATCGCCCTGGACAATGGTTTTCAGGCATGCATCATGGCTCCCACCGAGATCCTGGCTGGACAGCATCTCGAGACCATTCAACAGCTGGCACGTCCCATCGGGGTGAGGGTGGCATTACTCACTGGCTCGACGCGCAAGCGTGAGCGTGATGCCATCCATGAGGGGTTGATGAGTGGTGAGCTGCAAATCCTCATCGGCACCCATGCCCTGATTGAGGATAACGTCAAGTGGCGCAACCTGGGGCTCGCTATCATCGATGAACAGCATCGATTTGGCGTGGCACAACGGGCTCGCCTGTGGCACAAGAACCCTGTCGCGCCGCCACACGTGCTGGTGATGACCGCAACACCCATCCCGCGCACGCTGGCCATGACGGTGTATGGCGACCTGGATGTGTCGGTCATCGACGAGCTGCCGCCAGGACGCAAGCCGGTCAATACCGTGATGCGTACCGAGGATGACCGCCCCGCCATGTATCGCTTTGTGGGCAGCCAGCTCAGGGCGGGACGCCAGGCCTACATCGTCTATCCGCTCATCGAGGAGAACGAGAAACTTGACCTGCACGACCTGGAACAGGGCTATGAGCAGGTGCAGGAGACGTTCCCGCATTATCGTGTGGCAATGGTGCATGGGCGCATGAAGCCCGCCGAGAAGGACCACCAGATGGCGTTGTTCGCCTCGGGGCAGGCGCACATCCTGGTGGCGACCACCGTCATCGAGGTGGGCGTGAACGTACCCAATGCCTCGGTCATGGTCATCGAGAACGCCGAGCGTTTTGGCTTGTCACAACTGCACCAGCTCAGGGGCAGGGTGGGGCGCGGTGCCGACCAGAGCTATTGCATCCTGATGAGCCGACACGACTTGACACGCGACACGCGACACCGCTTGACGGTGATGACGCAGACCAACGACGGGTTTGTCGTGGCCGAGGAGGACATGAAGCTGCGCGGCCCTGGCGACCTGGAAGGCACGCAACAGAGCGGCGTGGCATTCAACCTGCGTGTCGCCAATATCGCACAAGATGGCCAGATCGTGCAACTGGCACGCGATGCGGCCCAGGCGTGGCTCGACCACGACCCTCAGCTCACCACTACCTGGGGGGCGGCAATGGACCGTCACCTGCATGAGTTGTGGGACAAACAGGAGAATTGGGGACTTATCTCATGACCCCCGCAAGGCAGGATTTGTCTGTTTTTTTATCATTTTGGGTTACACGCAGTTAGAAAGCCCTGTTTAGAAAGCGCAACCAAAGTTTACACTTTTTAGCAAAAGATATACAGGCTGTTACAAAATAAATGACTAAATTTGTACGTTTTTAAACCAAACTACGACCATTTTTATATATGATAAATAAGATAAATCACATAGCAAAAATTGCCCTAGCGGCATTCACATTGTTCACCTGCGGCGCTCAAGCACAAAACATGCAGTCAGCGTCAAATTACAACAAGATGCACAGCAACCTGCTGGCTAAACAAAACCGCATACAAGACCAGATTCGCGTTCAGGAGGCACAACAATATGCCAGCGACCTGTACGAGGAGGTTGAGCCCGAACCCGACATCTACACCGAGGGCTGGGACAGTGACCTGGTTAACCCATACAAGAACGCTAATGTGCCCAACACCAAGGTGATTGACGTGCGCAACTATGTCATCCCCATCAAGGGGAACTATGTCACCTCGCGCTATGGTTACCGCCCCGCGTTCCACCGCTCTCACAAGGGTGTGGACTTGCGCTCGGCAGTGGGCGACACCGTCTATGCCGCTTTCTCGGGCAGGGTGCGTCTCACCAAGTATGAGCGCAGCGGTTATGGCTTCTATGTCATCTTGCGCCACGAGAATGGATTGGAAACGGTCTATGGTCATCTGTCGCGTTTCCTTGTCAAGCCCGACCAGTATGTCAAGGCTGGACAACCCATTGCGCTGAGTGGCAACACGGGACGCAGCACGGGTCCCCACCTGCATTTCGAGACCCGCTTCATGGGCTATGCCATCAACCCCGAGGCCATCTTTGATTTCCACAACCGTTGCACGCACACCGATTCTTACACCTTCAGCAAGAGCAATTACACCAAGTCGCGCAGCTACTCGCCATCAACACGTTATGCCTCGTCGCGCAGCAGCTCGTCATCATCGGACAGCAAGGCCTACAACGGCAGCAAGAAGAGCAGCAGCTCCAAGACCAGCACACGTGCCTCGCGCGAGAAGCAGCGTTCGACCTACAAGGTGCGCAAGGGTGACAACCTGGGCAAGATTGCAGCTCAAAACGGCATGACCGTTGCCCAGCTCAAGAAACTCAACGGCATCAAGGGCAACAATGTTGAGGCTGGCAAGGTGCTACGTGTCAAGTAATCGCCATTCATCCTCATTACCCATTACCGCCCACCCGCATTCACTCGCAGGTGGGCGTTTTTTTAGTTGTTCGCTCAATTGCAGTGGCGTTGTTGACGCTGCTTTCACTTGAGCAGTTGCAGGTACACCTCGTTGATGGTTTGCGTCATGTGGTTCATGGCGTTGTTGTTGAGGGTGAGCGTGCTCTCGTTCATATAGGTGCGCTTGGACAACTCAATCATCATTGAGTGATAGCAGGGCTTGTCCCACGGTGTGAGTGAGTTAGAGTAGGGCTTGTTGTAAGCCACCCGGTAGCCATTTCGCTCAAACACCAGCCCCACAACATCCAGCGTGTGTTGTGCGGGACGGCTCCAGTCATCGTTGCAGCCGATGCACACATCCACGTCTGGTGCCAGCATCGACGGGAATGAGTGGCAGTCAACCAGCATCGCTTGGCCCCCCTTGACCGTTGCCAGTTGCTGGCACAACGTTTCAAGATAGTTCTCGCGAATGCTCATCAGCCGCTCGCGGTTCACTTGTCCCCTGTAAACCTGCTCAAATCTCTCATACACAATGCCCTGTCCCTCGGCTTCAAGTGCATCGTCAATCAGACGCTCCACATCGACGCAGAAGCGGCTGTGGTCAAACACATGCGTTGACACGTTGGCAGCGGCCTTGCCGTGGGGGGTAAACACGATGTCGGTGTGCCAGTCGGTCCACTGCTTGACATGTTCAAACAGGGTGCACACATCGTTCCAACCATGATGCCAATCCTGCAACGAGGCGTGCGGGATGGATAGTACCAGTTTGTCATAACGTTCGTTCATTGCTATTTTCCTTTATTTCTTGTTAATAATTAATTGGTTAATGTGATGTCGGCGTGTGACACGCGCTAGTGTGCTTGATGGTGGCACTCGCCGACACAGTGGGGTGATGGACAGGGGCATCAGGCCTCGAGCAACTTGGGATTCTCCTCAACAAATTGCTTAACCATGGCGATGGTGACCTTGAATTTAAAGTCATACAGCCGCTTTATCTTGATTGTGCTGTATTCATTCAGGCACCTCTCGGTCATGGTGAGCTTCCCTTGAACACGATGCTGTTCTCGCGATAGTCGTGCTTGGTCAGCTGGCCATCCCTGAAACGCTCTCGCAGTGACTTGAGCTGCTCCCTGCACGCTGCCATCACTCGCTCGGCATCGGCCTTGTCAAGCAGATACTGTTTGTAGAATGAGATGACCTTCTGGGGGTGTAACATGAGGCGTGTCATGTCCAACTCGTGTTGCTTCTGCTTGAGCTGTCGCTCATACTCTTCACATTGCAGCTCAAACTCCTCGCATGCCTGGTTGTGGATGGCGCGTATCTCCATGGCTCGCTCGGCCATGACACCCACACCCCACTGCTCGCCGCTGCGCAGCAGGGTGAGCACCTCGATGAGCGAGAATGCCGCGCAATCGTGCTTGGCTTCGTCATAGTGTGTGTTGATGTTTATAAAGGTTGACCAACACTCCAGGAAGTTGACCATGCGCTGTTTGTGCGTCTTGCCTGTCTCGTCAACCGAGGTGCACACATTTGACCCGGTGAGTGGTGACCCTGCCAGGTGCCACAGCAGGCGGGGTTTGCCATCCTCGCCGATAATCTGTGTGCTGGGAATTCTGGCCCACCACTCCAGATACACACCCAGTGTGGGCCACTCAAAACCGCCCGTGCCTGTGTAGGCAAGGCCGCCGGCAGGAAACGGCAAGCGGCACAGGAACATGCGGCTGTCGCTCATGATGCGCTTCTTGTTGGCGAGCAGAAAGAAAGCATTGTCTAGAAACAGCTGCCTGCCGTCAATCTTGTGTTGAATGGGTTGGCGTGCTGGCCCTCCCTTGAGCCTGAAGTACACGCCTGTTGTGTCCAGCTTCATGGTGTTGTCTGGTGTGGTCTCTTCTTTTTTTCCTCGGGCACTCTCTTTTTCTACTATTGCTTTCTTGGTCGTGACGTCCAGTGTGGTATCGTCCAGCAGGTGCAGCTTGCCGTCCTCACCCAGCACAGGCTTGGCAAGGGCTTCCTTTAGCACTTCTTGATGGTAGCTCCTGTTTTGCAGGTATTCTTCACTGATGAGATGGTAGGAAGGGTCATCGTGGGTACCTACATCAATCTTTTTAAAATTTGCCATAGTCGTTAAATAATTTAAGTTAATTGTTAGTGTTTGTTTATTGTTAATAATACAGTGATTGACACACAGACGCACTATGGCACGATCCGTTGCCACTGGTCGTGGACAAGGGGTCGCACAAAACAAGCCTGAGGCGTAGCGCTTCGCTCTCAGGCTCAGGTCATTTGAAGTCTAACTTATTAAATTTAATCATGATTACAAGAGTTATTAGAGTTTAACAAGTTTGTTACAAACTAATCGCATCATTTTCCCACCTTACTCTTGTGCAGGTTGGAGCAGCTCAAGGCTGTCTCTGGATGCTATTGCGGGTGCAAATGTCTGACAAATTGTTGAAGTGACAAAATATTTTTAGTTAACAATTATTAACGCTATGTGATTTTTTTAAATTGCATCAAATAATCAGCTGATATCCAGCCGTTTGTCAGATTTGCTAAAAAAAAGACTGTTTCATGCCGTTGGTTTCAATTAAAAATATTAACTTTGCCGCATACAATGTTACTATTGGAATTGGTAGGAATTGGAAAGATAGGCAATGTTATAGAAATTAGGCGGTTATTCAATGTCATGGGCAAAAAAGAT
>Ga0065708_1040381_pt1 | contig 10841 bp, 10 predicted proteins | sample Hoacrofraction12_2_FD_59095 | JGI IMG/M metagenome (GOLD analysis project Ga0065708, IMG submission 59095) | Hoatzin crop microbial communities from Cojedes, Venezuela, sample from fiber fraction 12 v1 | ecosystem: Host-associated > Birds > Digestive system > Esophagus > Crop | place: Venezuela... | reverse complement strand
AAACGAGTCGTTTTTAAAAATTTCCGAGTCGTTTTCAAAAATATCTCAGTCGTTTTTGGTCGAAAAACGACCTTTTTTCGGAAGCAAAAACAGCGACTTTTTTTCTTAATTTATGTAAAATTTTTGCACAAACAGCCAAATTTGTGCAAAAAATCAGCGTTTTTTGTCAATATTTTTCGTTGCACACTTTTTTCGAGTGTGCAATTTCGGATGAAAAACGGCAAAATTAACAAAAAAATGCGCGTTTTTTGTGGGAAAAATTGAGTGTATTTTTATACGGAAAAAGCGTATAAAAATGCAGAAATCAATGAATTGATTTATTTGCGTTTTGAAGTCACATTTCCGTTCTTATTGATGGAAAGAATAACAGGTTGCAAGGCGCGCTTATTGTGATCGAAAAGGATGTTTGGATTGTAGCGTTTGCCTTGAAATTTCACTTCAAAATGCAGGTGTTCGGTCGTTGCGCGACCCGTTCTGCCTGTCAGACCGATGACGTCGCCCGCTTTGACGCGCTGTCCCACCTTCACGAGATTGCGCGACTGATGGCTGTAGAGCGTAGTCAAGCCGTATGCGTGTCGGATGATGATGCAATTGCCGTAGCCAGAGAATGGAGAAGAACGCTCGACGATGCCATCGAAAGCGGCGCGCACCTTGTCGTTGGGTTTAGTCTTTAGATCGACGCCCGCGTGATGGCGTTTTCCGCCGTAGGGACTAATGACTTTGGCGCCTAAAAGTGGATAACTCCAACTGCCTTCCTTCATCTTAGTGAGATCCCACTTGACGACGCTGACCGATTCGAATGGATTTTTGTTGAGATCTGCGCTCACGTTGGCTGGCGCTTCGCGTTTCTGGCGCTCCGTTTCGACAACGCTGACGCTAACGCGATTGCCTACTTTCTTGAATTGTACCGTTTGCTTGCGCAGTCTGTGTGTGTTGGGCGTGATAATGGTCATTGGATTGATGCGACGACCGTTGACCATGATAGCGAAATTGCAGAACACGCGCCCATTTTCGCCACCTACAATCGCAATTGTTTGACCTGCTTTCACTTCATCGCCAACGGCGACGAGATTTTGCGCGTTATAGCCATAGACTGTTTCGAGTCCGTTGGCGTGTCTGACGACGATGACGTTGCCGAAAGGTGGATTGTTTTTCGCCAGACGCACGACTCCGTCGAACATTGCTTTGACCGCATCGCCCTGAATGGTTGTGATTTCGAGCGCAGCGTCGTTGTTGACCAGCTGACTTTTGCCAACGGGCAGCGGAAAACAATAGTCTTTCATCGACAGTTTGCTGAAATCGATGGTGAATGCGTCGGATTTGTCGAACAATCCAGCCGTTGGCACGCTGATTGATTGTGTTTCGGCAGCGGTGAATGGATGGTTGGGCATGAAAGCGCAAAGCAGCGCAACGATAGCCAGCAGGGCGATGATGTTGGTGAGTCGTTTCATAAAAAAATTTTTAGTGTTTTGTCGGCATCATAATGCCGTTGAAGATTCTGCCACTCGCGATTCCTTGTCGTCGGGCAGAGAAATAGTCGGCGTTTGCATCGAAAGTACAAATGCCAGAAAGTAGGATGTTTTGCTGTTGCAGTCCAGCGTCGAGCAGTTGCAACAAGTTGCAAGTGGGAAGATCGATGTGCCATTTCGCAAAACGATGCGCGATGCGCGTCATGTCGAAGTTTTCGGCAGCGAAAGCATCATATACTTCGTCGCCTACTTCGAAATTTTTCAGCGAAATGCCAGGACAGATGACCGCTTTCAGCGTTTTAGGATCACAACCAAACGCGCTGTGCATGGTTTCGATAGCGTGGTGAACGATACGCTTAGCAGTGCCGCGCCATCCTGCATGGATAGCCGCAACGACGTGCAAGATAGGATCGTAGATCAGCACAGGGATGCAGTCGGCTGTTGAGACGCCGATGCAGATGTTAGGGATGCGCGTGACGAGCGCGTCGATACCGTCGAGAAAGCGTGCGCGGTCGGCAGCGTTTAATGCAAAAAAATCCTCATCAATTACACGCGTGTTGACGTTGTGCGTTTGATGAGGAAAAATGATGTGATTTGGGTCGATGTTTAAGCAATCGGCGAGCGCCAAACGGTTTTGTTCTATCGCCAGAGGGTCGTCTCCGCAGTAGGGATTGATGTTGAACGCAGCGTAGTTTCCCTTGCTTGCGCCTCCATGCCGTGTGGTGCTAAATGCGATAACATCGTTGGATAGAGCGAATCGTGTGAGTTGCGGTTCAGACTTCTTCATATTCGAAATCATCCAAGTCTTCTATCGCATCTTCATCAATGAATTCGATATCTTCGTCTTCGCCCTCTTGCTGCAACTCGCGAGCAAGGCTGTCCATCTCTTTGTCGCGGTGAACCAGAGAGTCTTCCGCCATGATGGATTGCAGTTTGTTGCTTTTCGAATTGAGTTCTTCCCAAAGCAAATCCTTCAGTTCGGTGAGTCCTTTGCCAGTCACTGCCGAGATAAAGACGCAAGGCAAGTCATCGGGCAGCGTCTCGCGGAGCATTTCTTCGAGTTCTTCGTCGAGCAAGTCGCACTTGGTGATTGCCAAAACGCGGTGTTTGTCGAGCATCTCAGGGTTGAATTTTTTCAATTCATTGAGCAAGATTTCGTATTCGCGCTTGATGTCGTTGGTATCGCCTGGAATCATAAAAAGAAGGAGCGAGTTGCGTTCGATATGTCGCAGGAAACGGAGTCCGAGTCCTTTGCCTTCGCTTGCGCCTTCGATGATGCCAGGAATGTCTGCCATGACAAACGATTTGTTGTCGCGATAAGCCACGATGCCGAGCGATGGTTCGAGCGTTGTAAAAGGATAGTTGGCGATTTTGGGTCGTGCACTTGAAAGCGCCGAGAGCAGCGTTGATTTTCCAGCGTTAGGAAATCCGACGAGACCAACGTCAGCCAAGAGTTTCAACTCAAGGATTACAGTCATTTCTTCCATCGGTTCGCCTGGCTGTGCATAGCGTGGCGTTTGGTTTGTAGCGGAACGGAATTGGAAATTGCCCAATCCGCCTCGTCCTCCACGCAAAAGTTTTACCTCTTGCCCGTCGTAAGAAACGTCACAGATGTACTTGCCCGTCTCAGCGTTGTAAACTACGGTACCGCAAGGCACGTCGATATAAACATCCTTGCCATTTGTGCCGTGACACTTGTCTTTTCCGCCGTTACCACCATGCTCTGCGAACACGTGGCGTTGGAATTTCAAGTGGAGAAGTGTCCAATAATTGTGGTTTCCCCTTAAAATAACACTACCTCCCCTTCCACCATCGCCGCCGTCTGGTCCTCCGTTGGGCTGGTACTTTACGTGGCGAAGGTGCATCGATCCTCTGCCGCCTTTACCTGAGCGACAGTAGATCTTCACATAATCTACAAAATTGGATTCTGCCATAATTTAAAACAATAAAAAAGTCCAGCAGATGGTGTAGCGCACTTGGTTAGAAGTGTAGCACCAGCCGCTGGGCTGTGGTTAAGTGAATATTACAGTTTGTCGATGACGTCGCAGATGTCGCTAAAGATGCGATCGAGTTCTCCGAAGCCATTGATGTGATGATAAAGATTTTCGTTTTTGTACCAATCGATAAGCGGTGCAGTTTGATTGTGGTACACATCGAGACGCTTTTGTATGGTTTCAGCGTTGTCATCGCTTCTTCCGCTTTCGATTCCACGCTTAATCAGACGCTTCATCAATTCATTCTCGGGCACTTCCAGCTCGATCATGGCTGCAATTTGATGTCCGCGATCGGCAAGCATCTTCTTGAGCGCCTCAGCTTGTGGAATTGTGCGTGGGAAACCATCGAATATGACGCCCTTGTGGTCTTTTCCGAAGCTATCGTACACACTTGCAAGAATATTGATCATCAATTCGTCGGGTATCAGTTGTCCCTGATCGATGTAACTCTTTGCAGTCTTGCCGAGTTCGGTGCCGCGCTTCATCTCGCTACGCAATACGTCGCCTGTAGAGATGTGTCCGAAACCGTATTTTTCAATCAGTTTGTCGCTTTGTGTGCCTTTTCCAGAACCTGGAGCACCAAAAATCACAATATTTCTCATGGTATTTATAGTATTAGGTTGATAATCTACAATCTTATAAATGCTTCGCAGATTTCTGCCTTGCTGGTCGTAGTCGAGTCCGTAGCCAAGAATAAAATCGTTAGGAATAGAAAAAACTACGTATTCTATGTCGAGTGGAACGCGTAGTTTATCGGGTTTGAGCAGCAACGTGCAGATATGTACTGATTCTGGATGGCGTGTGCCGAGCGTATCAATCATTCGCTTCATTGTTGCACCAGTATCAACGATGTCTTCAACGATGATGACGGTTCTACCCGTTATGTCTTCGTTGAGTCCGATGATTTCTTTGATTTCGCCAGTTGATGTAGTGCCTTGATAAGAAGCGAGTTTAACAAATGTAATCTCGCAAGGGATGGTAATTTCTCGCATTAAATCGGCTGCGAAAACGAAAGATCCGTTGAGCACTGCAATGAGAAGCGGATTTTTCCCAGCCATATCGTGATTGATTTTGTCAGCGACAACTTTGATTTGTTTTAAGATTTTTTCTTCAGGGATAAATGTTTCGAATTGTTTATCCTTAATTTGAACGGTGCTCATAGGGCTTTAGATTAATTTTGGCGCAAAATTAATAAAAATATACCAAACGTTGAACATACATTTGTATTAATTTTGTATTTTTGCAGCAAATGAAAATTTTCAATAGCACTCAAATCCGAGAATTAGATCAATATACGATGCAGCACGAACCTATCAAATGCATCGATTTGATGGAGCGTGCAGCAAAGGCAATCACGCAAGCTATCACCGAGAGATACAGCCGTGAGGTTGAGTTTGTTGTGTTTGCTGGTCCTGGAAATAATGGAGGCGATGCGCTTGCCGTTGCAAGAATGCTCGCGGTGCAGGACTATAGCGTTGAGGTTTACCTTTTTAATATTCGGGAAAACCTGTCTGACGAATGCGCTATCAATAAACAACGCGTTATTGATACGCAAAAAATCAAGAAATTTACTGAAATCACGCTCAACTTCGACCCACCGCAGTTGGAGAAGAAGCATGTGGTGATCGACGGACTGTTTGGTACGGGTCTGAACAAACCATTGGCTGGCGGATTTGCTTCGCTTGTGAAGTATATCAACCATTCCGACGTTGAGATTGTGAGCATCGACATTCCTTCGGGATTGATGTGCGAAGACAATACTTATAATATACGCGCGAATATCATTAAAGCAAACTTGACGCTGACGCTTCAGCAAAAGAAATTGTCGATGCTTTTTGCCGACAATCAAGCAAATTTGGGTGAAGTGCAAGTGCTTGATATTCAGTTGAGCGATGATTATATTCATAAAACCGACACTCAGAGTCGTATCTTGGAAGAACAAGACGCTCGCGCGCTCATCAAGCAGCGTGGCGACTTCGTTAACAAAGGCGATATGGGCACTGCGCTGATTGTTGCAGGCAGTTACGGAATGTCGGGCGCAGCAATCCTTGCGACAAAAGCGTGCATGCGCGCTGGCGCTGGTAAAACTATCGTTCACACGCCAAGGAAAAACTATGATATTATGCAGATTTCGTGTCCTGAAGCCATTGTGCAGTTGGACTACGAAGAGGAACATTTTACAGAACATGTTGCGACCGAAGATTATGACGCAGTAGCGATTGGTCCAGGTCTTAGCCAGAACGAAAATGTTGCGATTGCTATGATTTCCCAACTGCGTCGTGCTGGCAGTTGTCCAGTCGTTATCGACGCGGATGCCATCAATATTCTCGGTAGTCATCGTGCTTGGATGCAACAGATTCCGCAAAACAGCATTCTCACGCCACATCCGAAAGAATTCGATCGCCTCATCGGCAAGCAGAGTAATGGTTGTTACGACCGCTTTAGCATGGCGCAAAATCTTGCAACCGAGCGACATTTGTTTATCATCCTTAAGGGTCACTACTCTGCCCTATTCCTTCCCGATGGTCATGTGATATTCAATCCGACGGGAAACAGCGGTATGGCGACGGCAGGTAGTGGTGATGTGCTGACAGGTATCATCACTGGACTGCTCGCGCGTGGTTATAAGCATGGCGAAGCGTGCGTTTTAGGAATGTACTTGCATGGATTGGCAGGCGATTTGGCTGCAAAAGATTTGGGAAAAGAAAGTCTTATCGCGAGCGATCTTATTCAATATCTTCCTAAAGCATTCAAACATCTCGAAGATTAAACGACAATTTCGACTACAAAAAAATAGGGCATCCTCACAAGAGGGTGCCCTAACTGCTTGAAATGAGTCAAATTGCTTTTAGTCGCATTGTGCCAGTTTGTTATCTGAACCCAATACGTCAACAATCTTATGTTTGTAGAGTTCTGTCATCAAGTCACGTGCTGGTCCACAGTATTTACGTGGGTCGAATTCACCTGGTTTCTCAACGAATACCTTGCGAACGGCAGCGGTGAAAGCAAGACGTGAGTCTGAATCGATGTTGATTTTGCATACAGCGCTCTTAGCTGCTTTGCGGAGTTGGTCTTCTGGAATTCCAACTGCATCTGGCAATTTACCACCGTATTGATTGATCATGTCAACGTATTCTTGTGGAACTGAAGATGAACCATGCAGTACGATTGGGAAGCCAGGTAATTTCACCATGATAGCGTCGAGCACGTCGAATGCCAATGGAGGAGGAACGAGACGACCAGTTTTCGGGTCGCGTGTGCACTGTTCAGGTTTGAATTTGTATGCACCATGACTTGTTCCGATAGAGATAGCGAGTGAATCTACGCCAGTACGACTAACGAAGTCGATAACTTCTTCTGGTTTTGTGTAGTGTGATTCTTCTGCTTGAACCTCATCTTCAACGCCAGCCAGCACACCGAGTTCGCCTTCTACAGTTACATCATATTTGTGTGCGTATTCAACAACCTGTTTTGTCAGAGCGATATTTTCTTCATAAGGCAGTGCGCTTCCGTCGATCATCACTGAAGAAAAACCGAAGTCAACACAACTCTTGCAAAGTTCGAAGCTGTCGCCATGGTCGAGGTGCAATACGATCTCAGGATGTTTGCAGCCAAGTTCTTTTGCGTATTCTACCGCTCCCTGAGCCATGTAACGCAACAGTGTTTGATTGGCATAATTTCTTGCGCCTTTAGACACTTGAAGGATTACAGGCGAACGGAGTTCTGAAGATGCTTTGATAATTGCTTGCAACTGCTCCATGTTGTTGAAGTTGAAAGCAGGAATAGCATAACCGCCATTGATGGCGCGCTTGAACATCTCGCGGGTGTTTACCAAGCCTAATGATTTGTAATCTACCATAATAATAAAACTAAAAAATATTTATAAAACAATCTCTTACACAGTTATTTTACGTGTGCAAAATTACAACATTCATTCCTTATAACAAAGGGTTGCAACATTTTTTAATCATTCTGATGCTGTTTTTTAGAGCGTTTCGCTCGATAATTTTGCATGTAAAGATTTCAGAAACGATTTATTGGCAAATAGAAGTACAAACAACGGGTTCGTTGGTTGTAATAAAATCGACATTTTTGTCGCGAAATTCGGTCATATCTTGCTGTTTATCGACTGTCCAAACGTTGACCGTCATGCCCAGCGCGTGTGCTTCGGCAATCCATTCGGGATGCTTGCGCAAGACGGAGTAGCGATAGTCGATGCCAGCGATGCCCATTGCGTGCAGATCGCGTGGAGATTGGTCGCCATTGAGATAAGCGACGGTTGCAGTGGGTGCTAACCGAACAATTTCTCGACAAACATCGAGCGAAAATGCAATGTATTCTACCTTTTTCTCCATGCCCTGTCGCGCTACTTCTTTCAACGTCGCTGCCACAACGCTGTTATTGCGCGCCATCGTGCTGTGCGTTTTAATTTCTATGATGAGTTTCGTTGGTGTTTTGCTTTTTTTCAACAAGCGAAGTGCATCACGCAATCGCGGTAGTCGCTCACCATTTTTCAGTCGCAATCGTTTGCATTGTTTATACGTTGACTCCTGCAGCGTAACGCCATCGCGCGATGCGTCATGATGCAGCAACAACTGCCCATCGCTGGTCTGCCAGATATCGATTTCACAGCCATAGACGCCCAAATTGAGTGCATTTTTCACCGAAGCGCGCGAGTTCTGATCGGCATCTGCCGTTGTCCAATAACCACGATGCGCAATGACTTGCGTTTTTTGTGCGAAAGAAAATGAAACAAAAAAAATAAAAAGGAAAAATAATGCAGTTAGTTTTTTCATCGCATTAAAAATTTTTGTCCACAAATATAAACAAAAAACACGATATCATGATACTTTAGCGCATATTCTATTGATAACCTTTTGATTTATTTTTCTTTGAATCGGGTCAACTAAAAAAGCAATCACAAAAAATATAATGACAAAGGCAATTAAACTTACTACAGCGGCAAAATCACCATTTGTATTCCATTGATTCGCTACAAAATTGAAATAAAAGTCTTCTAATTTCGAGGAAGATATTAAATAAATAGCAAGAGTTGATTTTGCAAGAGTATTAATCAACTTTGATTTCAATTTTATATTTTTAAATAGGAGAAAGAAGCTAATGGCTGCGAAAACTATTAATGGATTATTGTAATTTGTAATCTGCCATGCTTGTTGAAAAGCATCTATTTTAATCAAGAAGACAAATAAAATAATATTTAGAACAACAAACATAAAATAACCTATTATACATTTCCAAGATGGAATACTAATTTCATATACTCTTATCGTTCTACCTATATAATACATAGTTATAAATTGGTATAAACAATAACCTCCTTCGTTAATTTCATTCTTCCAAACAAAACCCAAATAACAACTCGTCAATAACAAAAATATGCAAAACCATAAATTTTGTCGTTTTGTTAGATGCTCATGGAAAAGATTAAGCATCGGAGAAAATAGCATTAGGAATATATAATCAGGAATAAACCAATAATAAGAGTGTGAAAATATAAATAGAGATACGACTGCATCTAAGTAATATTTATATATAAGAAAAGGAATCGTAATTAATAAAAAGGTATAAAAGAACGTTTGAAAAATTATTGATAATACTTTTGAAAGTTTTAACTTAATTGAGAAATATCCAGAAATAAGAATAAAAACATTAACAGCAATTATTACGAAGCAATTTACCCCTCCCCATTTACATAACTCACTGATACTCTGATAATTACAATCTTGCACCATCGACATGACACCTATTCCACGCACTATTCCATGATGAATAACAATCATTGCCATGACAACAAGACGCAACAATTCAAAATTCGATTCTCTTACTTTTGTCATTTCTATTTATATTTTTTTGATTTTCAGGCGCAAAATTAATAAAATTCAATTACAAAAAAATCATACACATAAACAAAAAAAGAGACCCAGCATTCCGCTCGGTCTCTTTATTATATTAAATAATGTGTTCGGAGTCTGAATTATTCTTCCTCTTTTTCTTCTTTGTTGCAGCAGATAGGATCAACGATTTTCCATACGAGAGCTGCAAGTGCGCCACCTACCAATGGACCAACGATGAAGATCCACAGGTTGCTGAGAGCTGTTCCGCCTGCGAAGAGAGCTGGACCGATTGAACGTGCAGGGTTAACTGATGTGCCAGTGTAACGGATGCAAACGAGGTGAACGAGAACGAGCGAAAGACCAATTGCCAAACCAGCGAGGTTGTTGGTTGCGCCATTTGTTTTAGCTGTTGCACCAAGAACAACGAATACGAATACTGCGGTGAAGATAATCTCAGCCAACAGACCGCCAAGAACAGTTACTTGACCAGCATCGGTCATCTGCAAGTCGTTTGCGCCAATGCCAGAGAGTCCAGGTGCTGTCTGAACGAGTGCATACAGAATAGCAGCGCCAAGAATTGCGCCAATAACTTGGAAAATCATGTACATACCACAGTCTTTTGCGTTCATGCGACCACTCAAGAAAACGCCGAGAGTGATGGCTGGGTTGATGTGGCAACCAGAAATTCCACCGATAGTGTAAGCCATTGCAACTACAGCCAAGCCAAATGCCAAAGCTGTTCCGATAACTGATGCTGGTGTGCCAAGGTCACAAGGCAGTGAAACTGCAACACCGCATCCCATCAATACGAGCACTAATGTGCCAAACATTTCAGCTAAATACTTTTTCATATCTTTAGGGGTTTTAAAAAAATTGATTTTTGTTTACAATTATAACGCAAAAATCGTGAAAATATTATAAAATGCCAAAAAAATCATTTATTTTTTGACATTATTCAATGAAAAGCAAAAAAAATGGGGCTCCGCCGAGTCCCAATCCTTTGTTAACCTTAAATCTAATACCATGAAAAACACGATGCAAAAGTAGTCGGTTCTCGCAGTTCTGCCAAATATTTTTTGCAAACTTTTCGTATAAAATATCACTTTATTGACTTATGTCAACCAAACATTTTCTTTCGCTACGTAAAACCATAACTATATGATTTTCAAAGAGATAGATACAGTCGTATTTTTACTTTTTGCCTTCGCAGAACGTTGTTTTCTGTTCACAATGCAACGAAATCGAACAGAAACATTTCACTTGGTTCACAAAAATCAGCAAAACCATCTCGTTTCGTCACATAAAACCATATTTTAATGCAGTACAATGTTTTCAAAAAAAGTCTAAAATATTGACATATTGTTTGGCGATAAAAGGGAAAAACCATAAATTTGCTCTCACACATGATTAGAATACCATTTTTAACCTAACAAAACACATAATTTTTTACTATGGAAGTTAACAAAATCATGCAGAACCTGGAAGCAAAACACCCAGGTGAGTCAGAATTCTTACAAGCAGTA
>Ga0065708_1006760_pt1 | contig 10842 bp, 11 predicted proteins | sample Hoacrofraction12_2_FD_59095 | JGI IMG/M metagenome (GOLD analysis project Ga0065708, IMG submission 59095) | Hoatzin crop microbial communities from Cojedes, Venezuela, sample from fiber fraction 12 v1 | ecosystem: Host-associated > Birds > Digestive system > Esophagus > Crop | place: Venezuela... | reverse complement strand
GTGGTCGCCAACGGCATGGCGGCTGAAGTCGTAATTCTGGAAATCACCATCCTTGCTGAACAAAGCAAAACCTTTGGATGGGATTCGCTCTTCTTGAGCATTTATTGTTGCGCACATAATGGTCAAAATTAAAAGGATTAAACTTCTATTTGTCATTTCTTAAAAATAACTTTTTTATGATTCTTGATATGTATCCCTGAGGCAGGATTTTCCACTGCCNTTCCATTGAGCGAGTAGTAACGGTCGTCTGTTTCCTCCTCNGCTTTTACTTCATCGATGCCNGTGGTTTCGATAAGCTCGAACTTGACATCGATGTCGCCNATGCCGTCGAAAATTTCCACGCCGGAGTCCATCTTTCCCAACTTCTGCATCTCAAAGACCTCTCCGTTTTGCGCATAGCGAATAACGAAACTGTGTCCTGGCGGCCAATAGAGGATTTCTCCCACTTCATAACTCTGATCGTAGGCATTGTCTGTGGGGAGGGCTTCGGGGAATCTGTAGCACATCTCATTGCCGTAGAGGTCCATCATAGGGAGCGTTATGGGCAGTTTGGCGATGAACGCTCTCGTCGTGGAATTGTCTGTAAGTGTTGCTGTGCGCGTGTATGTCCCAAAAGTGAGACGAATCTTATACTCCGTTTGCGTACATGAACTTTGTGCAAATGTTCCATCCCGACTTGCTTCGGGGGACATCGCTCTCTGGAACGATGAAAAACTACACGTTCTTCTCTTACGAGGTGAACGAGGCACTTCACCTGAGCGAGCAGGAACGGCAAATCATTCTCGATTGCCTACATCGGATAGACTATGAGCTTCAGCATCCTATAGACAAGCACAGCCGCAGACTCATCGTGGACAGCATCAAGACTTTTCTTGACTATTCCAACCGTTTCTATGACCGCCAATTTATCACGCGGGAAAATGTCAACAAAGACGTGCTCGTGAGATTTGAGAAGTTGCTCGACCACTATTTCGACAACGGTATAGCAGCACGCAAAGGATTGCCTTCAGTGCAATACTTCGCCGAGGAACTGCATTTCTCAGCAAATTATCTGAGCGATATGATGAAAAAGGAAACCGGGCAAAACGCCCTGGAATATATCCACAAGAAAGTGATTGAACTAACAAAAGAACAAATAGTCAGCACAAACAAAACGGTCAGCGAAATCGCATACGACATGGGATTTCAATATCCGCAACATCTCACTCGACTATTTAAACGAGAAGTTGGCCTCACGCCCAAAGCATATCGAGAGCAAATCCTTGCTGCCGGATAAATTCTGGTGATTCTGTTATCGCAGACCATATTTCGCTTTCAGACTGTCGAGCGTTCCGTCTTTTTTGTATCTCGCAATCAATGCATTCACATATCGTGCGAGTTCGGGTGATGACTGCCGCATCAAGGCTCCTATTTGACCGGAAGTGAAAGGCCTGTCGAGCAGCGGAGCGGCAAGTGCCGTGTCAGAAAGCACATACCACGGTGCTTCCGTCACCTCGGTAATCATAATGTCCGCGCTATCTTTCGCAACCAAAGAGGGTATTTCTTCGTTGCGGTTGTGCACAACTATCTGCGCAAAATGCAAATGGTTGCGTGCAAATTTCTCATTTAATCCGCCAGGGTTTACCATTACCACTACATCAGGCTGGTCTATACTGTCCAAACAGGTATATCGTAGCGTATCCACAGCACGGCATAGTATGGTCTTACCATTGTTTAAATAACCGTCAGACATGAGCATAACAGAGCATCGCTCCTCTGTAATGGTAATGCCACAGAGGGCTATGTCGAAAAGATTTTCGGTTTGCATATCTGCGGATAGCGTTGGCCAGGAGGTTGCGACATATTCCACATCGATGCCGAGAGAGGATGCGATGAGCCGCGAAAAGTCAATGTCGAAACCCCAATATTCATCGGTCGAAGGCTCAAGATACGACAGAGGGCGATAATCTCCTGTGGTCCCGACAAGCAGAACGCCACGGTTCCTGATTATATCGAGGTCGGAAACAGACAAAGAATCGGAATCTGAGCATGCGGTAAACAGCATGCTGCAAATTCCGATTATAAATGTGGTAAAACGTATTCTGCTCATCTTTCTACATTCATCCCTTTTTGCTCAAGTAGAAATCAAAACCTTTGATGCCAATTATATCTTTTATCGTAACATAAAGATTGTTTACCATTAGGGCAAGCGGATAAACGAGCTCAATTGCATTATTGTATTTCACGCGTGGCAGAATCATTTCTAAATCGGGAGTTTCTATTTCTTGCCCAGGCTCGACATAGAACTCTAAATTGCAGAACATCTTTAGCATTATATCAATAGGCATCAACACCTCAAGCAGACCCATCGAGCCATTACCGTCATCGCCGTAATTATTAAGTTTCTCATCAAACTTCGATGGGTATATTTTCGCTATGAGTTCTGCGTATCCGTCTTTTTGATTTTCCTCGTCCATCTTTTTCTTTATAGATTGTGCAGTGTCGAGAGTGTCTTGATAAATATTTTTGGCGAATGCCTCCAGCATTGAGTTCACTTTCTCGATTTTTTCTTTCTCTTCCTCCGTCAATGTCAGCTCTTCCCCGTCGTGGCGGCTATATCGTTCAGACTCGCAGGATAAAAGAAGGTCGCGAAGTTTTCTATCGCCATACTCATTCTTCAACCTGCCGATTTCCACAATCATCTTGTCTAATTCTTCGTCTGACACTGTTTGCAGGTCGATACTTGCATATTTGTTAACTAAAGCTTCCGTTTGATTTTTTTCTTTTGTCATAGTCGTTTAATTTTAATTGTGAAACTTCTTGTTTTTTAACTCACAACCATATATAGACATTTTTTGAGATTAATTCAATATTCAGACCATTTTTTTTCATTTTTACTCTTAAGTTCGCAATAAAAACTGCAATTTTGTTGTCATAGCGCAATGATTTCGTTTGCAAATTTAGGCATAAAATAAATACAAACCAAATTTTTCTTCGTTTTTTTCGTTATAAGCAAAAAATTTATTATCTTTGCCGCGGAATTTAGAGAAAGAATTTATTAATGTATTAAAACGACAAGTTATGAGACATTTAACGAAACTTGGTGTGGCTTTGGCCTCATTACTGATGCTCACCGCATCGTGTGGCACGAGCCAAAAGGAGAAAGAGACGGCTGCCGACAACGGAGTAAAGGAACAGGCACTCGAAGTGCTTAAAAATCGCCGTGCCGTTCGCGAGTTTACTAATGAGATGCCGCCTAAAGAACTGATTGACAAAGTGGTGGAGGCTGGCACTTACGCACCGACAGGCATGGGCAAACAGTCGCCGATAATTGTTGCGGTAACAAATAAGGAGGCACGCGACAAAATCTCCCAGCTCAATGCAAAAGTTGCTGGCGGCGATAAGGGAGACCCCTTCTATGGAGCTCCAGTGGTGCTGGTGGTACTTGCCGACAAGTCAATCCCCACCTATCAATACGACGGTTCTTTGGTTATGGGCAACTTGCTGAATGCCGCCTACGCCTGTGGTCTCGGCTCCTGCTGGATACACCGTGCCAAAGAAGTGTTCGACAGTGAGGAGGGCAAGGCATTGCTGAAAGAGTGGGGGATAGAAGGCGATTACGAGGGCATCGGCAATTGCATCCTCGGATACGGCGCTGGCGAGCAGCCACAAGCCAAACCCCGCAAAGAGAATTATGTTTATCACGTGGATTAACGCATTCGGTGCAGTGCAAGAAAAAAGTCGGCTTCAGTCTAAACAGGCTGAAGCCAACTTTTTTATGTTTGCGATTATCTGTTAAACACGCACCGATGTCCTCAATGAAACAGAATCAAAAACATTCTTCATATCCTTTTCCTTCCTTGTTTATATATGCCGATGCTCCCGCTGGAATTCCATTGCAAATTTCTCTTCGTCTATTGTTTTGATGGCATGGTCGAGCAATTGCAGCATCTGCGGTTTGTCGTCTTTCAAATACCCCTGAAATCTCACTGCGTCGAGCGAATGAACAGCCCAAAAATATGTGTCTGGCAGTTCAAGGTTTTTGATAAACAGATATTCTTCCTCGAGCATTTCCTTTTCTCCTGCAGGTGTGAACTTGCCCGATTTAACGTCTGCATACAGTGCGGTATCAGGAAAGATCGACATAGAGTTGATGAGTATCATATTTGGCTTGGTTTCATTCAGCAATTTTGCTGCTGCCAACGCACTCTCACGTCCTCTTCCTTTGCCACCCGCGCCCAACATCAGCATATCCCTATGATTGATGCCGCAGGCGTTCAGGCGCAGGCATTGCTCACGGGCCTGCTCAACAGTATTGCCCTTGTTGAGATTGTCTAAGACATCTTCTAATCCGCTTTCGATTCCGACATACAAGTCATCAACGCCAAGTTCACGCAAGTTGCGTAAATCATCATCCGATTTCCGCATAATGTTTCTTACAGCTGCATACATAGTGATTGTCTCGCATTCAGGCAGATTCCTTTTGATAAGTTCGATGACAGGCTTCAACCATCCGTAAGACAATGCAAAAGGGTCAGCACCGACGAGATACACTCTTTTCGTTGGCCATCCTGTATGTCGAAAGTAGAATTTCGCCTCTTTTAAATATTCTTCTATTTCCTGCAAGGAAAGCATTCTGAAGCGCACGCCTTTATACATGCTGCAAAAGCGGCATGCATTGTGAGAGCATCCTTCTGTCACGGGCAACAAAAGTGTGTCGGCTTCCACCGGGGGCCTGTAAATTGTTCCATTGTAAGTCATTTCTTTTTCCTTTCAAAAAAATCTTGTAACGTATTCACGATAATGACGGAGGTCCTTTTCCTCTTTCCCGTCAATAAGCTGCTGAATATAATTCATCAACGGTCTGTTTATACCACTTGTAAATTTCATAAGTTTTCCTTTCTTAATAATTGTTCAGCCATATCTGCGCCTTCATCGAAAGCTTTTTTGCAATCCTCGGGGAAGTGCTTTTGTTTGTATTCCGCCTTCTCGGACTCAGAGAAACATTCAACGACATAACGGTCATACCTGTCGAACTGGTAGGTGTTGAATGCGCAAAGGCGTTTTGGTTTAGTGAATGTATGACCCACAAAATTCTCCACATTGCTTAAGACGGCATCGTAATTGAGCTCTTTATACATCTCCTCTGTTACGTTCATCGTGTAAATCATTATAACGAGCGGATGTTTGGGAGCGATGCTGCGAGAGCCTTTCTCGTAGGTGAAATAAGGGAAAATCATACGCTCGATAAACGCTTTCAACTGACCTGTTATCTCTCCGAAATAGATAGGCGATCCCATTACTATTCCGTCTGCATCGGCAAGGTCGGCAAGTATGTCGTGCAAGTCATCCTTGATGGCACACGATTTACCGTATGTCTTTCCTTTCAACTTGCAAGCAAAACAACTTCTGCACCCGGTGTAGTTCAGCCGATACAGACTCACCTCTTTGATTTCTGCTTGTGGGTTTACGCTTTGCACTCCGTTTTTGAAACTCTCTAACATTGCAGCCGTGTTCTTTTTCGCACGTGGACTGCCATTTACTATTACTATTTTCATATCCTTTTAAATTTTTACGGTGCAAAGGTAGGACAAAATAAAATAGCCTCAATTTTTTTTCATAGTGATAATTTTCGCACTAATATACTGATAATTTTCGCACTATCGGAAAGGTCGATTTTCAGTCTAAAGAATTATAAATATTACCAAAAACATTTAAATATTTAAAGAGGCGATTTCAATTTTGCGAAAAAAACAGAGATTTATTTTGTCGGTTTTCATTATTTTCGTAATTTTGCAGTATGTATAACAAAAAGATTCCTTTCAGCACCGCTTGCGGCGTGAGAATTACGATAGAGGTGATTGGCGGCAAATGGAAGCCCTACATCATTTGGGAGTTAGGTAAAAAGCCTATGCGTCCCAGCGAGCTTATGCGCCTGATCCCCGAGGCGAGCACAAGGGTGGTTAATCAGCAGCTTAAAGAGTTGATGGAGTATGGAGTTATTCAAAAGGAGGTTATCGACACAGTATGCCTGCACTCTGTTTACAGTCTTACAGACCTCGGGCGCTCGCTTTTGCCAATCATTGAGAAAATGCGAGATTGGGGAGAGTCATTCCGGCCTGAAATGGAAAAGATTCTCGAAGAAAAAAGCTTTGATAATTAGTGAAATCGAACCCAACCATGAATCAAAACTTTGTCAATGAAATCATAAAAACAAAGAGATAAACCTAAAATAAAAAAAATGAACTTAAAAAATATACTTATGGCAGATTCTCAAAATAATGTAAACACGGATTTTTGTCCAAAATCTGTATCAGAATTGCTGAATGGTACTTACGTGTTTGTCATTCCCTCATATCAGAGAGGTTATCGGTGGGAGGAAAAACAAGTTATCGATTTGTTAGAGGATATATATAAATTTTCTAAATCTAATCAAGAAAGCTATTACTTGCAACCACTTGTTGTGAAACGATGCAAGTGGAAAGATGAAAATGGAAAAGAAAATGATGCTTGGGAGGTTCTTGATGGTCAGCAACGCTTGACAACATTGTACCTCATTTTAATATATCTATTTGAGAATAGTCTTACACGTTCTGAAGAAAAAACATTCACGAATGACAAGATTTATAAAATTACCTATACGAATCGTCCGCAGCTAAATTTTGAAGATCCTAAACCACAAGACAATATTGATAGTTATTATGTACGAACAGCCAAGGATTCCATCATGGCTTGGTTTGAAAGGCAAACCCAATCAGGTAATGATGTTGAAACTGCTTTCAAACATTGCCTTATGTATTCAAATTCTAAAAGCTTGGTGAAGTTCATTTGGTATGAAGTACCTGAGACAGGAAATACTATTGAAAGCATTCAGGTTTTTAATCGATTAAACAAAGGAAAAATCAGTTTGACAAGTTCAGAACTCATAAAAGCACTGTTCATTATGGACAGCAATATCATATCAAATAATGACCGCACAAAAGCAGATGAACTTGTTTTGGATTTTAATCAGATGGAGCGTCAATTTCAAAATAACAAATTTTGGGCTTTCATTAGTAACGATAATGATGATTATCAAACACGCATTGATGTCTTATTTGATTTTCTTACGGAAAAGTTTAAAGAAAACGAAGACAAAGATTACGCTTATCGTAAATTTCAGAACCTGTATGATTATTGCAGGAATAAAGATAGTGTAGAGCTTGACGAACTATGGAAGAATAAAAATATATATTCAATGCAAGATGCTTGGAAAGAGGTGGTTAAGACATACGATAGGTTACTTGCATGGTTTGAAGATATTATGTACTATCACTATGTTGGTTTCCTTGTAAGAATGGGCAATCAACCAAGGGAAATCTTTAAATTTCTTTCTGAAAAAAAAGGTGATTCAAAAGAGTGGACTTTGGATGACACAAAGAAAGTATTTTATGAAAAAATTATGGATTGCTTCAAAGAAAAAGATAAGTATCTTACCGTAGAAAGTATTGATGGTTTGGAATATGGATCGGATTTTGTCTTTCGAATACTATTACTTTTCAATATTGAGAGTTGCATTAGAAAAGGGCAACGCTTCGATTTTGACTCCTTTAATAATGAGCAGTGGGACATAGAGCATATTAACCCTCAAAATAATGCATCGCTTGTTGAACGTGACGATCGTATCCGTTGGTTGAAAAATGTGAAGTTTATATTAGAAACAAAAGAAAAACTTTTTGAGCGAAAGACAGAGGCGGAAAAATTGCAGAAAGAATGCGAAACTTTAATTGGAGATTATGAAAAATCCGAGCGTGGCATAGATAATAAATACAAAGACTTTAGTAAAAAAGCAATGGAGTATTTCTCTGAAAGCAATAATAAAAGTAATGTAATAGAAAATAATGATAGCATCAGTAATCTTACACTTTTAGATTTCAGAACTAATCGGGAATATCAAGATGCACCATTCCCTTACAAACGGTATAGAATCGTAGAAGAGGATAAAGAAGGTAAACGATTCATCCCTGTTGGTACAAGGAATGTTTTCCTAAAATACTATACAAATTCAGACAAAGAGTCTTCTTTTATCGATGCCTTACGCTGGACAAAGACCGATGCAGAATGTTATTTGCAAGAGATTCACAAAGTTGTTGATCCTATTTTTAATGTCTTTAATGTGAATAAAACAGAAAATCATGAATAATATTAGTTTTACAGATCTTATTAAAGAGGGACAAATACGTATTCCTCAAATTCAGCGCGATTATGCACAGGGGCGATGCAATAAAACAGTTGATGAAATACGTGATAATTTTGTGCGAAGTCTTATGATGGTTGTAATGGGTAAGAAACAAGAGGTACAACTCGATTTTGTATATGGTAGTAAAAGGGATGGCGCTTTTGAGCCTCTTGACGGACAACAGCGATTAACAACCTTGTTCCTATTACATTGGGTACTTGGTGTCAATCTCAAAAACATTAAAGGAGAATCATGCTTAACGTATGAAACCCGTAATACGTCTAAGGCTTTTTGCAACGAGTTAATGGCACATGACGCAAAACAATTCGTAAACGAAGCTAAATTAGAGACAACGAGTTCTAAGAAAGTCACAGTATCTGAAATTATCCGAGAGCGTGACTGGTTTCAATGGGCTTGGCAATTCGATCCTACAATCTGTTCTATGTTAGTCATGATAGATACTATTTGTGAACAATTTGATTGGAATCTCAATCTGGAAGAATGCCAAAGGAGACTCATAAACATCAAATTCAATTACTTGGATCTTGGTCAACTCGACATGTCTGATGAATTGTTCATCAAGATGAACGCACGAGGTAAACTCCTTTCTGATTTCGACAAACTCAAATCAACGCTTGAAGAAGAGATACAACAACAGCAGGAGGAAAAGAATAATCAAGGGGAAAAACTTTCAAATACCGAGATTGAGACTGATTGGCGGAAGTATATGGATGGAAAATGGATGGATCTCTTTTGGCAAAAGTATGCAAAGGATATTTTGTCTAAGCAATCGGGAAAAGAACGATTGAATGTTGCCAAAGCAACAGAGAGAAGATTTAGAATTTTTTTGTTACGTATGATTGGCATACAACTATTCGCAAAAATAAAAAACGTAGAAAAAATAGCAAAAGACAGTGATGACGGTAAAATCCTTGCTAATTTTAATAAACTTAAAGAAGCTACCTACAAAAATAATGAATCGGATCTTAATGACTTATTGCTTGCTTATCAAAATCAACTGACGGATTGGCGAAGTGAACCAGGGAACGATATAAAGCCAGATTATTGTTTGACGATTGATTTTAAGCAGCTCATCGAGTTTATAAATTTGTGGATTATCCCAAAAGACAAAGAATATACCGAATACAAAGATGTTACGTCCCTATTGTCTAAAGAAGCGTATTTTAACAACTCCAATCTTTCGTATTTTGACCTTTTTACAGATGAGAAATTAAGCTATGATGTAACTGCTATAATTTATGCCATGATGCTTTTCCTCAAACGTTTCCAATATGAGGATAAAGATGAATGGAAGTGTAATTTTGAAACGTGGATGCGCATAGTGCGAAACGTCTTTAACAATGACAATAATACAGATAGATTTAATAGTTATCAGGACTTGGCTAATGCTTTTGACGGAATAGAAAAGCTGGTTGGCGAGATGGCTCAACGCAATTTGAGTGTTAATACCGACAAGGCTGCTGTGTTATTATTTATAAAAAGTATTACTATAAAAAGTATTACTAATACTGATACTGATACTGAGGCTTATAAGGGTGTTAACAATCAATCTCTGCAAGAGGAAATAGACAAAGCAAAGTTACGTTTGACTGATAATGAGGAAATCAATAAAGAATGGACTGAGGCGATTTTAGAAGCAGAAAAAGACCCGTATCTTTGGGGGCAAATACGCTGTATTATTCATTGGGCAGAGGGTGACTTGGATAAATTTAATATGTACGCCAGTCATTTAATCAAATGGATTAACACAGATAAAGATGAAGATAAACAACTATATTATACAGCGATGCTCTGTTTCCGACCTAATTGCTGGAAAAGGAATAACCGTCTTTATGAATTCAACAAAGACCGTGACAATAGTCTGAAGCGATATTTGAGAGATGAGCCTTACGGCCAATATGTAAAAGATTTCATAGACGAATGGATTACATGGAATTCGAATGCCTCATTTCTAGATTTCTGTAAACATATCATCACATCTACGAACCCGACAGGTTGGATAAAATATTTCTGTGAATACCCTGAAATAATATGGGAGTCAAGACGTAAACGTATTTTTGAAGATAAAGGGCATGTCATCTTCGCACAACAAAAGACGACAGACAGCCATTGCTTTGATCCTATATTTTTATATCTGAGAAAGCATACAGAAAAAACATTCTATGATGAAAATAAGAAGCAAATGTTAGATGGTGTGTTTGTTAAACTATTTGATTCTAAATCTGTTAATTCTCATGGATTGGAGGTGAGTATTCGAGAAAAAACATTATACATTTGTTGGGGTGAAAATGAATCTAAATATAAATTAGAGGTAAAAGAAGGCACTGATACCAAAGAATTATTTGATTGTAATCTAGATGATGCTGTGCTGTTGTTTATTAATAAAATCGAAGAGTTAGCAAATAGATTAATATAAAGCTAACATTGTATGAGATTAAAAGTAGGTTTACTTCCACATATCTCTTTGGAGAATTATAAAGTGTGAAGTGAACCTACTTTTGTAACTGAAACAAACTTTTTAATTCTAAATCTTTTAGATTTTATTTTGCGGAAAGCACGGTGCTTGTCCATTCTTTCACTTTTTCAACCGACGGGTTTCCGTTTAGCAGTTCGCCTTCCTCTAT
>Ga0065708_1040380_pt1 | contig 10845 bp, 9 predicted proteins | sample Hoacrofraction12_2_FD_59095 | JGI IMG/M metagenome (GOLD analysis project Ga0065708, IMG submission 59095) | Hoatzin crop microbial communities from Cojedes, Venezuela, sample from fiber fraction 12 v1 | ecosystem: Host-associated > Birds > Digestive system > Esophagus > Crop | place: Venezuela... | reverse complement strand
GCCGATGCTCCGGCAGCAGATGTGAAACAAGCAGAACCAGGAAAGGAGGAGAAGGCATGAACGCAAGAACATTCAGAATAGGTGGAGTACACCCCGAAGAGAATAAGCTCACCCATGAGGTGGCAACAGTGGCAGCCCCCCTGCCCAAACAGGCCATTTATCCCCTTTCACAACATATAGGCGCCCCGGCGAAGCCCGTGGTGCAGAAAGGCGACAAGGTGAAAGTGGGCCAGATGATTGCCGAGGCCGGAGGCTTCGTGTCAGCGCCCATCTTCAGCGCCGTGAGCGGCACAGTATTGAAAATCGACACCTCCTTCGATGCCACAGGATACCGTAAGCCGGTGATTATCATCAAGGTGGAAAGCGACGAATGGGATGAGAAAATCGACAGAAGCGATAAGTTGGAGAAGCTCAGCGAACACCCCGAGCTCACCCCCGAAGAGATTGTGAATAGAGTGAAAGACGCCGGAGTTACCGGTATGGGAGGAGCAGGATTCCCGACATTCATAAAACTCACACCGCCGCCGACGGCAAAGGCAGAGTGGGTGATTATCAATGCCGTGGAGTGCGAGCCCTATATCACCGCTGACTACCGTCTGATGATGGAGCACGCCGACGAGATCCTCGTGGGCACCGCCCTCCTGATGAAAGCCGTGAAAGTTGACAAAGGCTTCATCGGCATCGAGACAAACAAGCCGGCAGCCATCGAACTGCTTCAGCAGAAGTGCGCCGCCGAATATCCCAACATCGAGGTGGTGCCGTTGAAGCAACGCTATCCGCAAGGAGGTGAGAAACAGCTCGTTGACGCCGTGGTGCGCCGCCAGGTGCCCGCCCCGCCGGCAATCCCCGTGAACGTGGGTGCCGTGGTGCAGAACGTGGGTACCGCCTTCGCCGTGTATCAGGCAGTGATGAAGAGGAAACCCCTCTTTGAACGCTACACAACCGTTACGGGAAAGCAAATCAGCAAGCCCGGCAACTTCCTCGTGAGAATGGGCACCCCGATGCAAGACCTTATAGACCTCTGCGGAGGAATGCCCGAGGGCGACAATAAGGTATTGGCCGGTGGACCGATGATGGGAAAGGCCGTAAACTCCTTGGAGACACCAGTGTGCAAAGGAACAAATGCCATCACCGTGATCAGCGGCGACGAGGCAAAACGGCAGGAGCCGTTGCCCTGTATCCGCTGCGCCAAATGTGTGAGCGCATGCCCTATGGGCCTCGAGCCGTTCCTGCTCGCCAAATGCTCGGCAAAGAAGATGTGGGAGAAAGTGGAGGCAGAAGACATCACCTCGTGCATCGAGTGCGGCTCCTGCCAGTTCACCTGTCCCGCACATCGTCCGCTGCTCGACGACATCAGACTTGGAAAGTCAACAGTAACAGGCATCATCAGAGCCCGCAACGCAAAGAAATAACAACAGTACAAAACTATATCTGATATGAGTTTAATAGTATCATTATCACCTCATGCGCACGGCAACGACAGTGTGGAGAAAAATATGTGGGGAGTGGTCATCGCCCTCATCCCGGCTCTTCTCGCCTCGTTCTACTTCTTCGGAATAGGAAGTGCCATCGTGTGTATCACGAGTGTGCTCGCCTGCCTCTTCTTCGAGTGGGCGATATCGAAATTCCTGCTGAAACAGGAGAGGCTGACAATCCTCGACGGCTCGGCAGCAATCACAGGACTGCTCCTTGGCATGAACTTGCCGAGCAACCTTCCGATATGGATAATAATCATTGGAGCCCTCGTGGCCATAGGCATCGGCAAGATGACCTTTGGCGGACTGGGCCAGAACCCCTTCAACCCGGCCTTGGTGGGCCGCTGCTTCTTGCTCGTGTCGTTCCCGGCACAGATGACTTCCTGGCCTATTGCCGGACAATACACAGCATATACCGACGCCACTACCGGAGCCACTCCGCTGGCACTGATGAAAACAGCCATTAAGACTGGTGACGTGAGCGTGCTGGAGGGTCTCCCCGATGCCACACAGTTGCTCCTCGGTATGAACCCCGAGGCTGGCGCAGGATGTATCGGTGAGGTTTGCGGTCTCGCACTGCTCCTCGGCTTGGCATATATGCTCTGGAAGCGCATCATCACCTGGCACATCCCCGTGAGCATCATCCTCACCGTGTTTGTGCTCGCAGGACTTTTACACCTCGCCAACCCCATTTACGCCGACCCGTTTAAGGTTATCTTCAGCGGAGGCTTGATGCTCGGAGCCATCTTCATGGCCACCGACTATGTTACATCGCCGATGACCGCCAAAGGTCAGATTATCTATGGCATCTGTATCGGCTGCCTTACCCTCATCATCCGTAACTGGGGAGCCTATCCCGAGGGAATGTCGTTCGCAATACTTATTATGAACGCCTTCACCCCGCTTATCAACACATATATTAAACCAAAACGTTATGGGGAGGTACAGAAATGAAAAAGCTTGAATCATCATTAACAAATATGGTCGTCGTGCTGTGCTTGGTGGCCCTCATCACCGGAGGACTGTTGGCATACGTCAACGACGTTACCTCCGGACCCATCAAGGCGCAGGCGGAGAAGACACTCGCTGACGGTATCAAAAACGTGATGGGAGGAGGCGAGCTGACAGTGAGCAAAACCGATACCGTGAAGCAGAATGTTGACGGCAAGGAGGTCGTGTATGTCATCTATCAGGCACAAGACGCATCGAAGAAAGACCTCGGAGCTGCTGTGGAATCGACAGTCACCGGCTTCGGAGGCGACCTGAAGGTGCTCGTGGGTTTCAACCCCGAAGGCGACATCCTCGGATACACAGTGCTCTCACACGCCGAGACCCCGGGACTCGGGGCTAAGGCAGCCGGAGAGACAGGCTGGTTCCAGAAAGGACAGAAGGGCGACATCATCGGAAAGAACCCCGCGAAGAACAACCTCACCGTGAGCAAGGACGGCGGAGAGGTGGATGCCATCACAGCCTCCACAATCACCAGCCGCGCATTCCTGAAAGCTGTAACACAGGCATTCGGAGCATACAAGAACACACCCGTTGACGGTGCCTCCGGAGCCACAAACACAAATAAGAAGGAGGACAAGGTATGAACTATTTTAAAGTAATATTAAACGGTTTAATCAAGGAGAACCCTACCTTCGTGCTGCTCCTTGGTATGTGTCCCACATTGGCAACCACGACAAGTGCCATCAACGGACTGTCGATGGGTTTGGCTACAATGTTTGTGCTTATTTGCTCGAATGTGGCGATATCACTGATTAAGAACCTCACCCCCGACATGGTGCGCATTCCGGTGTTCGTCGTGGTGATTGCGGCATTCGTGACAATACTGCAGATGATGCTCGCCGCTTATCTGCCGGCAATCAACGAAAGCCTCGGACTCTTCATCCCGCTGATTGTGGTGAACTGTATCATCCTCGGACGCGCGGAGGCCTTCGCTTGTAAGAACAACCCCATCGCCAGCGCTTGCGACGGTATAGGTATCGGACTCGGCTTCACTTGCGCGCTGACGCTCCTCGGTATGGTGAGAGAGCTCCTCGGAGCCGGCTCCATCTTCGGAGTGACACTGCTGCCGGAGACCTACAACACCCTGCTCTTCGTGCTGCCTCCGGGCGCATTCATCACCTTGGGATTCCTCATCGCTATCGTCAACCGCCTCAAGGCAGGCAAGTCATAACATTAAAACTGAAAAGATATGGAATATATATTGATATTCATCAGCGCGATATTCGTGAATAATATCGTATTATCGCAGTTCCTCGGCATCTGCCCCTTCCTGGGAGTGTCGAAGAAGATTGACACTGCCTTGGGTATGGGCGCCGCCGTGGCTTTCGTGATGACGCTCGCCACGATAGTTACATACCTCTTGCAGAAATTCGTGCTCGACGCCTTCGGACTGCAATATCTTCAGACGTTGGCATTCATCCTCGTCATCGCAGCCCTCGTGCAGATGGTGGAGATTATCCTCAAGAAAATCTCTCCTCCGCTGTATCAGGCATTGGGCATCTTCCTGCCGCTGATTACCACCAACTGCGCCGTGCTTGGCGTGGCCATCCTCGTGATACAGAAAGACTTCTCGCTGCTGCAGAGCATCGTGTATGCTTTCTCCACAGCCATCGGCTTCGCACTGGCACTCGTAATCTTCGCCGGCATCAGAGAGCAACTGGAACTCGCCAACATCCCTAAGGGAATGCAGGGAATGGCCATCGTGCTCGTTACCGCCGGCCTCCTCTCACTCGCATTCATGGGATTCAGTGGCGTCGATGGAGGCCTCAGCCAACTCTTCGGCTTGAATTAAACTCTCTGTTAAGAGCAGTCCCGGCTGGGCCGGGTTAGCCCTGATGCTCAAAAGAAGAGCAATGGTTCCGTATGGAGCAGACTTGACGAAGAACTCTCTGTTAAGAGCAGTCCCGGCTGGGCCGGGTTAGCCCTGATGCTCAAAAGAAGAGCAATGCTTCCGAATGGAGCTTTAAGTGAATTTTAGTAATATTAAAAATAGAATGAAACATACGATTTTAGTAACTGGCGGAACCGGATTTATCGGTTCGCATACCACAGTGGAACTGCAAGAGGCAGGCTACGATGTGGTGATAGTGGATAATCTGTCGAACTCAAGGGCAGACGTAGTTGACGGAATAGAGAAGATTACAGGCAAGAGGCCGGAATTCATTCAGGCAGACTGCTGCGACAAGGACGCAATGGAGGCAATCTTCAAAAAATACCCCGCTATCGACGGTATCATTCATTTCGCTGCAAGCAAGGCAGTGGGTGAGAGCGTGGAGAAACCGCTGATGTATTATCGCAACAATATCGTGTCGCTTATCAATCTCTTGGAGCTGATGCCGCAGTATAACGTGAAAGGCATCATCTTCTCCTCAAGCTGCACTGTTTACGGACAGCCCGACCCGGAGAACCTCCCCGTTACCGAGGATGCACCGATAAAGAAGGCTATGTCGCCATACGGCAACACCAAGCAGATCAACGAGGAGATTATCACCGACTATATCCACAGCGGCGCTGATATCAAGGCTATCCTTCTGCGCTACTTCAACCCCATTGGCGCACACCCCACAGCACTCATCGGAGAGCTGCCCAACGGCGTGCCTATGAACCTCATACCGTTTGTTACACAGACAGCCATCGGCAAGCGCAAACAGCTGAAAATCTTCGGCAACGATTATAACACCCCCGACCACACTTGCATCCGCGACTACATCTATGTCGTTGACCTCGCCAAGGCTCACGTGAAAGCTATGGAGCGTGTGCTTGACACCGACAGCGACAAACTCGAAGTCTTTAATGTAGGCACAGGCAAGGGCTTGAGCACCCTTGAGGTGGTTCAAGACTTTGAGAAAGCCACAGGAGTGAAAGTGAATTGGGAATATGCGCCGCGCCGCGAAGGCGATATCGAGCAGGTATGGGCCGACCCGAAGAAAGCCAACGAAGTGCTCGGATGGCACGCAGAGACACCTATCGAGGATGTGCTCCGCAGTGCCTGGAAATGGCAGGAAAAACTTGGAAAGGATTAATAGTACGTCATATTTCTAAATTAATTTGCAAAAAAGCAGTTGGGTCCAACCAACGGTGACCCTCTGTTTTATTTTGTGTTTGTGTTGTTATCACCTCCCGCTGTGAAGCAGGGGGTGATTTTTTAGGCTTCAGAACAAACCCGGCCCAGCCGGGACCGCTCCTGGCGGAGGGCCTATCACCTCCTTGCGCTGTGAAGCAGGGGGTGATTTTCATTGTGTAGCCACTTATATGTGCGATAGTTGGCTATAGAGCCTTATTTTCGGGATACTATAGCCACTTATATATATGATAGTTGGCTATAGAGTGTTATTTTTAGGGTCTTATAGCCACTTATTATGGTAATAACTGGCTATAAGTGTTAAAATTTGGGGGTATATAGCCAAAAATCCGCTATATTTTTGGCTAAACGCCATTTTTTTCGTAATTTTGCTGCCATAAAACAGCAATATATGGAAATTTTTGGAAGAGAATATGAATGCGGACTGCTTCGGAAGGCATACACTTCCGACACCTCGGAGTTTGTTATCGTCTATGGTCGTCGTCGTGTTGGCAAGACATACCTCGTCAGACAGATGTTTGGCGACAAATTCGACTTTTACGTTACTGGCTTGCCGAATGCTAACAAGCAGCAACAGCTCGTTAATTTCCATACGGAGATACTAAAACGCAGCGAAGAAGTGAATGCTATAGAGGCCAGGGCTTGGGAGGCAGATGACAAGATGCCCAAAAACTGGTTTGCTATGTTTGAGAAGTTGGAAGTGCTTTTGGAGCATTCGCAAAGCAAGAAGAAAGTAGTGTTTCTCGACGAGACTCCGTGGATGGACACGAAGAAGTCGGAATTTAAAATTGCGCTTGAGCATTTTTGGAACGCTTGGGCATCGGCACGAAACGACATCCTCCTTATCGTGTGCGGTTCAGCGGCGGCTTGGATGGTGAAAAACATTGTGAATAACCACGGAGGACTGCACAACCGTCTTTCCTATAGCATCCATTTAGACCCGTTCACCTTGGCAGAAACCAAGCAATATTTGAAAAGCCGGCAAGTGATGTGGAATGACAATATGATTGCCGAATGCTATATGGCATTGGGCGGCATTCCATTTTATTTAAAATGTATAGACCCGCAGCGCAGTCTGGCACAAAATCTGAATACGATTTTCTTCACCAAAAATGCGCTACTTAAGAATGAGTTCAAGAACCTCTTTCACTCGCTCTTTAAAAACGCCGAGGAATATATAAAGATTATAGGTGTGCTGTCAAAGAAAAAATCCGGGTACACGAGGGATGAAATATCAAAGAAATCGAAAATATCCAATGGAGGAGGGCTCACAAGGATGCTTGAGACTTTGGAACTCAGTAATTTCATTAGGAAATACAGGGCTGTGGGTGACGTTGCCAATATGTATCAGCTCACAGACTTCTTCTGCCTTTTTTATTTCTCCTTTATAAAGGATATGGAATATGATGACGATGAGCAGGGGTGGATGCACATCGTTGGGAAACCTGTTTACAACACCTGGTTAGGTCTTTCGTTTGAAAAGTTATGTATGGCACACTCAAAACAGATAAAGAAAGCACTCGGCATCAGCGGCGTGGCAACAAAGACATATTCCTATCACTCCAAGTCGTCACAAATAGATATGGTAATCGAAAGAGATGATAATATGGTTAACCTCTGCGAAATAAAATATTCCACTAAACCATACACGCTAACAAAGACAGAGGCCGACAAGATACAAAGAAGGCGTGATGAGGCGGAAGAGAAATTCGGAAAAGGAAAGAGCATTCAAGTTACATTAATCGCCGCAGCGGGCTTAAACCAGAATGAGCACTCCATAAATTTGGTGCAGAATGTAATAACACTGAAAGACCTGTACTGACTTCTATTTAAAGGCTTTTTCGAATTTTAAGCTCTGAGGGTGTGAAAAGCAGGAGTATTTTTTAATTAAGATGTGCCATAGTACACCTTATTAACATCTCTTTACATAAACCGCCGTTTTATGTTCCGGGTGCAAAGGTAAAAGAATAAGAAATATTTATACAAAAACGGATGGTTTTCTTATATAAATGCGAAATAAATGCCAAAAAATTTGGCAATATGAAATAAAAGCCTTACTTTTGCAAAAAATATATTATCGAAGAGTTTGAATATGGGGAAATTCGTCAATCCTTTCACCGATGTCGGTTTTAAGAAAATATTCGGGCAAGAGGTTAATAAAGATTTATTAATCTCTTTCCTCAACAGCTTGATATTAGGTAATCATGAAATTGTTGATTTACAGTTTCTTGACAAGGAAAAAGTAGCACAAGATGTCGAGGAGAAGAGGGTAATATATGATATTTATTGTAAGACCTCGGATGGTAAGCGTATAATCGTTGAGATGCAAAACAGATGGCAACCTCTTTTCATAGACCGTGCCATATACTATGTTGCAAGTGCCATTTGCCAGCAAGTAGGACGCGGTAAAGAGTATGAATACGATGCTGTTTATGCAGTCTGCTTTATGAATTTCATCGAGAATGATTTGCCTGATAAGCTCCGTACAGATATGGTGCTGGCGGATAAGGAAACTAATGCAGTGCTTAGCGACCGTATGCATTTTATATTCCTTCAATTGCCTTTCTTCGACAAGGAAGAGAGTGAATGTGAAAATTATTTTGAACGTTGGATTTATGTACTTAAGAATATGAGTAATTTAAGCAGAATGCCTTGGGCAGTGCAGGATGGAGTTTTTGCAAAACTTGCAGAAATTGCCGATGTGGAACGTATGACAGACAAAGAACGTAGAGCGTATGATGAGACGCTGAAAATATATAGAGATTACTATGGTACTTTGAATGGTGCTTATATCAAAGGAAAAGAGAAGGGTATAGAGAAAGGTAGGGAAGAAAGGACAATAGAAATGGCTCGCAATATGAAAGCCGCAGGTGTTGATGCCTCGACAATTCAAACGGTCAGCGGTCTTTCGGCAGAGGAAATAGCAAAATTATAATACCATAAAACATTACTTATGGAAGAAAGATTCACATGGACTTCTTTGTATAAGGAGTTGGCAAAAGCCTTATTGAACTATAAGGATTATAGAAGTAATCTCGTTGAATGGATTTATAACGAGCTGGGAAAGGTTACGCGAGGCGATGGAAAGTCGCTCCTGAACTACCTGCACCAGAAGGATGGCTCTAAGATTTACGATATTGACCCTTTCTCTGTGTTCGGTATTTTCAACCGCAATGCAAGTTGGATAAACAGAAAAGCTCTGTTAAGCAAATTCAAGGAGCATATCAATATTCGGCATCGAAATATGTAAGACAGCAACATCTTACTCAGACTTCTGTGACAAGATGGCGAAAATGGAAGCCAATTTTGTAGAATCATTAAAACAATAGAGTTTTTAGTCATAGTTCTGCGCTGTCTCTTAAAAGTGAATAAAATAGCTCATAGCCAAAAATCACTTATATATTTGGCTATAGACCCCTAAAAATTAATATGTATAGCCAAGAATCATATATATGATTGGCTATGCAATATTCGAAATATTATGAAGTCTTTTGTTAAGAAATAAGATTCCTTTCAACCAACTTTAGCAAAAAAGAGGGAATATAGCGTTTTTTTAGAAAAATTCTTGGGTATTACGAGAAAAAGCAGTAACTTTGCAGCCGAAAACTTTAGGGGTGCCGGGTAAGTTTATCCGGCTGAGATTAAACCCTCGAACCTGATGCGGGTAATGCCGACGAAGGGAAAAGGAAAATCAAAATGTTTTGATTAATGCAAACGCCAAGGCCGCGGGAGGCTGTCAGGCAATGCGACCAAAACCCCCTTATTTGTATAATATATATAAAATAAGGTGAAATGAAAAGACAGACATTCACAAACTCAGCAAGTGCCGCAGCAATGTCGGCACTGCTCCTCGCAATGCCCTCTGCGACAAAGGCAGAAGGCTCTGAATCGGAGATTGACTCCCTGAAAGCAGTACAGTTACAAGATGTTACGGTGGTATCCACGAGAGCCGCCAAAAACACCCCGATGGCAGTGTCGGAGATGTCGAAGAAAGAGCTCGACCAGGTGAACCACGGACAGGACGTGCCGTTCCTGCTCTCCACGATGCCGTCGGTGACGATGACCTCGGATGCCGGCAACGGTATCGGCTATACGTCGATACGAGTGAGAGGCACCGACCCCTCGCGCATCAACATCACCACCAACGGCGTGCCGATGAACGACTCCGAGAGCAGTTTGATGTATTGGGTGAACGTCGGCGACCTCGCCAGCAGCATGCAGTCGATACAGATGCAAAGAGGTGTCGGCACTTCCACCAATGGCTCGGCGGCCTTCGGAGCCACGGTGAATATGCAGACGGAGAACATCGGGATGAAACCATACCTGAATATCGACCTCGCAGGCGGAAGCTATTACTCGCACAAGGAGACCGTGAGGTTCGGCACCGGAATGCTCGGCGACCACTGGGGTCTGCAAGGACGCCTGTCGAATATCGGCAGCAAGGGATATATCGACCGCGCATCGACAAAGCTCAACAGCTATTTCCTGCAAGGAGGATATTTCTCCGACAGGACGATGGTGAAATTCGTTACATACAACAGCACCGAGGAGACATATCATGCCTGGAATTACACCTCAAAGCAAGAGCAGGAATGGTACGGGCGCACATACAACTCCTGCGGAGAGTATTACGACAGCGACGGCAACCGCAAATACTACAAAAACCAGACCGACAACTACCATCAGCAAAATTATCAGCTGCACTGGACACAGGTGTTCAGCGATATGTGGAAGCTCAACGCCGCCCTGCACTACACCAAGGGCCACGGATATTACAACCAATACAAAGACGGACGCACGCTCTTTGAATACGACCTCGACAATGCGATGACCTGGAAAAAGAGCGACCTCGTGAGGCAGAAAAGCATGGACAACGACTTCTACGGAGCCGTTGCAGCCCTGAACTTCAATAACCTCAAGGGATTGAAAGCCACGCTCGGAGGAGGATGGAACAAATACGACGGCGACCACTACGGCCTTGTTACTTGGGTGAAAAGTCCTGTTGATGGCTATGATTTCGACCCCGACCACAAATATTACGACAACAACACGAAGAAAATAGACGGTAATATCTATGCCAAGGCAACATACGAGTTTGCCAATGACCTGAGCGCATTTCTCGACCTGCAGTACCGCCATTTGAACGTGAAGATGAGCGGTTCCGCTGATGCTTTCGACTGGGATGCGTATAAGCGGCTCGGCTATGACCTGGACAAGAGTTATGATTTCTTCAACCCCAAGGCCGGCATCAACTGGCAGATAAACCGCAACCACCGC
>Ga0065708_1003623_pt1 | contig 10851 bp, 11 predicted proteins | sample Hoacrofraction12_2_FD_59095 | JGI IMG/M metagenome (GOLD analysis project Ga0065708, IMG submission 59095) | Hoatzin crop microbial communities from Cojedes, Venezuela, sample from fiber fraction 12 v1 | ecosystem: Host-associated > Birds > Digestive system > Esophagus > Crop | place: Venezuela... | reverse complement strand
AACAAACCGAGTAATGCTTCACTCTGCTTCACTTGCTTCACCTTGCTTCACCTGCTTCACCCTGAAGCGGTGAAGCACTGAAGCACCGAAGCAAATTAAGCGAAGCGATATATGTGGTTATAGGTTTACCTGTCTTTAGGTCTTGGGGTAATTAATTTGAGATAGAANCANTTGAAATACAATAGAANAAANTGTTAATAATGCAAGCCTAAATAAATGCTTATTGTTAATTATTTCTATAAAATAGAAGATAATCCCGTATTTATTTGAATATTTAGAAAATTATATTTACCTTTGCACTCTGAAAAAATNTAACAGCAAAATATATCTTATGGATAACATTCTAGTACTTCAGAAGGACGAGCTTAGAGAGGTTCTTTCTGANGTTTTGGANNANTTTTTCGGTGATATCCGAAAGGTTCAGCAGGAAATGTCTTCAAAAACGGAGGAAGACGAGTATCTAACACGTGACGAGGTATGCAANCGNCTTCATATCTCAACCACCACTCTCTGGCGGCTGGAAAATGAGGGAACTATAACTTCACATAAGATGGGGAGACGCAATCTCTATGTCAAAAAAGAGATTGATGCTATTATGTCATTAAAGATGGAAAGTGGTGCCAATAACCCTAATAGCTTTAGTGTTTTTTGCCGCAAGATGTCAGTATGAATAAATTCTCNATCAGNGCCAATACGATAATAGACCCAGTTAATGGGATATGCAAAAAATCTATCGAAAATGCGTCTGTAATTTCGGCATCTTCACCTTCTTTCCCGATAGAGATTTTTCCACNGCCAATACGTGAGATTATATCATCGTATTTGCAGAGTGAAGATTTCAACAGAGATTTTCTGTGTTCTTCGATGTTTACAATTTTTGCGTCTGCAATGGGTAATCAATGGGAAGCCCAGTTCACTAATACCATGCGTGTGTCTCCTATCTTGTACATGATGCTTGTCGGACCACCAAGTTCAGGCAAGAAATTTGCACTTAGACAAGCTGAGATACCCATACGACAGTACGACATGGAATTAGGCCTTGATTATAACCGTAAGATTAAGGAATATGGTCGTATGATGCAAATGAGTCCGAAGGAACGACAGAAACATGGTCTGCCTAAATACCCAGACAAACCAGCCTATAAGGAGATACTCGTTACTGATTACACAATAGAAAAGTTGTTCCGCATCCTAAAGAATAATCCTCGCGGTATTCTTGTTTGCGTGGATGAACTCAACAAATTGGTGAGTAATCTTAACCGTTATGGTAAGGGATATTACGAATCCTGTTGGATTAACTTCTTCGATGGTAATCAGGTTAAGTATGAGCGTAAAAGTTCAGGCGAGTATATCAAGATTTTCCATCCTTACGTTTCCGTCATCGGTAGAACACGACCAGATCTTCTTCCGAAGATGTTTTCTTGCGAACGTGAGGCAAGTGGATTTACGACTCTATTCTTGAAGGTCTTTCCTNATATAACAAAGATGCCCAAATGGAAATTTATAAAACAGGACAAGGATGTCNCACATNNNTGGNCAGAAATAATCTGTAATGTACTGAAGACGCCGTTTAAAATAGACACCAATGGGGAAATTGTACCACGTGTTCTTGAGTTCTCACAGAAAGCCAAGAAAGTTTTATTTCTTTGGACGGATAAGATAGAGCAAGAATGGGAGAATAGTGATAGCTATATGCGAGGAGTCTGCGCTAAACTCAGGATATACGTGATAAGGTTCAGCCTGATTATCCATGTCATGCGTCTATATTGCGGCGAGATTATCGATGAATTGATTGACGAGCAGAGTACAATGTCAGCATGTATGCTTGCCGATTACTTTCTTGAAATGGATAAACGCATAGATAATCTTATCAGTAACCAATACTGTGAATGATGTTCATTAGCAACTCTTAGACATGCTGGGTAGTAAATTCACCACGGCCGATGCCATATCCGTGGGGAAATCTTTAAATTTGTCAGAGAGGACGGTAAAACGTTTTCTAAGCAACTGAACAGGTGTCTATCTGAGAAAAGAAAAGCATGGTGTGTATATGAAGAGAGAATAAACAGTAAGTTTAACAGTGAAACTCCACTATTAACGAATATTGTAGTTCATCTCCTCTCTTTGAGAAAGATTGTCCTTTAATAGATATAAATATTTCAGTTTAACCTCCCTATGATTAGGGAGGTTTTATTTAGTTCTTCTCCTTCTAGAACCCTTATTGGTATCATCACCTCCTCTTAATCTATTGTACTCGAGCAGTGCACTTTTGATATACTCTATCTCTGCATGTTTTTTCTCCGAAAGTTGCAATAGAGCGTCTATTTGTTCTTGTGACCGTTGTACCAACATGTTTACCTTTGCGATTTCTTCCAACGCCATTTCCATGAAATTGTTCTTCTTGATAATATCTTTCATAACAAATTCTATCGATTTGTCATCAATTACTTGATCAGAAGATATTTCATTTACGAACTGCCCCACCATTACCATTGGGTCATCCATATCGCCCACTCCTGTACTAAGCCATTTCTCATCTATATCAGGATATCTGTCTACAATTGCAGCGATAGTTCTTCTGGACAAATCGTGTCCTGGCTTTCTTGATTTGTTGAGTAGTCCGTTAGACAAGCCTACTTCCCTAGTAAGCGCAGCATCAGTGAGCTTATTTCTCCTCATCCACGCATCTAATCTATCAATCTTTCTGACTTTCATAAAATGTTAATATTATGTTAAATGTTCAATTCGTTNTTCTTTGTTAGAAAATTATTTTCTAATTTTGNACTNGGTTTTGAAACAAGTATTTAGTATTATAACTTANATGATGCAAAAATAGAAAAAAAAGATGAGAAAGTATCAATATTTTCCGAATATTTTCGATTTTTTCGAACATGTTGGNTAAAAAAGCGTTGTTTTCGGCTATAAAGGAACAGAAAAAGCACGTNTGTAAAACACGAAAAGTGGAAATAAGAAAAAAACGAAAATAGACCGAATGTTGATAAAACATATTTTTTGAATAGAAAACAGAAAAAATGAAAAATCAAGATAGCACGCAGTCTTACAGCGTTTAGCTTAATTGAANTAATTTAATANTGGAAGGCAAAAGCTCTATTTTTAGAAAAAATAGGCACAAGGGATTAAGGAAGATTGAAAAAGCATTAGGATAATGAATATTACGATAGATGACTTTNTGGAAATAATTAGTTTTTCTACAGATTTGGCAGTACAGCGCCATATCAAGTCCAAAACACCAGAAGATGACAGAGTAAATCAGTTGGTGGCTCAAAGATATATAGAGGCACAGGGTTATAGTCAAAAAATGTTGAAAAAATGGGTTAAAGCCTCTATCCTTACACCTGTAAAATTAAGCAATACAAGAAAAGAACGGGTCTATTATTCTATGGCTGAGATAAAAAATCTGATTTATTCACTACGAGTACTTGACATCTTAAGCAAATAACCAATAGCACGATGTTAGAAAAAGAGAAGATACTTCAACGTACACGTGGTGGACTGGATGTTTTTCAGCACTATCTCGGTGCTGACGTCATTCCAGGTCGTAAGTTTCGTAATCCGCTATACGATGACAAGAATGCCAGTTGCAATATTTATTACGGGAATAACTGCGGAAGGTATTTTCTCGTTGACTTCGGAGACAGTAATCTCAGAGGTGATTGTTTCTGGTTTGTTTCAAAGATGTTTGGAATTGATTATCGAAATAATTTTGAAGATATATTACGCACTATCGATAAAGACCTCTGTCTTGGGGTGTTCAATGATAATTTCAAAGTGAAATATCCTGTACATTCAAGTTCTAAAGCCACAACAAGTCAACAGTTATCTGTCGCGGACAGGACTGATAAGGAAGTTCTGCCATTTAAGATAGACAGAAATCAAGATATGACAGATGAGGATATGGAGTATTGGGATCAATATGGCATTACACAGAGTACATTGAGCAAATATCACGTTTGTAGTCTTAAGACATTCCAGTCTGAACGTCATAACGGAGAGCAGTATGAGATAAACGCTGAAGGGAAACCATTTTTCGGCTATCTGTTCGAGAAAAATGGCGGAATAAAAGTGTACAGACCTGACAGCTCATTGAGGTTTATGTATGCAGGACAATTCCCCCACCCATACATTTTCGGGATGGAGCAACTACCTTTTGTCGGTGAAACGCTTTACATAACTGGAGGGGAAAAAGACGTACTAAGTCTTGCATCACATGGTTTCAATGCGATATGTCTTAACAGTGAGACTGCAAAAATGCCGCAGGAGCAGCTAGAGACGCTATCAAGACGCTTTGATAACCTAGTATATCTCTACGATATGGACACAACAGGGGTTAAAGAGTCAGAAAAAAGAGTTCAGGAGGCTAAGTTTGAAGGCGTAAACAACGTATATCGGTTAACACTACCATTGTCTGGAACGAAGCAGGAAAAGGACATCTCCGATTTCTTCAAGACAGGACATGATGCAGAGGAACTGCAACGCCTTACCGATGATATAGTGCCACAGCAAAACATAAGAGCAGGCTTTAGAAGATAAATAGGATAACTGTACAACAATGAGTACAAACGGAAATAGGCATTAGTAATAAGAAAAACAACAGATAAATGAGAAAAACAGTAATTATTGCGCTTGTAGGATTATGCGCTACCATTCAATCCTGTAAAGACACGGATTATTCAGACGGTTATGGAGACTATAAGAAGTCAGAGTTGGAGATTTCCTTTCAGAAAGAGTTTGGCAGTATTGCCAGCGATCAGACATGGAACACCGTCAGTTGTATAGAAACGACAGTAATCGTCGGAGAAGAAGGATCGTATGACATAAAGTTCTTTACGGGCAATCCTTTAAATCCATTGGAAGAGACCTGTCTATTGTCTGAATACCACATAAATAGCATAGAAAGTACGTTCTGGATAAATGCGCCACATGTAACAAAGTTGTATGCTATGCTCTCGAACAAAGAAGATGAGGTCATACATTTATCAACTGATGTCGAGTATGACAAAGCAGAGTTTGACTTTACGTCGCAGCAGGAGCAACAGACAAGAGCAGTCAAGCTTATGTCACGGGCAAATACAGGAGCAGAAGATGATTACAAATATTTCTCAAAGGAAGAAATAGATGCAATGAAGAAAGCCCTGCCAGAGAAAAAAGCTGCCACAAGTCTTTATAACAACTATGAGTTTATTTCACAGGGAGAGTTCATAGTTTGTCCAGTATATGGTTATGCATGGGATGATGACGCAGCAGGATACTATTATTATGATCCGGATAATGAGCAGTCCACCTATACAGAGGTTACACTTTTCGAACATAACCATGAATTGGGAGAAAAGATGCAGTATGTATGGGAAGATGACAGTGTAGAGAATTTTAACTTTGGAAGCAAGACATACCATTGGAATGACATCCCGAGTGATTATCAGTATATTCGCACTGTACAGTATAAGGTTGATGTTCCAAAAGGATGGAGGGTTGGTTTCTGGTGTTATAATAGGGATGAAAAGGTAAAGGCATATAGTAGCATAAGCAGAAATGAGGGACAGAAATTCCTGTCTGCCATAGTAACAACAGAAACAGGCAAGACGTATATAGGCCTAGAGGACAAGCCAACGGATGACATGGATTGCAATGATATAGTATTCAACGTAGAACCAGTGCCACCAGTGGTAACACCTGATACAGTCTTTGATAGACAGGTTTACACCATTGCCTTTGAGGATCTAGGTACGACCGATGATTTTGATTTCAACGACATCGTACTGTATATAACCCATAATAATCTGACAGATAGTGTAAACGTACAGGTTGTAGCTGCAGGAGGTACATTACCTGTAGGAGTATATTATGACGATGATTTGATATATGAAAAGAATAGTGAGGAGATGATAAACACGCAGCAAGGTGATAGTGCTACCGTGCTTGCAGAAAAGACATACTATATCAGAGACTTTGATATGACTGATGAAAATTATTACGGACGTTTCTATATCCTATTAGGAGAAGAAACAGGAATTAGATATGTAGTAAACTGCAATAGTGAACCAGGAAAGGCGCCACTAGCACTTATTATAGCAGGAAAATGGAACTATCCAACAGAGAGGACGAATATAGCAGATGCATATCCTCATTTCAGACAATGGGTTGGAGATACCAGTAATGCAACATGGTATATGTATCCAACAGAAGGAAAGACGATCAAACGGACATATTAGGCATAAAATAGATATTTAGATTAAGGTTAATGATTTATCAATTTGGTATGAGGGCGCTTGTGAAAGTACCCTCATATTTTTATGCAACCCCATTTTGTATCATTTGTCAAAATGTATCTTCTGGCTATATGATTTTTAGTGTACCCTAATTATACTCTAAGACACATAGGATCTTGATAGGCTAAACAAATATCTGAATACTCAAAGAAAACTCTCAGAAAATAGACAACAGACAATGTGATTACCTCATGGTATATATTTATTCCTCCATCATTTGGTCATACAAATTCATAATATTGCTGATGAACATGCCTGCGCTCATGAACAACGTTTCAACATTCATCATAGGTGCATCCATAGATTGATCTGCCATTATTGGCGACTCTGGCATAGAGAACTCATCCACATCCATATTGTAACGTACTGAAACAGAAGTAATATCCTTGCAAACAGAAAGTTTGTTGGTACCGAAGATATGTTTACGAATGGTCTTCAAAGCTCTGGAACGTAAGGTATCTATATACGAAGGTTTCAATTCCTCATTTTTATCCAGTGTACCATCCTCATGCCTGCGGCTTGTCAACATAATAGCAATCTCTTTACTCTTATATCCCTCGATTGTCTTTAAAAGAACATAGCGAGAGTCTTTGTTGGGATAGGTGTTTATTTCTTCAACAAGGGAGATTACCTCATCACCATTATAATGGTTATTCAAGACAGTATCCAAGGCATCCACATCAAGCACGGGTAGTTCTTTTTCTCGTAGGTCATACAAGAGATTACGGGCAATCGTGCTCAGATAGGTTTTGAATGAAGACTTTTCCGATTGGTATCTTCTGATAGCTCTACAATCGTCCTTGAACAAGCGTATGTCCAGCTCCAGTATGAAGTCATCAAAATCCATGGACGATTTTGCTTGCTTACCAAAGATAACATGAAGCATCTCTGCGTAGCGCCCAAAAAGGAGGTAGAAAAGGGATTCACCTGCGTGATACCCCTTTCTTATATCCTGTATTATTTCGTCATCAGGTTTACCGCTGTATCTTGTCTCGATTTTCCTAATTGTACTTTGTATGACCTCGTTCATATCATTTTTTCGTCTTCTTACTTTTCTTAAAATAGTCGCTACCAATCATTTCCTTAGCCATCATAGGACTTTCAGAATCATCCACACAGTTGTAGAACGCATCGCGGCCTGCACGTTCCAATTCCATCATAGCATGAACACCCTCAGGTGTGGCATCATATTCAAGTCCATTATCGATGTGTAGGTCGTGAGCAGTCTTGATTGCATCCTGATTGGCACCTATGTAAGTAATCATCCATCCACGATTCTTCATCTTGTCCATCAGAGCTGTCACAGCCTTGTAGTTATACTCATGTGAGTCATTCTCCATTCCATCAGTGATTATGGTCATGAGCACCTGGTCATCCTCCGTCACCTGTCTGCGAAGTTTGGCTATTCCGCTTCCAATTGCGTCATATAGCGGTGTACAGCTGTCCGGCTCATAGTTCTTGCCATCAAAGAACTTTATCTCTTTCGCTGGAGTGCAGTCATAGTGAAACTTACGTCCTTCGCTGTTGAATGACATCAGACTCACGAAATGTTCCTGTTCTTCGTGCTTATCCTGAGCATGCTTAATGCTCTGGATGGTTTCGTTTAGTCCCGATACTGTTGCTTTTTCGATGCTGCACATACTGCCTGATTCGTCTAACACAATCAGATTGAATACTTTCTTTGTCATTTTCGTATATATTTTATTGGTTATTGTCCTCCGTTTGTCGGAGTCCTTTACCCTATATACTCTAGAAAGATTCAAAATCTGTCAAGTATCTATGTTTTTTCTTTCAAATCATCGATAATTAATAGTTTCCTACATTAGTCTGTTTTTTATTCTTTGGTTACGAGCATTTAGAAAATCTATCTGGTAATCCATCCAGTGGAAGTATTCTTCTTTTGTCTTTGGAAGAGCAGGTTTATTTAGATCAGCATCACCTAGACCGAAGATTATACTATTATAATCATCAGACACCATGTCCTGTAGAAAGAAGAAATCTACAAATCCTTTAAAATCCACGAACAGATCAAAGAACTCTTTGTCTCTTTCAAAACATTTTGACATCGGACTTTCCTCTCCTAAGTAAAATCGTCTGATGCATTCTAGCGTTCTATCCATTCTGTCACAGATTCTAGCGTTACACCCTCTCGTCTGATTTATGCTTTGTCCACGTAACGGCCATATCATAAAGCCACCGATAGTATATGCCTTATGCAGGAATTTTTCAATATAACCACAATAGTCAAACGTTTCCTTTAGCTCGCTTATTAGATTATTTAGCCTATGGTAACGGAAACTAGGTAGGACAAAGTCGCTGGAAAAACTAAAGTTTTCCCATCGTAAGAATAAGTTATTGGATTTTTTCCCAATTTTATACGAGTCCGGAGTCAATACCATCTCTTTACCGCACGGCAATGTCTTACTCCATAGTATCTGATGATACTTTAGTAACGTAGGACATACAGCATCTGGGTCGCAACTTCCTCCGCCCATACCACCTTTATTATTCCAAAAGTTATCCCAATAGCCAGGACTGTCTAACGTAAAATCAAAATTAATATCAACCATTGTTTCCATACTATATATAGTGTTACATTACACAATTATGCATCATTTGACTAAAAGTTTTATATTTACCCATTTATTGAGGTTATTCGCATGAAGTCAATTGGATGACTCTATCAATAAAAATGTCTATTCCATCCGTTGCTTTACTCTTGATATATTCCACATCATCAGGAATAGATATATCCTCAGGATTGATGAAGAATTTGGGTATATCAGAATAGTGCATGATTGACTAAGATGCGNTGCTGGATCAACGGACAACGATGTTCCTACGACTAAAAATATGTCAGCTTTCTCAATATGGACATACACAGGTCCCATGCCTGTTAGAAATTCACCGAACCAAACGACATAAGGTCTGAGTTGAGAACCGTCAGCAGCTGTATCTCCAACTTTAATCGGAACATCTAGAGGATAGTCCATAATACATTTTGGATCAAGTCTGTTTTTTGATGACGTGACCTTTTTAAGTTCGCCATGAAGATGTATTACATTGCTACTACCAGCCCTTTCATGTAAATCATCAACGTTTTGTGTGATAATAGTTACATCGTGCCACTGTTCCAACTCTGCTAGCATCCTATGTGCATGGTTTGGCTCTGCATTGCAAAGCGTTTTTCGGCGTTCATTGTAGAAATCCAGGACAAGTTGTGGATTAGCTTCAAATCCTTCTGGAGTAGCAATCTGTGCGTAATCATATTTTCTCCATATTCCGTCTTCATCACGAAATGTGTCGATACCGCTTTCCTTGCTTATGCCCGCTCCAGAGAGAACGACGATTTTCATTTTTATCAGTTCCTTATCTATATGTGGTAGATGTTCATATTTCATATTTCAAAAACCTTACATCGATTGTATACTAAAACAGACATTGGTTCCTCTATATCAATTCTTGAAACTCCATTCCCATATATTCATGAGTTATTAGTATGTGTTAGTGTAACAATCAAAACATCATTTCGTAAATCCAGGTATATTTGAATTACGATGCAAAACTATATGCTTGGTCGGAAAAATAAATACCTAGCTAATAATTTTATTAAAAATTTTGTTGTAGTATTGGAGTTAATAGGTTTAAATAAACTTCAGGAAAGCATCTATCTGACGTTTAAGTTGCTCTGTATTCTCTCTAGACAGAATCAGTTTTCCGCTGATCCAAGAATCTTTAGGTAATGCAACACCTGTAAGTTCACTGTCCATAACTTTCATACCAACCTTACCCAACAATTCTAGTAATTTCTCTCTCGAACCAGCACCAGCAGATTGACCAGCCACATTGCTGACAGTTACCTTNACGTTCTTNACAACNACGGTATNNTAATNACCTGCTTCAACAGGTCTTGATAACCAATCAATCAGATTCTTTAGNACACCTGGGTAGCTATAATTATACTCTGGAGAGAAAATCCAAATAGCATCTGTATTACGAACGGCATCTCTGACTCTTTTAATCTCGTCATGCTCGGGTACTTCTATATCCTGATTCATAAAAGGAATATTAGAGTAATCGAGATATGATACATCTGCCTTATCCTTTATCATACCTTCTACTTCCTTCGCTAATTGTAGGTTAAAAGAATCCTTACGCAAGGAACCGATAATAAATAGTATCTTCTTCATAGTGTAATATTTTATAGTTTAGTAAATGTTTTAGATCTTCTTAATTTTCCTGATGCAAATATACAATAAAAAATCGATTAGAGCAGAATAAAAAGTAAAAACGAAGAGGTGTGACACAATAAATGTCTATGCTACGGAACTATTTTTCTACATAATCGGAAATATTTTTGCTGATGTAATAAGAAAAGATGTTCTTTCGCAAAAGAAAGACTAAACCTAAAATAACTACAAACCAAGGGAGGAAAAAGAACAATAGTATTTTTTTCTGTTTTTTTTTGATTAAGGAATTTATTTTTCCGAGTTTTAAAATATCTTTGCAATAAAATTATATGAAGTATGATTAAGCTTGACATTGCAATAAGTCCTGTAACAGA
>Ga0065708_1040379_pt1 | contig 10862 bp, 7 predicted proteins | sample Hoacrofraction12_2_FD_59095 | JGI IMG/M metagenome (GOLD analysis project Ga0065708, IMG submission 59095) | Hoatzin crop microbial communities from Cojedes, Venezuela, sample from fiber fraction 12 v1 | ecosystem: Host-associated > Birds > Digestive system > Esophagus > Crop | place: Venezuela... | reverse complement strand
TGCCGCCGGCACTCCGTATGTCTCCCACCGCTTCATGGCCAATGCTTATTTTTCAGGACGCTTGTAAGGCTCCACCGGGTGCTTCACCGGATGGGTTCGCCCGTACTGGCTGATGTACACCGACTGCTTCTCCTCTTTTACAATTTGTCGCCCTTCTTCTATCCGCTTGTCGGTATAGAGGTCGAAGGGGTAAATGTCATCATTGAAAATCATTTTCTGTTCCATGTCGCTCAACTCTACGTTAAACAGGTATACGTAGCGGTAGTCTTGAAACACCGAGTCGTTGTTTTCCTTTACCACAAACGCCCTGCACTGGAACAGACAGATGGAATCGTCGTCGTACACCAGCTTGATGGAGTCAAGCCGCAGGTCCTTGTAGTTGGGAAATGATTCGCTTAGGAATTCCTTCATCGATGCGGGCAACTGCTTTTCGGCCCTGTCCACCAGCGGGTTGTGGCGTTTCCCGCAACCTATGGCGCAGAGCAGCATAATGCATAGGAACAGTAACTTTTTCATTTTCTGAGATAATATGTTTTTACAAAAGTAAAAAAAAAATGGCACTAACGAAAAAGATGGGCTTTAAAGCCCACTTTTTTAGTGTTTAGTTAATACTTTTGCATGCGGCAGCCTGCGGAATCAGGTGTTTTGAAGTGTGTAAAATTCGTCATCGTAATGACGATTTTTATATAAAATTCGTCAGTATAATGACGATTTTTTTGTTTTCTTGATCTAAAAGACATATCTTTGTCACATAAATAGTGAGAATTATGCCAATGATAAAACGAAGAATTGAACAAGAAATCAAGCACCGTCTTCAGCCTGGCAAGGTCGTGTTGTTGTTTGGCGCGCGCCGGGTAGGCAAGACTTTCTTGATGAGGGAGATTATCAATGGGTGGACCGAAGGTCCCACAATGCTTTTGAATGGCGAAGATTCGGACACGTTGGCTCTATTAAGTGAACAGAGCAGCGCCAACTACCATCGCTTGTTCGACAACGTCTCGCTGCTAGGTATAGACGAGGCACAAAACATCCCCGATATTGGAAAAAAGTTGAAACTTATTGTAGATGAGATGCCAGAAATAAGGGTAATGGCAAGTGGCTCGTCATCTTTCGACTTGCTAAACAAAACGGGTGAACCATTGGTTGGCAGGTCGTCGCAACTCACCCTATCTCCTATTGCACAGGCAGAGTTGCAAGATCTAGAAAATGCCTTGCAGGTGCGACAAAATCTAGAGACCCGATTACTATATGGATACTATCCTGAAGTGGTGCTAATGAGCAACAATCAAGAGCGTGTTGAATACTTGCGTAACCTGGTGAGTGCTTATTTGTTAAAAGACGTGTTGTCCATAGACGGAATCCGTAACTCGTCTAAGATGCAGGATTTATTGCGGTTGCTGGCCTATCAGTTGGGAAGCGAGGTGTCTTATGATGAGTTGGGGCGCCAACTGGGGATGAGCAAGAATACTATTGAAAAGTACCTCGACTTGCTGACAAAAGTATTTGTGGTGTACCGTATCCCAGCCTATGCTAAGAATTTACGAAAGGAAGTAAGAAAGTCTGCCAAATATTATTTTTACGATGTGGGCATACGCAATGCCATTATCAATAACTTTCAACCGTTAAGTTTGCGTGAGGGAACTGAAACGGGCCATTTGTGGGAGAATTACTTGATCAATGAGCGCATAAAGAAGCACTTTAATGCCTGCAATGGTGCAAACTTTTATATGTGGCGAACCTATGACCAACAAGAAATAGACTTAATAGAGGAAGACAATGGACAGTTGAAAGCCTTTGAATTTAAATGGGGCGAAAAGAACTCGAACGCACCCATGGCCTTTGCCAAGTCGTACCCACATGCGGTTTATCAGACTATAAACCGCACCAATTATTTGGACTTCGTACTATAGAAATCTTATTGTTGGGAAAAGATAAAAGAGGCATTGCGCTTGCACAACCAAAATTATTTGTACCTTTGCAGCAAGACTAAGACGGGAGTATAGCTCAGCCGGTTTAGAGCGCCTGCTTGACAGGCAGGAGGTCACCAGTTCGAGCCTGGTTACGCCCACAATAGTGCTAAAAAAGGCAGCCCCTTACTGAGGCTGCCTTTTCTATTTGTTCGTGTATGCGTCAGCGGGCATGCCGCGTATTGCCGTCGAAATCGTCGGTACGGAAGGGCGAGGCAGGCAGCCCCTCGGCATTGTAGAGGTTGCACTCGGGGTTGTTGGCCCAGGCATAACGCACGGCTATGGGATAAGCAATGCTGTCGGACCACACCACCACGGTATTGTCTTGTATCTCGGCTTGTGCCCAGTGGAACTCCTTGTCGGCCCCGGCTATGCTGAAGCCCTTGAGCCGGTCGGCATCCTTGATGCGAAGGCCGCCATGCACATGGTCGAAGAAGATGCGTATCTTGTTCCCTTCGATGCGGTAATGGCTGTACAGGGGACCGCTGTAGACCACGTCCTTGCCATAGTCCTTATTAAGGGCAATGAGGGCCAGCCGGCGCCCCACCTCCTGCTTGTTCTTAGGATGGATGTCCTTTTCGTCGCCAATGTCGATAATGACGGCCATGCCGGTGTTTTCTACGCCCAGCGAGAGGGCCTGTGCCTCACGCAGCTCGGCCCAGGGCGATTCTGCGGGTTCCGGGGTGCGTGCCATGTAGTTGGCCAACTGCACATAGTAGAAGGGGAAGTTGTACCCCCACTTGTCGCGCCAGTTGCGTATGAGCAGCGGCTGCAGGTAGCGGTACTGGTAGGCACGAGGGGCATTGTTCTCGCCCTGGTACCAGATGGCACCCTTGATGGTATAAGGCACCAAAGGATTAATCATGCCGTTGTACAGCGCGCAGGGGATGTTGCGTATGGCAGTGGCGCTCCTGTCCATGGGGAAAGGCGGCAGGTCCTTGGCGGTGGACGAAATTTTGTACTTCCACTGGCCGGCCAGGGAGAGGCGGTCGGCACCGCGACCAATCCACACCTTTTCGGTGGTGGAGGTGAAGCCCACGTCGCCGTGGGTGTCGGTAACCATGATGGCAATGAGGTTCTTGCCGGGCTTTACCAGCGAGGCAGGCACGGTGTAGTGGCGGTCGATGCGGCAGCCCCAGGTGCGCCCCACTTCCACGCCGTTGATAAAGGTGATGTCGTTGTCGTCTATGCAGCCCAGGCTAAGCGACAAGTCGCTGCCGGTCCACGAGGCGGGTATGTCTATTTCGCGGCGCATCCACATGATGCCGTCGAACTCGCCCAGCTCCCTGCTGTTCATGATGCCGGGCACGGCCACCTCAGACCATGCGGCATCGTCGAAATCGGTGGCCGCCCAGACGGCCTTGCCATTGCTAAAGCCGCGGTCGATGCCGGGGATGTCGTGCTCCCACTTGGCCTTTTCTTCCAGGAACTCTTGGTGCATCTGTTCCTTGCTGGGCATCTCCTTGAGCGTGGTGGCCGCCTTGTAAAACTCGGGCACCTGCGACAGGGCGTCGGGACTGATCCACGACTCGATGTTGGTGCCGCCCCAGCTGCTGAGGATAAGGCCTATGGGCACGTGCAGCTGCTGCCAGAGCGTGCGACCAAAGAAGTAGGCGGTGGCCGAGAAACGCTCTATGGTGGCGGGACTGCACACCTCCCAGCCGTGGAATCCTTCCATGTTGGCAAAGCTGTCTTCGGCTACGCTGCTGGCATTGGTGCCCACATTCATGAGTCGGATCTGCGGGAAGTTGGCGGCAGCTACTTCCTGCTCGTAGTTGTTGATCTTGCCCCATCCGGCAATGGTCATTTCCATGTTCGACTGCCCGGAGCAGAGCCACACCTCGCCGATGAGGACGTTGCGGAGCGTGACGGTGCTGCCGCCGGCCGCTATGCGGATGTCGTAGGGACCGCCAGCAGCGGGCGTGTCGACCGTGACGGACCACTTGCCGTCGGTGCCTGCGGTGGCGCCATAGGTGCGCTTGTTCCACGAGGTGGTGACCTTGACGGCCTTGCCGGCCGCAGCCTTGCCCCACAAGGCCACACGTGTCTGCTGCTGCAGCACCATGTTGTCGGCAAACAGGGGCGAAAGGGTTACCTGGGCGTACATGACGCCGCAGAGAAGGGTTGCAAAAACGAGGGAGAACAGTCTTTTCATTGTACTGATTTTTGGGTTGAACGATAGAAAAATAGGAAATATATGCCGATGAGGATGAAGGGGATGCTGAGCAGCTGTCCCATGTTGAGCGACATGCCCTGCTCAAAGTCCACCTGGTCTTCCTTTAGGAACTCTACAAAGAAGCGGAACACGAATATTTCGGTGAGGCAGAGGCCGAAGAAGAAGCCGCGGTGCGCCTTGCGTCCGTAAGCCTTGTACAGCACCACCATGAGGATGAAGAAGACGAAGTAGGCAATGGCCTCGTAGAGCTGCGCGGGATGCCGCGGCAGCATGTCCACCTTCTCGAACACGAAGGCCCAAGGCACGGTGGTGGGCTTGCCTATGATTTCGGAATTCATGAGGTTGGCCAGCCTGATGAAGCAGGCGCAGATGGGGGTGGCCACCGCAATGATGTCGAACACGTCGAGGATGTGCATCTTGTACCGCTTGCAATACAGGATAAGCGCTATCATGAGGCCCAGCGTGCCGCCGTGGCTGGCCAGTCCCTGGTAGCCGGTAAACTTCCATCCCCCACCCTCCAGGAACCTGACGGGCAGGAACATTTCGGCCACGTGGTTGATGTAATACTCGGGCTCGTAAAACAGGCAGTGCCCCAGGCGGGCGCCCAGCAGGATGGAGACGAAGCAGTAGAAGAAGAGGGGGTCGAACTTGTTCTCGCCTATCTTCTTGTCGATGTATATCTGTCGGACCATGAAGTACGAAAAGGCGATGCCGATGACCCAGCACAGGCCGTAGTAGCGCACCTCGAAGCCGCCAATATGGAAAAAGACGGGGTCAATGTTCCAATGGATGTAAAGCAATGCAAGCAGGTTCATAAGCAGGGTGTTTATACGTTAAAGCGGAAATGCATGATGTCGCCGTCTTGCACCACGTAGTCCTTGCCCTCGACATACAGCTTGCCGGCCTCGCGGACGGCCGCCTCGCTGCCGTAGTGTATGTAGTCGTCGTACTTGATGACTTCGGCCCGGATAAAGCCTTTTTCGAAGTCGGTGTGGATGACCCCCGCGCACTGGGGCGCCTTCCAGCCCTTGTGGTAGGTCCATGCCTTGACCTCCATCTCGCCGGCGGTGAGGAAAGTCTCCAGGTTGAGCATGTGGAACGCCTTCTTGATGAGGCGGTTCACGCCCGACTCCTGCAGGCCCAGCTCCTCGAGAAACATGCGGCGGTCTTCGTAGGTCTCCAGCTCGGCAATGTCGGCCTCGGTCTTGGCTGCAATGACCAGCAGCTCGGCACCCTCGTCGGCGATGGCCTGCCGCACCGCCTCTACATACCGGTTGCCGGCAGTGGCGGATGCATCGTCCACGTTGCAGACGTACAGCACCGGCTTGGCGGTGAGCAGAAACAGGTTGTGGGCGGCGTCTTGCTCGTCCTTGGTGTCGAACTGCACCACGCGCGCCGATTTGCCTTGGTCGAGCGCTTCCTTGTACTTCGACAGCACGCCGTACATAACCTTGGCCTCCTTGTCGCCGGCCTGGGCGGCCTTCTGCACCTTTTGCAGGCGCGCCTCGATGGTTTCCAGGTCCTTGAGCTGCAGCTCGGCATCGATGATTTCCTTGTCGCGTACGGGGTCTATGGTGCCGTCCACGTGCGTCACATTGTCGTCGTCGAAGCAGCGCAGCACGTGTATGATGGCATCGGTCTCGCGAATGTTGGCCAGAAACTTGTTGCCCAGTCCCTCGCCCTTGCTGGCCCCCTTGACCAATCCGGCAATGTCCACTATCTCGACCGTGGCGGGCACGATGCGGCCCGGATGCACCAGCTTGGCCAGCTCGTTGAGCCGCTCGTCGGGCACGCTGATGACGCCCACGTTGGGCTCGATGGTGCAGAATGGGAAGTTGGCTGCCTGCGCCTTGGCGCTGGACAGACAGTTGAACAGGGTGGACTTGCCCACGTTGGGGAGTCCGACTATACCACATTGTAATGCCATATTGTCAATTTGTTTTTATATTGCTTGCAAAGTTATAAAAAACATTGCTTATATGAGTTGCTTTTAGTGTGCTTCCAGCCAGTTTTTGCCAAATCCGCCGTCCACCTTCAGGGGTACGCTCATGCGGTAGGCGCTCTCCATTTCCTCGGTGACGATGCGTCGCACCACCTCCTTCTCCTCGGGCGGCACGCTGAAGGTAAGCTCGTCGTGCACCTGCAGCAGCATCTTGGCCTTCACCCCTTCGCGACAGAAACGCTGGTAGATGCGTGCCATGGCCACCTTGATGATGTCGGCGGCGCTGCCCTGTATGGGGGCATTGATGGCATTGCGCTCGGCATAGCCGCGCACCACGGCATTGTGCGAGTTGATATCGGGCAGGAAGCGCTTGCGGTGGAAGATGGTCTCGACAAACCCACGGGTGCGCGCCCGTTCCACGCTCTCCTCCATGTAGGCCTTGATGCGCGGGTAGGTGGCGAAGTAGCCGTCGATGAGTCCGCGCGCCTCGGTACGCGACACCTCCATGCGTTCGGCCAGGCCGAAGACGGAAATGCCATAGATGATGCCGAAGTTGGCGGTCTTGGCCTTGCGGCGCATGTCCTTGGTCACCTCGGCCACAGGCACCTTGAAGATCTTGGCGGCGGTGGCGGCGTGTATGTCCTCACCCTCGGCAAACGCCTCAATCATGTTTTGGTCGCCGCTGAGGTGCGCCATGATGCGCAGCTCTATCTGCGAGTAGTCGGCCGCAAAAAACTCGCACCCGTCGTCGGGGATGAACGCCTTGCGTATCTCCCGCCCGTCGGCATCGCGCACGGGAATGTTCTGCAGGTTGGGATCGCTGGAGCTGAGCCGGCCCGTAACCGTCACCGCCTGGTTGAAGCTGGTGTGTATGCGGCCGGTGCGGGGATTGATGAGCTCGGGCAGTGCATCGACGTAGGTACCCAGCAGTTTCTTGAGTCCGCGGTGCGCCAATATCTTTTCCACAATGGGAAACTGGTGGAGGCTTTGCAGCACCTCCTCGGAGGTGACGTATTGCCCCGTCTTGGTCTTCTTTGGTTTGTCCACCAGGTGCAGCTTTTCGAACAGGATGTGGCCCACCTGCTTGGGCGAGGCAATGTTGAAGGTCTCGCCGGCCAGCTGGTAGATTTCCTGCTCTATGACGTCCAGGCGGGCAGCAAACTGCTCGGAGGTCTGGCGCAGCGCCTCGGTATCGATGCGCACCCCGTTCAGCTCCATGCAGGCCAGCACCGGCACCAGGGGCATCTCGATGTGGTAGAACAGGTCTTCGACCCCCGCCTTCTGCAGCTCCTGCTCCAGCACCTCCTTGAGGCGCAGGGCCACGTCGGCATCCTCGCAGGCGTAAAGGTACACCTGTGCCGGGTCGAGGTCGCGCATGTTCTTCTGGTTCTTGCCGTGGGGACCCAGCAGCTCCTCGATGCGTATGGTCTGGTAGCCGAGGTATATCTCGGCCAGGTAGTCCATGTTGTGCCGCAGCTCGGGCTGCAGGACATAGTGGGCCAGCATGGTGTCGAACAGCGGCCCCCCTACCCTTGCGCCATAGTTTTGCAGCACGATGAGGTCGTACTTGATGTTTTGCCCCACCTTCAGGGTGTCGGGGTTTTGCAGCACCTCGGCAAACTCGCCCACGATGCGGCGCGCCTCTTCCTCCTCGGGAGGCACCGGGATGTAAAATGCCTGTCCCGGACGCACACTCAGGCTGAAGCCTACCAGTTGCGCCCGCATGGGCTCGGTGCTGGTGGTCTCCGTATCCAGACTGAGGATTTTGGCGTCGCGAATTTTTTTCAAAATTTCGGCGCGTTTTTCCTGATTGTCAGCCAGTTGGTAATCTACTTCGGCTCGATTTAAGGCCTTGAGGTTTCGATTTTTTTCGTCGCCCGACCCCTCGGTCGGAAAAATCGAAAACAAATCGGGTTGGGACGCCTCCTTCTTAGGCGACACCTTCACCCCTTCTTGGCCATCGGTTGCAAAGCCCCCGAAGAGGTCGCCTTGCACCGGCTGGGCCGGTTTTTTATTCGATTGTCCCAGCACGCGGTCGGCCAGCGTCTTAAACTCGAGGTCCCTGAAGAGGGACGACAACGCCTCGGCGTCGGGGTCCTTGCGTTCCAACAGCGGAAGGTCGAGCGCAATGGGCACGTCGGTCTTGATGGTGGCCAAAAACTTGGAGAACCGGATCTGTTCGGCATTGTCCTCCACCTTGCGGCGCAATGCCCCCTTGAGCGCGTCGGTATGCGCCAGCAGGTTGTCGATGCTGCCAAACTCCTTGATGAGCTTGACGGCCGTCACCTCCCCCACCCCCGGACAGCCCGGGATGTTGTCGGACGCATCGCCCATGAGTCCCAGCAGGTCGATGACCTGTCCGGTGTTTTCAATGCCGTACTTTTCGGTCACCTCGCGCACGCCCATGACCTGAAAGCCGCCGCCATGCTTGGGGCGGTAGATGAAGACGTGGCCGCCCACCAGCTGCCCGTAATCCTTGTCGGGCGTGAGCATGTAGGTATTGATGCCCTGCCCGCCTGCCTGCGTGGCCAGCGTGCCTATGACGTCGTCGGCCTCGTAGCCCGGCTCTTCCAGTATGGGGATGCGGTAGGCCCTGATGATGTCCTTGATGAGGGGCACCGACAGCTTGATGTCTTCGGGCGTGGCCTCGCGCTGCGCCTTGTATTCGGGATAGGCCTCGTGGCGAAAGGTAGGACCTGCGGGGTCGAACGCAATGCCTATGTGGGAGGGGTTCTCCTTCTTCAGCACCTCCTCCAAAGTGTTTACAAAGCCCAGGATGGCCGAAGTGTTCATGCCCTTGGAATTGATGCGCGGCATGCGGATAAAGGCGTAGTAGGCCCGGTAAATGAGCGCGTAGGCGTCGAGTAAGAACAGCTTGCTGGGGTTTTCCATATTCGTAAAATTATTGGTAAAGATACGAAACATTTGCCGCTTTTTTGTTATTTTTGTTTTCTAATTTTACCCACATGACAGATTTGGCACACATCAAGAAACCCATTGAGGCGGAGCTGGAAAGGTTCGACGAACTGTTCCAGGAAGCGCTGCTGACGACCAACCCCATACTGAACAAGGTGCTGACCTACCTCAACCAGTCGTCGGGCAAGATGATGCGCCCCATGCTGCTGTTTCTTACCGCCAAGCTGCTGGGCGAAGTGCCCGACAAGGCCTACCATGCCGCCATATCGCTGCACCTGCTGCACAATGCCAGCCTGGTGCACGACGACGTGGTGGATGAGAGCGACGAGCGTCGCGGACGGCCGTCGCTGCGCGCCGCCTTTACCAACCAGATAGCGGTGCTGTCGGGCGACTACCTGCTGTCCACCGCCCTGTACGAGGCATCGCAGGCCAAGGACCTGCGCATCATAGAGGTGGTGTCGCGACTGGGCAAGACGCTGGCCAGCGGCGAGCTGCTGCAGATGTCGAACGTAGACGAGGAAAACTTTTCGGAAACGGCCTACTTCGAGATTATTAAAAAGAAGACGGCCTCGCTGTTTGCGGCCTGTACGGAGACTGCCGCACTGGCTGCTGGGGCGGCCGACGACGTGGTGGAGGACCTGCGCCGGCTGGGACTGTTTGTGGGACTGGCCTTCCAGATACGCGACGACATATTCGACTATTTCGACGACGAGGCGCGCATAGGCAAGCCTACGGGCAACGACATGCGCGAGGGCAAGCTGACCCTGCCCGTGCTGTACCTGCTGAACAGCGAAGGCGACGAGCGCCTGCGACAGCTGGGACTGAAGGTTAAGAAACAGATAGCCGGAGCCGACGAGATAGCCGAGCTGGTGGCCCTTACCAAGGAGCGGGGCGGCATAGATTATGCCTACGAGGTGATGCGGGGCTACAAGGAGCTGGCGCTGCAGATACTGGCGCCCTACCCCGAAAGCGAAGCCAAAGAAGGCCTCCGCCTTTTCCTGGATTACATGATCACAAGAGACAGATAGCGCTTCGCTTAGAGTTGAGAGTGTAGAGTTGAGAGTTGAGATGCAATGCCTTCCAGGCATTCCACTTTTGTAAAGTGGCAAACTCCTTACTTTTTGTTATCGTTGTTCCGCTGATGCGGGATTGGCTGCAAAAACCTTTCTTCCGACCGATAAAGGCGCACCCACATAGTGGGGACGCGCGGCATATCTGCCGCAAGGCCTTATAGGCCTGCTTTATCGGTCGGAAGAAGGGAGTTTGGAGGTGGTGCCAACCCCAAGGTCGTAGACCTGGGGTTACCGACATTGCTCCGCAATGTGTCAGATGCCTCCGGCATCTGTTCTCTCAACTCTCCACTCTCTAGAAAAGTTTTACTTCTTCTTCGAGGATATCGGAGAGGAGGAGGTTGGCCAGGCGGCTGGTGCCCAGGCGGAACAGTTTGTTGTTGAGCCATTCCTCGCCCAGCACTTCCTTGACGATGGTGTAATATACCAGCGCGTCGCGTACGGTCTTCATGCCGCCGGCGGCCTTGAAGCCCACCTTTACACCCGTCTCCTTATAATACTCCTTGATGGCATGGCACATGACGTAGGCAGCCTGCGGAGTGGCGGAGATGTCGATCTTGCCCGTAGATGTCTTAATAAAGTCGGCACCCGACAGCATCGACAGGATGGAGGCCTTGTGGATGAGGTCGGCCGTCTTGAGCGCGCCTGTCTCCAAAATAACCTTCATGGTCTTGTCGGCACATACAGCCTTAAGCTCCCCTATCTCGTCGCATACGGCCTCGTAGTCGCCTGCCAGGAACTTGCCCACCGGCAGCACAATGTCGATTTCGGTGGCCCCGTCGCGCAGTGCC
>Ga0065708_1000132_pt1 | contig 10862 bp, 7 predicted proteins | sample Hoacrofraction12_2_FD_59095 | JGI IMG/M metagenome (GOLD analysis project Ga0065708, IMG submission 59095) | Hoatzin crop microbial communities from Cojedes, Venezuela, sample from fiber fraction 12 v1 | ecosystem: Host-associated > Birds > Digestive system > Esophagus > Crop | place: Venezuela... | reverse complement strand
AAAATTCCAAAATTTTTTTGAAAACTTTTTTTTAGAAAAAATCAAGATAAAATTACAATCTGTCAAATTTGATGCAATTATTCACATAAAATGCTTGTTGTTTTGTAAAGCAGACTTTACAAAACGCAAGTGACAGGTGACAAGTGACAGGTGACAAGTGACAGGTGACAAGTGACAAGTGACAGGTGACAAGTGACAAGTAGATATACAATTATATATAAAAAAAGCCGGCGCACGTTTGGCGTCGGCTTTACTTGTCACTTGTCACTTGTCACTTGTCACTTATTTCTTGTAGTACTTCTGCGCTTCCGGCAGGCGGGCCTTGAGGTTGGCGATGCGCTTTTCGTCGGAGGGGTGGTCGCTGAAGAATTCGGCCTTCGAGCTGGAGCCCGATGCGGCCATGCGCTGCCAGAACGTGATGGCGGCGGCAGGGTCGTAGCCGGCCATAGCAGCGAAAATCATGCCCATATAGTCGGCCTCGGTCTCGTTGCTGCGCGAGAAACCGCGGAGCACGGAGTTGGAACCGAACGAGAAGGCCGTCTGTCCGAGGGTGGCGAGGCCCGAATTGACGCCGGCGCCGGCGAGCACCACGCTGAGCGCCTTGGCACCGTATTGCGCCTTCATTTGCTTGGAGAGTTTCTCGGCGGAGTGCTTGGCCACGGCGTGCGCAATTTCGTGTCCGAGCACGATGGCGAGCGAGGCTTCGTCTTGCGTGACGGGCAGCAAGCCTTCGTAGACCACAATTTTGCCGCCGGGCATGCAGAAGGCGTTCATTTCGGAGTTTTGCACGAGGTTGAACTCCCACGCGTAGTTGTTGACTTCGCTGGCCATGCCGTTTTGCTTGAGATAGGCCTCAACGGCGGAGGCGAGCTTCTGTCCGACGCGCTTCACCATGGCCGTGTTGGAGGCGTTGGTGGATAGTTTGGCCGTCTGCATGTATTGCTTGTACTGCGTGTTGGAGAGCGAGAGCACTTCGGAGTCGGAGACGAGCAAATGCTGTTTGCGCCCCGTGATGGGCACCGTGTTCGACGTGCCGCAGCCGCTGAGCAGCAAGGCAGCGCAGAGCGAAAGAATCAGGGTTTTGATGTTCTTCATGTCGATGAATGTTTGGTAGATGATTTCAAAAAGATTGTTTTGCGAGTGCAAATATGGGTTCAAAAAGTCGAAAATCCAAAAAAGGGAAGGGGAAAAAGCGTTTTTCGTTCGCCGCGCGCACGCTTTGCGACGGAAAAATGAAAAAACAAATAAAAAACTTGCGATTTTGGAGCAAATATGCTACCTTTGCGGCGGAAAGTTCAAGGTATGAAACATTCGGAATTGATTTTGCTGCTTGAGGAACACGGTTGGTGCAAGAAGAAAGAAGGCGGCCGGCACGCGCTCTACGAACACGCAGACTATCCGTACCTGATTCCCATTCCGCGCCACAAAGGCAAAGAGGTGCCGGTGGGAACTTTGAACAAAATTTTGAAACAAGCCGGAATAAAAAAATAAAACAGCACTATGAAGAAAATAATCGCAGTGATTGAGCGCGCCACCGATGGGGGATTTGGCGTGTATGCCGCCGACGAGAACCTGCCGCTCTACGGCTACGGACTGACGGAAGAGGAGGCGCGCGCCGACTTCGAAGAGTTCGTGCAAGAGCAGGCGGCGCACTACAAGGAGCGCACCGGCTCCGCGCCCGACTGGTGGGACGAGCAGCTGACGTTCGAATACCAATACGACATTTCGGGCTTCTTCGAGGCTTTCCCGTTCATCAACACGACGAAATTTGCCGAAGCCATTGGCATCAATCCGTCGCTGATGCGCAAATATAAGTGCGGAGCCGCCCACGTTGGCGCGAAACAGAAAAAACTGATTCAAACGAAGTTCGACGACATTGCCCATCGCTTCTCCGCCGTGCGATTTGGAGCAAATTAGAGGCTTATTGTCGGCATATTGTTCNAAAAAACAAACTCTTCGCCATTTCTGACGCGCGGGGAGTTTGTTTTTATTTCGGAAAAGTGTATTTTAGCGGCGCAAATATACGCTTTTCTTTTAAGATATGAAAAAAATTCTCTCCTTTGTCTGCGCCCTGCTGCTTGCGAGCACGTTGGCGGCGCAGAACANTGTGCCGCAACCCAAACGGGAATTTCGCGGCGCTTGGATTCAGTGTGTGAACGGACAGTTTGAGGGTTTGGGCCGCGANGCCATGCAGGCCAACCTGACGCGGCAGCTGGACTGCATGAAGCAGTGCGGCGTGAACGTGATAATCTTCCAAGTGCGCCCCGAGGCCGACGCCCTCTACGAGAGTTCGCTCGAGCCGTGGTCGCGCTTTCTGACCGGCACGCAGGGCGTGGCGCCCAACCCNTATTGGGACCCGCTGGACTGGATGATTAAGGAGAGCCACAANCGCGGCATGGAACTGCACGCGTGGATAAATCCCTATCGCGCCAAGACGAAGGGCACNACGCAGTTGGCAAANACGCATCCCTACTACAAGCATCCGGAGCGCTTCTTCAAATATGGCGACCTGCTGCTCTTCGACCCGGGCCAGGCCGCCAACCGCGAATACATCTGCAAAGTGGTGCGCGACATCGTGAGCCGCTACGACGTGGACGGCCTGCACATCGACGACTACTTCTATCCCTATCCCGTGGCCGGCGAGGTGATTCCCGACGACGACACCTTCCGCCGCAATGCCAACGGCTTCACCGACCGCGGCGACTGGCGTCGCTACAACGTGAACCTGCTCGTTCAAGACCTCTACGAAACCGTTCACAGCACGAAACCGTGGGTGAAGTTCGGCNTTTCGCCCTTTGGCATCTACCACAANGAGCGCAACGGCGGCAACATTCCCGGCTCGGCCACCAACGGCCTGCAGAACTACGACGACCTCTACGCCGACGTGCTCTATTGGGAAGACAAGGGNTGGGTGGACTACGTTGTGCCGCAGCTGTATTGGGAAATTGGCCACAAAGTCGCTGACTTCGACACGCTGGCTCGCTGGTGGAACAAGTACTGCGGCAAACGCACGTTGGTGTTCGGCCAGGACGTGGAGCGCACCGTGAAATACGTCGATGTGAACAATCCGCGCATCAACCAATTGCCGGCCAAGTGGACGCTGCAACGCACGCTGCCCAACGTGAAAGGCAGTTGCCTGTGGTATAGCGCCGCCGTGGTGGCCAACACGGGCAATTTCGCCACGGCGCTCAAGAAGCGCTACCACAAATATCCCGCGCTGCAGCCCGAGATGAAATACATTTCGAGCAAGTCGCCCGGCAAGGTGCGCAAACTGAAAGTGGTCGAAATGGACGGCCGCCCCGTGCTCTTCTGGACGGCGCCGAAGACGAAGAACGATTGGACGAGCGAGGCGACGAAATACGTGGTCTATCGCTTTGCGCCCGGCGAACGCGTGGACCTCGAAAGCGCGGCAAATATAGTAAAAATCACCGGAAATACGTTCTGCAAATTGCCTTACGTTGATGGCAAAACGCGCTACACCTACGTCGTGACGGCGCTGAACCGCATTCAGAACGAGAGCGCGGGCAAGAAGAAAAAAATTAGCCTTTAAAACTGAAAATTCCCCAAAATTCGGATGAGAGTACTGAAATTTGGCGGCACGTCGGTCGGCACGGCCGAAGCGCTGCAGAACGTGAAGCAAATAGTGGAGCGGACGCCGCAGCCCGCCGTTGTGGTGGTGTCGGCCTTGGGCGGAACGACCGACCGCCTGCTCGAGGCCGCCGCACGCGCCGCTGAAGGCGATGCTGCCTACGCCGAAATCATCGACGCCCTCGCTGCTCGCCACCGCGCATTGGTGGAGGAGGTGGTGCCGACGGCGCGCCGCAAAGGCTTGAGCGACCGCCTCGCCAGCCTGTTGGCCGAACTGCGCAGCATCCTCCACGGCGTGTTCCTCATCAAAGACCTCACGCCCAAAACGAGCGACGCCATCGCAGCCTACGGCGAACGCCTCTCGTCCGAAATAGTGGCCGAATTTCTCGAAAAGTCCGCCCTTTTTGATGCGCGAACATTCATCAAGACGCGCAAGCAGGGCGGCAAGCACATCGTGGACTTTGAAGCGTCGAATCGACTCGTGCGCACCACCTTCGAAGGCTTCGAAGGCTGTGCCGTGGTGGGCGGATTCATTGCCGCCGACGCCGACTGCGGACTCACCACCAACTTGGGGCGCGGCGGCAGCGACTACACCGCCGCCATCATCGCCGCCGCCCTCGACGCCGAAGCGCTCGAAATTTGGACCGACGTGGACGGCTTCATGACCGCCGACCCCGACGTGATTCCCACCGCCTACACCATCGACCGCCTCACCTACAACGAGGCAATGGAACTCTGCAATTTTGGTGCCAAAGTAATCTATCCGCCCAGCATTTTCCCCGTTTGCGCCAAAAATATCCCCATCCTTGTGAAAAACACGTTCCGGCCCGACGGCAAAGGCAGCGTGATTAGCGCCGAAGCCGAGCCCATCGACCAAGAACGCCCCATTCGCGGCATCTCGTCCATCAGTCAGACGAGCGTCGTCGAAGTGACGGGCCCCACGATGGTCGGCGTAATCGGCATCAACCGCCGCATATTCACGGCGCTCACGCAAGAGGGCATCAGCGTGTTCATGGCCGTGCAGACGTCGTCGGAAACGAGCATGACGCTCTGTGTGACTTCGGCCGATGCCCCCAAGGCTTGCGCCGCCCTCGACCGCGAATTTGCGAAAGAAATCGAAGACGGCGCCATGAACCGCACCGCCATCCTCGAAGACATGGCCACCGTGGCCGTGGTGGGCGAGGGCATGCGCCGCACGTCGAGCGTGGCCGGCAAACTCTTCTCCGTGCTTGCCCGCAACGGCATCGGCGTGGCCGGAATAGGGCAGGGCACGTCCGAAATCAACCTCTCGTTCATCATCCGCCGCTCGCAGCTGCGCAAAGCACTCAACGTGCTCCACAACAGCTTCTTCTTGAGCGAATATTTGGAGGTGAACCTCTTTGTCTGCGGCACGGGCAACGTGGGTGGCAGCCTGCTGCGCCAGATTGCGGCCCAGCGCGAACTGCTGATGCGCGAGCGCCGCTTCAAAATCAACCTTGTCGGCGTGGGCGGCACCCGCAAGAGCGCCTTCTGCCGCGACGGCATCGACCCCGCCCACTACAAAGAAGCCATGGCAGCGGGGCAGGAAGGCGGCGTGCGGCGCATGGTNGAAGCCATCACCGACATGAACATCTTCAACTCCGTCTTCGTGGACTGCACGGCGTCGAAGGAGGTGGCGCAAATCTATCCCGAACTGCTGCGNCACAACGTGAANATCGTGGCTGCCAACAAGATAGCCGCGTCGGCCGACTACGAAAAATATAANCTGCTGAAAGACTTGGCACGCGAACGCGGCGTGAAATATCTCTTCGAAACCAACGTGGGCGCCGGACTGCCCATCATCAACACCATCAACGACCTGCGCAGCAGCGGCGACGAAATCTTGAAAATCGAGGCCGTCGTGAGCGGCACGCTGAANTTCCTCTTCAGCACGCTCTCGAAGGACTGCCCGCTCTCCAAGGCCGTGCGCATGGCGAAGGAGCAGGGCTACAGCGAGCCCGACCCNCGCATCGACCTGAGCGGCAAGGACGTGATGCGCAAACTCGTGATTTTGGCGCGCGAGAGCGGCTACGAAGTNAANATGGAAGACATCGAAGCCNNCCTCTTCATTCCCGACGAATTTTTCAGCGGTTCCATCGAGGATTTCTGGCAAAATCTGCCCTCGCTCGACNCCGAATTCGAAGCCAAGCGGGCNGCGTGGGANCAGCAGGATTTGCGGCCGCGCTTCGTGGCGACGTGGGAAGACGGCNGCGGACGCGTGGGACTGCAAACCGTGGGCAAAGANCACCCGTTCTACAANTTGCAGGGCTCCAACAACATCTTCTTGCTCACCACCTCGCGCTACCGCGAATATCCCATGCTGATTCAGGGCTATGGCGCCGGCGCCGATGTGACCGCAGCCGGCGTGTTTGCCGACATCATGCGCGTGGCCAATCTCTAAGAACGACACAATCAACCTCCAACAATATGAAAAACACCCTTTTCTCCCTCCGTCTGATGGCGACGATGTTCGTCCTCAGCCTGTTCGCAGGCCTTTCGGCGCAGACGTCTTTCGAAAAAGGCGCGCTCTATCACCTGCGATGCGAAAGCACTCCCGTCCGCTGGATTTCGGCCGACGCGGGTGCTAATTTTGGTGCCAAATCTCTCGATGAAACCGCCGATTTTGAGTATTGGCAGGTGGAAGACCGAAGCGGCAGCNTGAGTTTCATCAATCCCTATCGCAAAGTGGCGCTGCGCGTGGACGACANCGGCGCNCTCGGCGTGGGCGAGGTGAACGGCAGCGACGAAGCCCAACTGTGGCGCGTCGAACAGAACGGCGCCTATTCGCTGCTCGTGCCCGCCAACAGTCCCGACAAGGCCGTGGCGCTCGGCAGCGACGGCAAGTTCGCCCTCATCGACAAAGCCGCGGCCAAGTCGAACGCCGGTGCGCGCTTCAGCGTGGTGGCCTCGCGGCTGCCGGGCTTCGCCGAAGGTCAGGCCTACCGCATCGTGCCCTTCTCCCGCCCGGGCACCCTCGGCAATGGCAATGAGGCCGCCGACAACGCCCGCATCGCCCTCGAAGACATCTCCGCCGAGAACTACGGCCANTACTGGTCGCCCGTGCTCATCAANCCCGGCGTCTATGCCGTGAAGAATGCCTACTACGACGAGTATTTCGACGACGGCGGCGACAACGCCAAAATCGACTACCTGCTGCAGTGGGCCGCCAAACCCGGCAAGTGGGCCAACTCCAAGTTCCGCTTCGAGCCCGTCGAAGGTCAGAAAAAGGTCTATCGCATCCTCTCCGCCGGAAAAAAGGCCGGCAATACGATGTACGCCCTCAAAGACGGCAAGATGAAGCTCGTGCCCTACNACGCTAAAAATCAGGATGCTTGGTTCAAAATAAATGCCACCGAGAAGCCGAAGATGGTCCAGAATATGTGGGAAGACGAAACCATCTTCGAAGTGAACAAAGAGCCCGCCGTGGCCACCTATCTGCCCTACGCCAACGAGGCCGAAATGCTGGCCGACAAGGACTACTACGCCACGCCGTGGGTGTACCCCTCCGGCAACAGCCGCTATCANNTGCTNAACGGCACGTGGAAGTTCAACCTCGTGCCCGAGCCGTCGCTGCGNCCGCTCGACTTCTACGAAGAAGGCTTCGACGAGAGCGCGTGGGACGACCTGCCCGTGCCGTCGAACTGGGAGATGTACGGCTACGACCGACCCATCTATTGCAACGTGGAATACCCGCACTCCAACACGCCGCCGTTCATCAAGGCGCGCCCCGGCTTCAACGATGGCGGCGCCAACTACGGCATCGACCCCGTGGGCTCCTACGTCACCTACTTCACGCCCGACGCCGACTGGCTCAGCCGCCGCACGTTCCTCCACTTCGACGGCATCTACTCCGCCGCCCTCGTTTGGCTGAACGGGCAGTATGTCGGCTACACGCAAGGCTCCAACAACGTGGCCGAATTCGACGTNTCGAAGTTNCTGCGTTCGGGCCGCAACCGCCTGTGCGTGCAGGTGTTCCGCTGGAGCGACGGTTCCTATTTGGAATGTCAGGATATGTTCCGCATGAGCGGCATTTTCCGCGACGTATATATTTATAATGTGCCCCGTGCCGCCATGCGCGACCACACCATCACGTCGAAATTCTACGACGAATATCGCAACGCCGAACTCAACGTGGCCGTCAGCTTCGACAACCGCGACAATCTGACCCAAGACAAGCGCGTCGAGGTGTCGCTCTACAATCCGCAGGGCGACAAGGTGGGCGAAAAGACGCTCACGTGCGCCATGCTGCCGATGGGGCAGACGGAGGCCAATTTCAACTTCCGCATTTCCAACATNAAGCCGTGGACGGCNGAGACNCCGCAGCTCTACACCGTGCGNCTGCGCCAGTTCGANGCCNACGGCAACGAAGAAATGGCCTTCTCGACGAAATACGGCTTCCGCGACATCAAAATCGAAGGCTCGCAGGTTTACATCAACGGCAAAAAAGTNTTCTTCAAAGGTGTGAACCGCCACGACTCCTCGCCCATCCACGGCCGCGCCGTCACCATCGACGAGATGCTCACCGACGTGCGTCTGATGAAGCAAAACAACGTGAACACCATTCGCACGAGCCACTATCCCAACCACAGCCGCATGTATGCGATGTACGACTACTTCGGCCTCTACACCATGGACGAAGCCGACCTCGANGACCACGCCAACCAGAGCATTTCCGACAAGGAAAGCTGGATTCCCGCCTTCGTCGACCGCATCGACCGCATGGTGAAGCGCGACAAGAACCATCCCGCCGTCATTTTCTGGAGCCTCGGCAATGAGGCCGGCGGCGGCAGCAATTTCGACGCTTGCTATCAATACGCCCACGCNCTCGACGCCACGCGCCCCGTNCACTACGAAGGCACGCGCGACGGCACCGACTTCGGCGGCCACCGCTTCAGCGACCTCTATTCCAAGATGTATCCCGGCATGAAGTGGATGCACGACAACACGAGCGGCAAAGACAAGCCCGTGTTCATCTGCGAATATGCCCACGCCATGGGCAATGCCGTCGGCAACTTGGTCGATTATTGGGATGTCATCGAGGCCAGCGACGCCACCGTGGGCGGCTGCATCTGGGACTGGGTGGACCAAGGCATCTACGAGCCGCTCGAACTCCAACAAGGCATCTACAAACTGCGCACGGGCTACGACTTCCCGGGCCCGCACCAAGGCAATTTCTGCTGCAACGGCATCCTGCCCTCCACGCGTGAGCCGTCGCCCAAGTTGGCCGAGGTGAAAGCCGCCTACCAATACGTCAAAATGCGCCTCGAACGCGTCGACGATGCCGCCCAGACGGCCGCCGTGCGCATTCGCAACGCCTACGCCTTCCGCAGTCTGAAGGGCCTCAANCTGCAATACGACGTCCTGAAGAACGGCCGCGTCGTTTCGTCGAAAACGCAGGCCTTCGAAGACGTGGCTGCCGGCGACAGCGTGATGCTCGTGCTCAAACTCGCCAAAGCCAATCTCGCCAAGGCCAAAGCNCAGGGCGACGAGGTGATTCTGCAGTTGCGCGTGCTCAACGGCGAGGCCACGCCCTTCAGCGACAAGGGCCACGAGGTCGCCCTCCGCGAGTTCGTGCTCGCCAAGCGCGGCAGCCTGCCCGCCCTCGCTGCCAAAGGNTCGGCCACTTTGCAGAANAGCGCGAAGGAGAATGGCACGGAATTTGCATGTGGCAAGGTGCGCCTCACGCTCGACAAGCAGACGGGCGACGCCATCGGCCTCGTGCTCGACGGNGCCAACAACGTGCTCTGCGGNCCGAGTTTCCGCTACGACAANCACCGCTGGATTGAGAACGACCGCTTCACGAAGACCGAAAACGGACTCGCTGCCACGGCCACCATTCGCGANNGCGTCAATGCGCANGGCCTGCCCACCGTCAGCGTCGTGCGCGACGGCGAACTCTGCGCCTCCACGCTCACTTACACGCTCTATCCGCAGGGCACCATCGACCTCGCCGTCGAACTCACGCCCAAAACCGANGCCCTGCGCCGCGCCGGCCTCGTGGTNAACCTCGACAAGGCCATGCAAAGCGTCGACTACTTCGCNCTCGGCCCGTGGGAGAACTACATCGACCGCCACGACGGCGTGCTCAGCGGACGCTACACCACCAGCGTGAGCGAAATGCTCGTCGACTACATGAAGCCGCAGTCGTGCGGCGGCCGCGAACAGNTGCGCGAACTCACCCTGAGCGGCGGCGGCAAAACGCTCAAGGTCGAGACCGAGGGCNACGTCGCCTTCTCCGCGCTCCCCTACAGCGACAAGCAGCTCATGGACGCCCAGCACATCTGGCAATTGCCGGCCACCGAGGGCACCACGCTCCACCTCGACGCCCNAGTGCGCGGCATTGGCAACGCCAGCTGCGGCCGCGACGTCGACACCCTGCCGCAATACCGCATTCCGCAATCCAAACAAACGTTCCGCCTGCGCCTCAGCGCNAAATAATTCAGCCTTATGAAAGAAACCACGCTCGCCGTGCTTGGCAAGGAAAATGAGTTCGACGCCATCGGAAAAGAATGGCTGCTCGTTTGCGCCGGCACGCCCGAAAAATGCAACATGATGACGGCCTCGTGGGGNGGACTGGGCATCCTGTGGGGCAAGCCCGTCGCCTACATCTTCATCCGTCCCGAGCGCTACACCCACGATTTCATCGAAGCGCAAGCCCACCTCACGCTCTCGCTCCTCGGTCCCGAAGGCAANGCCGTTCACAAGGTGTGCGGNACGCAGTCGGGCCGCGACATCGACAAANTTGCCGCCACCGGACTGCGCCCCGTCGCCCTCGCGCCCGACGCNGTCGGCTTTGAGCAGGCGCGCCTCACGCTCCTCTGCCGCAAACTGTTNAAGACGTCGTTCNCTGACGAGNATTTCATCGACCGCGACGTGCTCGCCCGCTGGTACGGCCCCAAAGAGGGCGGCCTGCACGACCTCTANATCTGCGAAATCGAACGCGTGTTCGAACAATAAGCGCCGCNCACAAAAAAGCGTGCCACATTGCCCAATCCGNNGGGCAGNNTNNCACGCTTTTTGCATGGATGTCGAGGAGTCAGAAGCGGTAGCCCAAGTCGAAGCCGAAGGTGAACAGATGGGTCTTGTTCAGCGGGCTGCCGGCCACGGTCGTAAGGCTCGCTTCGGCCATGGCGCCAACGACGAAGCGCTTGATTTCCACGTCGATGCCGGCATGCACGCCCATGTCTAGGCGGTGGAACTTGGGGTAGGAGAGGAGCACGCCGCGTTCGCGTAGGCCAAGCCTTCGAAGTCGATGG
>Ga0065708_1040375_pt1 | contig 10906 bp, 13 predicted proteins | sample Hoacrofraction12_2_FD_59095 | JGI IMG/M metagenome (GOLD analysis project Ga0065708, IMG submission 59095) | Hoatzin crop microbial communities from Cojedes, Venezuela, sample from fiber fraction 12 v1 | ecosystem: Host-associated > Birds > Digestive system > Esophagus > Crop | place: Venezuela... | reverse complement strand
GAAAAAATAAAATAAAGAAAAAAATAGAGAAATGAAAAAATAAAATAAAGAAAAAAATAGAGAAATGAAAAAATAAAATAAAGAAAAAATAATAAAAAAAATATATAAAAATAAAGTATCAACTTAGTTCATTTGGCCTGCAGATTGGGATTGGAGCTTTTGCATGAGTTGTTCAGCTTGTGGGGAAAGTTGAGCTACAATGTCAGTGATTTGTTGAAGATCTTTGAATAATTTGTCTAAAGTGTCTTCAAGTTCTTTTTTCTGACGTGCAGTGGTTTCCTTAGCTTCATCAAAAGTTTTAGATACTGCTACTCCAGAACCAAGACTCATAATTACTTTATTTTCGTTTTTAATTTCTGCATTAATGAAGGAGCCAGCACCAAGAGGAACTAAAGTTTCTATGGTGTCTTTATCACTAATATCATCTAATGTAGATTCTAAAACCTTAATTTCACCAAGTGAAGCTTGAACAGCATCAATTTGTTGTTGATATAGTTCGGTTTGAGACTTATAAACTTCAAGTTGACTTAAAATTTGTTGTAATTTTTGCTGGTCTTCCATTTTAACACCTTAAGATGATAAAAAAATATAAAAATAGAATCAAAAAATAATAGAAATCATTGAAATTAAATAATTGCTTTTAAAATAGGATCTTCTACTTCATCAGCAGTGATTTCTTCAATAGATTCAATTTTAATTTGATTTCTTTTTATTCCATGTTTACTTCCGAAAACAGAATAAATTTTTTCGTAAATATCTTCTTCTTTGATTGCTTTGTATTCTTTAGTGAAAACTTGAACTTCACTACCTAATACAAATTTGCCTTTAATTCTGTAAATTTTTGTTTCCATTACAAACCCTCTTTTTAAAAGTACTATAATTAATCATCGAATAATCATTAAAAATTTAAAAATCATTACTGCTATTAAATAGAATATATCTAAAATTCAAACCAGAAATCAGTTCAAAATAAATAGAATATATCTGAATTTAAAAACATAATGATTTAAACTATATTAGCACTTATTTAAAAAATTTAAAACCATCATATGATTTAATAGTTTAACATATCTAATTATGTATCCAATAATTAACTTTAAAAGTTTAGTTTTCTAATTAAATTGTTATAAGTTCAGAATTTAATAATCATCATCAAAATCTAAAAATCCAAGAGATTCTTCAAGTCGAGCCATTTCAGGACCAGTAGTATTTTGACCAACCATAGCTCCTTGGGAATTAGCAATTCCACAAGCACCTACAAGAGGCATACCTTTACAAACAGTTCCAATGTTTCCTTCAACTTTAAAAACATTGTTTGAAAAATCAATTTCATCAAAAGATGCATCTCTATGTAGTAAAAATCCTTTGTTAGTTACAAGAGACAATGAACCTATAATATTAAAACCTGCAATTGTAGAACGTTCTACAGGAACTTTTAAAGTATCTTCAATAACTTTAACAGTTTCATTTTCAATATTTGGACTTACAATAGCCCCATAGTCATTAGCAGATATGATATTGCCTATAGCAGTGTATTTTCCAGGAAGTAATTCAACATTTAGACCTGCAGACTCTAAGATTTCTAATTCTCTTTCTTTAATATATGGAGATACTAAAAATCCATTAGAATTACCTACAGATAAAGCACCATTTAAGTTACTTCCAGCTATAGATGTTTTTATAATATCCACTTCTAAAGTTTCTTTTACAATATTTCCCAATTCATCAGGAAGATTAAAAGGAACAATAGCTACTTCATCATTAACAGATATGTAAACGCCTAAATTAGGAGAACCAGTTAAATTTATTCTTCTAAGCATATTAATTCCTTAAACAATAATTTTTAATAGATGATTAAAAATAGAAAAAAGCAAACTTAATTTTCTGCTAAAGTTGCTTTAACAATACCTTCATCATCTTTTACAGCATTTACTTTAACTTTAGATGGAATTTTTTGAATTCCTCTAGCCCAAATAAATTCATTAATAGAAGCGTCAATTTTAACTTCTTCTGCTTTCATATGTTTAGTTAAAAAGTTTTGAACTTCCCTAATAGCTCTAGGAGCTCTAATAGTTCTTTTAACATTTTTAACTTTTCTAAGTGGAATAACATAAGTTCTTTCTAATTCTTCTGCCATAATTAACACCCCTTATAATTTAAGACTGTTTCTTCTCCAATGTCTAGGCTTAGGTCTGTATCTTAATTTACGTTGAGTTTTAGCATAAGCCCAAATTGGGATTCTTCTGTTTTGTTTATTAGCTTTAGCCATTCTTAATTTTCTAGCTAATGGTTTATTTCTACTCATTTTTTCACCACGAATTTATAAAATAATCATTAATTTTGGATAATGAATCAATAGTTAATCTTTTAGACCAGAAACATTAGTTTGATAATGCTCTGGAAAAATTTCCGAGGAATTTCCTCCTTTCTGATCTATTAAACAACGAATTTCAACTTCATAATCAGAACTAGTTTCTTTATTGCTTTTTTCATGTTTTAATTCAAAAAGATTGTCAACAAGATATTTTATTGTTTTATAACCAAAACTGTCCAAATTAATATATTGAACATCTTTTCTATCTTCTAAACTTCTAATCTGATTTTTATTAAGTTTAGGTGTTTTATCATCTCTTCTAGTTCCATCAGCAACAACATCATATTCTAAAGCTACAGCTTCAACAACTTCATTATGAAGATATTTTATTCCATCATTAGGAAAACCATCTTCCATTATCATATCGACTGATTTTTCTAAAATGGATTTATCCAAATCTAAAACCCTATGTTTTAAATTAATAGCTTTAGCAGACTTACTTGCAGGATGGAATGAATCATAAACACCAAAGTTAGCAGTGACAAGTTCTACATCAAAACCTAATTGATTGAGAATAATCCCCATCAAAGAACTGTCCTTACCACCACTATAAAGAACACAAGCTTTCATTCTATCATTTAATAATATAAGTTTCTAGAAATATATTCTCCAAATAGTTAATCCTCTTAATAAAATGTACTATCTAAGATATTAAACCATTTATATTATCTAAAGAGATTAAACTATTATCAACAATATTATTTTCTAGAAATATGGATTTCTCTTTTTTGGCCGGAGATGTTTTTAAGTAAAACTTTGAGCTGTTCATCAGTTACTTTACCTCTGAGAGAACCTGCTTGAGCAGATTGAAGTAATTGAATTTCAATTTGTTGAACTAAGTCAGGTTTAGTTAAACGAAGATTATCTAATCTTCCACGAGCTTCAGGAGTTAAAATTTGTTTCATAGCTTGTTTTAACTGAGCTTGCATCTCTTGTTGTCTTTGTTGAGCAGCTTGCTGTTGAGCTAATTGTTGTTGAGCCACTTGTTGTGGATTAGCTTGCATAGCTGCTTGCTGTTGTAATTCAGCCATACGTTTTTTACGTAATTCTTCAAGTTCATCCATAATTTATCCCCATCAATAATCTTATCCAATTGAATCAATCATTAAAAAATTGTTATAAATATTCACCAATAATCAATATATCAATCATTTAATATTTTGAAAGTTCTGGAATATCTTTAATTAATTCAGCAGAAGTATTATCTAAGAAAGATCTACCTTCTGGAGTAATAATTCTTCCAGCATCGACTTTTTGTACATAACCTGCATCTTCTAATTGATGTAAAGCTACTCTTACAATAGAACCGCTACCTTTTCTAAATTTTTCAGGGTTTACGCCTCTATCTTTTTTACCACCATAAAAGGTTCTTAAACTTCTAACTCCAACTGGACCATCAATATAAATTCTTCTTAAGACAGAAGCACATCTTACATACCACCAGTCGATATTTTCTGGTTTTCTTTCTTTGTGAACACCAGTTTTAACAAGTTTTGTCCATTCAGGGGCAACAATTTTATCATTATTATCTCTAAATTCATCTGCGACTGTATTAATTAACAAGTCAGCAGGAACATCAAATACAGTACTCATATATAATTTCTCCAATTAATATATTTTAAACCTCAATACTCTTAACACCTAAGACTGGTGTCTGTAACTCTAAGTGAAAGAATATCTAAGATTTTTTCTTATAAATAACAGCAACATTCCCTCTTACGTCAACAAGTTGGGATCGGGTATTTTCAACAATGTCACTAATGTAATCATCTTTACTTTTTGCAACATTTTTTGCAAAACGCAATTTAATAATTTCATTGGATTTCAACTGACGTTTAATTTCTTCAATAACATTATCATTAACACCAGCTTTACCAATATTTATTGTCATAGCGGAACGAGCTTCATTCATAATCTCTTTTTTTGAAAGTGTAAGAGTCAATTTTAGCTCTCCTTTTTGATTTTTTTTCCTCGATGTAAGGAATCTTCATAACATGGCCACATTCACCACAAAAAATATTAATTTCATTATTAATCAGCCGGACAGTAGAATTGTGACCTGGAAACAGAAATTTATAACATTTCTTACAATATCTTCTGTTCCACGCTTGAGGAATCTTTGTATTATACTTTTTGGAAATTTTTCTAGCTAACTCAACATAACGATGAGATCTGTTAGGATACTTCACATATTCCTTTTCTGCACGAGCAAAAAGAATATTCATTCTTTCCTGAGCTATATCAATCATCCATTTAGGTCTTTTTCCTCTAGCCAAACATACCCCTCTCATACAAAGTATAATTTAATTAAAATAATATATTACTAAAAAAATAAACTCAAAACAAATAGAAATAAAAAATAATGCACAATAAATAATTTAAAACCATTTCAAGAGTTTAAAAAAACAATAATTTTTAACAAAAAGTAATAAAATAAAATATTCTCACACTATAAAGTACAAGAAGAATATTACAATAAAATATGTTTTTTATATTTAAAAAGCTTTTCGATAGTTAAAAAACCCCACAATAAAATCCGATTCAAAACCACCTAAACAGAATATTAAAAAACATATGCTAAAAAATAAAAAAAATAAGACTAAATGAAACTAAATAAATAAAACTAACTAAATAAAACCAAATAAAAACCAAATAAAATTAAACAAGATTAAACAAAACTAAATAAAACCAAACAAAACTAAAAACTACTCCAGAAACCAATCCATAAAATCAACACCACCTACAGGCAAATTAATTTCATCTTGAATAATAGCTAAAATCAAATCTATTACATCCTCAATAGACTTACCAGTAGTGTCTATTTCATTTATAACTTCTTCATCATAAATTTCACAAGCTTCAGCAGAACAAACAGCTAATGCTTCAGCTTCTAAATTTTCTTTAATTTTAGAATCAGAATAATTTCGCTCTTTAAGTCTCATCTCAAGAATATTTGGATTTAATCTAAGGATAATCATCTTATCCCCACCATGACATAAATGAGACAAATGTCCTTCCACAATCAAAATATCTTTATTATTCATCACAATATTATTTTGAAATTCTTCATTTTTTTGAATTTCCTCACAACTATTTTGAATTGAATTATTGCTGTCATAATTTAATGAATTATATGAAATAGTCGAATCATTATTCTTAATATATTCAATTTTATTTTCATTTAATCTATTGTCATTATGATTAAAATCATTAATCTCATTTAAGGAGAAAAATTTACTAATCTCATCCATCAAAACTTGATCAAGTTTATCAATATCCACAATTTTATAAAATTTATCAGGATCTTCTCCGAGAATCAGGTCTTTTTCAATAGCTAAATCATTTATTTTTATAAGTTTTGAATTAAAACCAATATTATTTAAATAATTATTTAATTCAGTAGCTATTGTAGTTTTACCAGTACAAGGAGTCCCAGATATAAAAATTATATTGTTTTTTAAATTAAAATTAGTAACAGACATAATTCACCATGAAACAAATAATAAATGAAAAATTAATGTATAAATCCAAAAAAAATAAAGAAAAAAATTAATCTAATAAACTTAAAATTAAAGAAAGAAAATTAATCCAAAAAACTTAAAATTAAAGAAAAAATCATATTATTTCTTTAAAATTATACGTAAGACATCTTCGTCTTCGAGGACGTGGTCGGGACCGACTTTTTGTCCGGGAAACTTAACGGAAGTTCCCCAAATTTTAGCGTGACGGAAATTTTTAACAAATTCTCTGTGGAGTTTTCCGCAGGCATCAATTACTGTAGAGCCTTTTTTGATAACTAAAGGATCTTCCATATCTGCTTTTCTACCTTGAGGTTTTAAGTAGACTCTTACAAGATCTAAACGATTGAATATTTCTTCTTTAAGTTGGTCGATGTTGAGTTTTTTATCTGCAGAAATAGGGATAAATTCAGGGATGTGTTTTTTGATTTCGTTTAGATAGGATTCATCAACAAGGTCGACTTTGTTTAGAAGAATCATCATTGGGACATAGGATTTGTTGTCTTCTATAATATCAATGAATTGATCAATAGTAACATCATCTCTAAATAAAACATCTGCATTGTGAATACCATATTCATTTATAATAGAACGGATAGTTTTTTCATCTAAATAAGTTAAAGGAACAGTTGAAGAAACATTTACTCCTCCTTTACGGGTTTTTTTTATTCTGACATCAGGTTTGGTTTCATTAGGTCTAACACCAACATTTCTAAGTTCTTTTAAAATAACATTAAGATGTTGAGGATTAAGTGTGTCTAAAACAACAATAATTAAATCAGCAGTTCTTGCTACAGATAAAATTTCTTTACCTCTACCTTTACCACCTGCAGCACCGGTAATAATTCCAGGAATATCAAAAATTTGGATTTGAGCATTATTATACTCCATAACACCTGGAATAATTTCTAATGTAGTAAATTGATAAGCTCCAACTTTACTTTCAGCATTTGTTAGTTCATTAAGCAATGTAGATTTACCTACAGAAGGAAAACCTACTAAAACAGCAGTAGCATCACCACTTTTCTTAATATGGAATCCTTCACCTTTAGATCCGCCACTACTTCTTTTGATTTCTTCTTCTTTGAGTTTAGAAATTTTAGCTTTTAACTTACCAATATGGTGAGAAGTAGCTTTATTATACGGTGTTTTTTGAATCTCATCCTCAATAGCTTTAATTTTCTCTTGAATACTCATAAACTCACCATTAATAAGATATTTATAAATAAAATGTATGATTAATAAAATAAAGATTCATAAAATTAATCCATAAGAATAAAAACATAAACTAAATAAAAAAATACTGTTTAGTTAAAATTCTTAGAAATAAATATCATAAATCAAATAATATAGAATATTTATTATAATATAATTATTTGTGTTTAAAACATATAAAATATACGGTAAAATATAACACATATCAATTTTCAAAAAGGAATAAATTAAAAATAAAATTAAAAGGGATTTAAAAAAATAGAGAATAATGAAAATAATGAATAATAAAATAAATAAACAATGAAAAATAGTTAATAATAAAAAATAGGGAAATAAAAAAAGTAGTAAAAAAATAAAAAAAGAAAAAATAATAAAAAAAGTTAATTTAAACCAGATAAAATCCAAAATAAGATAAAATCTCAAATAAGATAAAATCTCAAATAAGATAAATCAAGAATAAATAAACTTAGTTATCTGTTTTGTTTAATTCTGTTAAATACTCAAAAAGTAAAAAAAAGTGTTTAATTAAATAAACAGAGTTTAAATAAATTTCATATTATAAATAAAGAAATTAAAGATTAAACAATGTTTAATAAATAAACACATATGTTTAAGATTAGATTACTCTAAGCCGTAGTATTAGTGGAGTTAGAACTAGAACTAGAAGATGAATTTTCATTAATAGTCCAAAGAGCTACTCCATCTTGCATATTACTTAGTACAAATGTATCTTGATTTGCTCCACCTAATAAGAATAAATTGGTAAATACAGAATCTTTAAGGTGATCGTCCATTAATATTGCAGTAAATGCACCATCTTGACCTAATATATATAAAGTGTAATTACCATCGTTATCAAAGGTTTGGTTATTTACTAAGTAACCGTCTTGAACAACAATAAGATTATCTGCTTTAAGTGGATTATAACTAGTACCGTTAAGATCTATTTTAGAGTTGTTAGAAGCCCATACAGCTTCCATTTGTGCAGTAGTATTATTAGCAGAAGTACGATTAATAACTGCATTGTATAAAATACCACTATCATTTAATACATTAACTCTACCAACAGATTTCGCATCAACATCGGAATATGAAGAAGACATATAATATTGGTAGTTAGTACTGTTTAAAGCATTAAAGTCCCATGTACCAAAGTAAGACCACCATCCCGCTTTTTGAATCATATCTGAACTTAAAACTAATGAAACATTATTAGGATTGTCAGGATGTGATTGTTTTACAACTTTTTTAGCTTGATCTTTTGTTAAATTATAATCTTTTACTAAAGTATCTTGAGCTTTAGATTTATCCAATGGTAAAATATCTAATAAAGCATCTACAGCAGTAATGTTACTTCCAGTATAATTACATAATAAATTAGATGCATTATCACCAGTAGTAGCTAACATCTGAAGAATTCCTTTAGATAAATCAAAGTCAGATGTAGATAATAACCTACCTACCCAGAATGCTCTGTCCCCAGATTGTGAACCCCCATCGAAACTTGTCGGGTGATCAGCAGCAGTTTGGAATAGGTAACCGAAGTCCCACCAAGATACAATAATTGTATCATTTGATGAATTTTCTTTAACAAAATCCATTGCTTGCCACATAGGGTCACTAGAACCAGGTACAACAGTCTCAGCAGTGTAATATGCTCCACAAACAGTTGGAGATACTAGTGCAAGAGTAACTAAAACAACAACGATTGACTTTTTAATTGATACATCTGAATCTTTTAAAGATTTAGTACCTTTAATAATAACTGCAGAAATTGCAACAAGTATAAGGAAAACTGCAACACCAATAACAACACAATTACTTAAAGTTGAACCGAGTTGAGTAATAGGGAATGCAATTAAGAAAGCACAACAGAAAGCAATAACCATCAGTAATCTTTCTTTATTAATATTAGATTTAATATAATCTGCAGCATAACCTACAAAAATACCTGCACACATACCCATAGGTATAACTAATACTTGGATAAACCTTGTACCTCTGGATACTGCAACTAAGGATGCAATAATCCAAACAAAGAATAAACTTAAATAAAGAACGTTTAAACGTTTGCTTTTATTAATTTCATCAGTAGAACCAAAGGCTCCCACATCTTTAAGAGAAATTTTAAATCTATTTTCTTCTGTTCTTACTGCAGTGGATTTACGTTTAGATTTGTGAGGTTTACTAGTATCACCTTTGATTTTTACAGATCTTAATCTCCATAATCTTTGAGCAAAAGTGAATAATACAATTAAAACACCAAACAATGCAACAATACCACCAATACCGTTGACTACACCATTAGTATTAGCTAAAAATGCACCTGCAAGACCTCCATAAATCACATTAGGAACTTGCATCTCTGCAACAGAAATCATTACGTTAGGCCATACATCATTTGCAGCAGATTGAAGAGAAATACCTCCAGTAAGACCGGATATAGCAGTCATTACACCATCTACACCAACAAGTGCTACAAAACCAACAAAACCTAAAACAACAATTAACACAGCAGAAAACAATTCTCTTTGATTAACAAACCAATGCAATCTATTCTTATAATTCTTAGCTGAATCAATGACATTGATATTGAAGTAGAAAGACAATATAAAGAATACTATCATTACAGCTATGGCAACTGCCGCATAGAACATGAAACCAGACCATGAAAGTGCAAATACACCTATGGAAATAACAGATAAGACAGAGAATATAATCCTATGAGATAATTTTTCTGCTTTCATGGCTTCAACAAAGAACATTAAAAAGAACAAAGGCAATGTTACATTGAACATATCTGTATCGAAAAACCCTGCAAAAGTATGTGAGAAGTAATTAGGACCTAAAGAAACAATTAAAGACGCTGCAATCGCACCATAATCATTAGTAATCCTTCTTACAAATATATAAGATGGAATTACAGCAAATGATGCAACAAATGCACCAGTCCAAAATGCCACTTCTGTAATAGACATATGAGTAAACATATTTACTATATTATACAAGAAAGAAGTCACATAAGCAATCATAGGCTGATACGAACCAACTTCCCTTCCAGATGGATAATATGAATGCATATCCCAACCAGAATTATTTACAAGAGTATCACCAAAATATCCATGATCCATAAAGTTTTCAGTCATCCTTAAGTTAAAGTATGAATCCATTTCACTGAAATAAGGAAGACCATTAGTATCCATATAATCTGCTTTAATCTCATTAGGAACCCCATTAATGTTTACAGCTTGAGCCCTAAGAGCGAAAACCAAAGCAAACAATATAACTATAATAGCCACGGATTTTAATATTGTTTTAATTTTCTGATTTTCCATAAAAAATCCTCTATACATATTTTATAAATTAATATTCGAATATATCTATAAAATTATTAAAATTATGCTTTAAAGTGAATATCTTTAATATCTAATAATTTTAAACTTCACACAATTAGATAGTAAACTAATAATTTTTCAATGAATATAATATTCTAATCAGCAATAAAATTAATCAATTAACTAATTAATTAGACATTATTTAAATAAATTAAATCATAGACACTATTTGAATAAATTAAATCAATTAATTAAAGATTAATATGCCTAAAATTCAATACAACTTAAAAAAATATTAGATAATGAATTTAAACCATATTTTCAAATAAAATCACCAATTGAAATTAAAATAGCAATTATTATCCAAAAAACATAAAAATTCATCATGATTTTCTTAAAAACATAAAATTTTAAAAAATATTTTTTGATTTAAAAATATTTTAAAAAAATATAAATAGTGATTA
>Ga0065708_1040373_pt1 | contig 10937 bp, 5 predicted proteins | sample Hoacrofraction12_2_FD_59095 | JGI IMG/M metagenome (GOLD analysis project Ga0065708, IMG submission 59095) | Hoatzin crop microbial communities from Cojedes, Venezuela, sample from fiber fraction 12 v1 | ecosystem: Host-associated > Birds > Digestive system > Esophagus > Crop | place: Venezuela... | reverse complement strand
CCGAGGGCGGCACGCGCATCGGCAAGCAATGCTTTGTGATGGCCGAGAGTCACATCATGCACGACGCCAGCATCAACGACTACTGTGTGATTGGCAACGGTGCCCAGGTGGCCTTCAGCGCACACATCGACTCGTTCACCCTGCTGTCCAGCAACAGCATCGTCAACGCGGGCAGCCATGTGGGCAAGTGGGTGATGATCAAGGGTGGCTGCCGCATCCACGGCAACGTGCCCCCCTTCACCGTCATGGCACACAATCCCGCTACCTATAGCGGCGTGAACGCCATGCTCATGCGTCAAAGCAAGATGAAGAGCGAAGAAACCATCGATGACATCGCCAAGAGCTACCGTCACATCTACGAGAGCGGCACCAGCGTGTTTAACGCCCTGCAACGCATCGAGAACGACGTTAAGCCCAGTGACGAGCGTGACGAGATTCTCAACTTCATCCGCCAGCACAAGATGAAGATTGTCGGCATTCCGCAATATATGGTTGACGATTAAGTAAAACCATCGCAGCACATAACCACCAAAGACAACGGGGGCAGCTTTGCTGATGCAAAGCTGCCCCCGTCTTGATTAAACTAGTTGCGTTTCAGACTATTATTTGTAGATTCGCTTCTCTACGGTATTGCCACGCTTCACGATGATTAGACCCGTGCGAGGCTCTTTCAGCTCGATGCCGTCAATGGTGTAGTACCTAGTGGGCAACGACTCGTCGTCGGCGTTCACCGTTGTGATGCCATCGGCAACCACAAAGTCCTTATAGGTCACTTGAGCAGCATTGGCTACAGTGCACGCCGTGGCATCGTCGGCGTCATAGTCGGACAGCACGGCATACACCTTGAGGTGCTCTTTCACATAGTCGCCACGCAGGTTGAAGGTGTACTCATAGCTATACTCGTCACCGTCCCACTCCAGCTCGGTTCCCCATGTGCTATTGACGGCGCGACCCACGTTGTGGTGCATGAACGAACCCGATGCGCCAGCCTGGCTGCGGGCAGCAATGCTGTCCTCAACTAGCATCAGCGTCAGTCGCATGGGGTTCACCGTGGCGTCGTCGCGCGAGCGCTCGCCTGTCACGGTCACCTTCAATGTGTTGTCGCTCTCGAGCTTGGCGGTGAGCTGTGCGCTCACAAATGCGGGCTCGGCCATGCGGGCGCGTATTGCCGATTCCATGTCGTCCTGGCTACCAATCGACATCACGGGTGAGCTGGTGCCAAAGCTGTAGCGGTCGAACATCACGGCGGGAGCGTAGGTGCTGCCACCAGCGTTGTAGAACCACAGGTATTCGGCGTCGGCGGGAATCGACAGCCAGTCGGTGTAGTAGCCGTTGTGGTGCTCAACGCTGAGCACGCGGCTGGCAAACTCCTCCTGCTCCATCACGTTCTCCAGGTAGGTTGCCACACGCGGGCAGTTGAGGCAGCTCTCAGTGGTGAACTCCTCGACCAGTACCATGCGGGTGTAGTCGTGGCCCACCACGGCAAACGTGGTCGTCATCATGTTGTCATCGGGGTTCTCGTCGGCACCTTCCTTGAGGTTGGTAATGTTCACCGTGATCGCCATCATGCCACCGGTGGGCACACTGGTGATAATCTGGCTCAGATCCAGCGTTAACGTCTCGTCGCGGTGCTCGCCGTAGGCAATCGGGTTGTCAATGGTGGAGGTGACGGTGGTGCCGTTTACCTCGCACTCGATGTCGTAGCTCGTGATGGTGGCTGTGGCGATGTTGTGCACCGATGCAGTCAACGTCAATGTGCCTTTGTCGATGATGTAGGTGGGTTGCACGTCGATGTCGGTGAGCTCCAGGTTATATCTGGGCAGCTCGTCGCCAAACACCAGTGCCTCCACACACAGGGTGCCCTCGTCGCTACGGTCGGTCCACTCGCCTGAGCCCAATTTGACAAACAGTGCGTTGGGTTGCGGGGTGGGCAATACCGACAGGCCAAACGATGAGCCCGACTGGTGGAACGAGTAGCCAATATACAGTCCCTCGTCACTGCGCTCAATGTTGTAAGGCTCGTCTAGTGCCACGTGGTTCCAACCTTTGGCAAGTTTGGTGTCGGTGTCCTTCGAGATACCACCGCCAGCCAGCTCCTCGCCGTCGAGCGAACGTTTCACCCACACGCGCAGCGAGTCAATTTTGAGTTTGGAAGCCAAACCTGCCTTGATGGTGTCGATGTGGCAACCAGCATATACGTTCATCTTGTTGGCAGGAATGTAGATGGCTCCTTCGACCCAGACGTCCTTCTCGCTCGTGGCAAACCCGTCCATAGCGGTCGTGCTCACCTCGCCGTCGCAGTAGCCCACATTCAAGCCCGAAATTTGGGCATTGCCCACCCCACACAGGGCGAGCAATGCCATTAATGTGATGGTTAATCGTTTCATGATTTCAACTCACATGGGGTTTCACTTCATGATCTTGACACTCTTCACCTGACCGTTGTCATAGTGATAGCGCACAATGTTCACACCATCCTGCATCGCATTCAACTTGCGACCCATCAGGTCGTAGATTTCGCTATGCGTGATGTGTGCGCCATCGCTGATAACATCGTTGATGCCGTCCGATGAGTTGATCCTCACGAACACGTCATCCAGACGGATGATGTACTGACCCGTGCAATCATAGTGGCGATAAACCAGATAGACGGTCTTGCCAGCATACGGCGTCAGGTCAACGGTGCGCAGCCCCCAAGTCTTCATGCCACCCAGGTCGGATGTCAGTGTCTCCTCGTAGGCAGGTTCAAGTTTGGCAATCTCGTTGACATCGTTGATGTCCTCGGTTACATACAGCGCATAGTGCTCGGCATAGCGCTCGGGATGGAAGGCAGCGATGTAGTAGGTCAATGTTGCACCCTCATCAGGAATAGTGAACGAGGGCGACATCGTCCAGTTGTCGGGCGTGATGCTGCCCAGATAGTTGCTGTAGGATACCGATGCCAGGCAGTCGTGACCGCTGTGGCAATAGTCGGGATAGTCACCCCACAGGTTCGAACCCAGATCCCACGACTCGCCATCGTTGTTGCCGTCATACACCATCCAACCATAGGCAGCATCCTCGAAGTCGCCAATCAGCAGCAGACCCTCGGCAGGCTTGGTTGCGCCGTGGCAAGCCACCTTGAAGTCGCCTGCGTTGGTCACAATCGTCAGCGAATCGTTGAACTCGCCCTCCTCGGTGGGATAGAACCACAACGTTACCGTCAGGTCTTTGTCAAAGTTGGCACTGTCGGTAGGCACGATGCCATAGAATGGTGCACTGTTGCTGAAGTCGGTCACCTTCAACGCCTTGTTGCCCTTGTTGTGCAGCGTCACGGTTGCCGTGGTATAGCGGTTGGGACCCACGTAGGTGCTGTCGAACCACACCTCGTTGGTCAGCAGCTCTGCCGAATAATCCACAAAGTCCTCAACCACCAGGCGCAGGTTGCTGATTTCCAGGCGATCCTTGTAGGGAGTGATTGTGTCACCACACTGGATGTACATGAACTCGTAGTAGCTCTCGCCAGGCTGGCAAACCAGGAAGCTCTTCCAGTAGTCATCCTTGCCAATCGTGCCTGCCGAGCTGGCATCGCAGTTGTTACCAAACAGGTTGTATTGACCATAGCTCTTGATGGCCTCTTTGTACATATCCACACCAGCGCGGTCCTTGCTGTAGTGGGTCCAGGCAACGCTGTCGATGTCGGCGCCGTAGGCCATGCCGTCCCATGCAAAGTAACCCATCTTGCCCTCGGGGATGTTGATGGTGACGCGCATGGTCGATTTGGTATATTGATAGTCGGTAATGCCGCTGCTCAGGTTGTAAGCCACACCATTCTCGACGATGAAGGGGTAGCTATTGTCGGTAGTGAACGTCATGTACTCCAGACCCTCGGTCACAATCTGCGAGAAGTCGGGCATGTCAATCACATGGGCAAGCACCTCGACCTCGAACGAGCCCGCCGATGTGCCAATGATGATGTCTGCGGTCTTTTCGCCAGCCGTCGAGGTGGTAAAGGTCACGGGGATGCTCAGCGTCTGCAGCGTGGCTGCGCTGATGCCGTCATAGCCATCCACGGTGAACTCTTCGCCGGTCGAGACGGCAGAGGTCACGGTCAGGTCGTTGGCGCCCTTATTCTGAATCTCAATCATCGCCGTGCCAGTGACCACACCGTTCTCTTGCAGCACAAAGTTGCCCATGTCGAGATATGGTGTCAGCAGCACTGCTGCGTCAGCTGGCAGATCATCGGTAGTCAGTTCCAGGTCATATACATACAGGCGGTTAGCCTCCAGACCGGTGTAGTAGTATCCGTCGTACTGGAAGCGCACGGTGTGCGTGCCTGGAGCCAGCTCGATGCTCTGGCTCATGTCCTCGTTCTGACCCGTGTACGACTTGGCAGCCGTGTTCATGTCGTCAACAAAGTAGCCGCCAGCGCTCTGATACCAGTAGCTGTCGTTGTTGCTCATGCCCTTAAAGCTGAAGGTGCCCAACTTGCCCTCGGGCACCACCATGGTCACGTCAAGTTGCGACTTGCCGTAAGCGCCACGTAGGCCCGACGAAGCCACCACCTGGCCCGATGCCAGCGTGTCAAGGAAGAACGGGTAGTCGATGTTGGTGTTGAACGTGAAATCGCCACTCTTGACCACTGCCGAGTAGTCGGGGATGGGGATGATTTCGCCTGTCAGCTGCACCATCAGCGTCTGGGCATCGTCGTCATCATAGTCAATCTCGGCAATGCCTTCCTTCTCGCCCACAACGCCGCAGTTGAAGTCAAACGTCAAGTCCATCGACGACTGACCAGCGATGGTGCCCGTGGCGTTGGTGCAGGTGAACGCATCGTCGTCCGACTCCAGCTCCACCACATAGTCGGTGGCACTGCTGCCCGTGTTCACCACTGTCAGCGTCTTGGTCATCGATGCGTTAGGATAGTTCTGGCCAAACTCGATGTTGTTGTTGAAAATCAACAACTTCGCACCTTCTTTCGGCAGGTTAGCCGAGAACGAGCGGTACATCTTATACTGGCCATACGAGGAGCTGCCATCGGGGGTATATTCGGCGATACCGAAGCTCTGGTTGGTGTAGATGCGCTCAAAGTCGCCCTCTACGTTGAACACCAGCTCATCGGCAGGCGATAGCTTGCCATCCTCGCTCACGGTGCCCGATACCAGCACGCCCACATAGTAGTCGTAGATCTTGCCAGCCACCGTAGCGTTCTCAAAGTTGGTTGACGTCTTGAAGGTAATCGTTTTGTTGTTGGCGTCATACACACCCTCGATGGGGTAATCGACGCTTACCGACCAGCTGTTGGGGTCGTACATGTTGAACAGATTGGTAAACGTGACCTTGGTCCCGTCAACAGCCACACCGATGTTGTAGGTCAAGATGTCGCCACCAGCATAGGTGAACGCATAGTTCTGGTAATAAGACTGTGCTACAGCAAAGTAGCTCACTGTGTCGGCAGCCTCGTCGGCACGCTGGATGGCACGCTGAGGGTGAGGACGACCCAGCTTGCCGTTCATCGACGGTGCCACGGCACCCTGCGGCACCAGGTCACGCGTCAGGTTCATGTCAAACGTCCGTTGCAAATTCCAGGGGTCGATTTGTGACGGAATCATCGTCTGAGCATTGTTCATCGACTGTCCCCAAGCCGATAGCGATGCCACAAGCGAAGCAATTAGTAGAATTTTCTTCATAATGCTTGTTATAAGATAGGTGAATAAATTAAAGTAACATTTTGAAGCGCAAAATAACATAAAATTATTAAAATAAGCAAATCTTTCTCATTCTTCAATGAAAAACCATTAGTTTTCAGCAAAAGTCAAGAAGATGGTGCTACATAGATGATAATTCAAGCTGGAAAAAGCGTCGCACCTTTCCCCGTTCCAAAAGTCCTCCCCACACAAAGGCACGTGGGAGCATGCGGAAACAACTAATATGTACAAACAGTGATACCGCTTTAGATATTAACTATATCAAATGTGTAACATTGATTTTTTTGTATTTTTTCCCTAGCCCTAAAGCAAAGGCAGTTTGGTCTTTAATTATCAGCTCACCTTTTTGCAGTCCAGCAATAGCTGTTCGGATTTCTTCAAGTTCGCTCTTGTTGGCACCGAACAGGTCTTTGATGACTTGATTGTCGATGGTCTGTTGCTTCATGATGAGCGGATATTGCGCATTGGCATAGAAGTCAAAGTGCTTGCTCTTGAAACTTGCCATATTTTGTGTGGCAAGGATAATGCTTAAACCTTTGTTTCGACCCACAGCAATCAGGTTGCGCAGCGGTCTATTGTCAAAGTCCAGCATGTAGTGCGCTTCATCAATGATGGTGAAGTGGCGAATTTCAACATAATCGTCATTTACTGCCTGCTTGTCAAGTTGCTCATAGATGTTATTGAGTTTCGATACGAGAAAATAGACGATGGCTTTAGCAATTGGACCATCCTTCGGGAAAGCATCCATCTTGATGATATAACAGTCACCAATGAGATCTGCCTTATCCTCAATATCAAAAATATTGGCCCTGATCAGTTGTTTCAGCACCGATGAAATAGTATCATCTTTATCAGGGTCTCTCATTTTAGTCTGATAGGCACTCAACATCATTTCAAACGTGATAGGGGCGCCATTGGTGCTTCTGTATGCATCCACAATAGCCTCGCTGAGGTTGTTGCTCATGCTTGCGCTTGCCGAAACCCTGTCAATCGATGCCAATGCGCTAGCCATCTCGGTTGAATATAGGTTGATTTCATTGATAGTGTGTCCAGTGAAATCCTTGAAAGGTGTGAATGGCAATGGAGAGTTAACTGGGTCAAGCAGACACGACCTATCTACCTCAAAGTGTGATAGCCAGTGGTTGTTCTGTGGGTCACTAAATTCGCCTTTATAGTCAAACAAGAGGAAGTTAACAGGATATCTGGTATCGATTGACAATGAACGCATCTGCTGCATGAGTACTGCCAGCAAGTTAGTCTTGCCCGAGCCCGTGGCGCCGGCAATGATGATTTGAGCATTGGGGATGGCACGACTGTTGATATCCAGCGTTGCCTCCATTTCCTCGTCTCCATAATTGCCTATCATTAGGTTGAGTTCTGGAATATCATTGACATTCACACTCTTGTTAGCCATTGCAAACAAGAAGTTGTCCAGGTTGTTTTCATCCATCAGATAATCTTTTCCCCTCAATATTTCAGCTGCAATGATGCGTGACAGCGTGGCGTTTTGAGTCCAATCAATGTTCAAGTCAGCATATCTGATTTTCAACAACGCTGAATAGATCTCACCCAGGTTGTTCTTGGTAAAAAAACTCGGGACTATTCGAATGGACGATGATGACAGTTGAATGTTCTTGAAGTCATCTTCTTTGCGCGGCGTTTTCAGATTAAGACCTGTGATGAAACAAATTCGCATGACTTTGTTTACATTCAGGCTCACTCTCTTTTCTTTTCCAACCATTCGTGAGAGGTTTATCTTACGTTCCAATAGGTCTTTTACTGGACTTATCGCATCCAAGAGGCCCTCCATTTGTCTGGTATTTGCAAAATCTATCATCATAGTTTCAGGGGTTAAGCGGTTTTCCAAAATAGCCGTCTTTCACATGCGTACACTGCTGCTCCACGTCACGTTGCAGCGTGTAGGTCTTGGATATGAACGGCTCTAATTTGATATAATCTGTGTCGGTTCGGATTTCGCTGGTGGTGCATAGCAAGATGGTCTGCTCTGCCAGCTTGGGGAAGTACTCCTCCATCAGGGCATCGCGGCTTTCCTCGTCAAGCACGCCCATCACAGTGTCAATCATCACAGGTGGCTCATAGTCGCCCAAGTTGCGCAACACCTTGAGCAATACTTGAATAAAAATCTGCTTTGAAGCGGCGTTCAAGTGGTTGAGTGAAATTTCGTTGCCTGCCGTGTGGAAAAGTCTTATGTTGAAGTTTTCCATCGATTCGCTCAACTCGACGCGCCCGATGTGACCCTTGTAGGAAATGAGCAATTGATTGAGCTGCTCTTGCATTTCTTGCTCAATCTGCCTCTTTTTCTTGTGCAACAGCTTGGTAACTACCTCGTCAAAGAACGGACACAACTTGACAAGTGTGTCATACCTCACATCAGGCTCCTGCTGAATTTGCACATCAAACTGGTGAATGCGTTTTTCTAATTTTTTTATTTCGGCATTCATCGCATTTTCATCGTTGGTGAGGGCTTTGAGCTTGGCTTGATTCTCCTCGTAGTTCCTAATCAAATCCTCGTTGCCGCCAGCATTGGCTTCTTGCAAATGTTTAATTTGATTCTTGTTGCTTTCAAGGTTAGATAACTGCACTTCAAGCTCTTGACGACGTGCATCCAGGATGGAAAAATTATTCCCTGTGAAGCTGGCAAGGCGTTTCAAGGCATTGATTTCGTTGTCATCCAGATAGCTATATTGGTCAGGCAGTGACTGGCTGTTTTGCAAAGCAACCATGTAGTTAACCACATTCTCTTCTTCAACCTCCTGCGCACACAGTGACAAGTCTTTCAAGTAGGTGATAATCTTTTGCGTCACATCGCGCAGGGTCTCGATGGGATAGGTTCCCGTATCCTTTTTCAACGACTCCTTGGCGTGCAAGATATTGTTGATTTCTTGACTCATATTGGCAGCCATCTTGGGCAAGAAAACGTTACCCTCGATATTCTCAACATAGTCTTTGAGGTTGTCGGCATACAAGGCAGCCTGCTGGATGGTGTCGTTGACCTTGGCTTGCAGCACTTGTATCTTCCTGTTGATGCTTTCGCTTTGCTTGGCACCTTGTTTGGCAGCCTCATATTCCTTTTCAACGCTCGTCAGATACTTATACAGCGCATCCTTCTGTGCAATCAGGTTTTCAAGGCCAACTCTCAACTTGTCCTTGGTGGCGCACAGCTCGTTGTACTCCTGGGCTTCCTGTTCGGCTTCAAGGCGCTGCTTCGACATCTCTTCCTTGAGCCGCTCACTGGCGCGTTTCATTTGCAGATATTTCTTGAAGCCCAGCACATTCTCAAAGTTGTCGCGTATGGTCTGTGCAAACACATTTTGCTTTAGCAATTCGCTTGATTGCATGGCATCAAACAGGAAGTACTTGCTCAACTCTTGTGGCAGGTTGGCTTTGATAATCTTGTTCACCTGCTGCTCATTGCGCAGGCGTTCCTTGGCCTCGGTCATGGTGCCGTAAACAAATGTGTTTCCATTCATGTTCATCGACACACTCTCGACCACCCTGTTATCATCGCGCAACAGGTATTTGCGCTTCAAGATATACTTCTGTTCCTGCCCCAGCACCTTGCCCACAAATGTGATTTGTAGCGAAATTTCGGGCAATGCCGTGCCACGGGCACCATCATTAAGCAGCTCCTCAAACTCCTCCCGATTGGCAATTTTGAGCCCATACAAGGCACCACAGATGGCTTCAAACAGTGTCGTCTTGCCACCACCATTGGCACCACCAATCAAGATGATGGGACGCTCGTCCTCTACCCGCAAGTCCAGATCCAGGTCCAGATATGTTTTATAGTTATTGATCTTAATCTTCTGTATTAGCATAGCACGAACCTCGTTTTATTGTCTAATTTTTTGGATTGCGGCACGTATGATATCCTCGGTGCCGCTGTCGCTCATTTCTATCACGTCCACCTTGCGTGCGTGATAGGCTTTTAAGATTTCTTCACTCAGCCAGTCAAAGTCAATGCCTTCCTGGTCACAGATGCTCTTGATCATCGCCAGGTCATCCTTGCGGATGCCGTAGTGTACAAATGTATTATCAATTCCTTTCATTGTGATTCTTTTAAGCGTTGCGGGGGATAAACATACCCCAGTTGGTTGTGTCTTGTGCATCATCGATTTTCAGTGGCGAGAACAGCCAGTTAAGTCCGCTCTGCTTGATAACGCCGCCACGCAGGGTGCCGCCACCCCCGTTGTCATTCTTCTTGTTCTCGCTGGCGATATAGTCTATCAGGGCGTTGTGTTTCTCCACCACGTCGGTGTCGATGTCTCCGTTGGCACCCTTGGTGTCAAACAGATAGATGTGACCATTCTTCATGCGGATAACAAAGTCCACATAGAAAAGTTCTTCCTTGCCCCCACTGCTTATGTACTTGATGGCATAGTGCTGCTTGCCGTGGTCGCCATTCTTGTACCACCAATCGATATATTCCCTGTTGGCTTCCAGATATTGCTCAAAGTTGCGCTCGGGCGTTGAGGCATTATTAAGTTGATAGAACGGTTGCATCGCATGGGCATCTGCCGTTGCCTCGTGGTTGGTTTCCGTATCATAAACGCGCTCTTCTGGCACTTGCCATAGCACATCGGTGAATTTTCCTGTTTGTGTCTGAGCTAATTTTTTTTGACGTTTTTGGACATATTTGTCTAGTGCTTGCTCTAGCAGTCGGTCAAACACGGGCCGGTTATCATAATAGAGTACTATCTTCTTGGCGTCCGTTTCGATGATGCCGAAATATTCTTCCAGCATCTCCAACAGATACATGCTAATTTTGTCGGTACGTCCCTTGCTCTCAAACTGATTCCCCTTTGTGCTTAGGTATGCCATAAATACGCGGTCAATTTCTCCTGCTGTGCGGGCATATTTTACGCGATTCACGTCAATGATCTGCTCCTCGTTTTGAAAATGCACATCTACTGGAATCTCCGCATTGATTTTTGTGACATCCAGACGAATGATTTTTTGAGCCCTTAAGCGGTTCTCGTTAACAAGCTCGTCGTCAGTTTCTGGCAATTGTGTTGGCACGTCGGCATCTTCGCGCATTGCTGCAAGCTCGGCAATTGAGAACAGTCTAGCGCCGCGTTCTAGTTTGAAGAACTCTTCGGCAGTTTCAAAAAGCGTTGTTTTAAAATCACTCTGCAACCTGTTGCGACTGATGCTCGGACGTTCGCTATACACACTTGGCAGGCTCACGTTCTGCAAGTTTGGAATCCGGTATGCGATTGCAGCATTGGT
>Ga0065708_1000374_pt1 | contig 10965 bp, 8 predicted proteins | sample Hoacrofraction12_2_FD_59095 | JGI IMG/M metagenome (GOLD analysis project Ga0065708, IMG submission 59095) | Hoatzin crop microbial communities from Cojedes, Venezuela, sample from fiber fraction 12 v1 | ecosystem: Host-associated > Birds > Digestive system > Esophagus > Crop | place: Venezuela... | reverse complement strand
CGTGAACTTCGCAAACAAATACCGTGCGCTCAATGCGCAATTCACGCCCGAACAGCGCGCCATTGAGTCGGCTCGGCTGATGGCCGCGCTCGAGGCGCATCCTGCGTTCCGGGCTGCCGACACCGTGATGCTCTTCGCCGCCTTGCCCGACGAGCCCGACACGCTGCCCCTGCTCGAACGCTGGCAAGACCGCAAGCAATTGCTGCTGCCCCTCGTGGTGGGCGAGAACATGATGGAGGTGCGCACCTTTCGCGGTCTCGATTCCCTGCGACGCGGCGCGTTCGACATCCTCGAGCCCACGGGGCCTGCCTATACCACCTATCGGCGCATCGACCTCATCGTCGTTCCCGGCATGGCGTTCGACGCGAAGGGCCGCCGACTGGGGCGCGGCAAGGGTTTCTACGACCGTTTTCTCATCCACCCCGACCTTTCGGCTCGCAAAATCGGCATTTGCTTCCCCCACCAGTTTGTCTCCTCTGTGCCCACCGACGATTTCGACGTCCCCGTGGACGAAGTGATTCATTAGACTCCAAAAACGGCTTCAAAGGAGCCGAAAAAAATTCCTCGAAAGTCATTGTGCTCTCGAGGATTTTTTTTTGTAATTTTGCGTCGCCAATCAGTCGCGTTTGATGTAGGCCAAGGCGTCGCCCTTGCGCACGTGGGCGCCCTGCTTGGCTGCCACTTCGACCAGTTTGCCTCCGAGTGCGGCGGGCACCGAGAGAATTTGGCCGTACTTGTTTTCGATGTAGCAGAAGAAGTCGCCTTCCTTGTATTGCTTGCCCACGAACGGCTCGATGGACGTTTCGGCTTCGGCGTCGCCATTGATTTCCCACATCACGATGCCGCTTTCGGGCGCCACCACGGCGTCGGCCATGGCGTGCTTCAGGGCAATGGCCTCTTCGGCGTTGATGCCCGTGCCGAGCGCCTTGTCTTTGGCGGCCTGCAAGTCGGCAAGGAATTGCTTCTTGGCTTGTCCGCTCTTATAGGCGCGATATTGCGTTTCGTGCATGGCAAATTCGTAGAGTTCCTCGTCGTCGGGGCCGAGTTCCCAGCCGTTTTCTTCCATTTCCTTGCGGAACTTGTCGAGGCAGTCGGGATAGAGCTTGCGCGGGTCGTCGGTGTAGAATTCGCGGCCCTGTTCTTTGGCCAGCGCGATGATTTCGGGAGCTACTTCGCCGGGCAGCTTTCCGCTCTTGCCCAGAATCATGCCCCACATGTTGTCGTCCATCATCGAGAAACGCGGCTTGCCCATCGACTCCGTGAGCAAGTTCATGAGCGCAATGTTCTTCACGTATTGGCTGAAAGGCGTCACGAGGGGAGGATATCCGACGCGCGGCCACACATATCCCACCTCGTCGAAGAGGCGCACGAGCATTTCGTCTTCGCTCAGGGCCGGCTCGCCCTTCTTGGTGCGGTTGTTGTTGATGGCACCCATCGCGCCCTTCAAATCGGCCATCATTGAGCCCATCATGCCGCCCGGCAGGCCGCAGCCCAGCAGGAGCGAACTCATGAGGTGATTATTGGGGTTCATGAAATAGCCGAGGAAGTCGTCGATGAATTCTTGCGTCAGCGCGCGGGCCTCCATATAGGCGTTCATGTCGATTTCGGGCACGTCGAAGCCGTAGTTTTTCAGCATGCTCTGCACCGAAATCACGTCGGCGTGGCCTTTGCCCCACGACAGCGGCTCCATGGCCACGTCGATGATGTCGCAGCCGTTCTTGCACACCTCCAAAATGGAGGCCATGTTCAGACCCGGACCGCTGTGCGAGTGATACTGGATGATGATGTCGGGATGTTTCGACTTGATGAGGCCCGTGAGTTTGCCGAGCAAGGCAGGCTGTCCGATGCCGGCCATNTCTTTCAGGCAGATTTCGGGCGCGCCNGCTGCGATGAGTTGGTCGGCGATGTCGGCATAGTATTCGGCCGTGTGAATGGGGGAGTGNGTNATGCACAGGGTGGCTTGCGGCGTCATGCCGGCCTCGAGNGCCCACTTGATGGAGGGAATGATGTTGCGCACATCGTTCAGGCCGCAGAAGATGCGGGTGATATCGACGCCTTGGGCNTGCTTCACGCGATACTGCAGTTGGCGCAAATCGTCGGCGCAAGGGAACATGCGCAGCGCGTTGAGGCCGCGGTCGAGCATGTGCGTCTTGATGCCCACCTCGTTGAAGGGCTTGGTGAAGGCGCGAACGGCGTCGTTGGGATTTTCGCCGTAGAGCAGGTTCACTTGTTCGAAGGCGCCGCCNTTGGTCTCCACTCGGGCGAAGCACCCCATTTTGATGATTACGGGCGCGATGCGTTCCANNTGGTCTTTGCGCGGCTGAAACTTGCCGTAGGACTGGAACATGTCGCGATAGACGAGACTGAATTGAATCTTTCTCTTTTCCATAGGAGTTTTTGTTTGCAAATTTGGCGCAAAGATAAGTATTTTTCTCGAAACAAACTCCTTTTCTCTGAGAAAAAGCATACCTTATTATATANACGCGCACGCCTACGCGCATACNCACGCGCCCGCGCGCGCGAGGGAGNCGCNAAACGCGGCGNCCAACTCCGCTTCCAAAATTTCCGAAGCAGGGCTTCGCCAAAACATGTACATCTTTTTTCAAAAACATGTACATCTTTTTCGAAAAACATGTACATCTTTTGGCGAAAACATGTACATGTTTTGGCGAGCCCCTGCCCGCGCGCGACAAAAAAAAGCCTGCCGCCTTCCNNTNGNGGAGGGCGGCAGGTTGTTTGTGGAGGAGGGGCGAGGCTTAGAAGTCGAGGGGCATGTCGATGACCCAAATGCCTTCGCTCGTGGGCTCCGTGGCGGGTTGGAACATCATNATACATTCGTCTTGCGCGGCATTTTCGAGNGCCACGTTGATGTCCACCTTGTGGATGCCGGGNCCTTTGCGCTTGTTGGAGAGATACTTGTTCCCGTTGGCGTCTTGCAGCAGTCCGTAGAGACCGTTGGCCTCTTCGCAGAAGTGCGTGAACATCACTTTGTCCTTGAAGTACATGCGCGCTCCGCAGCTGCTGTCGGCGCCCACGTCGAGCCAAACGGCGCGGTCGTCGGTGGGGGTGGCGATGCCGTCGGCATTCACGCTCACGCCCTTGCCAAANACGAAGAATGCGGTTTCGATTTCGCCGTCTTGTTCGTGGTCGTCGTAGAGTTGGTCGAGGCCGGAGTATTCGAGTTCCTCTTCGCCGGCCTTTTGCCACTTATACCACACGATGCTGCCAATGAGTTGGGCCACGTTCTGGACCGAGGGGCACTGAATGCCCTCGCGAATCTTCAGCGGTTCGCCCACATATTGCGCNTTCAAATCGACCATGGCGAAAATGGCCAAGGCGGCAAGCAAAATAAACTTTTTCATATTGCTGAANTTTTGGGTGAATTATACTTTTGCGATGCAAAAATAGGAAATGATTTTCGATTTTCTCAAATAAAAAAGGCGAATATCGACAGAAAGGCCTAATTTCGCGACGAAAACCATTTTTCTGTGGAAATGCAAACTTCCTTTAAAACCTTTCTGTGGGCGCTCTTGGTCGTTGGTGCGCTGTCGGCGTGCGGACGAACGGCGCCTGCGGGCGAAGCGGCCGACTCGCTCGCCGCTGCCGACGAGGCGCTCGAAGCCATCGACGTGGCACCACAGGCGAGCGTGGGCGAACTGACCTATACGGTTGAACACTGGGCCGCTACGACGGGCGACGACCGCTTGGCCGACACCCTGCGCGACGAATATGCGGCGGCCGACGGCGTGCTCACCTTTCGCGGCGGCCTGCAGCGCACAGCCGACTTTGGCGGACGCGTGAGCGGCGAGCCGCAGAAGATTGTGTGCGAATGGACTTATACGACCGACAAGAGCGAGACGTGGGGCGGCGGCAGCGGCTGGACGGGGCAGCCCCTCGTGGTGCATTGGAGCGACAGGGCCGTGGAACGTATGCGTGCCGGCGGGGCTCCGCTGACGGCCGACTTCTCGAACGACGAAATCATCGTGGGTTCGCTCTGCGGCAAAATCTATTTCTTGAATGCGGCTTCGGGACGGGCATCGCGTGAGCCGCTCGATGCGGGCAATCCGGTGAAGGGCACCGTCTCGCTCGACCCCCGCGCCTTGAGCGGCGAGGCCGATGCCGCCCTGCTCTTCGTGGGCCAAGGCGTGCCCGACGCCGAGCCTTTTGGCTGCATGGCCTTCGACCTCTACAATCACGAACGCGTGTTCTTCCAAGGACGCGACGCCAAAGCCTATCGCGGCTGGGGCGCCTACGACTCATCGCCCGTGAGGGTGGGGGACTACGTCTTCTGGCCCGGCGAAAACGGCTCGCTCTATAAATTCTCTTGCAAAAACCGTGCCATAGTGCCCCACAGCACCCTGAGATATTTGGCGAAGGGCGACACGGGCGCCGGCATCGAAAACAGCCTGTGCGTCTATCGCAATCTGGGCTTCTTTGGCGACAATCACGGCGACGTGGTCGGCATAGACTTGCGCACGCTGCAGCCGCTGTGGCACTACGACGTGGGCGACGACGTGGACGGCACGCTTGTGTGCGAGGTCGAGGACGGAGTGCCCTTCGTCTATGTGGGCTGCGAGGTGGACCGGCAAGGCGAACGTGGCAATGCGCGCTTTGTGAAGCTGAACGGCCTGACCGGCGANAAAGTTTGGGGACAAAGTGTGGCCTGCTGGCGCGTGGAAAAATACGAAAAACACTTCGACGGCGGCCTCTATTGCACGCCGCTCTTGGGACGCGGCGACTGCGACAGCCTCGTGTTTTTCTCNATGTGCAACGACCGCGACGTGGACGCCGGAACGTTCTACGCCCTCGAGCGCGCCACCGGACGAACGGCCTACACCGTGGCGCTGGAGCACTACGCGTGGTCCTCGCCCATCGGATTTTTGAACGAAGAAGGCCGCCAATTCATCGTGGTGGGCGACACGCAGGGCCGGCTCTATNTGCTNGAAGGCAAAACGGGGCGCCGCCTGTTCTGCAGCGTGATGGGCGCCAACTTCGAGAGCTCACCCGCCATTGTGGATGGGCGCAGCTTCGTTGTGGGCTCGCGCGGCGACAAAATCTATAGATTTAGAGTCGAATAAAGCCAAAAAGTTTAAAANGAAAAATAAAGCCGAAAAAAACGCGGCCAAAACGGTCAGAATTGCGCCTGAAAAATAGAAAAATCGCAATTCAATTTTCCGTTTCCAATTAAAATTATAATTTCGCAGCCGAATATGACGCTTTATATCGTATCCCTTTTTCTCATCGGTCTGCTGCTCATCGCGTCCGAACAGACCACCCACATCAACAAAGCCGCCGTGGCCATGTTTGTGGGCGTGACCTGNTGGATTCTCTACATCACGATGGGCACCGACTTCGTGTTGAGCGAGCACGGCGCCGACTTTCGCGAATTTCTGGGCCAGACAGCCGTGANNGGTTCGGCCGCAAAAGACTTCATCGCGCAGCGCCTGTTCTCGTCTTATACGATGTACGCGGCCAACGTGGTGCTCTTCTTGTTGGCCACGACCACCATCGTGGAAGTGCTCGACAACAANGGCTGCTTCGACTTTGCCCACGAGATTCTGCGCACGCGCCGGCCGCGCCAATTCATGTGGATTGTGGCCGGACTGACCTTCGTGATTTCGGTCCAACTTGGACAACCTGACGACGACCTGCCTGATGCTCGCCGTGATGCACCGCATGGTGGCCGACGAGCGCATGCGCTGGACCATGGGCGCCGTGATTGTGGTGGCTGCCAACATGGGCGGTGCCTTCACCGCCATTGGCGACACTACGAGCCTCGCACTCTGGAGCCAAGGCCTCGTGACGCCGAGCGCCTACTCTGCGCGACTGGTGCTGCCGAGCTTGGCGGCGCTCGTGACCGTGCTGGTGCTCGTTCATCTGAAGCTGCCCCACAGCATGCACCTCGTGCGCACCGCCCCGCCTTATCGTGGCGACGACACCATTCTGAATCAGTGGCAACGCGCATTGATGCTCGCCGTGGGCATTGGCGGCCTTTGGTTCATCCCCACCTTCCATCGCATCACCCACCTGCCCGCCTTTCTTGGCGCACTGTGCGTGCTCTCCGTGCTTTGGATTGTGAACGAACTGTGCAATCATCGCCTGCTGCAGAGCGACGTGATGGTGAAGAAGCGCAATCCGCTCGCGCTGCAATATCAAAACGTGCAAAACATGCTTTTCTTCCTCGGCATGGTGCTCGCTGTGGGCGCCGTGAACGAGGCCGGCTTCTTGCCCGACTTCTCGCATTGGATGGCGAAGAATGCCGATAATTACTANGTGATTGGCGCNCTGGGCGGCCTGCTCTCGGCCCTCGTGAACAACGTATCCATCATGCTGATGAACATNGCNGCCTTCACCAACGTGACCGATTGCGCCGACTATGCCGCCGGTGGCAACTTCTGGCCGTGGCTGTCGTATTGCACGTCGATTGGCGGCTCGCTGTTGGCCATCGGAACCATGGCCGGCTTCGCCTATCTGAAGATGGAGAACGTGTCGTTCGGCTGGTACGTGCGCCACTTCCTGCCCAAAGTGCTCGCCGGCTTCATCGTGGGCGGCGTGGTGTTCTACTTGACCACACTGCTCTGGGCATGAACAGGCTCGTCGTGGCGCCCATTTCGGGNTTGGGCAATAGGATGCGCGTGGTGGCCTCGCTGCATCGCCTGCTGCGCGANNAAAAACTGGACGCAAAAGTACAAATTGCTTGGCAAAAAGCCAACGATTTTGGTGCCACTTTCGACGAAATTTTCGAACGCACCGNNGCATTTGAAAATTATCAATTATCAATTATCAATTATCAATTAAAATACGCTCCCGCTTCGAAGCAAAACCTCCTCTTGCCGCTCCTTTGGCGAAAGGCNTGCGGCTTCAAAGAACTGCGCAATTTCTGCGCGCAAGGCATCGACGACCTGCCGCGTCTGTCGGCCNNNCACAACCGCCTCTACGTGAGCACGTGCTATGCCTTTTGCGANTACGCGAACGCCGACCTGCGCCAATGCTTCCGCCCCCTGCCGCGTCTGCTGGAGCGCATCGACGCCATGGCGATGGAGTTTGCGCCAAAGACCATCGGCGTNCACGTGCGCCGCGGCGACAACGTGGAAGCCGGCACCCACAGCCCCCTCGCACTCTTCGAACAGCGCATCGACANCCTGCTCGANGANGGCTGGGAACGCNTCTTCCTCGCCACCGATTCCGACGACGTGCGNAGCCACTTCGCCCAACGCTATGGCGACCGCCTGCTCACCCTGCGACCCAACCTGCAGCGCAGCCGGCGCGAGGGCATCGAAGACGCCGTGGTGGACCTCTACTGCCTGAGCCGCACCGGCCGCATACTTGGCAGNTACTACAGTTCCTACTCCGGCGCCGCCGCCGAACTGGGCGACCTCGAACTTGAAATTATACGGAAATAAAACANNATACGAACGTGGTTCCAACAGACGCATCTTCCAACTATTCCGAACTACTGCTACAGGCCGTAGCAGTAATTGAACGCGTGCGCACCACGCTGGCTAGACAAATAAATGCCGGCGCATCTGCCGTGCATTGGGAACTTGGTAAATTGTTGTTTGAACGCAAGATTGAAAGCAAGTACGGAGCCGGTGTCGTGAACCAACTTTCTTTCGACCTTAAGAGCAAATTTCCTACCATGGGGCTTTCTCCGCGCAATCTTTGGAATATGAAAGCCTTTTATGAGCGCTATGCAGACAGTGACAAAAAACTGCTACAGAGCGTAGCAGTTTTGCCGTGGTCGCATAATTTGCTGATGTTGAACAAGCACCTCGATGATGAACAAGTGGCCTACTATGCCAGCGAGGTTGTGAACAAAGGGTGGAATCGCGACCTATTGCTCAATGCCATCAAAATGGACGCCTATGCTAATCGGCTGGCCGGTAGTTCCGACAACAATTTTGCCGCAACACTTCCGGCTGTGCAGGCNCAATTTGCCGACGAAGTGTTCCGCGATACCTATAATCTTGGTTTCCTTGGTGTCACGGAGCCCATTCAAGAATTGGAATTGGAACATCGTTTGGTGGAAAAGGTGAAACAATTTTTGCTTGAATTGGGAAAAGGATTCACTTTTATCGGGAATCAGCACGTGCTTGAATACAACGGCAAGCAACGTAAGGTTGATTTGCTGCTTTTTCATCGCGGTTTGCGCTGCTTGGTCGCCATCGACTTGAAGATTGGCGCTTTTGAACCCGAATACGCAGGCAAAATGAACTACTACCTTTCGCTGCTCGACAAATTGGAACGACAAGAAGGCGAGAATCGTTCGATAGGCATTATATTATGTGCAGAAAAAGACCACGTCGAAGTGCAACTGGCACTCGAAGACATTGGCAAGCCTATAGGCGTGGCTGATTACCAACTAATTGTTCCCCAAGAGGAACTGCAGCGGGTGATAAAGAATGAAATCGAAGAATATGANCAGGCTCACAATGAGTCGCAGCAGAATATCAAAACAACATAAAAATCATGGGAAAAATTAGAACAATTGGCATATTGACCTCGGGCGGCGACGCGCCGGGCATGAATGCCGCCATTCGCGCCGTGACACGCAGCGCCATCTCGCGCGGACTGAAAGTGAAGGGCATCTATCGCGGCTACGAAGGCCTGATGAATGGCGAAGTGAAGCCGTTCACCACCGAAAACGTGAGCAATATCATCCAACGCGGCGGCACCATNCTGCGCACCGCTCGCAGCAAGGAGTTCCCCACGCCGGAGGGCCGCAAACGNGCCTACGACACCCTGATGCGNGANGGCATCGACGCCCTTGTCGTGATTGGCGGAAACGGCTCGCTCACCGGCGCNATGCAGCTGGCNGAAGAATACGACTACCCCTGCATCGGACTGCCCGGCACCATCGACAACGACCTCTACGGCACCGACTCCACCATCGGCTACGACACNACGCTGAACACCATCAAAGACTGCGTGGACAAGATTCGCGACACGGCCAANTCGCACGAGCGCATCTTCTTCGTCGAGGTGATGGGCCGCGACGCCGGCTTCCTTGCGCAATACAGTGCCATCGCCGCGGGCGCCGANGCNGCCATNATTCCCGAAGACCGNACCGANTCCGACCAACTCATNGCCTTCATGCAGCGCGGCATTCGCAAGTCGAAGAAGAGNTGCATCGTAATCGTGAGCGANAGCCCCGAATGTGGCGCCTATCACTACGCCGACCGCGTGAAGAAGGAATATCCCGAATACGACGTGCGCGTCTCCATCCTCGGCCACNTGCAGCGCGGCGGCAGCCCCTCGGCCCACGACCGCATCTTGGCCAGCGTGACCGGCTGCGGCGCCGTGAGCGCCCTGCTGCAAGGCCAACGCAATGTGATGGTNGGCATNCGCAACAACGAGGTCGTTTACGTGCCCTTCATCGACGCCGTGAGCAAGAAGAAGCCCATCAATCGCGACCTNATCGACGTGGTGGACCAACTCTCGATTTAAGCCAAAAAATCGCCAAAAATCGCAAAAGCGTGCGAGCCGACTCAGGTTTCGCGCGCTTTTTGTTTGGAAAAATTTGTAGGTTCTCTGCTTAAATGGTATCTTTGCGCAAAATTTAGAAACGAAAACCCAAAAATTCAATGGAAACAAAACTTTTGAATGGTCGCATTTCGCAAATCATCGGCCCTGTTGTCGACGTGATGTTCGACACCGAAGGCCGCCCTGCGAGCGAAGTTCTTCCCAAAATTCACGAAGCGCTCGAAGTGAGCCACCCCGACGGTCGCAAGATTGTCATTGAGGTGCAGCAGCACTTGGGCGAAGACACCGTGCGCACGGTGGCAATGGACAACACCGACGGCCTGAAGCGCGGCTTGGAAGTGGTGCGTCTGGGCGCCCCCATTCGATGCCGACGGGCCCGCAAATCAAAGGCCGTATGCTCAACGTGACGGGCGAAACCATCGACGGCCTGAAAGCCGTGAGCAAAGAAGGTTCCGCCTATCCCATCCACCGCGAAGCCCCCGAGTTCAAGGAATTGAAAACCAGCACCGAAGTGCTCTATACGGGCATCAAGGTGATTGACCTGCTCGAGCCCTACAGCAAGGGCGGCAAGACGGGCCTCTTCGGCGGCGCCGGCGTGGGCAAAACGGTGCTCATCATGGAACTCATCAACAACATCGCCAAAGGCCACGACGGCTTCAGCGTTTTTGCCGGTGTGGGCGAACGTACCCGCGAGGGCAACGACTTGCTGCGCGAAATGATTGAGAGCGGCGTAATCCGCTACGGCAAAGAATTTAGCGAAGCCATGGAACGCGGCGAATGGGACCTTTCGAAAGTAGATTATAGCGAAGTTGAAAAGAGCCAAGCCACCCTTGTCTATGGCCAGATGAACGAACCTCCCGGCGCACGTTCGTCGGTGGCGCTCAGTGGCCTTTCTATCGCCGAATCGTTCCGCGACAGCGGCGCGGCCGAGGGCAAGCAAACCGATATCCTCTTCTTCATCGACAACATTTTCCGTTTCACGCAGGCCGGCTCCGAGGTGAGCGCATTGCTGGGGCGTATGCCGAGCGCCGTGGGCTATCAGCCGACGTTGGCCAGCGAAATGGGCGCCATGCAGGAACGCATCACTTCGACGAAGAACGGCTCCATCACATCGATTCAGGCAGTTTATGTGCCGGCCGACGACTTGACCGACCCCGCACCTGCCACCACCTTCACGCACCTTGACGCCACCACCGTGTTGAGCCGCAAAATCACCGAGCTCGGCATCTATCCCGCCGTGGACCCGCTGGCCTCCACCTCGCGAATCCTCGACCCCAACGTGATTGGCAAAGACCACTACGACTGCGCTCAGCGCGTGAAGCAGATTCTGCAGAAATACAGCGAATTGCAAGACATCATCGCCATCCTCGGTATGGACGAACTCTCCGACGAGGACAAGCAAACCGTGAACCGCGCCCGCCGCGTGCAGCGCTTCCTCTCGCAGCCGTTCACCGTGGCCGAGACGTTCACCGGCGTGAAGGG
>Ga0065708_1006949_pt1 | contig 10966 bp, 11 predicted proteins | sample Hoacrofraction12_2_FD_59095 | JGI IMG/M metagenome (GOLD analysis project Ga0065708, IMG submission 59095) | Hoatzin crop microbial communities from Cojedes, Venezuela, sample from fiber fraction 12 v1 | ecosystem: Host-associated > Birds > Digestive system > Esophagus > Crop | place: Venezuela... | reverse complement strand
GTGCCTGTACTACTTTTTCTTCTAAGCCGGTAGTCAGCCATCTGCACTGCTGTCTTTCAGACCAGATGCAGGAAACAAATTTGTGCAAAAAAATTATACGTTGTTTGAGTTGCAAACAGTATGGTAGACTGCCTGCGTGCTGGGATGCAGGAGTCATTTGCTCTCCTCCAAACTACAGTGGTGGTAGTCTGTCAGCAGATGATTGCCCTAGATGGTCTAGGAGGTGGCAGCCGTTCTGTGGGGAGTAGCGTATGCTTGTTCTGCACAATAGGGTCTCAGGGGTTGGCAAGAGAACTTGCCATCTAGTTGAAGATGTCCCTGCTCATTGCAGAGGTTTTGGACAAGAGGACCTTTAAAGGTCCCTTCCAGCCCAAACTATTCCGTGATTCTAGGTGAGTAAGGCTTGAGAGTTCAGGTATCACTTAATCTGCTTTTGTGAGAAATGGGATTAGCCCTAACAGGCTTTCAGAAAGGGAGTTGGACTAGATGATCTTTAAAAGTCCCTTCCAACCCAAACCATTCTATGATTCTATGAACGTCTTTTTCTTTGCCCATGTCTTCCTCATTCTGGGTTCTGCTGCCATGCTTATTTTGGGGAAGTTTGTGCTCTCTCTTCATGGGAAGCAGCAGAAAGCTTTTTATCAGATTCATGATAGTTAACATGCATTTAAAGCTCTTTGTAAGGTGAGAAGATGATAAGAACACGTTTTGCGGAGAGACTGCGGTGCAGACAAATTGAGTTGCCTGCTCAGACTCCTACTGCAAACAGGTGAAATAGCTGCAAGTGTGGCCTGGAATTCATGGCTCCCGTTCCCGTGACTGAGCCATCATGTCCACAGCAGAGAGTTCTGGCAGCTTCTTGGGAAATGATAGTGTACTAAGTGTAACTGTGCGTCCATCAATTTTGACTTGGTGATCGTTGCTGTTTCCTTAATTGCACAGGTTCTGATGAAAGAAAAAAGTCAGCTGTTAATGCTGGGACGGTCTGCTCCTTCAGCTGCTTTTGCTGTCACGGGTTACTGGCCTTGAATAGCACTTACCGGCATACCGGTGTACTACCAGCATTTTGGCTAGGTCTTTGACAGAGCGAATGCTTCCAAGAGCATGTCTTCGAATGGGCAGCGTTCCCCTGAGGGGAGGCTCGTGTGTCAGTCATGGGCTACTGCATTCAATTCCTGCTTGCTTGTGGCTTGAATCTGAGGTATTGGCTTGGATTGGTATGTAGTGCTGAGGTTTGTGTCTTGACACTATGAGTAAACTCATATTTAGCTGCAGGGACTGACTGTACTGTGGGAAAAGTGGGTTGTGGAAGAGGGGAGAGGACTGTCCCACGCACAATAGAATGAAGCCTTCTTACTGAGACCCCGTGAGTTGGGATTCACTGCTCAGTGTTTTCTTGGAACCTTTGAAAAGCTGAATAAAAATGATGGAAATGAGCAGTAGACAAAGTAGGTTTTGAGCTATTTGGTGCTGCTTAGAGCTGCTGAAGTTCACTGGCTATCCTAACTTCAGATGATCAGAAATCTGATATGTCACTGTATTATTAAATGTCATAGCCTCTGCCATTTAAAAGCACAGCATTTTAAGTCTCTCTCACTTGAATCCTCTCAACTTTGTAACTGTTGTCTAGTTGAGCTGGCAAGTCTTAAAGAACAACTCGGTTGAATTCTGTCAAAGCACGTACAGCATCCAGCGTGAGGGTGAGCGTCTCTGAGCCTAGAAGATATCTTCTACTGTAATGGGGAGAGAGAGGCAGTGCTGCAGTTCATGTGCCTTGTTGGGTGATTTGTCCCAGGGATTTTAGTCACTGTAATTACCTCTCTCCCTCTTCCCATGGAAAGGGGCTGTGTTAGAGGGATGCCTTTTTGGCAACGTCCTGATGTTCTGGTTGCAAGTCTTTACTCCAAGGACAAGTCTTGAGGCTTATTCCTACTTGAAAAGCAACTTGCTTGTGTGTTGTTGGCAGGGGACGATGTGGTATCTAATGTACGATGATGTCCCTGAAGTTTCATTTTGCTTCTGCTGGATTCTTTATGTTAACAAGTCACCTCACGCTTCCAGAGAAATTTCAGCAGAATTGGTACATGATGTAACTAAGTTTCTGAAAAATCCCTGCATTATATGTACACCCCATTCATCGCAATTGCTGAATTCGCTTCCCAGAGCACCAAAAGCTTCATTTGAAATGCAGACGAAAGATTTCAGGCTACCTCTGCCACTGCCACCCATGTCTCCTGCACATCCTGAGCCAAAGTCAACGAAGATGGCCCAAAAGAGACCCAGAAGTGAAAGCGGCGAGCTGCCTGGCGTGGATAACACTGCCAGGAGCAAGAGCAACCACAAGGATCCTTTGTTCTCCAAGCACAAGAAAGTGGAGAGAAATCACTCTGAACTGTCCAAGGGCATCGAAGTAGGTATCCGTTCTAACTGGCAGGATGTTTCCTGGGACCCGTGGGTGCTGTGTGACTCTTTTTAGAAACGTGCTCTGAGGATATTAAAAAGGAAGGAAGATAAACCAGCCACCAGAGAAAGCTCTTGGAAGCATTTTTGCCCCTTTAAGGCTCTCTGTGACCGTGTGTTGCTAGCCCAAAAGCCTGCATTGTAACTTCTCTACTGACTTTCCATCATCTGTTTTCATCTCACCAATGAAAGGCAGTGAGAAGGGGTGGCAATGTAAACACCAAAGGCAACAGAATCATGTTTATGGCACTAACTGTTCCTGACTGTAGGCAACTGGAAGTAAAAAAAACCAATGTGTTTACCAAAGAAAGATTGGATTGCTTCAAGATAAGAAACAAGCAACCTGTGGTTTTCTCTGTCACCTGGGTACAAGGCTTTATAGCTTTCTTACAAAGTTGTTAATGATCCTTGCAGCTGGATTGTTGCATTTTTGGGTTGCAAAATTCAGTTATATTGCTGTTACTGGGTGTGTGTGGTCTAGGATGTTGGGAGGGGGGTGTTTGTTAAGCCAGACTGTGCATGCTGAATTAGCTGGCTTCTAACTGCTTGCTCTTTCCTGAGAATGTAGGTAGTAATGGAGAAAGAGCAATTGCTGTGTGCCTAAGCTGCAAGTAAGTGTGAATGAATATGTGTTCCTGCCTTGGCTAGTGGCCGTGAAAAGTGCGCCGCTTGCAGCCTTGCTGCTATCTTAGCCATAGAGGGAGAGCCTGGAGAACAGACTATTGCCTGGGGCAAGTAAACATTTTCTCTTGCGATTTAGGAAAGCCAGACTTTTCAGTGATTTAGATGTATCTCTCTAAGTAGCTTCATCTTGGCTCTGTGGTTTTTCAGGGATCTGCAGGGGATGTCACAGATCCTTTCCCAGTGCCTTCTTTGCCAAATGGTACCTCCAAGCCAAGGAGACCTCAATTGAAGTTTGAAGAGTAAGTTTTTGTTTTACACCCCGTGTCTGCACTTTCTGAAGACACCAGGCAAGGCTGGCCCTACAGCCACCCTGGCTTCTGCTTGTTAATGAGCACTTCTTCTGGGAGGAAAGAGTGAGGGAGAGATGTCTGTACTGCCTTCTGGTGTCTGGAACTTAGCCCACCCACCACAAAGCAAAGGTCTCATTACGAGAGTTCTTAGTTTGAGGAAAGCTACTCTAGAAATCAGGTGCTTTGTAACTCTGCGAGGAGGTGTCTCTTGTGCCTGTCTACAAGTGATGGGTTTTGATTTGTCTGATTCTTGACAAGCGGCAAACTCCTCTGTGACCAGGTGCTGGGCTGGCAACTGACTTTTTCTGAGAAGGCGTGACTCTCCACTTCTCAGTTTTGTTAGTGCACAGGTGGCTGTGTGCCATTTGCCTGGCGACTAGATTATCCCAGTGCACAGAAATGTGTGTGTTCCAACTTTATTGTCATTTTTGTGTTGATTGAGACCAAGACCTGTAGAAGCATTGGTGGCCATACCTCTTGTAAGCAGATAACTTGAATGCAAGCTCTTTGGGTTTGAGGTGAGTGTGTGGTACTGCAAAGTTTACTGTATGTTTCAATCAAAACGTATTTGTAGTATTGTACTTGTGGAATGATAGGAGATCCCCCGACTACTATTTTCCCGTGGGAGTGAAGAAGTCAACCTGGCCTCATAGTAGCCTAACCTCCACTGGTTTTTTATCTGGAAATGTAAGTTTTCAATGTTATTCCAACATACACTTTTCAAGAAATGAATTCAGTTTATCTGTGCATTCAGCTGCTGTGTATTTGTGAACATCCAGACAACATTCATTTAGTGAACTATCATAGCTGTAATGTGTTTGATAAGGCTGTAACAGGATATTGGACCAAAACAGGATATTTGGACTCACAGCATCCTCTAGAGATGAAGTAAAATCGATAATTACCCTGCCCTTTTTCTCTGTTTTTCCTCTCCCTGTCCCCAGTTCAGACAGCATCCGGTGGAATACTACGTAGAAGAGGCCAAGAGGCTGAAGCACAAAGCTGATGCAATGGTAAGCCTTGGCCCTGAGCCAGAAACGTTACCCAGCTCTGGCATTTGGACGTGATACCTGCATGCATGTGACTAAGATGCGCTGGCTAACGTTACTTCCGTACTCCATACCTGGCATCTGTTCAAGGCGTATGTGGGGCGGCTGTCTTTATCTGCCAAATGTTCAGACATTTCCCTTCGTTATAAAGACACCTAGAGAACAGGATTCAGAACTGATGTTGTCTGAGGTTAGCAGGCCTGCTGGCTTTGCAGAGCTGTCACAAAGACCTTGGAAGACAGGTGCAACAGTTAGTTTTAAGACATTTTCCTCTGAAACATCAGGATTCTGAGGGTAATTACGTTGCTGGTGAGCAAGACTTGGAAGTGTCCTTTGCAGATGTAACTGGCTTTCTCTGCTAGGTGCAGTTTTAACAGCGTGCATGAATGAACGTATTTTTTTGCTGATTATGACTCAGTTGGATGATGTACATTCACTGCTTGCCATTGACCTGTGAAAATGGAGTGAGGGAATAGTGTAGCAGCAAAGCCTCACCTGCCTCTCACAAGGCAGGCCTCCAAGACCAGACAATAATGTCCAAAAAACGTGAAGATAACAAATTACTCAAGGAAAACATTGAGCGAGAGGAAGAGATACAAATAGCCAGAGCACACAAAGCTGATGACTGGGACCACATTGGGGGTTCTGCTGAGAACCCCTGAATTATCCCCCAGAGGCCTGGCTTGCATCTTTTTCTTTCTTCAGATCCTGCCTAACTAGAGACAAAAAAGGAATTTAGGTACCCTTGAGAGAAGTAGGTTTCGTCTTAGTCTGAACATGGGAATTTTCTTCCCAATAGACTGACACGACTGGAAGTGCCTTTCAGTACCTAGGTGCTGCCCTTTCCTTCATTGAGTATGGGATCGCCTTGGAATCGGATTCAGCAGCACCAAAATCAGCTTCCAGCGTATTCAGCGGCACCATAGATCTCATCAAGTAAGCGGTTTTCAAAGCGTCATGGTTAGGCAGGACGTTTGGAGGGGAAGAGTTAGTTGCACCGCGCATTTGCAGCTGTGGCAGCTCTGGATTCCCGCCGTGGAGCAGAGTTGAGGTCACTGTACAAGCATGAGACAGACAGACCATCCCGAGGCACCAGAGACAAATCCTTTGAAATGTTTCAGCATTGCTTCTCAGGAGAAGTAGGCACCACATCCCCCTCTGCATCTGAGCCTTGCAGCTGAGGTACACCAGAGGACACTGATTATGACAATCAAGGACGTGAAGGAGTTTTTGCTTTATCCAGATCTGAAGCTGCTTTTGCATGCGAGTTCAGTAGTATTTCAGTTAAAAAAAGTGAAGCAACAGTATAGCGTGTGGCAGAACAGTTAGTGCCCCAAAGGTTTGCAGCTTGACTGAAGGCAGGTTTTACTGGTTTCTCCCATGTGTCTTTCTACCTGTACCCTTTCCTGGGGCTTCTTTTAGCAACCTTCCTCATTTAGTTTCACAGCCCTTGAAGATGTGTGTAGACAGTATGACGTACACAGGCAGTGCAACCCAAGGGACCATGGATTGGGTAGAAGAGAGACAGGTATTAGTTTATTCATGTTGAAATTACAGGTTACGTGAGTGTTTTCAAGAGCTGGTTTGACTTCTTGCCTTAGAGCTGAAAAAGCTGTCAGGGGTTTTTTTTGTGGTAGACTTCAAACTTTTTGAAATGTATTGTTTGCATTCTGGTCCTGATGGACTGTATTTCCAAGATGATGTTGTTGCTTTGTTTTCAAAACGGAGATTTGCTTGTTTGTTTGTTTGCCAAAAGAAACATTTCCACTAAGATGTCTGTCTTGTCTAGAAATAATTGAATTAGTAGTTTATCTTCAGTAGTGGGGATACCTTTTCTGGGCCCCAGGCTGACTGGTGGTCCACGGGAGGCATCTACTTGTAGGGATGTTGCCCATTAATCAGTGTAAGAGGAGAGTGAGTCGCATCAGGGGCCACATCTGTTCCCGCTGCGTGGAAAACAAGGTATTTTGAGACAGAGTCCTCTGCTCAAAAGCCTACAAAGCACTCTGGGTCAGGACTAAGAACTCAGGGCAGGTTTCCTGACCTTAGGACCGAAGTTTGAGATAACGGCGTGGACTGTTGTTTCATAAACAGTGGGAGTCCAGAGCACTGATGGCTGATAAGATTCTGTTATTTTGTTTCCTTAGATTCATCACGACATTGAAATCCTTTATGGACTCCTCAGCATCTTCACATGAAAAAGCCTTTGCTGTGTTATGGTGCGTAACTTTTTCCTGAGCCTTCAGAGTCTGTTTTTTGACTTGACAGAGCGAAAGGCCCATTGCTTTCAGAGGCGAATGAATGATTTAAATGGGAATAGAGTTCTGCAAGGGAAGAACCCACAATATCAAAACCAGAAGCCGGTGTTTGAGCCGTGTAAGTGAAGCTGTAGCTGAACATAGCTGAGGCGCGTCTGGGCCAGAGCTTCCTCAGCCCGTGGCACCTATGAAGAGGTTGGGAACCTGTTTATATAAAAGACCAGACATGGCCCTTCCTTCTTTGTTTTTTTTTTTCCCCTTGCGATGTTTTCACAGAGTCTTTTTTTAAGATGAGCGGAAGGAGAAGTTCTGAGCTTTCCTGACTTTGCAGTACAGTTGGGGTGTGCCTGCCTCTGTCCCACAAGGCTGATGGCTGCTTGGCAGGCAGCAGCGAGTGTCAACACCGATGCCTGGGTGTGTTTCTGTTCACAGCATGCGCTCCCAGTCCATTCTGCACATGGCAATGTTTCGTTATGAGAAAGACACTGCAATGAAGTATTCCAGGATCCTGAATGACCACTTCAGGGTACGGTATGCGTATTGCTAAGCTGCCAGCTGGATGGCTGCAGCAGTTACTGCTGTCAGCTGAATAGCCCAAACCTAGCAAGGGTTCTGTTCCTCGCTGCAGAGTTCTTCCAGAGCAACACAAGCACCTTCTCCATGCGTTGCAAGGTAAGATTTAAAAATACATACGTTGTAATGAGTCTCTAAGGGTGTGAGTGAAAACAGTAGCTGGAGTATTTGAGTGCAAGCTGCGTTTGAGAGTGCCTCACCACTTGCTCTTTCTTGCCACCTGAAATCATACTGTTAGGGGGCGTGAGTATGTTTCTGCTCTCTCTTTCCTGTCTTTTCTCCTTGGAAAGGGTTTTTTTCTTTTGTTACGAGGTCCAGAGTTACCATGTCCCGAGCAAAGTAGTTTTCCACTAGAGAAGCAGGTCAGAGGAGCAAGAAAGGTATTGTCACTGTGCTGTTTCAGAGCCCCTGTCGGTGCCATCTTTGTTCTGTTAGCGATCCATTGAGACTTAATGGGATACCATCCCCATCTCCCTGGCCGCTGCCCACTAGGATTATGCCTTCACCCTGTGGTAGCATAACTTTGAGGTGATACTTCAATATTTGTCTCTTTAGCTCAGTCACCAATTAAGAAAAAGAAACTCTTCTAACTGGTGAGTTACTGAGCATTTTGTCCTTTCTGTCTATCTGCAGCAGTGTTGCTGTGTGTGTGGCAGCAAAAGTAGAAGGGAAGCTGTCACACAACAGTTTGAACCGACGCCCAGCAGACTGGGCCTGTGTTTTAATGACAATGAGTAAGGAAGAGTTTTTCTGTGTGCCGTGGTAATTGCATTTGGCACACAGCTACCCGGCTCCCCGTCTGCCCCTGCTAAACTCTGCGTTGGAGAGAGGGTTGTTTGGTCTGTAATAGCGATGCTGTAATTCCAGTGATTTTTCTGCCACCTTGCAGAGGATAGTTTATTGGGAAGTAAATGGTCTCCTGCGAGCGTGGTGGAAGCCCTCTCATACCAGTGACTAAAATTAGGTTGGTTGAGGTGGAGGAGGTCAAGTGATGTGATGAAGCCTGCCTGTGCCTGGAAGGCAGGCAGCTGCCCGCGTTTAGGTTCCCTAGAGCTCTAAATGAGTTTGTGTAGGCTGAACTGGCTGCTTTGACCCGCTGTCAGAAAGCTCCAGCTTCTGTAGGCGGGGAGCTTCATCATGCCTGAACTGTAAGTCATGAGGAAAAAGCGCTATGCTGATCTGGTGAAAGTTTCCACAAGTAGGTGTAGATTTTGGAAGGTGGATTGGTGGCCCTTTCTGATGTCTGGTGCCGCAATTTCTATTGTCAAGAGAAGTTCTTAGAGTTGCAAATCACTTCAAAAACCTTGGCCTGGCACTCAAAGGGCAATTACTTGTTACGCAGCTGAACACATCTCAGTTTTCCACACTCCACTCCACACTGCAGGCCTGGATGATAGCAGAGAGCTCCTGCCATAAGATCGTCTGGCGGCAAGACTTTGACGTTAAACGTTCGTGACGGTGTTTCTTTCTCCTGCAGACCCACGGGCATGTCTTCCCCAAAGCCCTCTCCTGCCGGTTCTGTGAGATCTCAGCCGGGACGTATTGCTAACAGCTGTGGTGGGAACACCATCCCCTATAATATCCCAAGTATCACCTCTTCCTGTGTCAACATCACTGCTGGTATCCTCTCTGCATGTGCTCTGTGGGAACAGGCTGATGCACTGGCCAGGGAGAATTAGGGTAAGTTTGTGCCCTCTGGCTTTTCTGCCTTATGTGTTGTCGTTCTGTGTATGTACTTGCTTAAATCTGAACACTCGGTGTAGCAAACGCCAGACCTAAAGCTCAAAGCATGAGATATGTTGAAATAGACAGCTAGGGCATATTGGCAGAGATACTTGATGGTGATATATTGATGAGTGTTCCAATTAAAAGGTTGTCTTGGCATCCTCAAATGTCGAAGAGCTAAGGAATGAGGGTATCAAGTGCAGGAAAGCTGCCACCTTGCTTCATGGTAAGACAGGAAGCAGAGGAGGTTTTTTGCTGTTTGTTTTTCCCTTTGGGGCGCTTAGCTTTTCTGAGTTGGTTCACCTTCTTTAAGAACAGCTTTGTGGCCTGTAGCCTTGTGGTTTAGTTAGATTGTCAAACTTCCAGGTATTTTTGCCTTGCGAACAGTGAAGCCGGCTGCTCTGCGTAACAGAGAAGCTGAGCAGCATTTGAACTCAAGTCCTTGCTGGGCACGTGACCAGTACTTGCCAGCAGCATTTCCTAAAGTTGCTGCTACTTGTCTATTTTACCGTTTTGTTGTTAAAAAATGTATTGTTCTGTGGTACAAGCAGTGGTGAATAAGCAAAAGCCCTAGAGTATGTGCAGTTCAGTCTGTAACCTGCCATCCCATGTGGCATTTGCAGTGACATTTTTCACAAAACACAAAGTTTTGTGAGCTATTGTGGGCAAAGGGATATATTGCCACGATCTGTTGGCAAACTTGCAAAAGAGAATAAGCACCGTGTGCCTGGCTCAGCTGTTGGAAGGCTGTAAAAACACTCACGCTAATGAGGCAGGTGCTGAAATTCAAACGGCTTTGCAAGTCCCCTTTGAATAAAGAACCTCCAGTGGTTGGCTGTCCTCTGAGCAAATCTGTGCTCACGGCAGCAATACACGTGTAGTGTTTCGGATTCTGTCCTCACAAGGCTGGTAAGAGACTGTCACACAGAAGGAGTGGTGGATGCTGCTGCTAAGCCAGAGGAAGGAGTCTTGGAGGGAAACCTGTGGGAGGGCAGCCTGAGCACAAGCTTGCTTCAGCCAAGGCCGAATTCAAAACCTGCTCTGTGTTGCCGTTGTCATGTAGGGGAATGATGGCTGGGGTAGTCAATACTCCCAAGGGAGTGGATCTGTGCGGTGGAACAGTAAATACTCACGTAGGCCTGGCAAGCTGTACAAATTTTTAAACCTGTTCAGCTGAGAAATCATGATGTCTCCAAGGTCTGAGGATGGATGATGGAAAGGCACCAGTCCCATTTCTGGGCATCGCTCAGGAAGACACTCGAATTTGGCTTGCTTCAAGTCTGGGGGAAGCCTGCGGCGGGGACTGGGCTGTGAACACCCAAACTTTTGCCCACCTACCAGGGAGTCTCGACGTCCTTTTAAAGCCAGCGCTTGGGGAGCCGGTTCAGTGCGTGTACGCGTGTGTGAGTGCGTTCTGCTCTCACGTGCCCTGCCTCGTGTGCTTGTTACGCTTCCCGGCCTTCCGATAGCGCTGGGCTCTCTGCGTCGACAATGTGTTTAACGGGACTTGCCGACGGACAGCGTGACGCTGTTGTTGCTCCTGGCAGCCCCCTCGCCTGTCAAACGTGCCTGCTGTGTGAAACCAACCAAATGTTTTCGCTCTGCCTCCTCTTTTTGAGAGTTTTCTATTGAAATCAGCGCAGCGATGTGGCTCGACGTGCCGAGGCTCGGCAGGCCGTTGGCGGGATGGCGGAGGACTCGGTGCCGGCGGCGCAGCTCCGGGAGCGGCAGGACGCGGAGGATGAGGCGATGGCAGCAGCAGCAGTGGGCCCCATGGCTCTGCTGGCCCCCTTGGCCCTCCGCCCGCTGCTGGTGGTGGACGAGGCCTGGGAGCTGCCGGACCCCAGCCCCGACGTGCGCAGCCTCTTGGTGCGGCTCAGTGAGGAGCTCCTCTGGAGGCACCTGGCCGCCGTCGAGGTGTCGTAGA
>Ga0065708_1040366_pt1 | contig 10967 bp, 7 predicted proteins | sample Hoacrofraction12_2_FD_59095 | JGI IMG/M metagenome (GOLD analysis project Ga0065708, IMG submission 59095) | Hoatzin crop microbial communities from Cojedes, Venezuela, sample from fiber fraction 12 v1 | ecosystem: Host-associated > Birds > Digestive system > Esophagus > Crop | place: Venezuela... | reverse complement strand
TGCCCTTGCAAAAGGGCAGGGGTTTTTATAACTTTGTACGATTGTACAAAACCTATTTATTATGTATTTACTGGGATATGATGTAGGCAGTTCCTCTGTGAAGGCCTCTCTTGTTGATGCAGAAAGCGGTAAATGTGCGGCATCTGCCTTTTACCCCAAGAGCGAAGCTCCAATAATGTCTAAAAAAGCCGGTTGGGCAGAGCAGGACCCCCGTATGTGGTGGGATAATCTTGTTCTGGCAACCAAGGATGTGCTTGCCCAAGTGGGCGGCAAACCCAAGGTCGCAGCCATCGGTATCTCCTACCAGATGCACGGGCTGGTGTGTGTCGACAGCGACCACAACCTGATTCGCCCCGCCATCATCTGGTGCGATTCCAGGGCCGTTCCCTACGGCGAAAAGGCATTCAAGGACCTTGGCGAAGATCAGTGTCTTGAGCATCTGCTGAATTCCCCCGGCAACTTTACCGCCAGTAAACTGGCCTGGGTGAAGGAAAACGAGCCGGAGGTATACCGCAGAATCGACAAGATAATGCTCCCCGGCGACTACATCGCAATGCGCCTGAGTGGCGACCTATGCACAACTGTTCCCGGCCTTTCCGAAGGCATGCTCTGGAACTTTGAGCAGAACCGCCCCGCCGACTTCCTGATGCGCTACTTCGGCTTCCCCGACAGTATCATCCCCCAGATTGCACCCACTTTCAGCGAGCAGGGCCGTCTCAGCGGGCTTGCAGCCAATGAACTCGGGCTGGAATCGGGCATACCTATAACATATCGCGCGGGCGACCAGCCCAACAACGCCCTCTCCCTCAATGTGTTCGAGCCAGGCGAAATCGCCTCCACCGCCGGCACATCGGGAGTTGTATACGGCGTCAACGGCGAGGTTACCTACGACCCCAAGTCACGCGTGAACACCTTCGCACATGTGAATCACACCGCCGAAAATCCCCGTCTGGGAGTGCTGCTGTGCATAAACGGCACCGGCATCCTCAATTCCTGGATTCGTCGCAATGTGGCTCCCGAAGGCATCTCCTACAGCGAGATGAACGAGCTTGCCGCCAAGATTCCCATCGGCAGCGAAGGCCTCAGCATCCTGCCTTTCGGCAACGGTGCCGAGCGCATGCTCTGCAACAAGGATATGGGTTGCCGCATCAGCGGAGTTAACTTCAATATCCACGACAAGCGCCATCTTATCCGTGCCGCTCAAGAAGGAATTGTATTCTCCTTCCAGTACGGCATCGAAATCATGGAGCAGATGGGCATCAGCGTCAAGAGAATCCACGCAGGCAAGGCCAATATGTTCCTCAGCGAAGTCTTCCGCAACACCCTTGCAGGCATCTCCGGAGCCAGAATTGAGCTCTTTGATACCGACGGCAGCGTTGGTGCAGCCAAGGGTGCAGGTATGGGCGCAGGCATCTACAAGGACCACAACGAAGCATTCGCCACCCTCGACAGGCTCGAGGCCATCTATCCCGATACATCAAAGGCCGATGAATACAAGGCCGCATACGAAAACTGGAAAACCCAATTAATCAATAATTTGTAATATGGCAAAAGAATATTTTCCCCAAATAGGAAAAATCCCCTTTGAGGGCCCTAAGAGCAAGAATCCCCTTGCATTCCACTATTATGAACCCGAGCGCGTGGTTCTTGGCAAGAAAATGAAGGATTGGCATAAGTTCGCAATGGCTTGGTGGCACACACTTGGCCAGGCCAGCGGCGACCAGTTCGGCGGACAGACCCGCAGCTACGAGTGGGATAAGGCAGAAGATGCAGTTCAGAGGGCAAAGGACAAGATGGACGCCGGCTTCGAGATTATGGACAAGCTCGGCATCGAGTACTTCTGCTTCCACGATGTAGACCTCGTTGAAGAGGGTGCTACCATCGAGGAATATGAGGCTCGCATGAAGGCCATCACCGACTATGCAAAGGAAAAGATGGCAGACGGCAAGCACAAGCTCCTCTGGGGTACAGCCAATGTTTTTGGCCACAAGCGCTATATGAACGGTGCTGCAACCAACCCTGATTTTGATGTTGTTGCCCGCGCTGCCGTTCAGATCAAGAACGCCATTGACGCAACCATCAAGCTTGGTGGTACCGCTTATGTATTCTGGGGTGGCCGCGAGGGCTATATGAGCCTTCTGAACACCGACCAGAAGAAGGAGAAGGAGCATCTTGCAAAGATGCTGGGCGCTGCCCGCGACTATGCCCGCGCAAAGGGCTTCAAGGGCACCTTCCTCATCGAACCTAAGCCTATGGAGCCTACAAAGCATCAGTATGATGTTGATACTGAGACAGTTGTCGGCTTCCTCCGCGCTCACGGTCTTGACAAGGACTTCAAGGTAAACATCGAGGTTAACCACGCTACTCTCGCAGGCCACACCTTCGAGCACGAGCTTTGCTGCGCAGTTGACGAGGGTATGCTCGGCAGCATTGACGCTAACCGTGGTGACGCTCAGAACGGCTGGGATACCGACCAGTTCCCCATCGACAACTACGAGCTCACCCAGGCTATGCTTCAGATTGTTCGTGGCGGTGGCTTCACCGATGGTGGCACCAACTTCGACGCCAAGATTCGCCGCAACTCCACCGACCCTGAGGATATCTTCATCGCTCACATCAGTGGTATGGATGCAATGGCACGCGCACTTCTGAATGCTGCCAAGATTATCGAGGAGTCTCCTCTTCCCAAGATGCTCAAGGACCGTTATGCTTCCTTCGACAGCGGTGAGGGCAAGAAGTTCGATGAGGGCAAGCTCTCTCTCGAGGACCTTGTTGCTTACGCTAAGAAGAATGGCGAGCCCAAGCAGACTTCCGGCAAGCAGGAACTCTACGAGACCATCGTAGCTCTCTACTCTGAATAATGAGATTCAGAATACTCGTTTTAGGTCTACTCTGTCTGTGTGCAGTTTCCTGCCACGGACAGAGTAATCCTATTGATATTAAGGACCTTGAGCTGCCGGCTCCCCGTTATGGGAGTGGCGAGAAGATAGTCAAGCACAAGGCCTATACCGTGTCCTTCAACAAGGACGCCCGCATCCCCAATTGGGTGGCCTGGGAGCTGACTCCGGAGCGCAGTACCGGCCCTTACACCCGCAAGGATGCAAACTACGACTGGGACCCTGCCATCAAGGGTTGCCCCGGTCGCAGCGACTATCAATATAGCACTTACGGCTATACCCGTGGGCACATGTGTCCAGCGATGAATAATCGCAACGATGCTCAGGCTATGACCGAATGCTTCTACATGAGCAATATGGTTCCGCAGAGCCGCGAACTGAACGAGGGTACCTGGCAGGCGCTCGAAATTCGTTGCGCTACCTACGCCAAATGGTACGGCAAGGTCTACATCGTCTGCGGTCCGGTGCTCTCCAATCCCGAGGAACTTAGCGAGATTGGCCGTGGCATTACCTGCCCCTACCGCTTCTTCAAGTGCATTCTGCGCTATGGTACCGGCAAAGACGGCAAGCCCGACAAATCCGCCATCGGCTACCTCTTCACCCAGGATAACGACCGCGTTCGCGTCTCCGTCAACGAAATCGAAGCCCTCACCGGTCTCGACCTCTTCTGCAATCTCCCCGACGACGAAGAAGAAGCCATCGAATCCAACACCAAAGAATCCGGTTGGCGCTAACGCTCCCGCATGGCGGTCGAAGGAAAGTAGGGAGAAAACTACAAAACCATTGAAAATCTTGGGAGTCAACCATTGAAAATTTAGGGAATTTCCCATAGAAATTAACAATGGTGTGTGGCACTGTGTTATCTAACCACCTATAAATCAATAACTTCCGAAAATCGGTCGTTCAAAAATCAACGACCGATTTCTGTAAAACATTGAAAATTAGCGAATTATAGTTTACGCTAATGTTCTCCAACAGCTTGCTGGGAGTAGACGGCGGCGCGGAGGAGGGTGCGGAGGTCGTCGAGGGTGCGACAGGCGGCTTGCTGGGCGGGGGTGATGATGGGGCCGATGCCCAGACGGATGGTCTGGCCGGCTTTGTTGAAGACTTCGTGGGGTTGGCGCAGCAGTCGCACGCGCCAGTCAATGAGTCCTAGATTGTAGAAGAACTGGGAATTGCCGTCGAAAAATCTTACCGGCACCACCGGCACTCCGGCCTTCTGAATAAACTTTATTATCGGCATCTGCCACTCCCGATCGCGAACTTTAGGCTCTTGTTCGGGACTCTTGCCAAGGTACTTATTCGAGACGGCCCCGGCAGGGAAAAGACCGAGGGGATGGCCGTCGCGGAGATGCTGGAGGGCGCCGCGAACACCGGAAATGCTGTCGGCAGTGGGGGCGGTGCGCTCCGTTCCGGTAGGGGTAACGGGAATCAGGCAGGGCGTGAAGGCCTCCAACATCATCAGAACCTTGTTCACCATCAACTTGTAATCGCCCCGCAGATGTCCGAAAAAATCCGCCAGAATAATCCCGTCGACACTGCCGATAGGATGGTTACTGACCGTAATAAACGGCCCCTCAGGCAGTTCTATGGCCGATGCTGCCGCCGAAGGGTCCAGCCCGTTGATGCTGTAGCTCGCTCCAACTTCCTCTAGAAAAGCTCGGGCAAAATCCACCCCGCGATGGTCCTTAATCCTATCGTACCCCTCATTGCAGCGGTCCACCTCCAGCACCCGCATCGCAAACTTGCCAAAAGCATTGCCGACCTTGCCCCTAAAAATAGGGGAGAGGCCTTCCAGGGTGCCAATATCTACCAGCGCCATTATTTATTCCACTTTTTGGGAGGGTCCAGACGGGCATATTCCGCCAAATCCTTCAGCACGCTCACAATGTACACCAGCACAAGGGCGGCGCAGATGAACCCTGCAAAATAGTTGAAAATCTCCCTGAATCCGGGAATAAAAATCAGCAGGGTATTCATGATAATTAGAATGATTCTAAGTTCGGTAGGCCCCATCTTGGCATAGGTAAGCTTGAATTCCTGCTTCAGATGAGCGTTCATGCTCACATTCAAAGTGAGCAGCAGGTACGCAATCAGAGCGATAACCGCAATCCAGATGTTGCAGAAGGGGGCCAGCCCGATGCCGATGAACATGCAGATTTCGTTCAGAGCATCCACCGTATGGTCAAGATAGTAGCCGTAAATCGGGCGCCCGGTGCCGCGCACTCGAGCCAGCGACCCATCCAGCGAATCCCCATACCAATTGATGATAAAGCCCAGCGAAGCCAGCCAGAGCCAGTTAATGTTCTGATTCGAAAGCACATAGCCCGCAAAAATCACCAGCGAACCAAATATCCCTATGAAGGTTAGATAATTCGATGTCATCCAGGCCGGCTGCCTCTCTGCCAACCACACCAGCGCCTTCTTCTCCGCCGCATTCAGCACCGAAGTCTGGATTCTTTCAGCCTTTTTAATCTCTTCACCCATAATTTCTTGGTTTTAGCCTTCAAATATAGCAATTTTTTCCGCTTCCTAGGAATCTGGCTCGGTGCGGTGTAAAATAGATTATTTCAGACGGTTGTAGGTCCTAAGAGCTTCTTTGCGGACGGAGGGGTCCAGGGAAGCATTCTCGCTCATGGACTTGGCGACGGTGATGACCTTGTCGGCATTGTGAGCATAGCGATGCCAGCCAAGAGCCTCCAGCAGCAGTACCTGAATTTCAGGATTGCTGCAGGTCTGAACATACTCTGCCAACTCCGGTATCCTGCTGTAATTCAGATGATTACGCAGTGCCCTAATACACAACTTCCTATCCTTGAAAGGAGCATCGTCGTCAAGAGCGTACTTGATATCCTCATCGCAAGCAGCGGCACCGGAAGCAATATAATCCCTCTGCTTTCCATCGTAGTTCTTGTCGTATTCCGCCAGAAGCGCATTGCTGCTAAAGGCCGACAGGGCATAGCGAGCATCGAAGCGCACGCGGGAAGCCAGATTATTGGTTGTAACGATGTCCAGCAGGGTAGGAATCAGCCTCTCATCCCCATTTTCTCCCATATATTTTACCGCCATTCTGCGGCAGAACTCATAACTGTCGTATGCAGCCAGCTTTAGAACCTCGATAAAATCATCGTTCCTAAAGTCCGCAAGGCACTCCAGAGCCTGCTCGCGCACGATTCCGTAAGGAGAACACTCGTAGATTTTGCGCAGTTCGGAAGAACTGATTTTACCTGCGCGATGGCGGTTCTCGATGTCCAGAACGGTATAATCAGGGCATCTCTTCTTCGAATAATCGTTCGTAAAGCGATAAGTCGGGTCGCCAATAATATGAGTCTCGATATAGCCGCAGTACTTAGCAATATCGCCCACGCAGCCACCCTCGGCAATCAAGCCGGCGAGCTTGTCGCTCCAACGGTCCTGAAGGGAATTCACGCTATTAGCAATCACCGTAATAGTACCTCCGGGCTGGAAAATGTACTCATCTGCAATGCAATCGTCAAGCTGGAAAGACCCATTAAAGCAAGCATCCAGCATCACAACAGGCACATTCGGCTGATAGCCATAACCCTCAAAATCAGCAATGGAGAGGTCCAGAGAGGCACTTTGCAAAGAATCCTTCTCGATATCCTCGGTGCTGTACTCTGCCCAAGACTCAGGCACATCGAAACGGGCAAGTAGCTTAGCCTTTACCTCCTCGCGTTTCTCCGGCTTTGCATCATTAATCTTGCCCCTGATATACCTCTGGATGGCTTTTTTATTATCATCGCTATTGTTGGGCTTGCTGAATTTATTAAGGTATTCAGTGTCCGGCGCCCCGTGATGGTGCAGTACCGCAAAATCAATATCCTCCCTCTGCAGCTCACCCATCAACTTCTCCTTCACCGGATTGTAATCATCGTTATCCATAAAGAAAATATGCTGCTCTCTGCCCTCCAGCCAAGGAAAATGCTCCATCCATGCAATCTTTTCATCCATGCGGGCCTCCTTAGATTCAGAGATATAGCCCTGCCCGGCAAAAAAGAAGATATTTTGCAGCTTTCTGCCAGCGTTCTTGGCGGCAACCGCCTTGTTCAAATAGGCTTTTAGCTTGCTATAATCGGTCTTTCCACCCTCCAAACAAGGGCGGATTCGGCCCGAAACAATGCTGGGCTGAAGCTTCTGCACACTCTCTGCCTTGAGCGCATAATAGAACATCGAAGTGCCCTCCTCCCTTCCGAGAGACTCAAATTCCAATTCAAAATCATCGTAATATCGGTCCGAGGGGATGGAAGATCGCTTTTTGCTATAGCGGTCCTGGTCCATCTTGAAGGCACTGGCAAAATGCTGAGCATCCCTCACCATCGCAACTGGAATATCCCCAATGAACACTACTCCCTGCAGGTTTTTCTTCTCCCAGAGCTTCTTCAGCTCAACCCTTATCGAATCGGGAACACCCCATTTATCTTCAAGAATGATAACAGAATACCCATTCTGCCTTTCAATGGCCGATGCATAACTGTCCACCTCCGTTTTTGCCTGCCTATGGCTTTCAGGGTCAATCACTATCGCAAAACTGCCCTTCGCCATAGCAAAGGTACACATATACAACGCCAGAACGGCAAAAAACAACTTCTTCATGTTCTCAAATTTTGGCAAAAATAGCATTTTTTTGCCTAGCTTCAAAAAGCGGCAAACCACAATAATAATAAATAGGTATTGCAGAATTAATCGAAAAGCCCCAAATTTGCGTGATTTTTAGTGTATTACACTTAAGGATGCGAGCAAAATCCATCATAACGGCCCTTCTAATGTCCCTGATTTCCCTGGGACTTTTCGCCCAATCCAGCAAGATGCAACTTTCAGGAAATGTCTATCTGATTGAGGATGGACAGAAGGTTCCTGCTGATTATGCCGTTGTAATCCTCTCTGGCACAGGACTTTACTCTACTACCGACGCTTCGGGAAAGTACAATTTTTCCAACCTAGATGCCGGCAAGTACGATATCTCCATCCAGATGGTAGGCTATGCCAATGTAGATACCACCATTGTGCTAAACCGCTCAGCATCATACGATTTCGCTCTTAAGGAAGTTACTTTCAGATTGAAAGAAGTGAGCGTTGTAGCCGAGCGCAGCAAGGCCGGCGATGCCACCGCCTCCACCATTTCCAGGCAGGCAATCGACCACGCCCAGACCAGTTCCCTCAAGGATATAATGTCCCTGCTGCCGGGTGCCGACCTCACCAATCCCAACCTGACCTCATCGCAGACCCTTAGCCTTCGAACCGCGAATGCTACCGCGATGAACAGCCTCGGAACCTCCATTATAGTGGACGGTGCGCCTGTCTCCAACAACGCAAATATGGAGGGCTTTACCTCCAGCATGACCGGCGTATCTACCTCTGTATCAGGCTCTGCCACCAATTCAGGCGTAGATGTCCGCGGCATCTCAACCGATAATATTGAGTCCGTAGAGGTCATCCGCGGCATCCCCTCGGTTCAGTACGGAGACCTCACCTCGGGGGCCGTCATCATCAACTCCAAGGCCGGCGTAGAACCGCTCACCGTCCGCATCAAAACCAATCCCAAAATCTTCCAGGCCTACGCCTCCAAGGGTTTCAAAATCAGCGAGAAAGCCGGCGATATCCACTTCAGCGGCGATTATGCCTACAGCAACGCCAAGACCACCGAAGCCTACGCCTACTACCAGCGTTTCAACTTCAAAACAATGTGGAGCAAGCGTTTCAACAACCTGAACACCTCCACTTCCCTCGACCTCAAGTTCGGCAAGGACACCCGCAACAAGAATCCCGACGACCTAAGTTCATCTACCGCTTACGGCGGCACAAATATCGGCTACAGGTTCAATACCAACGGCACCTGGAACATCAACAAGGGATGGATAAAATCGCTGCGCTACGACCTCTCCAATAGCTTTATGTACAAGGAGTCCTTCAAGGAACAGGATTGCCTGAACGCAGTGTCCATCTATTCTACAAACATGACCGACGGCACAACCGTTTCCAATAGGGTAGGGCAGCATATTTATGCTTCCGATGGGTCCGAAATCACCTCATTTGGTGCCGACCAGAGCGCCTACGCTACCTATATGCCCTATTACTATTTCTCCCACTACGACTTCTACAGCAAGGAAATCAACACCTACGCCAAGGTGGTGCTGAACCTCTATAAGAGTTGGGGAAAAATGAGCGATAAGGTGCTGATTGGTGCCGATTTCAAGTCCGATGGCAACAAGGGCCGTGGACTTGTCTTCCCCGAAGGAACCCCTCCCTATAGAAGCTCAAATACCGAGTCTGGCTATCGCGAGAGGCCTCTTTACGATATTCCCTTCGTTAATCAGCTTGGCCTTTTTGCCGAAAATACCTTCAAGCATAACATCCTTAATAGGGACTTTAACCTGAGTGCCGGCTTGCGCTTCGACCTTATCAACTCCCACACCGCGCTCGCTCCGCGAATCAATGCATCCTACGAGATAATCCCCGATGTACTGGCGCTGAGGGGTGGTTACGGCATTACCGCCAAGGCTCCTACCTCTGCCTATCTCTACCCCAACCCCGTATATTGCGACCGCACCCTTTACAATACCCTGAATGCCACAAACGAGGTGGACCAGGTGGTGCTGGCCAAGACCTATATCTTCGACCCTTCCAACCCCGACCTCGAGATTGCTCTGAACCGCAAGGCCGAGATTGGCTTCGACCTCAAGATAGCCGACCGCTACACCCTGGCGGTAACCTATTACGACGAACTAATGAAGAACGGCTATAGCATGGGTATGGACCTAGCTTCCATCCAACTGCTTCCGTATCAGACATATACAGCCACTGGCGAGTACGATTCCGATGGCAATCCCATCCTGGAACTCAGCCGCGACACCCAGAAATTCTTTACCTATTACATGCCGCTGAACACCTCCTACGAGCACAATTACGGTTTGGAATGGGAACTGAATCTGGGGCGTTTCGATGCCATTCGTACCTCATTCTTCCTGAATGGTGCTTGGATGCACACAATGAACACATCCACCGGCTACACCTTCGACATTAACTCCAATCTGGGCAGCAGCGTAAACAGCCATGTAGCTGTCTACGACCCCGAAATGCACCAGTACCACTACGAGAAGGCGCTCACAACCCTGCGTACCACCCACAACATCCCTTCAATCGGCTTTGTGGTAACGCTGACCTCCCAGCTTTCCTTCTACACCAAGTCCTGGACGGTCTACAACAACGACGAGGCTCCGCAGTGGTATATCTCCAACGACGATGGGCAGATGTATGCCTTCCCTTCGAGCGACAGCGCAAACTACTCTGATTTTGTGTACATGATTGACCAGAGGGCAACCAACCGCTTTATCGCCGAGAAACACAAGCCCACACTGGTGTTCAACCTGAATGTATCTAAGGAAATCAGGGACTTCCTGACCGCTTCCTTCTATGTAAACAATGTATTCAATTCCCGCCCTCTGGACCCTTCAGAGGCCACAAAGGGCTCATATACCGAACTTAACAACCCGATGTATTTCGGCTTTGAACTGAAAATCAAGATTTAAAATTTAAGACTATGCTTAAAAGAACCTTTATCATTTGCGCCAGCGTGCTTGCAATTGCAGCACTCTCGCTTTCATCCTGCAAGAAGGATGACAAGGTGAAGTATCTCACCGCATCCATCACCATCGACGAGAGCAATCTTGGTGGTGCACCCTCACCCGAATCTTACAAAGTGACCTTCACCAATGTAAGCTCTGCCTACACAATTACCGTTAACTCCAACGGCACCAGCGTCAGCACCGACTCCCTTATCACCGGTGTTTATGATGTTGTAGCTCAGGCTCAGTTCAGCGAGGGTGGTTTTGCTTACAACTACATTGGCACCGCCTCCGATGTTGAGGTTAACGATGCCATCGAGCTCAGCATCCCTGTAACAGCTACCAAGGCATCTGCCCTTGTATTCAAGGAGGTTTACTACACAGGTTGCAAGACCACCGATAACAAAAACTACTTCCGCGACCAGTTCTACGAGATTTACAACAACAGCGACCAGACCGTTTATGCCGATGGTCTTTGCATTGGTGA
>Ga0065708_1000189_pt1 | contig 10969 bp, 7 predicted proteins | sample Hoacrofraction12_2_FD_59095 | JGI IMG/M metagenome (GOLD analysis project Ga0065708, IMG submission 59095) | Hoatzin crop microbial communities from Cojedes, Venezuela, sample from fiber fraction 12 v1 | ecosystem: Host-associated > Birds > Digestive system > Esophagus > Crop | place: Venezuela... | reverse complement strand
CGTAGATGTTTTTCAGTTCGCGCGACCAATTCGGATATTTGTGAATCTCGTCGATGAAAAGCTGCTTTCCGCCCTCGCGCACGAACTCGCCGGCCATTTCGACCAGCGTGTGCGAGGCGAAATAGACGTGGTCGGCCGTCACGTAGAACATGCGGCGCTCAGCCCCGTGCTCGCGGATATACTGCAGGAACATTGTCGTCTTGCCAGCGCCGCGCGGCCCCAAGAGTCCGAACATCGGGCGCGTCCAATCGATTTGCTCGTAGAGATAGCGGTGGAACGCCGTCGAAACGCCCTCCACGCGCTCGTCCATATATTCCCTTAATTGCAGATTCATAGTTCCAAAATTTTGATTTCCGCTGCAAATATACAACATTGCACTAAAAACAGTGCAAAAATCTCAAAAAATTGCACTGTCGGCAGTGCAATTTCGCTCAAAACCGCCAAAAAGTGTATTTTCGAAAGAGCATTTTGGTGGTGAAAGTGTTTTTTCGAAAATACACTTTGTTGAAAATCGCGTTTGCTGCCGTGCTCGCTGCACAGCAAAAGCGCCAACCGAAAAAAGTTTTGTCGGTTGGCGCTTTTTTTCGTATCTTTGCAGGCGAATTACTTGTCCACCTTTTTGGCCAATTCTCTGCTGCTGCGAACGCTCGCGAACAAGCCATTGTTCGCAACCGTCAAGGAATCCTTGATAGTTGCCATTGCAGCGCAGACGGCTTCATCGCTCCCCGTTCAGACCATCGTATTCTTGCGCACCGTGAGCTTCACGAGGCCGATGGCGCGGATGGCGGTCCAAGGAATGTCCTTAGGCGGGTGGTTGGGGTTGTAGGACACGAGGCAGACGTGGTCGTCGCCCTTTTCGCTCTTCTTCACGTACTTCACCGAGAGGTATTCGTCGCCGGCAATTTCGAAGGAGACGAGATACATTTCGCCAAAGAGGATTTCGCGCGGGTCGGGGTTCACCATTTTGAAGGCCACGATGTCGCCCGACTTGAGGAGCGGATACATCGAGTCGCCGCGAATGTAGAGTGCGCCGTCGCACTTGGGGCTGTTGGGAATCACGATTTTGCCGATGATGTTGCGTGTGGGGTCGGCCATGAGCGTTTGCAGATTGGCAGCCGCTTCGATGTCGTAGAGTTTCACGGTGTCGGCCTCAGCCTCCTCGCGTTCAAGGCGTTCGGCGAGTGCGCGGGCCGGATTGACCACCCTGACGCGCGTTTCGCCCTCCATGGGACCGTCGCCCGTGAGCACCCAGTTGCGATTGAGCAGCGGGAAGGCGCGAAAGATTTGTTCGAGTTTGTCGGCCGACGACGAGCCATTGTAGGCCAGATAGCCGTGAGAGAGGCCGCTGCGTTTTTCGAACTGATTGACTGACATACCTTTGGCCTTCACAAATTCGCGAAGGCGCACTTTGATTTTGTTGGGTTTCATAGGCTTGATTAAAGTGGTTGTGGAGCAAAATTGCGAAACATCGGTGAAAAAACCAACTTTTTCGGCGAAAAATTGCTTTCAGGCGTTCAAAAAATCAGAAAAGCGGGTCGAAAAAGCGCTTTTCGGGCTTTGAAAATCAGGATGTGGAGTCGAAAAATCAGAACGCGGAGTTGAAAAAAATCGAGGTGCGGTCGGAAAAACAAATTTTAGCCTATAATTTAAAAATTACTGACTATAATTTTAAAATTACAGGCTATAATTTTTAAATTATAGTCACAAATTTATAATGCCCTGCCTCCATTCGGATTTGGCGGGCTTTCCATTTTATTTTTTTGGAGAGTCGCCCGCGCGTTTTTCAAAGGGCGTGCGCGCGTTTGCGGGAGTCGGCGGCGACTTTGGGACGGGGGCTGGCGCGTTTTCAAGGGACGTGCGCGCGTTTGCGGCGGGGAAAATGCGGGGAGGGAGGGGCGAAAAGTGGGGTGCGGCGGCGTTTTGGGNCGAAAAAGCGGGGANTTGCTTTGCGTTTCGGCGCGGAGGCGTTATTTTCGCTTCGGTTTTATACGCCCCCTTTAGACTATGAAGCGAAATCGATTAGTTTTATTGTTGTTTGGATTTTTGATGTTTGCGGCCGTGTGGGCCGTTTTGAATGAGCGCAATTTGGAACAGTCGCTGCAAGTGCTGCGCGCCGAATTGCAAAAGACCTACGACGAAATGCAGTCGAGCGTGGCGCGTTTTGCGCAGCGCGATTCGATTCAGCATACTTCGATGGTGAGCGCTATGCAGAAGAGCGACCAGATTGCGCTGATGCTTTATTCTCAAAAATCGGACTACGTTTTCGACCTGACCTATGCTTGCCACGAGGCGACGTCGCTCTATCGCACTTTCCAGAAGAGTCGCGCGCCTTACGACCAGATTATCAGCCAAATACGCAAGGAGCGCGAGCGCTATACGGGCCTGCTCGTGTCGCTGCGCGAATTGCCGCCGCGCAAGGATATCGCGTCGCAGCAAGCGCCTCAGCCGCCGGCCGACATGGTGCCGCAGGATTCGCTGGCGGCCGACTCTGCCGCGGCAGGCGCGCAGCCCAAAGTGCGAAAGGCCGACATCTTTGTGCTCTCCGGACAGGCNCANAAAGACCGCGATGCCTGCATCGTCTATTGCCAAGCGCTCTTGGAGCAATTTGAAGACATGGAGGAGCAGATTACGCGCGACAGCGAACACTATGAGCGCATCTCCTCGCACCTGAAAGAGCTGAGCGACTACGCCGAAAAGCAGTATCACGCCATTCAGCAGAACGTGTTCAAAAATGGCGGCGACAACTATCTGACTATTCTCACGCAGCTGCCGCTCCGCATCAAGATTGCGCAGCGCGACGCCGTGGACAAGTATTCCACGAAGCAGGAATTTCGCAAGGTTCACAGCGATTGGCGCGGACCGGTGATTCTGGGCTACGTCTTCTTCGTGTTTTCCTACCTCATACTGGCCGTCGTGTTGAGCGCGCTGATTGTGAGGATTTTCCTGAAGTTCAAGCGCAAGAAGATGGACCGCGATTCCGACGAATCGATTGAGCGCGAGAACAAAGCCTTGGTGAAACTGCGTGCGCAGCTCGAGGGNGCGAGCGCCGAGAAGCAGGCCGAAATTGAGCAGAAAATTGCAAAAAAAGAGAGCAAGATTGCCGACAAGGAAGCGCGCCTGCAGGAGCGTTTCGAGGAGCAAGACAAGAAGCGCATTGCCCACTTCCTGACGCTGGGCGTGTTCATCTTCGCCGTGAGCGTGCTCGTGGCCAGCCGTTTCCTGAAGCACAATTTCTATATGATGGCTTCGGGCCTGCTGATTGAGTTCGCGCTGCTGCTCGTGTGCATCTTCGCGTCGCTGCTTTTCCGCCTGAAAGGCAGCCAGATGAAGTCGGGCTTCCGGCTCTATACGCCGCTGGTGCTCGTGGGTTTGGTGGTGATTATTTTCCGCATCGTGTTCGTGCCCAACACCATTGTGAACCTGCTCTTCCCGCCCATCATTTTGGCTTTCACNCTNTGGCAATTCTTCACCCTGCGCGCTCTGCGAAAGCGCGACAAAGTTGTGCAAAAAGAACAGAAAGACCAAGGAATTTTGCCAAATAAAATTGTGCCGCTCGTGCCGCACACCGACGCTNCCTACGGCGTGATTACGCTCATTGTGATGGTGGTTTCGTGCTTGTGCTCGTGGCTGGGCTACACCCTCTTGGCGGTGGAAGTGCTGATTTGGTGGCTCTTCCAAATCACGTTCATTCACGGCTTCACGTGCATCTATCATTTCTTGAGCCAAAAGGAAGAAAAGATTTCGAAGCGCATCATGGAGCGCACGGGCATTAAGAAAGAAAAAGAATATAAGCTGAATCGCAAAAAAGGCTTCTTCGTGACGCAGACTTGGGGCTACGATTTCGTCCACATGGCGCTCGTTCCCATCATTGCCGTGTTCAGCGTTTTGTGGAGCATCTACTTGGCNGCCAAAGTGTTCGACATGACTTCGACGTGCATGCACTTCTTCATCACGCCGTTTGTCGATGTGGAAGGCGTGATTCGNCTGTCGCTCTTCAAAATCGTGCTGGCCGCCGCGTTGTTCTTCTTGTTCCGCTATTTGGTCTATCTGGCGAAAGGCATCTACCGCCACTTGCGTTTGGCNTGGGTGACGCGCGACAAAGAAGACGGCTACGAAGTGCGCGACAACGAGGTGAACCTGACGCTGGGCTACAACGTGATTGCGATTATCGGCTGGGGCGTGTACATCATCACGGCNTTCGTGTTGCTGCGCATTCCGCGTTCGGGCATTTCGATAGTGACGGCAGGCTTGGCCACCGGCCTCGGCTTCGCCATGAAGGACATTTTGAACAACTTCTTCTATGGCATTCAGCTGATGACGGGCCGCTTGCGCGTGGGCGACTGGATTGAGTGCGACGGCGTGCAAGGNCGCGTGACGGGCATCTCCTATCAGAGCACGGAAATCACGACGCTCGACAACTGCGTGATGGCNTTNNTGAATTCGACGCTCTTCTCCAAGAATTTCAANAACCTGACGCGCAACAACTCCTACGAATTGCAGAAAATCGCGGTGGGCGTGGCCTACGGCACCGACATCAGCAAGGTGCGCAAGATTGTGAAAGACGCCGTGTGGGCGCTGCAGGGCACGAGCACGCAGAATCGCGACATCATCGACCGCGGGCACGACATCCTTGTGCGCGTGGACAACTTTGGCGACAGCAGCGTGGACATCAGCGTGCTGGTNTGGGTGCTTGTCATCGANAAGACGCGCTTTGTGGCGCGCGCCAAAGAGGCCATCTACAACGCATTCAACAAGAACGGCATCGAAATCCCCTTCCCGCAGCAAGACATCTACGTGAAGACGCTGCCGGCCGAAGAAGCCAAAGCCGCGCCCGTCGCTGCCGACGCCGACGAAGAAATCGACGACAAAATTACGACAAAAAATTCATAAAACAAAACCAAAAATCACTATGAAAAACTATCCGAAGATTGGCATTCGCCCCACGATTGACGGCCGCCAAGGCGGTGTGCGCGAGAGTCTCGAAGAAAAAACCATGGCGCTCGCGAAAGCCGTGGCCGAACTGATTTCGACGAACCTGAAAAACGGCGACGGCAGCCCCGTGGAATGCGTGATTGCCGACGGCACCATCGGNCGCGTGGCCGAAAGCGCCGCATGCGCCGAAAAGTTTGAACGCGAGGGCGTTGGCGCCACCATCACGGTGACTTCGTGCTGGTGCTACGGCTCCGAAACCATGGANATGAACCCCTACTATCCGAAAGCCGTGTGGGGCTTCAACGGAACGGAGCGTCCGGGCGCCGTCTATCTGGCTGCCGTGCTCGCCGCCCACGCCCAGAAAGGCCTGCCCGCCTTCGGAATCTACGGCCACGACGTTCAAGACCTCGACGACAACACGATTCCCGCCGACGTGGCCGAGAAAATCCTGCGTTTCGCCCGCGCCGCCCAAGCCGTGGCCACTATGCGCGGCCNNTCCTACTTGTCCGTGGGCAGCGTGACNATGGGCATCGCCGGCTCCATCGTNGANAANGACTTTTTCCAGACTTATTTGGGNATGCGCAACGAGAGCGTGGACGAGGTGGAAATCTTGCGCCGCATGGACGAAGGCATCTACGACAAAGACGAATACGCCCGCGCCAAAGAATGGATGGAACGGACGTGCAAAATTAATGAAGGTTGGGATAAAAACCGCGCCGAAAAACAAAAAACGCGCGAGCAAAAAGACGAAGACTGGGACTTCATTCTGAAAATGACGCTCATCGTGCGCGACCTGATGAAGGGCAATCCGAAACTGCTCGAGATGGGCTTCAAAGAGGAGTCGCTCGGCCACAACGCCCTTGGCCGCCGGCTTCCAAGGACAGCGCCAATGGACCGACTGGAAGCCCAACGGCGACTTCACCGAGGCCATTCTGAACACCTCGTTCGACTGGAACGGCAAACGCGAGCCCATGATTCTGGCCACCGAGAACGACAGCCTGAACTGCGTGGCCATGCTCTTCGGCCACCTGCTCACCAATCAGGCCCAAATCTTCTCCGACGTGCGCACCTACTGGAGCCCCGAGGCCGTGAAGCGCGTGACGGGCAAAGAACTCACGGGCGCTGCCAAAAACGGCATCATNCACCTCATCAACTCCGGCGCAACGACGCTCGACGGCACCGGACAGAGCACCGGCCCCGACGGAAAGCCCATGATGAAGCCCTTCTGGGAAATGACCGACGCCGACGTGGACGCNTGTCTGAAGAATACGCAATGGATGCCGGCCGACCGCGACTACTTCCGCGGCGGCGGCTTCTCGAGCCACTTCATTTCGCGCGGCGGCTGGCCNGCCACGATGATGCGCGTGAACATTGTGAAAGGCTTGGGGCCCGTGCTCCAATTGGCCGAGGGCGAAATTGTGGACATCGACCCCGAAATCCACGAAGTGCTCGACAAACGCACCGACCCGACGTGGCCGACGACGTGGTTCACGCCGCGCCTCGACCCCACCAAGGACGCNTTCAAGGATGTCTATAGCGTGATGAACAANTGGGGCGCCAACCACGGTGCCATCACCTACGGNCACATCGGCGCCGACCTCATCACGCTGGCCTCCATCTTGCGCATCCCCGTTTGTATGCACAACGTGAGCGACGACAAGATTTTCCGCCCNGCCGCNTGGAACGCTTTCGGCATGGACAAGGAGGGCGCCGACTATCGCGCTTGCAAAAACTACGGACCTATATATAAATAAGCCATGATGAACGCTGATTTCAAACCCGCCGGCGTTGGCGATTTCGATGCCAAGGTGGAAGAATATCTGGGCTGGGCCCACAAGTACGGCGCCCACCAACTCATGCTGTGCAGCAGCGGCAATCTGTCGTGGCGCTTGGGCGACGTGGCCCTTCTGAGCGGCACGGGCTCGTGGGTGCCCAACCTGCAGACGNGAAAAGGTGGCCGTGTGCGACATCGCGAGCGGCCAATCGCTCAACGGCGTGCGCCCTTCGATGGANAGCGGNTTTCATNTGGGNNTNCTCCGCGAGCGNGNAGACGTGAACGTGGTGCTCCACTTCCAATCGCACTATGCCACCACCGTGGCGTGCATGGCGCAGAAGCCCACCAACTTCAACGTGACGGCCGAAATACCCGTCCACGTGGGCAAAGAAATCCCCNTCGTGCCGTTCTATCGGCCGGGCTCGCCCGAACTGGCGGCCGCCGTGGTCGATGCCATGCGCGAACACAACAGCATACTGCTCNCNAAGCACGGCCAAGTGGTCTGCGGCACGTCGTTTGAGCAAGTCTTCGAGCGCGCCACCTTCTTCGAAATGGCCTGCCGCATCATCGTGGAAAGCGGAGGCAACTGCGAGCCGCTCACCGACGCCGAACTCGACGACCTCGTGCGCGCCTTCGGACTTTAGACGACACAAAATTAATAAAATTCTATGGAAACATCATACTTGGCCGCCGATTTTGGCGGCGGCTCCGGGCGCCTCATCTACGGCGGCCTGCAAAACGGACGCGTTCACTTGCGCGANATTCACCGCTTCCCCAATCGACAGGTGCGCATTGGCGGACANCTCGTTTGGGACTTCCCCGCCCTGTTCCAAGACCTGAAAGAGGGCATGCGACTGGCCGCCGAAGAAGGCCTNAAGCCCAAAAGCATCGGCATCGACACGTGGGGCGTGGACTACGGCCTNATCGATGCTCACGGCCACCTGCTCGGCAATCCCGTGTGCTATCGCGACGAGCGCACCCGCGGCATGCAAGACAAAGTGTTCGNCATCATCGACCGCCAAGCCCACTACCAAGAAGTGGGCACGCAGGTGCTCGACATCAACACCATCTTCCAAATCTACAGTCAGCAGCTCGCCGCCGACCCCCTGCTCGCCGTGGCCGCCCGACTGCTCTTCATGCCCGACCTCTTCGGCTTTTTCTTGAGCGGAAAGAGCGGAAACGAAGACTGCATCGCCTCCACGTCCGAACTCCTCAACGCCACGACGCGCCAATGGTCGGAACAAACCATCGACGCCCTCGGNCTGCCCAAACGCCTCTTCGGCAAACTGNTTCCCTCGGGCAGCATTCGCGGCCAACTGCTTGGCAGCATCGCTCGCGAGACCGGACTCGGACAAATCGACGTCGTTTGCGCCGGCGGACACGACACAGCCTGCGCCGTGGCGGGCGTGCCCTTTGGCGATGAGCCCGCAGCGTTCTTGAGTTCGGGCACATGGTCNCTCNTNGGCGTAGAACTGGAAAAACCCATCCTCAGCGAGGAGGCGCGACTGGCCGAATTCACCAACGAGGGCGGCATCGGCGGAACCACCCGCTTCCTGCAGAACATCACCGGCATGTGGATTNTGCAGCGCCTCATGGACGAGTGGGCCGCCACCCACCGCGCCGTCTCCTACGAAGACATCCTGCCCGAAGCCTACCGCGCCGAGTCGTCCGCCATCATCCCCGTNGACGACCCCGCCTTCGCCAATCCCGAAAGCATGGAGATGGCCATCGCCGACTACTGCCGCGCCACCTCCCAGCGCGCCCCGATGGGNCAGGCCGAGTACGTGCGCTGCGTCCTNGAGTCGCTCGCCGAAAAATATGGCCAAGCCGTCGAAAAACTCAATCGCCTCCTCCCCCAACCCATCCGGCGCCTCCACATCATCGGCGGCGGCTCGCAAAACGACCTGCTCAATCAGCTCACGGCCGACCGCCTGCAGCTGCCCGTATCCGCCGGACCCGTCGAAGCCACCGCACTCGGAAACATNCTCACGCAGGCGTGGGCCGAAGGCGACATCAGCAGCCGCGAAGAAATGCGCGAAGTGGCNCGCCGAAGCGCGCTCGCCCGCGAATTTACCCCCGCACTGCGCTAAAACCTTTTCCTAAAATTGGAGTCTAACTTATGAAAAACGACACCTCCCCCGCTGCGCCCAAACGCGACGGCCTCTTCTCCAAAGGCGGCGTGAGTTTCGTGCTCCCCTTCGTACTCATCACCACCTGCTTCGCCCTTTGGGGATTTGCCAACGACATCACCAACCCCATGGTGAAGGCTTTTTCGAAAATCTTTCGAATGAGCGCCACCGATGGAGCCCTCGTCCAAGTGGCCTTCTATGGCGGCTACTTCGCGATGGCCTTCCCCGCAGCCATGTTCATTCGCCGCTACTCCTACAAGGCCGGCGTGCTCATGGGCCTCGGCCTCTACGCTCTCGGCGCCTTCCTCTTCTTCCCCGCCAAGCTTTCGGGCGACTACTACCCCTTCCTCATCGCCTATTTCATACTCACCTGCGGCCTGTCGTTCCTCGAAACGTCGTGCAACCCCTACATCCTCTCGATGGGGTCGGAAGAAACGGCCACGCAGCGCCTTAATTTCGCCCAAGCATTCAATCCCATCGGCTCGCTCTGCGGCATGTTTGTGGCCATGAACTTCATTCAGGCGCGCCTCTCCCCGCTCTCCACCGANGCCCGCGCCNNNCTCTCCGACGCCGACTTCGAAGCCGTGAAACAGAGCGACCTCGCCATTCTCATCAACCCCTATCTCATCATCGGCCTCGTGATTCTCGCGATGTTCGTGCTCATTCTCTTGGTGAAAATGCCCAAAAACGGCGATTCGTCGAAGAAACTCGATGTTTTGCCCACGCTCAAGCGCATTTTCAGCGTGCCGCGCTACCGCGAAGGCGTTGTGGCTCAGTTCTTCTACGTTGGCGCGCANATNATGTGCTGGACATTCATCATCCAATANGGNACGCGNCTCTTCACNTCNCAAGGCATGGCCGAGCGCGACGCCGAAGTGCTCTCGCAGCAGTACAACATCGTGGCGATGGTCATCTTCTGCTGCAGCCGCTTCGTCTGCACGTTCCTCTTGCGCTTCATCAACGCCGGCCGCCTGCTCGCCCTCCTCGCCGTGGGCGGCGCCTGCTTCACGNTGGGCACCATCTTCCTGCAAAACATNTGGGGCCTCTACTGCCTCGTAGGCATCAGCGCCTGCATGTCGCTCATGTTCCCCACCATCTACGGCATCGCNCTCAAAGGNCTCGGCGACGACGCCAAGTTTGGAGCCGCCGGACTCATCATGGCCATCCTCGGCGGCAGCGTGCTCCCGCCCGTCCAAGCGCTCATCATCGACCAACGCACCGTCGGCTCCCTGCCCGCCGAAAACGCCAGCTTCGTNCTGCCCCTCATCTGCTTCGTCGTAATCACCATCTACGGCGTCCGCACATTCCGAAAGGGCTGGTAGTCAGTCGCTCCCGTAAAAAACATCCCGTGCTCGCCACCTTTGCGAGACGGGATGCTTTTTTATTGAAAAAAATTCGTATTTTTGCAAAAAATTTGGCGACGCTTGACAGATTTTCCCATTTCTGCGGGTATATAGGAGTAGAAAGGGCTTCAGCAGTTGGGGCCTTACACTCTCAAAAAACTCAGAAAAATGGAAAAGAAAGTCTTCAATCTCATCGTCCTCGACGAAAGCGGCAGCATGTGCTCCATCGAACGCGCAACCGTCAGCGGTCTCAACGAAACCATCCAAACCATCAAGAGCGCGCAGCAGAAACACCCTGAACAGCAGCACTTTGTGTCGCTCATGTCGTTCAACAGCGAAGGCCGAAAGTATCACTACGACCTGACGCCCGCCGACAAAATCCAAACCTTCGACGGCCGCGACTACGCCCCCTCCGCCTGCACCCCGCTCTACGACGCCATCGGCTGCGGCATCGCCCGCCTGCGCCGCCAGACCACGGACGACGACCAAGTGCTCGTCACTATCATCACCGACGGCCTCGAAAACGACTCGCACGAGTACACCTTCAAAGACATCACCGCCCTCATCGACACGATGAAAGCCCGCGGCTGGATGGTCACTTATATCGGCGCGAACCACGACGTGCTCAAAACCGCCGCCGAAATGCACATCGACAACAGCCTGCAGTTCGACGCCAGCGAAGAAGGCGTAGTCGAAATGATGCGCGAAGACCGCGAGGCACGCATGGCCCTCTACGACTGCGCCTGCCGGCTCGAAAGCCCGACTGCCGTGATGAACGAAATCGGCAAAAA
>Ga0065708_1000129_pt1 | contig 10991 bp, 8 predicted proteins | sample Hoacrofraction12_2_FD_59095 | JGI IMG/M metagenome (GOLD analysis project Ga0065708, IMG submission 59095) | Hoatzin crop microbial communities from Cojedes, Venezuela, sample from fiber fraction 12 v1 | ecosystem: Host-associated > Birds > Digestive system > Esophagus > Crop | place: Venezuela... | reverse complement strand
GCTGATGGCGAAGGCTTGCATAAACTTGAAACCGACGCCGCAGCCGCTCAGGTGGAGATAGGGATAGGTGTTGTCCTTGCGCTTGGGGTTGAGAATGGCCACGGCGGGCGGGAGGACGTCGTCGGGCACGTGGTGGTCGCAAATGATGAAGTCGATGCCCAGACTCTTGGCGTAGGAAATTTCTTCCACGGCCTTGATGCCGCAGTCCAACACGATGATGAGGCGCACGCCGGTCTCGTGGGCATAGTCCACGCCCTTGCGGCTCACGCCATAGCCCTCCTCGTAGCGGTCGGGAATATACGTGTCGATGTTGGCATAGTACTGCCTGAGAAACTTGCAGACCAGCGCGACGGCGGTGCAGCCGTCCACGTCGTAGTCGCCATAGACAAGGATTCTTTCGTTCTTGATGAGAGCGTCGTTCAGGCGAGCGACGGCCTTTTGCATATCGTTCATCAGGAACGGGTCGTGCAGGTCGGCCAACGATGGGCGGAAAAACTTTTTGGCTGCCGCCACATCGTCGATGCCACGCTGCAAAAGAAGATGCCCCAGCACGGGCGGAATGCGCAGTTGCTCAGCCAGTTCGGCCGCGCGCTTTTTTTCCTCCGGTGCTGGTTCTTCGTAGAGCCATTTGTATTGCATTTTAGCGTTTTTTTCTTTCTGTTCGCAAAAATAGTGCTTGGCGAGCGAAAAGCCAAACTTGCTCCCACTTTTCGACTGCTCCATGCGTCGAATTCTGCTTTTGAAAAACGCTGAACGCGCCCTGAAAAGCGAAGCCGCAGCCGTGAACATCGCGGCTGCGGCTTCGAAAAATCAGAATGTGGAGTCGAAAAATCGGAATGCCGCTTTCTAATTTTCGGAAGGTGCGGAGCAAAAAATAAATTTGTGACTATAATTCAAAAATTATAGCCTGTAATTTTAAAATTATAGCCACAAATTTTTAAATTATAGTCACAAATTTTAGACGCCCTCTAATCATCTGAAAATCAGAACGCCCCAACGGGCATTTTTCGGGCTTTGTGCGAATTTTTCGAGCGTTGGCGCGGGCGTGGGGCGCGTTGGCGCGGACGAAAGGCGCGGGACTCAGGATTTTTTCTTGGGGCTCGCGCTTTTTCGCTTGGGAGCGGCCTTCGGAGCGGGCTGCAGTTCCATAGCGACGCGGCGATTGCTGTTGTCGCAGAGCACCTGCTGCACGATTTGGCCTATCATCTGCTTCATTTCGTCGATGAATTGCTGCGGCGAATACTCATTGCGCTCAATTTCGCGCAGTCGCTTTTCCCAGCGGCCGGTGAGTTCGGCGCTTTTGAGCAGTTCCTCGCGAATGAGGGCGATGAGTTCGGTGCCCGTCGGCGTGGGGAAGAGCGCTTTGCGTTGCTTGCGAATGTAGTTGCGGCGGAAGAGCGTCTCGATGATGGCTGCGCGGGTGGACGGGCGGCCGATGCCGTTCTCCTTGAGCAGTTCGCGCAGGCTTTCGTCCTCGACGCTGCGGCCGGCGGTCTCCATGGCGCGCAGGAGGGTGGCTTCGGTGTAGGGTTTGGGCGGCTGCGTGAACTTTTGCTGCANCGTGGGTTGGTGNGGGCCCGACTCGCCCTTTTCGAATGCGGGCAGGGTGCGCTCTTCTTCGGGCTTGTCNTCGTCGTCGGCCTCGGNGGTNTCGCCTTTCGGATAGATTACTTCGCGCCANGCGGGCTTCANNATTTGCTTGCCCGAGACGCGGAAGGGAATGCCGTCGACGTCGGCCGAGACNGTGGTGGTGGCAAATTCGCAATCGGGATAGAAGATGGCGATGAAGCGGCGGGCGATGAGGTCGTAGACGGGGCGTTCCACGTCGGTGAGCGCGTTGGGCGCCGTTCCCGTGGGGATGATGGCGTGGTGGTCGGTCACTTTCGACGTATCGAACACCTTTTTGCGCTTCAGCAGNTTGGCGCCGCGCAGGGGCTGCAGCANTTCGCCGTAAGCACCCGCGATGCCGTTCAGAATNCCCTTGCATTTGGGATAGACGTCGTCGGGCAGATAGGTGGTGTCNACGCGCGGATAAGTGGTGAGCTTCTTTTCATATAGACTCTGAATCACCTGCAAGGTTTGNTCGGCGGAATAAGAAAATTTCTTATTACATTCCACCTGCAGCGAGGTGAGGTCGAAAAGTCTGGGCGGCGCCTCCTTGCCCTCCTTGCGCACAACGCCCGTGATNGTCAGCGGTTTGCCCTCAATCTGGGCGAGTGCCTTGCGCGCCTCCTCCTCGCNGGTGAATCCGCGGCGTGCGACGTCTTTTTTCTTGGCTGCNGCNGCCGCGGGCTCCTCGTCTTCGTTGGGGTCGCCCATCACGGCGGTGAAGGTGGTGGCTCGATAGACGGTGGAGAGCACCCAATAGGGCTGTGGCACAAAGTTTTCGATTTCTTGCTGGCGNCGCACGATGAGGGCGAGCGTAGGCGTCTGCACGCGGCCCACGGAGAGCGGCGTGGCGCCCCGTTCGCGGCGTCCGTACTTCAGGGTGTAGAGNCGCGAGGCGTTCATGCCGAGAATCCAGTCGCCTATGGCGCGGCAGAGTCCGGCTTCNTANAGTTTTTGGAAGTTTTCGGAAGGCTGAAGGTGGGCNAATCCGTCGCGAATGGCCTCATCGGTCATCGACGAAATCCANAGGCGTTGCACGGGGCANTTGGCGCCGGTTTTTTGGATNACCCAGCGCTGTATGAGCTCGCCTTCTTGGCCGGCATCGCCGCAGTTGATGATGCTGTCGGCGGCAAGAAAAAGTTTTTTGATGGTGGCAAACTGTTCGGCAATGCCCTTGTTGGACTTGAGCCGAATGCCGAAACGCTCAGGAATCATGGGCAATTGCCCGAGACTCCACGTCTTCCAGAGCGGATTGTAGTCTTCGGGCATTTTGAGTTCGCAGAGATGGCCGAAGGTCCACGTCACTTGGTATCCGTTTCCTTCGATATATCCGTTGCAAGCGCGCGTGGCTCCGAGAATACGGGCAATTTCGCGCGCCACACTGGGCTTTTCGGCTATACAAACAATCATGCTTTAGGTGAAAGGGGAAAGGTGAAAGGTGAGAAGTTCTTTCTAAAAATGTTGGACGATGTCGGCGGGCAATTCGGCGGTCTCGCTGATTCCATCGGCNGAGAGGAGCCAAAAGCGGTCGGCCGTTCGCGCGGCGAGTTCNACGTCGTGGGTGCTCAGCAGGATGCTTTTGCCGGCATCGTGGGCGAGGCGTCGCAGCAGCNGCATCATCTCTTCGCGCGCCACGTAGTCGAGGAAGGCGGTGGGCTCGTCGAGCAAGATGAGCGGCGTGGTTTGCGCNAGCGCTTTGGCAATCATGGCTCGCTGACGCTCGCCATCGCTCAATGANGTGAGTGCGCGCTCGGCCAGTTCGACCGTCTGCGTCTGCGCAAGGGCGGCGCTGACGGCGGCATGGTCGGCAGGGCTCAAACGTCCGAAGCGCGACGTGTAGGGCATNCGCCCCATTTCGACCACCTCGCGCACGGTGAGCATTCCCGTGTCGGGCCGCGCGGTGAGCACTATGGCCAGCGTNTGCGCGAGTTCGCGGCGGCCGTATTCGNCNAGGGNTTTGCCGTTGAGGANCACGCTGCCGGCGAGNGGNGGCTGAAANCCGGCGATGGTGCGCAAGAGGGTGCTCTTTCCGCAGCCGTTGCGACCGATGAGNGCCGTGAGCGAGGCNGGCGGCAGGGAGGCGGTGAGCCCTTCCCCCACCCTTTTCGCGCGGCGGCCGCGCCGATAGCCGATGGCCAGACTATTGAGCTGCAGCGTCTCCATGGGTCGTGAGTTGGTCGGNCTCGGACTCTTCGTCGAAAAGCGGCAGGGGGTGGTTGGCATCGTCCTTCGCNCCGAGTTCAATGAGCTGGCGCGCCGACTTCTCAATGCTGGTGCGGCTGCCGCGCACNCGTTTGGCGGTTTCGTCGAAGGCACGCTGCGCCTCATTCAACTTNTTGCCAACGCCCTCGAAGGCTTCGAGGAACATGGCGCAGCGTTTCACGAGTTCGTCGGCCACTTTGTANACGTGCTGCTGGTTTTGCGCCTGCTGATACTGCTTCCACACGATTCCGATGGTGCGCAGGATGGTGAGCAGATTTTGTTCGCCCGTGATGAGCACTTTTTTCTCGAAAGCGTCGTTCCACAGGGCTTTGTCGTGCTGNAGGGCGAGCTGGAGGGCGGCCTCGTTTGGCACGAACATCACGACNAAATCGATGGCCTTGCGGGGCGCGACGACGTAGGCGCTGTAGTCGCGGCGGGCGAGNCCTTTCATTTGGTCGCGCACGGAGGCGATGTGGCGCTTCAGGGCGTCGGCGCGCTCGGCGTCGGAGTCGGCGTTCTGATAGTCCATNAACGCACGGAGCGACACCTTGGCATCGATGATTACGTCTTGGTTTTGGGGATAATGNAGAATCACGTCGGGGCGCATGAGCGCGTCGCTTTCGGCATTNCGAATGGCGGCGCCGTGCTCGTCGCGCAGGGTGATTTGGGTGTCGAACTGNCGGCCTTCGACGAGGCCTTGGCTTTCGAGCAAATCGCCCAGAATCACTTCGCCCCAGTCGCCCTGCGTCTTGCTTTCGCCCTTGAGGGCCGACGTGAGGCGCTCGGTTTTTTGGCCNATGTCGTGGGTGGAGTTCATGAGNTGGCTGATTTGCTCCTTCATGGCCGACACATTGCCGGCAGCCTCCTGCTTTTGCTGGTCGATGGCGCGGCGCATCTGCTCAATCTGCTCCTTGAGCGGCTGCGTGATGTGGCCAATGTGTTCGGCATTGCCGCTCTTGAGTTTTTCGGCATTGCTTTCGAGCACTTGGCGGGCGAGCAATTGCATTTGCTGCTGGGCCGACTGCAATTGCTCGCGGAAACGCTCTGTTTGCTCCAGCCTGTCGCGCTCGCGTTGCTCGCGCTCTTCGCTCTGCTGTTGGCGCAGCATGGCGAGTTCGGTCTTTTGCGCCTCGTTCTGGGCNGTGAGCTCGGTGGCGGACTGCTGCAGCCGTTTGGCCTGCGCTTCCCAGTCTGCCGCGTCTTCATCGAGCATTTTGAACTTGGCATCGAGGGCGGCNAAGTCGGTGCGCAGCGCGTNGAGTTCCCGCTCTTTTGCTTCGAGCAGGCCGGCGTTTTGGCGGGCGCGGCGGACGGCGAACAAATACATCGCCGCGCAGCCCGCGATGAGGCCGAGGAGCACGTAGAACGCTATTTCCATTTTGTCGGTTTCGCAAGGCCTAAAATAGTCCCGAGGCCCATTGCCCCGGGACCATTGCTTGGCCTGTAAAAATCAGGGTTTAGAACATTTTTTCGGGATATACACCGTCGGCGTGGAGCTTCTCGAACTTGGCCACCACTTCGGGNCGGTCTTCGGGATAGGTGACGCCGAACCACTTGCTGGTGGTGTCGAGCACTTCGCAGGTGGCGGTGCCNTCTTTGATGAGTTTGTCCACCATCAAGGGGATGAAGAATTCGCTCTTCAGGTTGGCCATGTTCTTCGGGTCGCTCAGGAACGTCTTGAAGAACTCATTGCTGTGGGCGAAGTAGTCGGGGGTGAAGCCCCAGAAGTTCATGCTGACGGGCGTGGTGTCGGGAATGCCNACCCACTCGCCGTTTTCGTCTTCATACTTCACGACGCCGTCGATGCGCTGAATCTTGGTGCGCTCCACAACGGAGGTGAGGTGATGGTTTTCGTCGTTCTCGCAAATGCCGCGCGACACGGTGCCGCTTTCGGAGAGCGTATTGCCAATGCGGAAGCCCACCATGGCGTACTTGCCCTTGCTGCCTTCGGGCAGTTCGCTCAGGAATTTGCCCATCACGCGGAAGGCGTCGGCGCCGTAGAAGTCGTCGCAGTTCAAAACGGCGAAGGGTTCGTGAATCACGGGCTCGCCCATCATCAGAGCGTGGTTGGTGCCCCANGGNTTGGTGCGGCCTTCGGGNACGCTGAAGCCTTCGGGAATTTTGTCGAGGCTTTGGAACACGATTTCGCAGGGAATGTGGCCCTCATACTTGGAGAGAACGACGCGGCGGAAGTCTTCTTCGAAGTCTTTGCGAATCACGAAGACGAGTTTGCCGAAGCCGGCGTTGATGGCATCGTAGATGCTGTAGTCCATGATGGTTTCGCCGTGCGGGCCGAGCGTGTCGAGCTGCTTCAAACCGCCGTAGCGGCTGCCCATTCCTGCTGCAAGAAGGAAGAGTGTCGGTTTCATAGTGTTGAATTTAAAAGTTATTTGGTGAAATTGAGAGTTTTTGCAAAATTATATTTTTTTGCTTATACGACCAAAAAGCAAGCAAAAAAAGAAAGATTTTNGCAAAAAAAATGCTATTGCGCCGCATATTTTGCCACGGCATCGGCACAGCGTTCGCCGTCGATGGCTGCCGACACGATGCCGCCCGCGAAGCCCGCGCCCTCGCCGCAGGGGAAGAGNCCCTCGAAGGCGGGCGACTGCAGGCGCTCAGCATCGCGCAGGATGCGGAGCGGGGCCGACGTGCGCGTCTCAACGCCGATGCAGACGGCNTCGTTGGTCAGGAAGCCGCGGCTCACGCGACCGAATTGGCGGAAGCCTTCTTGCAGNCGCTTGGCCACAAACGGCGGCAGCCAGAAATGCAGCGGCGACGCAATCAATCCGGGAGCGTAGGACGAGCGCGGCAGCGAGGCGCTCAGGCGGCCGCGCACAAAGTCGTCCATGCGCTGCGCCGGAGCGGTCTGGCGNCGATTGCCTTGCAGCCAAGCCTGACGCTCGAGAATCTCTTGGAAAAAGAGCATGCGCAAAGGATTTTCGGGATTGTCGAAATTGGCATACTTTTTGCATAGTTCGTCGTCGCCGAGGGCCTCGCGCAAATAGGGTTTCAACTCGCCNTCGAGGTCTTCGGGCCGCGTTTCGACCACCATGCCGCTNTTGCTCCACGCGCCGCCGCGATTGGCGGGGCTCATGCCGTTCACAACTATCTGTTCGGGGCCGCTGGCTGCCGGAACGACGAAGCCGCCCGGGCACATGCAGAAGCTGTAGACNCCGCGGCCGTCCACTTGGCGCACGTAGGCGTATTCGGCGGCGGGCAGGTACTTGCCGCGGCCCTCGCGCGAATGATATTGTATGCGGTCGATGAGGGCGGAGGGATGTTCCAAGCGCACGCCCACGGCGAGGCCTTTGGCTTGCAGGGGAACGCCGTCGGCATAGAGCGTGCGATAGACGTCGCGGGCGCTGTGGCCGGTGGCCAGAACGACGGGGCCGCGGAACTCCTCGCCATTGCTCGCCACGGCACCCACCACGCGGCCGCCTTCGAAGAGCAGGCTGTCCACGCGGGTCTCNAAGCGCACTTCGCCGCCGCTGCGCCGGATTTGTTCGCGCATGTTCTCCACCACGCGCGGCAGGCGGTCGGTGCCTATGTGGGGATGGGCGTCGCACAAAATGTCGAGCGCGGCGCCGTGCTGGCAGAAGATGCGCAGAATGCGGTCGGTGTCGCCGCGTTTTTTGCTGCGCGTATAGAGTTTGCCGTCGGAGTAGGCACCCGCGCCGCCTTCGCCAAAGCTGTAATTGCTTTCGGCGTTCACGGTGTGAGTGCGGCTGATTTGGGCGAGGTCTTTCTTGCGGTCGCGAACGTTCTTGCCACGCTCCAAAACGACGGGGCGAAGGCCGTGTTCGATGAGGCGAAGGGCGGCAAACAGTCCGGCGGGGCCTGCGCCAACCACGACGACGCTCTTTGCGGCGCTCACGTCGCCGTATTCGATGGGTTCGAAGGCGGCGGCGGGCGGTTCTTCGCCGATATAGACGTCGAGCCCGAGGTTCACAAACACGTTCCGCTGGCGCGCGTCGATGCTGCGGCGGCGAATTTGCACGGCAGCTAAGTCGCGCGGCAGCACGCCCAGTTCGCGGGCCACTTCGGCGCGAAGGCGGGCGGCATCGTAGGCCACTTCGGGCGCGAGCCTAAGGTTCAACTGTTCTTTCATCGGGTCCCTTCCAATTTTTCAAATGTTTCAGCCGAAGAGGGCGCGCAGGGCGTCGGCCACGGTGCTCACGGGCACGAGTTCCAGACCGAAGTCGCGGCGGTCGAGACTCTTGTGCGACGCTTCGGGCAGCACGAATCGCTTGAACCCCAGTTTGGCGGCTTCGCTGATGCGCGCGGCAATGCGTGTCACGGGGCGGATTTCGCCGCTCAGTCCCACCTCGCCGGCCATGGCCACGCTACGTTCGATGGCGGTGTCCACATTGCTGCTCAACACGGCGGCTATGACGCTCATGTCGATGGCGGGGTCGCTCACGCGCAGGCCGCCGGCGATGTTCAGGAACACGTCTTTGGCGGCGAGTTTGAAGCCAACGCGCTTTTCCAAGACGGCCAAAAGCATGTTCAGCCTGCGCAGGTCGAAGCCGGTGGCGGACCGCTGCGGAGTGCCATAGGCGGCCGTGCTCACAAGGGCTTGCACCTCAATCAGGAGCGGTCGAACGCCCTCGGTGGCCGCGGCAATGGCCACGCCGCTCAGTTCTTCGTTCCCCTCGGGCAGCAGCAGTTCGCTGGCGTTCTCCACGGCGCGCAGACCGGTGGAACGCATTTCGTAGACGCCGATTTCGTCGGTGCTGCCGAAGCGGTTTTTCAGGCTGCGCAGGAGGCGATAGATGTGGTGGCGGTCGCCTTCGAACTGAAGCACGGTGTCTACGATGTGTTCCAGCACTTTGGGGCCGGCGATGGAGCCTTCTTTGGTGATGTGGCCCACGAGCACGACGGGCACATTGCTCTCTTTGGCGTATTTCAAGAGCAGGGCGGCGCACTCGCGTATTTGGGAAATGCTGCCGGCGGAACTTTCGGCCATTTCGCACGACAGGGTTTGAATGGAATCCACCACGAGCAGGTCGGGTTCCACTTCTTTTATGACTTCGAAAACGCGTTCGAGCCGCGTCTCGCAGAGCAGGAGCACGTTGTCGGCGTTGGCGTCGCCGCCGGCGGCTTCTTCGCTCAGTCGGTCGGCGCGCAATTTGATTTGTCGACGGCTCTCCTCGCCCGACACATAGAGCACGCGCAGTCCCCGTACCCTCACGACGGTTTGCAGCAGCAGGGTGCTCTTGCCTATGCCGGGCTCGCCGCCGAGCAATACGAGGCTGCCGCGCACGAGTCCGCCGCCGAGCACGCGGTCGAGTTCGACGTCGCCGGTTTCAATGCGCGGCAGGGCGTCGGTGGTCACTTGGCTGAGCGCCACGGCTTGCGAGGGCTCGCTTGCGAGCCCGAGCGCGGAGAGGGCGGCCGGCGTTTTTTTGCGTCGGCGTCGGCACCCACGCTCAGCCGCTTCATCGTGTTCCACTGGCCGCACGACGGGCAGCGACCCAGCCACTTCACCGATTCTTGCCCGCACTCCGAGCAAACATATACTGTCTTTTGTTTTGCCAAAACGCAATCCTTTCTCGTTTTAATCCGATTATTCTGCGGCTTATTTAGGTGATAGGTGATAGGTGATAGGTGACAAGTGATGGGTGACAAAGCTGGTGCCGGCCGCGTAAGGCGAATGCCCAATTATCACCTGTCACCTATCACCTATCACCTGACTTTACATGCTACCGGTCGATAACCGGAGGAAACTCTTTCACTTTTCACCTACCGTCAGGTTGTCTCTAATTTCGACTAATTCTTTGCGAATATTTTGCAGTTCGTTCAAAAGTTCCGAAGTTTGCACCGCGCCGTTGGGGTTTTTCTTCAGCAATTCGGCGGCCTTGTCGAGTTTCATGCCGCGCACTTTCACGAGGTCATAGACCACGCGCACGCGTTCGATGTCGTCTTTGGTGTACTGCCTCACGTCGCGCCCAACCGTCTTGGGTTTGATGTGCGGAAACTTCTGCTCCCAATAGCGCAGCAGCGACGCGTTCACGTTGAACATCGCAGCCACCTCCGCAATCGAAAAGAACTGCTTGAGGTCTTTGTCGGGTTTGTAAGCCATGAGCGTTTTTCCGGTTTTAATCCGATTATTCTGCGGCCTTTTTCAAGTGATAAGTGATAGGTGACAAGTGACAAGTAGGCATTCGCCTAACGCGGCTGGCGCCAGTTATACTTGAGCCTTCGCCTCTTGTTTTGGCTGCGCCTCGGGAATTTCGAATAAATTCGATTCCACTCGGCTTGCTCAAAACTTGTCACTTGTCTCTTGTCACTTGTCTCTTGTCACTTGTCTCTTAAACAAGCCGAAGAATGCTCGGACAACGTTCTATAAAACGAAAGCAAGGCGTCTGCCACTCCGTCCGCCTGCCCCACGAGAGAGCCGGCGCGGTGTGCATCGCCTTGCTATGAGTGCTAAGAATTTTTGTGTGAATGCTCTGTCGCGATGGTCTGCGCTTAGGCTTCGGCAGCGGGCAAAACAGATACCACGCTGCGGTCGCGCTGACCGCGCTTGAAGTTCACCGTGCCGTCCACGAGGGCGTAGAGCGTGTGGTCCTTGCCCATGCCGACGTTCTTGCCGGGATAGTGAACCGTGCCACGCTGACGAACGATGATATTGCCGGCGATGCACTGCTGACCGCCCCAAATCTTCACGCCAAGTCGTTTGCTATGCGACTCGCGACCGTTCTTCGAACTACCAACACCTTTCTTATGTGCCATAATCTTGTCTGTTTTTTAGAATTAAACGTTTTTGTGAGTTCTCTGTGCTTCGCAGTTGACAGTTGACGGTTGACAGTTGACAAAATCTACTTATCACCTGTCACTTGTCACTTGTCACTTAAGCAAGCACTTCTTTCACGCTGAGCAGCGTGTACTGATGGCGATAGCCGTTCAGTTTGCGATGGCCTTTGCGACGCTTTTTGTGGAAAACGAGAACTTTCTCGCCTTTCACGAGGCTTTCAACCACCTCGCATACCACTTTTGCGCCCTCAACCGTGGGAGCACCCACTGTTACGGCACCGGCGTTGTCGATGAGCAACACCTTGTCGAATTCCACCGTTCCGCCGTTTTCTACTTCCGGCAGGTGATTCACAAAAATCTTCTTACCGGCTTCGGCTTTGAACTGCTGACCGCCAATTTCTACAATTGCATACATACTTTTTCTG
>Ga0065708_1000275_pt1 | contig 10996 bp, 7 predicted proteins | sample Hoacrofraction12_2_FD_59095 | JGI IMG/M metagenome (GOLD analysis project Ga0065708, IMG submission 59095) | Hoatzin crop microbial communities from Cojedes, Venezuela, sample from fiber fraction 12 v1 | ecosystem: Host-associated > Birds > Digestive system > Esophagus > Crop | place: Venezuela... | reverse complement strand
GACGGCGAAGTGCTGCGCATCAAAGACGTGGCCGAAGTGGAACTCGGACGTCTGACCTACGCTTACGGCGGTAAGGTGAACGGCCACAAAGCGGTCACCTGTATGGCGCAGCAGATTTCGGGCACCAACGCCACCGAAACCGTCGACCGCCTCGTCAAACTGTTCGAAGAAACGCAAAAGACGCTTCCCTCGGGCATGCAGATTGTGCAAGCCCAAAACGTGAACGACTTCCTCTACGCCTCCATCCACGAAGTGGTCAAGACGCTCATCGAAGCCTTCCTCCTCGTGTTCTTGGTGGTTTACATCTTCTTGCAGGATATGCGTTCCACGCTCATTCCCGCCATCGCCATCCCCGTTTCGCTCATCGCCACCTTCTTGGCCATGAACTTCCTCGGATTTAGTGTAAACCTGCTCACCTTGAACGCCCTTGTGCTCGCCATTGCCATTGTGGTGGACGACGCGATAGTGGTGGTGGAAGGCGTGCACGCCAAGCTCGACCAGGGCTACAAGTCGGCGCGCCTCGCCTCCATCGACGCCATGCGCGAACTGGGCAGCGCCATCGTCAGCATCACGCTCGTGATGATGGCCGTGTTCATCCCCGTGAGCTTCATGGGCGGAACGGCCGGTACGTTCTACAAGCAGTTCGGTCTCACCATGGCCTGCGCCATCGGTTTCTCCGCTTTGAACGCCTTGACGCTGTCGCCGGCCCTTTGCGCCATCTTCTTGAAACCGAAAGACGAGGAAGCCGAGAACGGCAAGAAAAAATCGTTCATCGACCGCTTCCACGCCGCCTTCAACGCCACCTACGAAAAGTGGCTCGGCAAGTATAAATCGGCCGTGGTTCGCATCACGCGCCGCCCCATCCTCACCATTGTTTTTGTTGTCATCGGCATCGTTGGCCTCTTGTTCCTTATGAAGGCCACGCCGCAGGCCATGATTCCGACCGAAGACACGGGTACCATTCTCGGCGCCGTCACGCTGCCGCCGGGCACGTCGCAAGACCGCACCGATGCCATCCTCGACCAAGTGGACAGCATCATCGCCGAGTGCCCCGCCGTCGAAAGCCACACCATCATCTCCGGCTACGGCATGACGGGCGGAGAGGGCGCCTCCTACGGCTCCATCATGGTGAAGCTCAAGGACTGGAGCGAACGCGGACTCGCCGAGAGTTCGGCAGCCCTCTTCGCCAACTTCTACTTGCAATCGCGCAACGTAGTCAAAGACGCCCAAGTGCTCTTCTTCCAGCCGCCTATGGTGCCGGGCTTCGGTATCACCAACGGCTTCACCTTCAACATGCAAGACCGCACGGGTGGCGACATCAATAAATTCTTCGAAATCACGCAGGAGTTCCTCTCCAAACTCGAACAGCGCCCCGAAATTCAGCAGGCACAAACGAGCTTCAACCCGAACTTCCCGCAATATCAAATCGACATCGACGCCGCCCAATGTATGAAGGCCGGCCTCACGCCCAGCGCCATTCTCACCACGCTGCAGGGCTACTACGGCGGTCTCTACTCGTCGAACTTCAACCGCTTCGGCAAACTCTATCGTGTGATGGTGCAGGCCGACCCGTCGAAGCGCGTGAACGAAGAATCGCTCAAGAGCATCATGGTGCGCAACGGCTCCACAATGGCCCCCATCACGCAGTTCATGACCATGAAGCGCATCTACGGCCCCGACAACATCAACCGTTTCAACATGTACACTTCGATTGCCGTGAACGGTTCGCCGGCCGACGGCTACACCTCGGGCGAAGCCATGAAGGCCATCGAAGAAGTGGCTGCCGAAACGCTGCCGCAGGGCTACACCTACGAGTATTCCGGCCTGTCGCGTGAGGAAAGCGGTTCGAGCAACACCACCGCAATGGTGTTCATGCTCTGCATCCTCTTCATCTACCTGCTCCTCTCCGCACAATACGAAAGCTACGTGCTCCCGTGGGCCGTAATCCTCAGCGTGCCCTTCGGTTTGGCCGGCTCGTTCATCTTCATCCAAATGATGGGCGGATTGAACAACATCATCCCGATTTTCGGCACGGCGCAGAACAACATCTACACGCAAATCGCCCTCATCATGCTCATCGGCCTCTTGGCCAAGAACGCCATCCTCATCGTAGAGTTCGCGCTCGACCGCCGCAAGATGGGCATGAGCATCACGTGGGCCGCCGTGCTCGGTTCCGCCGCCCGTTTGCGTCCTATCCTTATGACGTCGTTCGCCATGATTATCGGCTTGCTGCCGCTCATGTTTGCCTTCGGCGTAGGCGCCAACGGTAATCGCTCGCTCGGCACGGCAGCCGTAGGCGGCATGCTCATCGGTATGCTCTGCCAAATCTTCATCGTGCCCTCGCTCTTCGTCATCTTCGAATATCTGCAAGAGAAGATTAAGCCCATGGTTTGGGAAGACATCGACAACACCGACGCCGAACCCGACATCGAGCAATACTCCCGCTTGGCACACGCCGAAGCCGCCGACACGCTCGACGACCTCGACCTGCCCACGCCCGACAAACTCTAAAAAACGCAAGTGAAAAGAGAAAGACGAATATGTGAAAAATAATTTTCAATTTTCAACTTTCAATTTTCAATTCAAAAAATATTGATTTATGCGACTTTATAAATATATTTGCATCGCACTCTTGGGAAGCACGCTCGCATCGTGCTCCCACTACAAGAGTCTTTATTCCGACTACGAGCGTCCCGACAGCCTCGGCATCGACATCAACGCCCTCTATCGCGACACTGCCAGCGTGGACGGCATCCTCGCTGCCGACACCACCAACTTCGGCAATCTGCACTGGCGCGAAGTGTTCACCGACCCGCTCCTCCAGCAACTCATCGAGCGTGCGCTCCAAGCCAACACCAACGTGCGCAAGGCCGACCTCACTATNCGACAGGCCGAGCAGGGACTCATGACCTCCCGCCTCGCCTACTTCCCCACCCTTGCCTTCACGCCCACCGGCACGCTCTCGTCCTACGACTTCAACAAGGCCACNAAGACCTACAACGTGCCCATCAGCGCCTCGTGGCAGGCCGACGTCTTCGGAACCATACGCAATGCCAAAAAGCAGAGCGAAATGACGCTCTATCAGACGCGCGCCGCCAAACAAGCCACCCAGACGGCCATCGTGGCCTCCGTGGCCAATCTCTACTACACGCTCGAAATGCTCGATGAGCAGGTGCAAACNACCACCGAGACGGCCGANCTCTGGGACAAGAACGTGAACGCCATGGACGCCATGATGCAGGCCGGCATGACCAACGGAGCCGCCGTTTCGCAGGCCAAAGCCAACCGCCTTTCCATCATTTCGTCGCTGCCCACGCTCCAAAGCAGCATCCGTCAGACCGAGAANTCGCTCTGCGCCCTGCTCCACGAAACGCCNCACTCCATTGCGCGCGGCAAACTCGCCGATGCCAACTTCCCCGACATGCTCTCGGCCGGCGTGCCCCTGCAGATGCTCGCCAATCGCCCCGACGTGCGCGCCTCCGAACTCCAGTTGGCCTACGCTTACTACGGCGTGCTCGGCGCCCGCGGTGCCTTCTATCCCTCCATCACCATCTCCCCGTCCGCAGGATGGACCAACACATACGGAAANCCNGGCAAGATTCTCGCAACGCTCGTAGGCCAACTCACGCAGCCCCTCTTCCAACAGGGCAAACTCAAGGCCAACTACGAAATTGCCAAGCTCAACCAAGAATCCGCCCTGCTCGACTTTGAGCAATCCCTGCTCGACGCCGGAAACGAAGTCTCCAACGCGCTCACCACCTACCAGACAACGCAGCGCACAATCGCCGCGCAAGAAGACCTCGTGAAGCAACTCGAAGTGGCCAACGACCAAACCGACTTCATGTTCCACCACGGCAACACCACCACCTACCTCGAAACGCTCACCACGCAGCAGAGCCTCCTGCAAGCCCANCTCACGCTCATCAGCGACCGCTTCGACCGCGTGCAAGCCGTCATCACGCTCTACCAAGCACTCGGCGGCGGNTGGGAAGCCGACGAAAATTCNNAAGAGNAGACTAAAACCCAAAAAGACTAAAGCTATGGACAATCTCATCAGCCCTCTCGCATATATCCACCCCTCTGCCAANCTCGGCAAGGGCGTNAAAGTGCACCCCTTCGCTTATATCGACAAAGACGTCGTCGTGGGCGACAACACCGTCGTCATGGCCCACGCCAGCCTGCTCGAAGGTGCCGAAATCGGAGCCGACAACTACATCTACCAGAACGCCGTCATCGGCGCCACCCCTCAAAGTTTCCGCTACAAGTCCGGCCATCGCACCTGCGTGCGCATCGGACGCGGCAACCGCATTCGCGAAAACGTTGTGATTGCCGGCGGTCTCGANGAGAACTCCGCCACCGTCATCGGCGACGAGAACTTCCTCATGGACGGCGTACATATTTGCCACGACGTCCAAATCGGCAATCATTGCGTGCTCGGCATTCACGCNCAGGTCGCCGGCGACTGCAAACTCGACGACTACGCNATCCTNTCCAGCGGCGTCATNATGCAGCACAAAGTGCACCTCGGCAATTTCGCCCTCGTCCAAAGCGGCTGCCGTATCCAGAAAGACGTGCCCCCCTACATCATCATCGGCGGCACCCCCGCCACCTACCACGGCGTCGACGCTGCCGTGCTCTCCAAGATGGGCCTCAGCGAGCGCACACTGCGCCACATTTCCAACGCCTACCGCATCATCTACATGTCGAACGAGTCGCTCGACGACGCCGTGCAGAAAATCAAAGACCAAATCCCCNAAAGCGACGAAATCGACCACATCGTCGACTTCGTGAGCACTTCNGAACTCGGCATCGTGCGGCGCATNGACTAATCCTNCGCGCCNCCTGCCTTCGCGGCGCACTCCTTAGCAGCAAGGGAGCGCGCCGCATCTTTTTTCTATAGTTCAAAAAACAAAAAGCCGGCTCGCTTTTCAGGAAGCAAGCCGGCAAAAATTAAATTTGTGACTATAATTTAAAAATTTGTGGCTATAATTTTAAAATTATAGGCTATAATTTATAAATTATAGTCACAAATTTGTTTTTCCGAGCGCACGCGGGGGAAATGGCAAGGTTGCGGACAAATTTTGCGAGCCGCACACTTGTTTTTGGGAACTTCTTGGAGCGTTTGGGAGCGGGGGCAGGCGAATGAGCGGAGGAGATTAGGCGCCGAGGTGGTATTCGGCGAGGCCTTCGAGGGGNGTGCGCAGGATTCGGCCTATGCGCAGCGACATTTGGTCGGCCACGATTTGCAAATCCTCGCGCAGGAAGTGGGCGATGCTGCCTACGAAATGGATGGGGAGGTCGGGGCGGCCGTATTGGAGCACGTTGCGAACGAAGAAGCGGCGGAATTCGTCGCGAATGAGGGCTTGGATTTCGGCGTGCTCGCGGTGGCGGCCAAGGAAGGGGGCGAAGGAGGCGAGAAAGCGGTTGGNCTGNGGCTCGCGGTAGGTGCGGCGGATGANTTCGTCGGGCGTGCAGTCGGGAAACTCGGCTTCGAACATTTCGCAGACGTCGGCGCTGAGCTGCCGCTTGAGGACGTCTCCCACTAAGCGGCGGCCGAGGACGGCTCCGCTGCCTTCNTCGCCGAGGATGAAGCCGAGGGGCGAGACATTGCGCACTATGCGCCGGCCGTCGAANTGGGCGGAATTGGANCCGGTNCCGAGTATGCAGGCNATGCCCTCTTCATCGCGGCACAGGGCGCGTGCGGCTCCGAGNAAGTCGCTTTCGACNTGGATTTCAGTGGCTTCCGGCAGCGCTGCGGCGAGGGCTTGGCGCACTGCGTCGGCTCCTTCNGCGCGACATCCCGCNCCNTAGAAAAAAATGNACAAGCCATTTTTTTCAGTTGACAGTTGACAGTTGACAGTTGACAGTTCTTTTTTGAATGAGGCCTCGATGGCGGGGCGAATGTCGGNGCGNACNGCGCTTGCGATTTGTTCGGCCGNGAGTTGGTAGGGGTTCAGGCCNTGCGANGTGAGACGNTGNGGCGCNGCGTCGGGAAGGGCGAGCAGCCAGTCGGTTTTTGTGCTGCCGCTGTCGGCGATGAGAATGGGANTTTTCAAGGTGAAAAGTGAAAGGTGAAAGGTGAAAAGTATTTTAGGTGGGCTCTTGCGAATTTTTTGAGGAACCTTTGGGATTTTTGAAGCCTTCTCGTCGGATTTTTGGAGCGGNAAAAGCGCGATGANNCCTCCCCTATTGGGCGTGCAAAGATAGGGCAAAAAAATTAGAACTCAATGGATTTCACTCACAAGTTTTTGGGCAAAATTTCCGGCGTAGAGGCGGGCGCGAAANTCGGCGTATTCTTTTGATTCGGGGACGTCTTCGAGCGTGAGGCCGGCGGCGTCGAGGGCTTGGAGCACGTTCTTGACGCTCATTTGGCTCGTNGGCGCNGCGGGCAGGTAGCCGGTGCGTTTGCTGCGGCCGCTCATGCCAACGCTCTCGCAGAGTATGCCGGCTTTGACAAGTCGGTCGGCGCATTGGCTCACTACGGCGGGCGGCAGGGTGAGTGCGCTTTCNAGATGGGAGGCCGACGTGGGCGACGCGCTGCCGCTTTNGAAGCATCGGCTCACTTCGCCGGCCACGCGCAAGCATTGGCGGTCGAGTTCGCTGCGNGACAATTCGGGTTGGTCCTCTCCGAAATAGAACAGCTCGCCTTTCTGGTCGACAAAGCACAGACAGCAGCCGAAAAGCACTATATACCAAGCAATTAGGCAGCACAGCATGAGCAATGGCAAGGCGGCAAACGAGCCATAGACGGCGTTGTAGGACGTGAGGTAGACTTGCAAACGCACGTAGAGGAAGAGGAATGTCTGCAGCACCAGACCTGTTGGCACGCCGGCCACGAAGGCGCTGCGCCAGCTGACGCGCGTATTGGGCATAGCATAGAACAAAATGGCGCAGAAAAGCACCATGAGCACAAACGGAAGGCCCTTGAGCAGCGTCAGAAGCGAGGAATGAAGATAGAAAACATCGGGCAAGCGAACTACGAACTCATTGAGATAGAGAGAAATGCCCGAAGAAACGATTAGACAGATGGGGAACAAAAAAAGAGCGCGGAGTAGTCGGACAGCTTACGCCAAAAACTGCGTTCGCGCTTCACCTGCCAGATTTGGTTGAACGTGACTTCCACCTTCTCGGCGAGAAAATAGAGCGTGTAGAGGAGGAGCACGATGCCGAAGCCGAGGAAGATGCCGCCCTTGGACCGGTTGAGGTAGCGCTCCACGAAGCCGAGCAAAGTGTCGATTACTTCGGGCTGCGCGACGAACGTGGTGCGGATTTGCTCTTCCAAAAACTCGGCCAGTCCAAAGCCCTTGGCGATGGCGAAGAGGATGGCGAGGATGGGGACGACGGCGAAGACGAAAGAATAGGTGATGGAGGCTGCGCGATAGGACATGAACTCGCGAATGAAGATGCGCGCGGCCAAATAGATGCGTCGCACGACCCACCGCATGGCTCGCCCTGCCGTCGAGGAGGCGGGCTGCCAGAGTTGGCGCTCAAAAAAATCGCCCCACCTCCGGCCGATGCTCTTTTTCGGCGCAGAGGCGGGGGCGATTGAGCTTTGCTTTTGCTTCGAGGCCATAGGCTTTAGGCGGCAGCGGCTTTGGCAGCGGCTTTGGCAGCCTTCTTTTGCTGCTTTTCGAGCTTCTTCTGCTCTTTGGCAGCCTTCTCGGCCAGTTTTTCTTTCTGCTTGGCCTCTTTTTCAGCCTTCTTTTGGGCTTTTTCTAATTCCTTTTGCTTTTTCTCGGCCTCTTTCTTGGCTTTTTCAGCCTTCTTTTCGGCTTCTTTTTGGGCCTTTTCAGCTTTCTTTTGCTCCTTTTCTACTTTCTTCTGCTGCTTTTCCTGCTCTTCCTTAATCTTTTGGTCTTTTTCGTACTGGGCGCAGGTGGCGCAATAGGTGAAACCCTTGGCCTGCAAGTCTTTGCGCTTGCCTTCGGTGCGGTTTTCGCCGCTCAAAGCGGAGCACTTTTTGTTGGAATGGTACACCTTGTTGGCGCCATTGCCGACGTAAACTTTGCTGCCCTTGTAGTCCTGAGCAGAAGCGGAGAAACTGATGAAGCAGAACGCTGCAATGGCGACTGCGAACTTGGTTGCGAGATTTTTCATAATTCTTTTTTGATTAGGGTTTGAGACAATTAATCTTTCTTTGAAAGCTTTTGGTTTGGCTGCGGCTCGGAAATTTTCGAATAAATTCGAATTTCGCTCGCCTTGCACAAACCTTCGGCAGCGAAGATACGCTTTTGCCGAAAGAATGCCAAATATTCAGACGATTTTTGGGTCAAAATGTTCCGCAACGCGCAAAAAATAGGCCTCAAGGGCGGCGCGTGCGTCGGCGAGCTTGGCTTCCCACGCCTCGACGGAGTTGCGGCCGAGCACGTCGGTGATGAACTTGATGGAGACGAAGGGGACGCCGAACGCGCGGCAGACGACGGCCTCGGCAAAGGCCTCCATGTCGATGGCATCGCCTTTGATGGGGTCGCCGGCGAGGACGAAATTGTCGCCACTATTCACGAGGAATTTTTCCTGCGTTTCGACGCCGCTCACGACGGACGGGAACTGCGCGGCCCACGGACATTCGCTCGCAACGTGCGCCGAAATGCTGGTAATGTAGGACTTGTCGAGGTCGCGCGCGGTGAATTCGGTGCCGACGAGTATGTCGCCGACGTTGTGGTTGGGCGTGCCTGCCGTGCCAACGTTCACGACGAGGTCGGGCTGCTCCTCGCTGATGGCTTTGGCCAACGCGGCGGCAGCGTAGGGCTGGGAAATTTGGGTGATGAGCGACCGCACGTCGCAGCCGGGCAGGGAAATCGCGACTTGCTCGGCAGGCAGGGCGAACGCGGCAATTACTTTGAGCGTCTTCATTGGAGAAATGGGCATAAAAAGGGGAGGCCGAACTTTTTGCGCGTTCGGTCTCCCGAAATGTGGAAACTATTGACTTTGAATCAACTTAGAATTTATAGCCAAGAGTGAGAAGCACGCTGTGGCGATTGAGGTCGGCCTCTTGCGGCGTGAGCAGATTGACGTCGGTGGCTCCGCTGAAGGTCTCGAAATCGGTGGGACCGTCGGCGGGTACATGGAAGGCGTAAACGTCGGCGCTCTGGTGCTGATACTGATAGGCGAGGTCGGCATAGAAATGCTTGCCGTGGTAGCCCAGACCGAGCGTGAAGCGATTGGTGGCGCCAAGGTTCACGTAGTCGGTGCCGGTTTGGTTGTAAACGCTGGCGTAAGAGAGTTTGCCGGCGTCGTCGGTGGCATAGAGATTCTTGAGCGCGTCGTCTTGGAAGGGCTTGCTCACGAAGTTGTAGCCCACGCGGCCGTAGAGACCGTCGGTGAGTTTGGCTTCAGCACCAATACGCAGGGTGTGAACCACGTTGAGGTTGTTGTCAATCTCCTTGGCGAGCGTCTCGTCCTTGTAGGTGCCGCCGTAGCCCCAGTCGTCCCAATAGCCGTCGTTGTCGGGGTAGCGCACGCTGGCGCTCTTGTAGTCTTGGAGTTCGTATTCGGCATCGAGTGCGATGTTTTTGCCAATGGTGGTGGCAAGGCTGAGATTGAACTTCCACGGCGTGGTGATGCGATAGTCGAAATCTTTTGTATAGAAGTCGTTGATGTCTTTGTTTACTTGCCCGTTATAATAGCGGAAGCCGAGCGCGTTGTTGCCGGTCAGGTTGAACCACGTCGGCGTGCTGATAGCCAAACCAATGCGGAAAGGGCTGTCGGCCACGGGGCGCAGAATGGTACCCAGTTTCACGTCGAAGCCGGTGCCGCTGATATATTCGTCGTTCTTAATGCCGTAGTCTTTGCCGTTGGTGAGCGCTTCGTCATAGAGGAGGTAGGAACGCCAATCAACGTCGTAGGCACCGAGCGTAAGGCCGAAGTACCAGCGATTGTCGAAGTTCATGGAGACGTTGAAGTCGTACTCTTTGATGCCGCCGTGCTGCACGCGATAGTAGCTGTAGGACTGGGCGTCGTAGGGATAGAGCCAACCGGTTTTGTCTTCATCCACTTCGCCGATGAGTCCGGCCTCATAGCCCATTTCGGCAATGGGCGAGAAGAGTGTGTTGTATTTGGTTTCGATGCCGAAGAAATTGCCGAGGTCAGCCATCTGCCACGTTTGCGACTGGCCGTTGGTGGCGATTTGGTCGAGGCCGATGTAGTTCTTGAAGTTGCGTTTCTTCTGATAGTTGAAGCCGAAGTTCAAGAATTTGAGGTGTTTGCCGTTCAGGGGCATGGCAAAGGCGACGCCCATCTGGTCGAAGCTGGCGCGCGTCTTGCCGATGTCGTTGAGGGTCTCGGCACCGGGTTGAATGAGCAGGCTTCCGCTCATCGAGATGTCGCCGCGGCGATACATACCGATGCCGGCCGGGTTGGTGTTCATCGTCGAAAGGTCGGCGCCGAGGGCATTCATGGCACCGCCCATGCCCACGTAGCGAGCGGTTCCGTTGAGGTCGCTGCCCGAGAAGGCTTCCACTTTATAAACGTCTTGGGCGGCTGCAGGCAGGGCCAAGAGCATAGATGCGAGAACGAGGTACTTTTTCATTTCCGTTTTCAATCTCTATTTGTTTGGTTTTGGGTTTTATTCAATTGACAATTGACAATTGACAATTGAGCTGGCGCCAGCCACGGCAAGCGAAGCCTAATTGTCAATTATCAATTGTCAATTATCAATTGTCATTTGCGTTTATCTGCGTCCGCCACGGCTTCCGCCGCCGCTGTGTCCGCCTCCGCTGAAGCCACCGCCACGGCTGCCGCCGCTGAAGCCGCCACCGCCGAAGCTGCCGCTACGGCTGCTGCTGCCCATGGAGCGGGAACTCATGCCGCTGCTGCGCTGGGTGTTGCGCGAGGTGCCGATGCTGTTGCTGCGCTGCGTGGAGCGGGTGCCGAANCTGCTGTTGCTGCGCGAATTCATNGAGCGATTGCCCACGCGAGCCGTGCTGCGGCCGGAATTGCCCGTCCCGAAGTTGCGGTTGGAGCGCGTGTTGGTTCCGATGCGGGAAGCGTTGCGGTT
>Ga0065708_1040364_pt1 | contig 11009 bp, 12 predicted proteins | sample Hoacrofraction12_2_FD_59095 | JGI IMG/M metagenome (GOLD analysis project Ga0065708, IMG submission 59095) | Hoatzin crop microbial communities from Cojedes, Venezuela, sample from fiber fraction 12 v1 | ecosystem: Host-associated > Birds > Digestive system > Esophagus > Crop | place: Venezuela... | reverse complement strand
ATATAAAAAGTCTAAAAGAATAGCAAAAACAGATAAAAATATAAAAAGTCTAAAAGAATAGCAAAAACAGATAAAAATATAAAAAAAGCAAATTAACAATATTTAATAATAAAAATTAAAAAAATATTTGAAAAATCATTTTACAATGATGATGGGAATTTTAGAAACCTTAAGAGCGTTCATAGCAACACTGCCTATGGTTTTTGGATTGTAATCCTCGTTTTTATCAGCAGCATAACCTCGTGATCCGAAAATAGCTATGTCTGGATTGATTTTGCGGATGATGGTTTCCATATCTTTAATTGGGCTGGCAGTTATAATGTGTTCTATAACTACAACATCGGATGCTTTACCTTTAGCTGTGATTTCATCTAAAACAGCACCACCAGCATCATCTAAGTCATCATAAGTGTAATCTAATCCGATATCCATAACATATAAAGCAGATATTTTGGCATTGTATTTGGATGCTAAATCAATAGCTAAATCTACAGCTTTATCTCCACATTTAGAACCATCACTAGCGACTAAAATATTTTTAAACATTATATCATCTGATTTGAATAAATTAAATAAATTATTAATTGAAATTGGTAAATTATGAATTAATAATTTGAAATTAAAATAAAAAAATGAAATTAAAAAATTGATAATGGAATTAATTAATTATTTAAAATTAAATGGAATTAAAAAATTGATAATGAATTAATTAATTATTTAAAATTAAATGAAATTAAAAAATTGATAATGAATTAATTAAATGGAATTAAAAAATTGATTATAAAATATAATGAATTATTTAAAACCAAATAAAATTAAGACATTAGATAATCTGCTCCACAGAAGCCGATGAAGGTATCTACGAGTTTGTCGACGTCTTCGGTGTCGTCGATAAGTTGGCCATCGTCGATGAAGAGAGCACGGTTGGAGAGTTCTTTGATGAAATCTGTGTTGTGTGAGATCATAACGATGGTTGTGTTGAATTTGTTGCAGATGTTTTTTAGAGAGTTGGCTACGGTTCTAAGAGTAATAGGGTCGAGGTCTCCGAAAGGTTCGTCGAGGAGGAGAACATCGGGTTTGGATACGAGGACTAAAGCAAGCATTGCTCGAACTTGTTGGCCACCTGAGAGTTCGTAGGATTTGCGTGATAAAATGTCGAGAGGAAGGTCAAGTGCTTCGAAAAGGTCTGCAACTTCTTCTTTAATGGCAGATTCGGGGAATTTTGGGAATAGTTCATCGAGAATTGAAGGTTCGAGGCCGATTTGTTCAAGGCGAGATTTTGCTTCGCGGAGAGGTAGATCGGTGAGCTGATATAAGGCATCTAATAATATGTCAGGTAAACCTTGTTCTTTAGCACGTTTTTTAGCTTCTTCAACCATGTCCCAACGTTTATAACCTAATTTAACAGCTAATTGTTCTTGGATGGTTGCATAGTACATTAAAGCAAATTCCTGATGCATAAAACCAAGGTTACGTCTGATTTCCATACGGTCAAGACAGGCTTCTTCGATGTTTACCCAGGTAGTTTCTTCGCAATCGCCAGTGTTTTTAGTGAGTTTGTATAGAACATCACCTTTATCCGGAAGATCAAGGCCTCCAAGCATACGGAGAAGGATGGTTTTACCTGCACCGCTTACACCGACAAGGGACATTATGTTCTGTTTTTTAACTTCAAAACTGATGTCTTTGATGTGTAATACATCTCCACCAGTGAGCAGATAGAATCTTTTGTCTAAATCACATGCTTTGATTAAAGTTTCATCAGTGGATTGGATATCCAAATCGACGACAGGATCGATATCAGCTAAAAATTCATCTACGATTTCATCAACATCTCCATCTTTGGTAATTTCACCATTTTCAAGAAGAATGACTCTGTCAGCCAGGAATTTATGAATTTCAGGCAAATGAGATACAATGACAATTGTAATTCCCAATTCTTCATTTATGTTTTTAACTGCATCCAGAATAGCTTGTTTTGTTTTAGGACAAGCCATAGTTGCAGGTTCATCAAGCAACATTACTTTAGGTTTTTTAGCTAATTGACGAGCCATAATAAGTCTTTGTTTTTCACCACCACTTAAAACAGAAGCTAAGTGATCTGCTTTGTGGTCTAAACCTACAAGTTCCAGAAGTTTCATAGCTTCATCATCAAATAAAGGATGTGCCTCTTCAAAGTCAGTTCCAGCTTCATCACCATATTTTGCAGCATACAATTTTCTTACAACATTGTCAAGAGCAGTTTCAGGCCAGATACCAAAAGACCTTTGAAGATGAATAGCTGTTTCTTTTTTAACTTGATTAAAATAGAATTTACTTGAATCAGGCTTTAAAGTATAATCTCCGACGGTAACACTACCTTCATCAAATTCCTCTACTCCTCTTAAAATTCTAAGCAGAGTTGTCTTACCTGAACCGCTTGTACCTATAATACCTAAAATTTCCCCTTCTTCAACTTCAAGACTGATATCTTTTAAAGCCTCAACTTCTACTCCATTATCTGATTTATAAGATTTAGAAAGATTCTTAATACTTATCATGAATACCACATAAGTTTGATTTTTAAAACAATTTAAAATTGAAAATAATTTTTAAAACAATCCTAAATTAAAAATAATTTTTAAACAATATTAAATTAAATATACATTAAATATATTATTTAAGATTATATTTAAAACCTTTTATAAAATTTCAAATTGGAAAATTAAAAAAAGTATTAATATATCAAGAATAAATTTATTAATATCAATATATTATGAAATGGAGATGGTTTAAAAATGTCATTTAGTATAGATAGTGTTGGAATGAAAGCTGGTGGAAGATATGAAGCGATTTATACTACAACCAACAAGAAAGGAGAAATGAATGCAGCTCCGATAGGTGTGAAATGTTTTGGAGATGTTGAATTTGCAGCACGCATATTTGAAGGAAGCAGAACATTGGAAAACATCAGGGAAACTGGTGTTTTTGTTGTGAATATAACATCCGACCCTTTGATTTTTACAAGAGCTACAATGGGAAATCTTGAAGAAGAGGAATTCATCCGAGATGATGATTTAGCTATTTTAAAAGATGCTGATGCTTACTTCATCGCATTAGCAACAAGTATTGAAGAGCTGGTAGAATCAGACCATGTCGGTGAAGATGGAAAATCATTTGTTATCAAAGCCGAAGCAATAAAAGTTGTAATAAACAAAGCAGGAGCAAAAGCTATTAACAGAGGAGTTCCGGCATTGCTTGATTCCTTAGTTAACTTTACAAGAATTGAATTAGTTGATGAAGACACTTTGAATAATTATATTAGCCGATTTAGAGAAAACGAAAGACTGATTAAAAAAGTGGGAACTGAAGATACAAAAGAATCCATGGAGATTCTTAAAGAAAATCTGATTAAAAAAGGAATAGATCTGTAAAGAAATAGCAAAAAATTAAGAAAAAGTCAAAAACAGTAAAAAAATATTTAAAAATAAAATAGAATTATTCCAAAGGATAAAATTCAGTATAAAAGGAGTTTCTTCAAAAAAGAATTATTCCAAAGGATAAAATTCAGTATAAAATGTGTTTCTTTCCATTGGAGTTCTGCCCAAATCTTCAATCATTCTTTTTAGAGTGGAAACACTTGCATTAACACCATCTGGAGCACCTGAAGCTTCAGATAATTCGTCACCACCTAATGTTCCACCGAGGTCGTTGGTTCCTGCCATAAGAGAAACTTGTGCAAATCGGTAACCCATTTTTACCCAGGAAACCTGGATATTAGGTATGATATCCTGTAGCATCAGGCGGGATACGGCATATAGTTTGAGATCCTGTAATCCGGTAGCGCCAAGGTTTTCCTGGCCTTCTAAAAAGATTGGAGAATTTTCATGCATAAATGTCATTGGAATGAATTCGTTGAAAATAGGAGTTTCCTTCTGGATGTTTCGGATGATGTCAATGTGATTTACACGTTCTTCTATAGTTTCAACATGACCATACATGATTGTTGAAGAAGCTGTGAAACCAGCATCATAAGCTGCATTGATTACATCAATCCATTCTTGAGTGGATACTTTTTTAGGGCAGATTATTTCTCTTGTTCTATCAGATAATATTTCAGCAGCAGTACCAGGTAAAGTATCCAAACCTGCTTGTTTAAGAGTTTTAAAAGCTTCATCTAAAGACATTCCACTCAATTTAGCAGCATCTCTAATCATTGTAGGGGAAAAACCATGAATTGAAACTTTGGGAAAATTGGATTTCAGCAGGTTCAGAATATGGGAATAGTATTCTATATCTGCGTTTTCTAAAACTCCCCCCATTACACAAAATTCACGAGCACCATCATTGCTAGCTCTTTCAGCCTTGTCTAAAATCTCTTCATCAGATAGGAGATATGCTTCGGGATCATCTGCATCTTTACCGAATGCGCAGAAACCGCAACGTATTGTACATATGTTAGTAAAATTGATATTGCAGTTATTAATGAAAGTAACCTTGTCACCTACGATTTTCTCACGTACTGCATCTGCAGTTGCTAAAAGTGCAAAAATATCTGAACCTTTCAGTTTCATTAAATAATTCCCATCTTCAACTGAGATAGGCTCATCATAAGCCCTATCTAAAATTTCCTTAGTTTTTGATGCTACGTTAATTTCAGTATACATAAAAATATATTTTAAAACCATTTAATATAAAGCTTTCTATAAATAAAGAACTGTTTTCAAATAAAAAGCTATAAAATAACAAAAACAGCATGAATAATAAAAAATAAGAAGGAAAATTATAAGTATTAATAAATCATGAAAAAATATGAAAAAAATGAAAATCAAATAGCTATGATTATTAATAAATTAATAAAAAATGAAAATCAAATAGCTATGATTATTAATAAATTAATAAAAAAATGAAAATTAAATAATTATTAATAACATAAAAAATAAAAAAATAGCTAATGAGAAAAAATAGAGGCTTGTTAATTGGAAGAATGCAACCTGTACATAATGGGCATATTCAAATTATAAAGAAAACATTGGAAGAAGTGGATGAAATTATAATTGGAATAGGCAGTGCTCAATTAAGCCATGAGTTAAAAGACCCTTTTACTGCAGGTGAAAGAGTAATGATGATGAATCAGGCATTGGCAGAAAATAATATAGATTCAAGCAAATATTATATCATACCAATGGAAGATGTGAACAGAAATGCTCTATGGGTGGCTCATGTTAAAATGATAACTCCTCCATTCAGCAAAGTATACAGCGGAAATCCTTTAGTACAAAGATTATTTATTGAAGAAGGATATGAAGTTAATACACCGCCTTTATTTGATAGAAAAATATTATCCGGAACTGAAATAAGAAAAAGAATTTTAAATGATGACAATTGGGAAGAATTAGTTCCGAAAGCTACTGCAAAAATAATCAATGAAATAGATGGAATAAACAGATTGAAACATCTAAGCAGAAAAGAACTAAGCGAAAAATAAACGTGATACCATGATTATTAGAATTATACAGAAAGACGACGATTACGTCTCAATCGGAGATTTAGTAGAAGACCTGAAAAAATCACAGAAAGTTGACGAAGCTGGAGCAATATACAGCTTTGAAGGTTTTGTAAGAGGACAGGAAGAAAATTTAACTGTTGAAAAACTCATACTAACCACCCCAGATGTCGACAAAGCAAAAGAAGATATCAAATCAATAATCGAAACTGCAAAAGTAAAATTCGGTGTTTTCGACATAAACGTAGTCCATTACATTGGAGAATTTTACACAGGAGACCCATTGTTTTTAGTTAGTGTCCTTGGACCTCATCGCGGAGAAACTTTAAAAGCTCTCAGTGAAGTTGTTGAAAGAGTAAAACACGAAGTAGACTTTAAAAAAGAAGAAATTTCAAACCAGGGAACTAAAACAATAATGGCAGGAGGTTAAACCTCCCTCATATTTTCAAAATAAAATAATAAATGAGATAAAAAAATGAACCTTCTGATAATACTGTTTATTCTTATTATTATATTTCTTATAATATCAATTATTATAAAGAAAATAAAGTTCATATTTTCTCTAATATTCATTCTGATACTCGCATATCTCATATACCACTACATATTTCCAATGATATGAAATTAAAGATAAATAGTTAAAATAAATAAGAATAGATAAAAGAATTAAAAAATAAATTATAAAATAAATTCAAAAAAGAATTAAAAAATAAAATTAGAAAATAAATTCAAAAAAGAATTAAAAATAATTTATAAAATAAATAAAAAAAAGTAATTAAATTAAAAAAAATTGAATTATTTAGCCACCATGACTTCAGTAGATTTAATTACTGCTTCTACATCATCACCTTCAGTTAAACCTAAGTTTTCAGCAGATTCACGAGTAATAACTGCAGTGATGGTGCTAGGTTCGGTTACTTCGATTTTTACACTAGCCATAACTTCACCTAATTTTACAGATTTTACTTTGCCTTTTAAACCGTTTCTTGCACTAAGTTCCATAATAAATTCCTCCAATATAAATAAATAATGAAAAATGACATTATAAATAAAATCATATATAAATTACCTGTTTTTAATTTTTACTTTTTATAAATACTTGTTTTATTTTTTTACCAATATAAGATGAGAATATTATTCATAGATTTCGAGATATTAATGAAATATTTGAAAAACAAATACCATGATTATAAAAATGGAATTTTAAGAAAATCAAATAATAATATCGAAGTGAACAATATTTAAAAAATTATAATGTCTAATTAATAATTTGATTTAATAGTATATAAAGTTTTCTTTTTAAAAATAAAAAGATTTTTATTGATTTTAATTTTAATTTCATAACGAGTAAAATAATAAGGATTTTTATTTTTTATACATAACGATGAGATTAATAAATGTGAAAATCAGAAATGAAATTGTGAAAAATGGATAATTAATTAAAAAATGATAAAGTCAAAAAGGAGAATAAATTCAAAAAATGAAAAAATGGAATAGGTAATAATGGTAAAAGAGATATGGAATAAAATTATTGTTTAAATTAAAAGAGATTATGGGAAGTCTTGAAATTGGTAAAATAAGGTGGGAAATTGGGGGATTATTAGAAAACTTTATTTAATAAATGTTTAATAAATAGTATTAGTGTTTGTTATGTCAGTTAATAAGAAGTTTATAAGGGATAGTGTTCATGGGAATTTGCCATTGAATGAGTTTGAAGTTGAAGTTCTTGATTATCCTCAGGTTCAAAGGCTTAGGCGGATAAAGCAGTTGGGGTTTATTTCACTTATTTATCCGGGAGCTAATCATTCACGTTTTGAACATTCAATTGGGACAATGCATTTGGCGTCAAAACTTGCTGATCAGTTGGAATTAGAGGAAGATGATAAGGAATTGGTTAGGATTGCAGGATTGTTGCATGATGCAGGCCATGGGCCGTTTTCACATGTGTCAGAAGCGGTGTTTGATGTGCCTCATGAAGAGTTGACTGGATATGTGATAGAGAAAACTTCGCTTGGAGATAAATTGTCTGAAAGATTTGATACAGATGATATAATTGACATAATAAATGGAAAAGGAAGATTAGGGCCGATAATCTCTGGAGAATTAGATATGGATCGTATGGATTATCTGATTAGAGATTCTCATTATACAGGAGTGGCATATGGTGTAATAGATACTGAAAGGATAATAAGTAATTTGAGATTGGAAAGGGAACTGATTCTGGATATTAAAGGGGTTCAGGCTGCAGAATCTGCATTAGCTGCTCGTTATCTGATGTATCCAAGTGTTTATCAGCATCATACAACAAGGATAATAAATGCGATGTTTAGAAGATGTTTAAGGTATATGATAAATGAAAAGATTCTGGACCAGAAAGAAATGTACAAATACGATGATGCAGACATAATAAGCATGTGCAGACAATCTGAAGGATTTTCAAAAGAGATAATGGAACGTATCGATAATAGAAATCTTTTAAAAAGAGCTAAAACACAAAGAGTCAATGAATTTGCAGAGCCTGAGAAGATTTTTAAAATTGAAAAGAAAACATTGCTGAAAGCTGAGGAGGAAATAAGTGAAGATTTCAGATTGGATAGGAATTATGTAATATTGAATCTTCCGGAATATCCCAGCTTCGATGAAATGAAAACACTGGTTTCACTTGGAGATAAATTATACCATCTAAATGAAATTTCAAGTATTGTAGGTGCTTTAAGCAGTGCAAGATTCAACTCACCGGATATCTGTTTATATGTACCTAAAGAGGATCTGGATAAAATAAAACGTATAAAACTAGAAAATTACATAGATTTGCCGGAAAAGGCGAATAAATTTGATACAATACATACAGATCAGGCAAGATTATTCTAATCAATCTTGAACACATCAGAGTTATAAATAATGAACATCAGCTAAAGACCGATAAAATTATAATGGTGATTAAATGATTATAGTAGCTATTACAGGAGCTAGTGGAGCAGTATATGGAATTGAATTGTTAAAGGCTTTGAAAAAATTAAATATAGAAACAGGTTTATTGATAAGTGACCCTGCAAAGATTGTGATAAATTATGAATTGAATAAGGATTTTAAAGAACTTATAAATCTGGCTGACAAGTATTATGAAGCAAATGAAATAGATTCATCAATTAACAGCGGATCATTCAGATTTGATTCAATGGTAATCATACCATGTTCCATGAAAACAGTATCAGCAATAGCTAATGGCTATGCATCAAATTCCATAACAAGAGTGGCTGATGTTGCATTGAAAGAGAGAAGAGAACTGGTTCTTGTTCCAAGAGAAACTCCACTTAGAACTGTGCATCTTGAAAATATGCTTAAAATATCCAAGGAAGGTGGAATAATACTGCCTGCCATGCCGGCATTTTATCACAATCCGGAAAGTATTGAAGAAATTACAAATTTCATAGTTGGAAAAGTGTTGGATGTATTGAAAATAGACAATTCAATGTTTAAACGTTGGAACAAAGAATAATCGGCAATGGCTGAAAAAAACGAATAGTTTATAATATTAAAGAAATAAAAAATTATATGCTATAAATAATCAAGTTTGAATTTTTAAGAAATTGAAAAGTTTTAACTGATTAGTTATAGAAAAAATTGGAGATTATAAAATGAAAATAGATTTAAGTAATTGGAAAATAAGATTTTCCATAATCATGATTATTATAGCAATAATTATATTCCTTACTAAAATCCTTGTTTTTAATGATTCTGCTGAAGTCATTTCATATATCTGGCTGCATATAGGATTTATACCAATAGATATAATTATTGTAACATTCGTAATTGATGAAATCATGAGCAGAAAAGAAAAAGAAGCAATTTATGAAAAAATAGATATGCTTATGGGAACATTCTTTGCTGAAATTGGAGATTCACTGATTGAAAAAATCAGTACAGCAAACGAATACAAGGCAAATACAGAATATCTAAAATCAATCAGCACATGGGATGAAAAAGATTTCAAAAAAGCTCTCAAAGACTTCGATGAAAAAAGCATCAAATTCAAAGCTAATGTTGCAAAAGAAGACAGAGAAGCATTTTTATTAGACATCAAAGAATTATTAGTTGAAAAAAGAGAATTCCTAATCAATCTTATGAACAACCCTAATCTGTTAGAAAAAGACAAATTCAGTAACCTTATCATAGCTATTTTCCATCTGGACGAAGAACTTGAACGCAGAAGCAATCTGGCTGAACTGAAAGAATCTGATTTCAACCATTTAAACGGAGATATAAAAAGAGTTTATTCCAAATTAGTTTATGAATGGATTTCATACCTTGAATACATTAATAAACATTACCCTTACATGATTTCCCTTGCTATTCGTACCAATCCATTTGACGAAGACGCAGACGTCCATGTAAAAGAGTAAATAAAAAATAAACGAATAATTCATTAGTTATTTTAAAATAACTAATAATTATTTTTTTAAATAAGTTCAATGATATGATATCCTATAAAATACTTTTTTTAAAACATATCTTATTTTATAAATAAAAAAATAGAAATTAAAATATCTGTTTTTAGAAATTAAAAAACTTAAAAATTCAAATATCTGTTTTTAGAAAAATTAAAAAAATCTGATTTTTATGAACATCACAAAAAAGTATTCCTGCATAGTTTTAGCTGGAGGAATGAGTCGAAGAATGGGTCAAGATAAGGGATCTATGATTATTCAAGACAAACCTATGCTATTACACATACTTGAAAAACTAAACCATAAAATAAATGATGTTGTAGTTGTTTTAAATAATGATGAAAGAATAGCTATTTACAAGAATCTTCTAAACAGCTATTGCCCTGGAAATATTGAAGACAACTTCGACTACACCCTTGAATTTGCTGAAGACGAAATCAAAAACAAAGGCCCTATATCCGGCATAATGACCGGTTTAAAAAATATAAAAACAAATTATGCACTTGTTTTACCATGTGATTCACCATTTATAAGCATTGATTTTATAGACACCATGTTTGATTTATTAAATGACAAAAATAATGAATATTCTACTATTAAAGACAATATTGAAAATGAAAACAAAACAGATAACCTTGATGCTATTATTCCATATCATAAAAAAGCAAACAAGGACAAATTAAAAAGCAATTCCAGATTCAATTTCAATAATTCAAAAGACATGCCTCTTGAAATTAAAATTCAAAACTCAGAACCATTACATTCCATTTACAGAAAAGACAATTTAAAAAACATATCAAAACTTCTTGAAGAAGATAATCTTTATGTCAAATCATTTATTATAAGTTTAAATAATAGCTATTTTGTTGAAATCGACAATGAAATCCTTTTTGATAAAGATTTTAAAAATCTAAATAGAAAAGAAGATATTGAAAAAATTTTATCAGATAATTATTAATAATAAGAAGGAAATATGAGAAACAGAGAAAAAATAGCTGATAAAAATAAAAAATAGATTAAATAGCTAAATAAGAATAAGAAATAGACTAAAAAATAGCTGATAAAAATAAAAAATA
>Ga0065708_1014873_pt1 | contig 11017 bp, 6 predicted proteins | sample Hoacrofraction12_2_FD_59095 | JGI IMG/M metagenome (GOLD analysis project Ga0065708, IMG submission 59095) | Hoatzin crop microbial communities from Cojedes, Venezuela, sample from fiber fraction 12 v1 | ecosystem: Host-associated > Birds > Digestive system > Esophagus > Crop | place: Venezuela... | reverse complement strand
GGATTTTCATCAGGGGGTATAACTTTCCTCGGAGGGAGTATAATTATTCTCTAGAGGGGCATAACTTTCCTCGGAGGGAGTATAGTTATTTTCGACTGGGGCATAGCTATTTTCGGATGGCGCATAGCTATTTTCAGATGGCGCATAGCTATTTTCAGATGGTGCATAGCTATTTTCGGATGGTGCATAGCTATTTTCGGATGGTGCATAGCTATTTTCAGATGGTGCATAGCTATTTTCGGATGGTGCATAGTATTTTCGGATGGCGCATAGTTGTTTTCGGCATGGGCGTCATTTCCTTGAGGCATGCTATAGCTTTTGCCTTCAATGTTGCCAATATCATTTTTATGCGCTGCCAAGCGCGAGGTGATTAACGACGCAGCAGAGATTTCTCCTTTATGATACAAATGATTTGCTTTCTGCTCCAAGCGTCTAAACAGTATGCGCATATTTTTTGTGTAATCCGAGATATTATCAGAATTCACATACTGTTCCAACTCCAACATCTTGTCGTAGTTGTCCAATAATTTCTCATAATCTTGTGTCTTCCCACTATATATTTTTGCAAGAATAGACACGGCCTCTGAACTCTCGGCGGCTATTGGTTTCAACATTTCTTCCGCACCATCATAATCCAATGAGGCGAGCTTGTCATCAGCCAATCGCAACGCGCGCTCCACAGCACTTTCCTTCTTAAACCATCCAAACATAATTCCCTCCTGTTTAAAAATCACATTATCGCGGCAAAGTTACGATTTTTTTTCTTTATAATTACGACTATCAGTCTTAAAAGTAGCGAATTATGTATAATATATGTAAAACACTGCGTTTCTACCCTAACAAACTAACTATTTCACGTTCAGGAAGAATACAAAGAATGGTCTTGCCGTCGGGAGTGAGATTCACGTTCGACGACGCAAAAAGGCGATTCACAAGGTTTTCCATCTCCTCATTTTGAAGCACTTGACCGGCAGGTATCGCGGAGGCTCGGGCCAAGGTGAAAGCCATCTTGCGTATCACTGCGTCTTTTGCCTCACTGCCTGTCTCCTGCACCAACACGAGCATTTCAGAAAGCAAAGTGATATGGTCGATGCCCTCCGTACCGGCAGGAACGCCGCTCACCACAAAGCCACCGTCAGCATTCTCGGTAATCAGAAAACCTAAATTTGCAAGTTCCTCTGACACACCACGCAATGCCTCGGTGTCGGAAGGCGACAACGACAAGGGCTCGGGAAACAGCAGCCGCTGCGTCTCGATAGTCTTGTTGCGCATCTTCTCCATATACTCGTCATACAACACCCGGGTGTGGGCACGGTGCTGGTCGATAATCATCAATCCCGATTTCACCGCCGTCATTATATACTGACCCTTATACTGATAGTGGGCCGGTGACTTGTCGGCAAGAGCATCGAGCCCTTGGGGAACACCTGAGTCCACTGGCTCCTCACCGTCGAAAGGCAGACTCTGTCCTGTTGGCATCGACGAGGGTCTCAAGCTGCCCGAAGCCCCGGCATATAAGTCTTGCCAACCCGCAGGAGCTGGTTTGTTGCCATAATTATTCTGACCGAAACCGGCATTCCCGCCGTATGAGCTTCCACCATTTGTGTTTCCGCCGTATGAGCCGCCGCCAAAAGTATTTCCACCTAAAGTATTTCCGCCTGTAAAAATATTTCCACTATCACTGGAATTCATGCCTGTAAAAATATTTCCACCGTCTCCAAAATTCCTGGCGGCAAAAATATTCCCCTCGGCGCCAGAGCTGCCATTGGTCTTAAACGGATTGAAACTTTTGTCGATATATTCGGGTGGCGGCGCAGTGCCATTTTGGGGGTTAAACATCGGTATGTCGGGGCGTCCCTCGGTATCGAAATCTATCGACGGTATGCCATTGTATTGACCTAAAGCCCCGCGCACCGTGGCGAGCAGAATCTGCCATATCGCCTGCTCATTCTCAAACTTTATCTCTGTTTTCGTGGGGTGTATATTCACGTCAATCGACGCTGTATCCACGTCAAAATATATGAAATAGGGTACTTGTCCGCCTTCGGGCAGCAGTCGCTCGTAGGCCGTAATCACCGCCTTGTGGAAATAAGGGTGGCGCATATAGCGGCCATTGACGAAGAAAAACTGATGAGACTCTTTTTTCCTTGCCGACTCGGGCTTGCCTGTAAAACCGTAAATCTCACATAATGAGGTCTTTACCTCCACAGGTATAATACTCTGGTCTATTTTCTTTCCGAAGAGGTCGAGGATACGTTGGCGCAAGGGGGCACACGGCAGATTATAAACATCATTGCCGTTGCTGTTTACAGTGAAATGTATGTCAGGATAAACGAGTGCGATGCGCTCGAAAGCCTGCATGATATTCGTCATCTCCGTGGCGTTGGATTTCAGGAAGCGGCGGCGGGCAGGCACATTGTAAAACAGGTTGCACACCTTGAAATTGCTTCCCACATTGCATGAGCATGGCTCCTGCCCCGTTACCTTGTTGGCCTCGATATTCACTAACGTGCCAAGTTGACTGTCAGCGGTGCGGGTGCGCAGCTCCACCTGCGCCACGGCAGCTATCGAGGCGAGGGCCTCACCGCGGAAACCCATTGTATGGAGGGCGAAGAGGTCTTCGGCCTTGCTGATCTTTGATGTCGCATGCCGCTCGAAGGCTAAACGGGCATCTGTGGGCGACATACCCTTGCCGTCGTCGATGACCTGAATGAGCGTGCGGCCGGCGTCAACGATGATAATGTCAATTTTTTTCGCACCGGCGTCAACAGCATTCTCCACCAATTCCTTAATCACCGAAGCCGGGCGTTGTATCACCTCACCGGCGGCAATCTGATTGGCCACGTTATCGGGCAACAGTTGTATTATATCCGACATACTAATCCTCCTTTTTTATTGACTTACTATCTTGTTCCCCGACAGAATTTTCCACAGACGAAGTTTCTGAAGCCGAAGCTTTCACATCCGAATTTCCAGAAGCCGAATTCTCCCCAGCCGAATTTCCAGCCGAATTTCCTGAAGAATTTCCTGAAGAATTTCCTGAAGAATTTCCTGAAGAGCCGCCAGTAACCTGCGGAGCAGCGACAGCGTCTTTTACCGTCTCTGCCACTTTATTAACAGCCGAGGAAATACTGTCAGCCAACTCTGCTGCCTTTGTCGAAGCAGGAATACTGCCGTCTGCCTCTATTGTCTTTGTCGAAGCGGAAATGCTGTCAACAACCGCCGCATTCTTCGCAGGCGAAACGCTGCCGGGATCAACCTCCTTTGATGCTGCCTCTGAAAGTTTCATTAAGCTGGGACTTCCATTGCCGGAGTTCTGGGCTTTAATGCTGTCAGCAGCCGCCACCTCCTGGTTTTTCTTCGCAGCCAAGGCAGGACCGCCGAGCGAGCTGTATTTCGACTTCGGCAGTTGCCGTTTCGGCGTGGCTTTCAGCTCTGTGCCCTTCTTCTTCGTGCGGTAATTGAAGATGTCGTCTTTGTTCAACGGTCTTACATAGTCAAACCAAGCGAAGCCTTTCAGCAGGCGCTTCTCCGGCGGTATTTGCGAAATTGGATAGAAGGTGGCGTTGGCAGCCGGTGCCCATATCTTATACAGTTCTCTTTGTGGTGTGAAAAACATCCTCAGGGTGTCGCTCTGCATGTCGTTCATGCCTATCAGCGTACTGTCTTTGTCATCCTCGGCATAATACACCGAGCATACGTTTTTCACCGCTTGGAACCAGTCTATCTGTCCTTTCTTGAAATATGCCATCATCTCATTCGATGACATCTGATTATATTTGTCGGTGGTGCCGGCCACTCCCTGTATCGAGAACGCCTGTCCCACCACGTGCGCCCAGCGTATCGTGGAGTCGGACATATACACGCGTATCTCCTCGCCCACGAGCTGCTGTCCGCCGTTCCACACTATCGGGTCTTTATACATCGTCATGCACGAGTCGCGTGAGTCGCCCACGAGCGAGTCGCACACTGCCTGCACGTCCACCCGGTATGCCCTCACCTTGTCGAAGGCATGCACCTTACGGTAAACGGAGTCGGTGTTGATATTGAAGGTGTATATCTTAAACGAGTCTGCATGCACCCAGAGCGTGTCTTTCTGCGAGTAGTCGATAAACACGGCATTGCGTGTGGCCTCGCCGTAGCCGGTGGTCTCGTTATACATGCCATAGTCGCCCTTAAACATATTCTTGTTTTCCTCGTCCACATACAGCACGTTGTGGTATCCGCGGCTGATTTTCTTCTCTGAGTCGTAGAAGAGGCTGTCGCCGATGATAGTCTTTTTGCCGTCGCGGATTTCCGAGCGCCCATAGAGCTGCGCCCTCTCATGCTTGGTGTCGTAATGTGCGTCCTCGGTATTCACCACACTGCCTTTGTTGGTTATCGTCGAAGGTCCTTTCACGTGAGCCATGCCGTCATTGGTATAGTAATACATCGTGTCGGTGTCGATTACGTATGAGGGGCTGGTGAGTTTCACATTATAGTTGAACACGGCCTCCTTGGCCTCGGTGTCATACTGTCCCCAGTCAGAGACCAACACATTTTTGCCGTCCACGAGTTTACCGCCCTCGAAGAAATAGCCCACATTATACAAGCGGTCGTAGTTGAGCGAGTCGGTATATAGTTTGCTTCCCCTGTGTGTGAGCACCACGTTGCGCCTTGCTATTGCCATCATGTCGTCGCCGTCGTAATAGGCATAGTCGCCGGTGAGCTGCAAGGTGTCTCCTTGTCTCATCTTCACGTGTCCGAATGCCTCGAAGGAGTTGCTCTGCTCATAGTAGTATGCGCTGTCGCAAGTGAGCCTCGCCCCGTTGTGCGAGAACGAGACGTTGCCGCTGGCAATCTGTGCGTTGGGGTTTATTTTCTGGTCATAGTGCAAGCGGTCGGCGTGCAAGAGATACACGCGGTTGTCGCCGGCGGGTTTGCGTCGGTTCTTCACTTTCGCCTGGGTGAATGTGAGTGCAAACAGGCATAGAAGCAATGCTGCCACTGCCCTATGCCCGTGATGTTTTATGCCTCCTGTGTTCATTTAATCCATCCCTGATACTCGAAGTCACAGTTTTTATACCGGTCTTTCATCTTCACGTAGGTGTTTTTGATTTTATTCACCACCCACTCGTGAATAACTTTCTCTCTCTGCTTCTCCGCAACTACATTTTTCAACACTTGGAAGTCTTCCTGCACTGTTGCCTTATGCCCGTCGGTGCGGCTTTTGAGTTTCGCAATCACACACACCTGCTTGCCACGGCTGTTGGTCATAGTGAAGGGCTTCGACACCTCTCCCACTTGCAGCCCATCCACCACCTTGGCCACCTCCGAGGGGAGGTCTTGCATCTGAATGCGCGAGGTGCGCGAGTCAGAGGTGGAGTTGAACATCAGTCCATGGTTGTTTTTCGTGTCTTTGTCATCGCTGAGGTATGATGCGGCGTCATCGAAGGAGAACTCTCCCTTGCGGATGTCGTCGGCGATGGAGTCGAGGCGTGCCAGACTGGCGTCGATGGCAGAGGTTTCCACGTTGGGTTTCAACAGTATATGTCTCACTTTCACCTTGTCGCCTTTCTTGTCGATGAGCTGTATGATATGGTATCCGAACTCGCTCTCCACGATTTTCGACACTTTCTTGGGGTCGGTGAGGTTGAAGGCCACGGCAGCGAAAGCCGGGTCGAGCATGCCTCTTCCCACATAGTCGAGCTCACCACCCTGGCGTGCGCTGCCCGGGTCTTCAGAATACAGGCGTGCGAGCGATGAGAACGATGTCTCGCCGCTGTTCACACGGTCGGTGAAGTCGCGCAGCTGGTCTTTCACCCTGTTGATCTCATCCTTGCTCACCTTCGGTGTCTGGGTGAGTATCTGCACCTCCACGGTTGTAGGCACGAAAGGAATGCTGTCTTCCGGCACATTGCGGAAATAGGCTTTCACCTCCGCCGGCGTAACTTTCACGTCTTCCACGAGCTTGCGCTTCATGCGGTCAATCATCATACGGTCGTGCACATCGTCGTGCATCTGCTGCCTCATCTCTGCCACCGTCTGTTTCTTATACTCTTCGAGCTTCTCCTTGCTGCCCACCATCTGTATCCAGTAGTTCATCTGCTGGTCGATGGTTTGCGACACCTCCGCCTCGCTCACCTCAATACTGTCGATGGCTGCCTGATGGAGGAAGAGCTTCTGCACGGCGAGCTGCTCCGGGATGGCACAGTCGGGGTTGCCCTTAAACTTGATGCCCTCCATGGCTGCCTGCTCCCTCATGCCTTCTATTTCTGACTTCAGGATGGCCTCGTCGCCTACAATCCATTCCACCTCGTCAATCACCTTCTCCGGGGCAATCTCCACTCTCTCCGCCGTATTGCGCGGATAATTGAAAGCGGGGGTCGAGTCGGGGGCCGCGGGGGTCTGGGCATCTGCCGAGGCGGCGGCCACGGTGAGCAGGGCGGCTATGACATATCGTCTTGTATTCATGCCTTAATGCTTATTTACTGTTTTCAATACGTCCTTATTAACTGTTACGGGATATTTCTTGCGCAGGCTTTCCACCCATTGTTTCTCTAACTCGTCCTGGTAGTCGGCCACCACGAGTCCTTTCACGTCGCTGAACTCCTCGGGCTTGTTGATTGTCTTTCCGAACACGGCCTCGTAGGGATAGTCTTTGAGGGGTTTGGGCGTAACGTCACTCTTTCCGAATGCCATCTTGTCCACGAGCTGATTGTCGCCTTCCTTGAAGATGCCTTTCTCCACGCGTATGCGTATCACGGAGTCGGCATTGAAGGTTTTGCGCAGTATCTCTGCCCACTCGTCGAAGGGTTTCCCTTTCACGGCTTTCTTCACCGCGTCGATGTCTGCCTCTGTCTTGGTATGGTAAGCGATACCCTTATACCTTGGCTCCTCCCATTTGTATTTGCTCTTGTTCTTTTTGAAATAGGCTTTCTGTCCCTCGGTGTCGTCAGCGGCTTTCTTCCAAACCTCCTTGTTGCTCACCTCATAGAGGAGCAGTCCGTCGTGATATTCCTGGAAGAGGTATTTCATGTCGGGGTCGGCGGCACTCACCTCCTCGGCTTTCTGGTCGAGCAGGGCCTCTCTCTTGAGATGCTTGGCCGCGGCGATGGAGTCGATGTTGCGGTTGGCGATTTGCGTGCGCGCATCGCGGCTCTCCAAAAATTTAATGATGTCGCTCCTCAAGGTGTCGTAGGGCTCCATCTGTTTTCTGTCGTCCATCTTCACGATATGGTATCCTGCGGCGGTGAGGAAAGGTTTCGACATCTCTCCTTTTGAGAGTGCGAAGGCGTTCTGCTCAAATTCAGGCAGTGTCTGTCCCACGGAGATCCAGGGCAGCTGTCCTCCGTTGCGCGCGCTGCCGGGGTCTTGCGAGAACTGTTGTGCTAATGTAGCGAAGTCTCCTCCGGCGAGCAACACCTTGTATATCGAGTCGATGCGCTCTTTGGCAGCCTCTTTCTTATCCTCGCCGGCATCCTGCGGCAAGCGCAGCAGTATGTGTGAGGTTTTCACTAATCCTTGCTCTCCCACGCGGTTTTTGGTGTTCACATACACCTTGTATGCCTCGTTCTCCATGTCAGCGTCGGTGACATACATCGGCACGAGCTGCTGGTCGCGATATTGCAGATACTCACGGTTGAAGAGGGCGAGGGTGTCCATCTTGCGGCTCAAAGCCTCCTGCACCTTGAGCTTGTAGTTGATGAAGAGCTCTGCATATTCCTCCACGCTCTTCTTGTCTATCACCCCCTCGGAATTGTTTTTGTTGTATGAATACTCAAACTCCGAGCGTGGCACGGGCTGGCCGTTGACGGTCATCACCACAGGGTCGTACTGTGCCATGGCGCATGCCGGGCACAGTAACGCTGTAAGTAATAATGCTTTAACTTTCATTGTCTTATTCGTGTCTGCTATAGTTAGGAGCCTCACTGGTGATGGTGATGTCGTGCGGGTGGCTCTCCATCACACCGGCGTTGGTGATACGTGTGAACTTGGCGTCGTGCAAAGTCTCGATGTCCTTGGCACCGCAGTAGCCCATACCTGAGCGCAAGCCTCCGGCGAGCTGGTAAACCACCTCCTGCACGGTGCCTTTGTAAGGCACGCGTCCGGCGATGCCCTCCGGCACGAGTTTCTTCACGTCCTTGGTGTCGCTCTGGAAATAGCGGTCCTTGCTGCCGTTCTTCTGCTCCATGGCCTCCAAGGAGCCCATGCCCCTGTAGCTCTTGAACTTACGTCCGTTGAAGATGATGGTCTCGCCTGGACTTTCCTCTGTTCCTGCCACGAGTGAGCCTACCATCACGCTGCTGCCTCCGGCGGCGAGGGCTTTCACCACGTCGCCCGAGTAGCGAAGACCGCCGTCGGCGATAAGTGGTATGTCGGTGCCTTTCAATGCCTTGTAAACATCGTAAACGGCGCTCAACTGCGGTACTCCGACACCGGCCACGACACGTGTGGTACAGATACTGCCCGGTCCGATACCCACTTTCACGGCGTCGGCGCCGTTGTCAGCGAGCATCTTGGCTGCCTCGCCGGTGGCCACGTTACCCACGACGATATCTACATTGGGGAATGACTTCTTCGCCTCCACGAGTTTCTCTATCACAGACTTTGAATGTCCGTGGGCGGTATCGATGACGATGGCGTCGGCCCCGGCGTCAACTAAGGCCTGCATCCTCTGCAGCGTGTCGGCAGTAACGCCCACGCCGGCGGCCACCCTGAGGCGGCCCTTGGCATCCTTGCACGCCATGGGTTTGTCTTTGGCTTTCGTGATGTCCTTATATGTTATCAGGCCCACGATATGGTTGTCTTTGTCAACCACGGGCAGTTTTTCGATTTTGTTCTCCTGAAGGATTTGCGCGGCGGCGGCGAGGTCGGTTTGCTGATGTGTGGTAACGAGGTTTTCTTTCGTCATCACCTCATCGATGGTTTTGTCGAGCCTCTTCTCGAAGCGCAGGTCACGGTTGGTGACGATACCTATGAGGTGCTTCTCCTCGTCAATCACGGGGATGCCTCCAATATGGTATTCGGCCATGATGTTGAGCGCGTCCTGTACCGTGGAGCCGCTGGCAATGGTAACGGGGTCGTAGATCATACCGTTCTCTGCCCTTTTCACGATTGCCACCTGGCGTGCCTGGTCGTCGATGCTCATGTTCTTGTGTATCACTCCAATACCTCCTTCCCTTGCTATGGCAATGGCCATTTGCGACTCTGTAACGGTGTCCATGGCGGCCGTTACGAACGGGATGTTGAGGTTGATGTGCCTTGAGAAGCGTGTGGCGAGTGTCACTGTCTTGGGTAAAACCTCGGAATAAGCCGGGATTAAGAGGACGTCGTCGAATGTGAGACCGTCCATTACAATCTTGTCTGCAATAAAAGAATTCATATAGCTATAAATTTATTGCGTGCAAATTTACGAAGAAATTTGCACATACACTAATATTTTATGATTTTTCTGCTAATATTTATATTTTTCTCACAAACTTAACCGATTTTAATTGGCCATTTCGCTGATAAACTTGATTCTCACGAGTCTTATCTCATTTTCCTCATAGTCGTCGCCGAGTTCCTCCACGGCGTCCTCAAGGCTGTCGGTCTCAGTCTCTTTGAAATACTCATAGATATCTTCTATGTCCTCTTCATCCATAACCTCATCGAGGAAATAGTCGATATTGATTTTGGTTCCACTGAAGACAATGCTCTCCAAACAGGTGAGCAGGTCTTCGAATTCCATGCCTTTTGCCTCGGCGATGGAGTCGAGAGGCACTTTACGGTCGATACTTGTGATGATGCTTTTTTTCTGCGACTCCCTTGACGGGCTCTTGAAACGCTCGCCGTCGCCATGGGTCTCTATGCCGTTTTCCTCGCAATGGCGCTTTATTACGTCAAGCACCTCCTTGCAATATGGTTTGCGCGTCTTGCCCTCTCCCACTCCTTGTATCTTCTTCAGCTCTTCGAGTGTAACGGGATAGAGAGTGGCCATCTGCTCCAACGACACGTCAAGGAAGATGGTGTAGGGCGGCTGGCCGAGCTTGCTGGCCCACTCGCGCCTCATTTCTTTAAGTATGGCGAAGAGCTCCGGGTCGAGCACGCTCGTCATGCCCTCCTGTTCCATCATCGCCTCATAGTCGCTGTCAAACGTCTTGTCTTCCACCACATAGAAGTCCTTGGGCTTCTTTATGAATTTCTTGCCGGCCGGGGTTACCTTGAGCAGTCCATAGCTCTCCACGTCCTTGCGGAGGTAGCCGCTGATGACGGCCTGACGTATCACGGGGCTCCAGAGTTTTTCGTTCTCATCCTCTCCCGAGCCGAATTCCTCAAGCCTGTTGTGCTTATGGGCTATAATGTCGTCGGTCTCCTTGCCGCTTACGAAGTCAATCACATAGTCGGCGCGGAAATTCTCCTTGATGGCGAGGATGGCCTTCAATACAATGACGAGCAGCTTGCTGGCCTCCACCTTCTCCTTGGGGTGCAGACAGTTGTCGCAGTTATGGCAGTTGTCGGGCTTGTATTCCTCACCGAAATAGTAGAGGAGCATCTTCCGGCGGCACACCGACGACTCGGCGTAGGCGGCAGTCTCCGAGAGCAGCTGCTTGCCGATGTCCTGTTCTGCCACGGTCTTGCCCTCCATGAGTTTTTCGAGCTTCTGCAAGTCCTTGTATGAGTAGAAGGCTATGCACTGACCCTCTCCTCCGTCTCTTCCGGCGCGCCCGGTCTCCTGATAGTATCCCTCTAAGCTCTTGGGAATGTCGTAGTGTATCACAAACCTCACGTCGGGTTTGTCGATGCCCATGCCGAAGGCGATGGTGGCCACGATGACGTCTAAGCGCTCCATAAGGAAGTCGTCCTGGGTTTGCGAGCGTGTCTGCGGGTCGAGACCGGCGTGGTAGGCGGCGGCGCTGATGCCGTTGGCCTTGAGCACCTCTGCCAACTCCTCCACCTTCTTGCGGGAGAGACAGTATATGATGCCGCTCTTGTGGAGGTTTTTCTTTATGAACTTCACTATCTCCTTGTCCACGTCCTTGGTCTTGGGTCTCAC
>Ga0065708_1006752_pt1 | contig 11024 bp, 7 predicted proteins | sample Hoacrofraction12_2_FD_59095 | JGI IMG/M metagenome (GOLD analysis project Ga0065708, IMG submission 59095) | Hoatzin crop microbial communities from Cojedes, Venezuela, sample from fiber fraction 12 v1 | ecosystem: Host-associated > Birds > Digestive system > Esophagus > Crop | place: Venezuela... | reverse complement strand
CCATGGCTCGTGTGGCGCTCCACCGTCACACTCAACCCCAAGAACATCGCGAAAATGTACATCACATTTTGGAAATATACCTCTTCATGACCTGCCGAGAGGGAGTAATCAACACTGGCAAACATAGCCTGCATCAATCGCATAAACTCCTCGGGGTCACCTTGGCGGATAGCAGTGCGGAAATACTTGATGTCAAACGGAGTATTATTGACTTGAGCGGGTATGTAGTAACTCCAAATAAAGTTGATAAAACCCTTNCGCACCTCNTCGTTAGGGAAATCGAGCGTATACTCATCATCCTCNCGATTATAGTCCNNAATCGTCAAGTAACCNNCNTGNACAAATAGTGGCAACGGGTTGCGCTCGTAGCTGTCAATCACATTCAAGTTGGTACTGCTAATCGTTGCCCCCGATATATTTTCAAGATACCACTGGTTTGATTTCATCAGTTTCACCAAAAACGTTGGTGTTCCCGAGTCAAACCAATAGCGGTCGAGCACTTGCTCGTCAAGGCATCTAAAGAGGCTGAATGGATTGTACATCGCNGTNCCAGGATATACAAANTGATAGCCATCGTAGTAATTGCGTAACTGCTCGCGCATCCTTTCATAAGAAACATGATAAAAATCGGCGAGTTGCTGAACTGAGTCACGGCAAGTCGTGTCGATTTCATCATCGGTGATACCGCATATCGTCTCATACTTGCGCGACATNGTGATGTCGTTCAAGTTGTTTAGGTCGCTGAANATGCTCACGCGCGAGAATCGCGACACGCCCGTAATGAGGGCAAAGCGGATGTATTGCCCCATCGGCTTAATCACGCCCAAAAAACTCTTGATGAGCGACCTAATCTGCGCGTGCGCCTCGGCATCATCGATAGCATCAAGTAGCGGTTTATCGTATTCATCGACCAAAATCACCACCTGACGANCACACTGCTCACAAGCACGCTTAATCACACCAGCAAATCGCAAGGCGAACGTCGTCTCGCTGGGCACTTTCCCATAAACGTTTTCCCAGCCTTCGAGCAAATTATTCAAGTATTCCTCAGGCTTCGCCACCTGCTGGTCATCCGACAGCGACATGTCAACGTGGAACACAGGGTATTGCGTCCACTCGGTTTCCAGTTGCTCCATGGCAAGCCCCTTAAACAGGTCCTTTTTACCCAAGAAATAAGCTTCAAGGGTGCTCACGAGCAGGCTCTTGCCAAAACGGCGAGGGCGACTCAAGAAATAGTATTTACCATCGGTTACGAGCCGGTGGATTACCTTCGTTTTGTCGATATAGAGATAATTGCCATTAATCATCTCTTCAAAACTCTGGATGCCTATGGGATAGCGTGTCATTGTCGTTGAGGTTGTTATGCAGGGACAAAGATAATAAAAAGATGGCGAATTTCAAAAATATAATGGTGGTGGGGGCAAAAAAAGGAGCGGGGCCGTCGCGGCTTCGCTCCTTTTTAAATACGTGTCTTTCTACTAGGGGTATTGAGAATGAGATGTTAATGAAGTATATTACAGTTATGAAAGAAAGTTCAGCGTAAGTGGCTATTCGTCAAAGAATTGACGGGAGATGGCCACGATATTGTACTTGTGGTCGCGGATGAAGTCGATGATTTCATCGCGCTCGGCACTGGGCTTCACGTCCTGCTCGATGCGCTTGACGGCGTTGAACACCGACGTGCCGCTCTCGTAGACGTGGCGGTAGCTCTTGGCGATATCGTCGATGATATCATCTTCCTTGAGCTTGCTTTGGCGCATGAGCATGGCGTTAACGCCGCAGTAGGCCGTGGGGTTGTGAGCCATCACGGTGAAGGGAGGCACGTTGCCACTGATGCGGCATCCACCCTTAACCATCACCCACTGTCCCACGTGGCTGCCAGCGTTGACGATGCTGTTTGACGACAGCAGCGTGTAGGAATCGACGCGGGCCTTGAAGGCGACCTGCGCGCCATTACCGAGGACGCTCATGTCGCTGATTTCGGCATCGTGCATCACATGGCTCTCGGCCATCATGAACACCTTGCGGCCCAGACGTGTACCGCCCTCGGGACTGATGCCGCGGTTGATAATCGAGTGCTCGCGGATGATGCAGCCGTCACCAATGTAGGTGAAGACCCGGCTCGCCCTTCCAGCGGAAATCCTGCGGCTCGGCACCGATGATGGCGCCGTTGTAAATCTTCACGTTCTTGCCAATGCGCGTGCCCGTGAGGATGCTCACATGAGGGTAGATGATGGTGCCATCGCCAATCTCGGTGTTTTTGCTGATGAAGGCAAACGGGTGTATCGTGACGTTCTCGCCGATAACGGCGGTGGGGTCGACATGTGCTAATGGACTGATTGTACTCATAATCAATAGGTTTTTAAGCGTTGTCGCATCATCGGCCACCGCCCAGGGCCTGGTAGAGGTTGATGATGTTGAGGTTGTTGTTGAGTTTCACATTCTCGAGCGCGATTTGCGACGACAGCAACGATTGCTGGGCGGTAATCACCTCGAGGTAGGTGGTGTTAGAGTAAGCCATCAGGTCCTTGTTGTATTCCACAGCGCGGGCCAGATTTTCCTCTTGCAGGGCCACATTCTCTTGTTTGACGCGGTAGGCGCGGATGGTAGCCAGCGCGTTCTCGACCTCGGTCGATGCGTTGAGGATGCTATACTGGAAGTTGTTGAGCGCCTGTTGCTGTTGCAACTGAGCCGCCTTGAGGGTAGCACGGTTCTGACCGCGGTCAAAGATGGGTGCCGTGAGCGATGCTGCCAGGTTGAGCAACCACTTAGCGGGGTCGACAACGGTGCTTCCCATGAGCGTTCCGTAGGCACCAGTACCCGTAATCGAAAGCTGCGGATAGAAGTTGGCGCGCGCAATGTTGGTTGCATAGTAAGCCTGGGCGAAACTTTGCTCCGAGGCGCGCACATCGGGACGGGCAGCCAGGTACGACATGGGCACGCCGTTCTCAATCGATGCGGGCAACTGCAGCTGCGAGTCGGTGTTGACGGGCCACTGCTGCGGCTTGGTGTTGAGCAGCAGCGAGAGCGTGTTGTTGGCCTCGGTGATACTCAGTTCGATGTCGGGAATCGAGGCCTTGATGCTATAGCTATTGGCCTGCGATTGCACCACGGCGACCTCGGTATAGCGGCCGCTCTCCTTCATGTCTTTCATCATCTGGATTGACTCGTCCCACAGCTTCACGGTGTTGTTATAGATGTTGAGCTGGTTGTGGAGCGATACCAGGCTGTAGTAGCTACTTGCCACGGCAGCAATGATTTGCGACTGCACGGCTTGCCTGTAGGCGTCGGTTTGAATCACGGCACTCTCGGCACTGCGCTTGTTGTTAGTGATTTTGCCGAAGATGTCGGCCTGCCAGCTCACGGTGAGCGGCAGCTGCCAGCCCCAGTCCATCGACGANGAGCCATATTTCACGCCCGCNCCGTTGGGCGAGAAGGTCACCGAGGGGAAGTANCTTAACTTAGCNCCCTCGAGGCGAGCCTGGGCGATGTCGACGTTGATTTTAGCATTCTGCAGGTCGACGTTCTGGTCGAGTGCGCGCTCGATGTAGGATTGCAGCAAGGGGTCGGTGAACACCTCGCGCCAGTTCAGGTTGCCCAGCGCGGTGCTATCCTGCGGCTGTTGCAGCGCCTGTGCGTACTCATTGATGATGGGCACGTCGGTAGGCGTCTCGTAAGGCTTAAACAGGCTACACCCGCCCAGGACGACAGCCAGGGCTGCCGTCAGGGCGATGGGTGATACTGACTTGATATATCGTTTCATAAAATGAATTTCTTTTGATTGATTGTTGATTGGTTACTCTTCTTCATGTGTAGGAGTTGTAGGAGTGTACTGTGCCAACTCGCGTTGCAACTCGGTGTTGTCGGTGTCGCGCCACGTGAGCGGCTTCACTTTCTCTTGCAAAGTTTGGAAGATGACAAACAGGGCAGGCACTACCACTACTTGCAGCAACATACCCACAAGCATGCCACCCACGGCACCGGTTCCCAGTGCACGGTTACCATTGGCACCAACGCCGTTGGCAAACATCAACGGGAGCAGACCGATAATCATGGCAAGCGACGTCATCAAGATAGGACGCAGACGGGCCGAGGCACCTGCCACAGCAGCACCCGCGATACTCATTCCCGTGCGACGACGCTCCAGCGCAAATTGCACAATCAGAATCGCATTCTTGGCCAACAGACCAATCAACATAATCAGTGCAATCTTCAAGTAGATGTTGTTATCGATGCCAAATATCTTGGCAAACAAGAAGGTTCCCATCAGACCCAGAGGTACCGACAAGATTACCGAGAACGGCAAAATGTAGCTCTCGTACTGGGCACTCAGGATGAGGTAGACAAACAGCAAGCACAAGCCAAAGAGGACAACCGTGGCGCTCGAGTTAGACTCTTCACGCGACAGACCCGAGTACTCAAACGAGTAACCCTGCGGCAGCACTTGGCTAGCCACTTCCTCAACGGCCTGCAGGGCGTCACCCGACGAATAATCGGGGTTAGGCGTACCGTTGACCGAAATCGACGAATACATGTTGAAACGCGCCAGCGAAGCGGGACCGTAGGTGCGCGACAGGCTGATGAAGTTGGTGATGGGCTCCATGCCCGAGCTGGTGCGTACCTTAATCTTATTCAACGTCTCGGGTGAAACACGGTCCTCGGGCGCAGCTTGCAGCATCACGCGGTAGAGGTGACCGAAGCGGTTGAAGTTGCTCACATACATACCGCCATAGTAGCCTTGCAGCACGCTCAGCACGCCCGACACGCCCACGCCAGCCTTGGCACACTTAGCCTCGTCGATGTTCACCATGTACTGGGGATAAGACGGGTTGAAGCCCGAGTAAGCCATCTGAATTTCGGGACGCTGATTCAGGGCAGCCAAGAATTGCTGCTCAATCTTGAAGAAGTCGAGGATGTCGCCACCCGTGCGGTCTTGCAACTGGAGCTCGAAACCATCGCTCACACCATAACCCGAAATCATGGGCGGTGCAAAGAACATCACGGTTCCGTCCTTGATGCGCTGGGCCGACATGCCATAGAGCATCTTCACCAAGTTTGAACTATTTTGTTCCGCAGTTCGTTCATCCCAGTCCTTAAGCTNAACGATGGCCAAACCATTGTTACTACCAGCACCACCAATGAAGCTATAACCTTGTACCACGGTGCGCGAGTCGACGCCCGGCAGCTGGCTCAAGATGGTATCGAGCTGATGCAGCACCTCGATGGTGCGCTCTTGCGACGTGGCAGGAGGCATCGTCAGCGAGCATATAATCGTTCCCGTGTCCTCGCTGGGCACAAAGCCCGTGGCGGTGCTGTTCATCAGNAGTACCAGCAAGGCAATACCTGCAACCACAACAGCGATGGCCAGCCAGCGTGCCTTGATGAACACGTTGACCACGCGACGATAAACGTTCAGAATCTTCTCATACACAGCGTTGAAGCCTGCATGGAAGCGGCCTATGAGCGAGCGTTTCTCCTCGACGGCGACCACTTTGCCATTCTCATCGACCTCCTGCTTCTTGTGAGGCTTGAGGAACACGGCACACAGCGCCGGCGACAGCGTCAACGCGTTGATGGCCGAAATACCGATGGCAAACGCCATGGTCAAACCAAATTGCTTGTAGAACGTACCCTCGGTACCTGGCATAAACGACACAGGGATGAACACAAGCATCATGACCAGCGTAATCGAAATGATGGCACCGCCGATTTCACTCATCGCGTCAATCGAGGCGAGTCGCGCGCTCTGATAGCCCTCATCGAGCTTGGCGTGGACGGCCTCGACCACCACAATGGCATCGTCGACCACAATCGCAATCGCAAGTACCAGGGCCGACAGGGTGAGCAAGTTCACCGAGAAGTCCATGATGTAGAGACACGCAAACGTACCAATCAACGCCACAGGAATGGCGATGGCAGGAATGAGCGTCGAACGCAGGTCTTGCAGGAAGATATATACCACAAAGAACACGAGAATGAACGCCTCAAACAGCGTCTTCTCCACCTCGCNAATCGAGGCATAGAGGAACGAGTTGGTGTTCATGGGCACCTGGAATACCAAGCCACGAGGCAGGTCTTTCTTCATGTTCTCGAGCTTTGCCAGAATGGTTTTGATGGTCGACGAAGCGTTAGAACCCGCGCTCTGCATCACCATCAGGGTCGTACCCNTGTGGCCGTTAATCAAGTTCTCGTAGCCGTAGGACACGCTACCGAGTTCCACATCGGCTACATCCTTCAACCGCAGCACGTCGCTGCCGTTGGTGCGCACGATGATGCTATCAAATTGCTCGGGCAACTCCATGCGGCCCTTGTAACGCAGGGTGTACTCAAAGCTCTGATTGCCTTGCTCACCCATGGCACCGGGGGCAGCCTCGATGTTTTGGTCGGCCAGAGCAGTGGTGATGTCGCTCGGTTGNAAGCCATACTGAGCCATCAGGTCGGGCTTGAGCCAAATGCGAATCGAGTAGTCATCACCCATCTGCATCACGTCACCCACACCTTGCACACGCTTCACCTCGGGCACCACGTTAATCGACATGTAGCTCTGGATGAATTGCTTGTCGTAGGTATCGGTCGTGTCGCTCAGGGTAATACCCATGAGCATCGACGTTTGGCGCTTTCGCGTGATCACACCCACCTTGGTAACCTCGGCGGGCAGCAGCGATTGCGCCTGTTGCACACGGTTCTGCACATCCACGGCAGCCATGTCCTCGTCGTAACCTTGCTTAAAGAAAATCTGAATCGACGCACTACCAGTGTTGCTAGCCGACGATGTCATGTAAGTCATGTTCAGCGCACCATTGATGCTCTCCTCGAGTGGTTGAATCACCGAGTTCATCACGGTCTGGGCATTGGCACCCGTGTAGGAGGTGTAGACCATGATGGTGGGCGGTGCAATATTAGGATACTGCTCAACCGGTAGACTGTAGAGACCTATCGCACCCAGGATAACGATAAAAATCGATATCACCGTCGATAGTACCGGTCGATTAATAAATGTTTTTAATCCCATAAAGAGGAATGTTTATCGTTTAGTGAATGATTTCTATGATGTCTCTATATATAATAATGTGTAACTGCCGCGTGTGCATCACTGCACCGCAAGGCANTTACTTCTTNGCGGCTTGTTGCTGTTGCTGAGCGGCAGCCTGNGCCTCCTGGGCGCTTGCAGCCTGAGCAGGAGCAACCACGATACCGTCCTTCACGCGCGTTCCCACGCCCTCGGTAACAATCACGTCACCCACCTTCAGGCCCTGGGTAACCACGTAGCTCACGCCGTCGTTCTCGGGCAGCACCTTGATGGCGGTCGACACAGCCTTGCTCGAGTCGCCCACGACATAGACATACTTCTGGTCTTGCACCTCGTAGGTAGCCTTCTGCGGAATCAAAATCGCATTCTGGGTGTTCACCGGAATCAGCACCTCGCCCGTGGAACCGCTGCGCAGCACGCCATTGCGGTTGGGGAACAGGGCACGCACCTGAGCACTACCCGTGGTCTGGTCGAGCACGCCCGACACCGTGGTCACGCGACCCGGCTCGGCATAGATGGTACCATCGCTCAAGCGCAGTTGCACTTGCGGCATNTTCTTGATGGCGGCATCGAGCGAGCGAGCACCGCCCTGGGTNAGCTCGATGATTTGCTTCTCGTTGAGCGAGAAGTAGGCATACACTTGNGAGTTGTCACTAATCGTGGTCAACGCCGCGCCCGACGGGCTTGCCAGCGTACCCTCACGGTTAGGAATGCTACCCACGATACCACTTGCCGGCGCGGTAACAACCGAGTACGACAGGTTCTTCTTTGCGTTCACGAGCGCAGCCTTGGCTTGGTTGAGNTGNGCCTGNGCGGCCTGCAGGTTCAACGCTGCCGTTTCATACTGGTAACTACTGATGATGTTCTTGTCGAGCAACTTCTTCTGGTTGTCGGCTGTGAGCTTAGCAGTTGCAACTTGCGACTGGGCAGCAGCAACAGCAGCCTGAGCTTGCGTTACAGCAGCCTTGAGCTGTACTTGGTCAATCAGGAAAAGCGTCTGACCACGGCTCACACGCTGACCCTCGTCAACGCACACGCGCGTGATGTAGCCCGAAATCTGCGGGCGCACCTCGATGTCGTTTTTACCCTTGATGGTTGCAGGATAGGTGTTGTCCAGACGAATCGAACCGGTCGAGACCGTCTGCGTAGCCACCTGTACGGGACCGCCTTGCATGGCAGCGCCCTGTTGTGCACTCTTGTCGCCACCGCATGCTGCCATCGTGGCAACAATCAGCAGTGTGGCNCTCGTTCGTGATAACACGTTGAAGAACTTCATTTTCTCATTCATAATGGTTTCACTATAATTTTGTAATTTGTTTATTTCTCATCTCATGGGGTTGCCCCTAATNTGTGTCTCGAAACCTGTANCTTCCGAAACANCGCNGCAAAGGTACACACAACTTACGATACGAAANTTTTATTTATTGCCACTATATTGGTCCATTTTTCGCATCATCCATAAAAAAACGCTAATCTGAGCCCTGAAATGTGGTAAAAATGGTGAATTGTCGCGGCTTTTGTCATTTTTTTGTTAATTTTGCACTAACGAAAGTGATTTTTTTAACAGTAAACCCCATGCACTTCTATCGTTTCATCCTATCGATGCTGCTCGCCCTGGCCGCCACCACAGCGCTGGCACAAGGCGACACACTGGCCGTCTTCTCGCAAAACGAGTTCGAGGACTGGACCTACAACCGCTCGAGCATCGANCTTAACACATATAATATATCGCGCAACCGCGTGTGCCTGTACATTGATAATGGGACGCCCTATCACCTCACGTCGCCCCTGCTNAACGCTGGCACGCTCGACTCGCTCATCGTGACCGTGAAATGGAACACGCCCTCGTTCAACGAGGAGAGTTTCGTGCTCGCGCGCGTGCCGCTCACNGCTGCAGTGGTCACCCAGGCGGGCGTCACCCTCGACTCGGTCACCCTGAAAGTGCCCACCAAGGCTGCCTCGACCACGCTGCGNTTCTCGCTCCCCGTCGACCANAGCCAGGGACGCATTGCCGTTAGGCTCGCNGCATGGAANGCCGATGTCACCAGCAACGGNGCCGTGCGCAACGTCGTCATCACCGGTTGCCTGTGGGGCGACGTCAATGGTGATGGCCGCGTCGATGCTGCCGACATTGCCGCCATCGTCCGTGCCATCACCCAGGGCATCTACGACCCCACCTGCGACCTCAACCGCGATGGGCGTGTCGATTCGGCCGATATCAGCACCCTCGCAAGTATCATTGCGTCAACTTGAAAAAGGAAAACAGTGGCAAAAAACGGCGAATTTTCACATTTAGGTGTCCATTTATCCCGAAAAAGCGTCGATTTGTCTATTATTTAGGTCATTTTTTGACATAAATTTTGGTGGATTAGAAATTTGTCGTACTTTTGCACGTGATTTTGTAAAGAAACCATCTATTTAGTTTTTATAAAATTTTTCAGTTTTAACTCATGAAAAAGATTATTTTGACTTTGGCCCTCATTTTGGGCATCACAGCTGCTCAAGCTCAAGTAACTCTTGAGGGCAGCAAGTTTACCGACAACTGGTCGTTCACCCTGAAGGGTGGCGCTATCAGTCCGTTCCAGCACTACGCAGTGTTCAAGAACGCTCGTGGCGTATTTGGTGCTGAGCTCCGCAAGCAAATCACCCCGGTATTCGGCCTTGGCGTCGAGGGTGAGTGGACCATCAACACTTCGAGCTGGAACAAGCCCGTTTCGTATGTTTGGGGAGCACACAGCAACACCATTATTGACCATCAGATGGTCGGTATGTTCGGTGCCTTCAATCTCTCGAACCTCTTCGGCGGTTACGCCGGTGCACCTCGCTTCTTTGAAGTAGAGGCTCTCATGGGTGCTGGCTGGCTGCACGGCTACAAAGCTGGTGACAACGACGACAACTCGTGGTACACCAAGGCTGGTATGAACTTCAACTTCAACCTCGGCGAGAGCAAGGCTTGGACCATTTCTATCAAGCCCAGCGTGCTGTGGGATATGAACGGTGACTTCGACAAGTACAACCGCAAGGTGACCGACGCTGCTGGCAACGTTCTTGGCAACTATCCTAACAAGCAGGGTAGCCGCTTCAACGCTAACCACGCTGCTATCGAGCTCGAGGCAGGTCTGACCTACCACTTCGGCAACAGCAACGGTACGCACTACTTCACCATCTGCCCCAAGCAGTACACCCAAGCCGACCTCGACGCTGTTAACAGCCAGGTTAACGCTCTGCGCAACCAACTCAACAACGCTCAAGCCGACCTCGACGCTGCTAACGCTCGCAACGCTCAGCTCCAGAAGGACCTCGACGCTTGCAACAGCAAGAAGCCCGAAGTTGTTACCGTTGACAAGAGCAAAGAGTCGATGCGCATCCTCGTGCACTACAAGGTGAACAAGACCAACGTTTCGGCTGACCAGCAGCCCAATGTTGAGCGCGTTGCTTCTTATCTGAAGAACCATCCCGACGCAACTGTAACCGTTCGCGGTTATGCTTCGCCCGAAGGTCCCGCCGACAACAACATCCGCCTCGCTAACGAGCGCGCCGAATCGGTTAAGAACATGCTCGTTAAGAAGTATGGTATCAAGGCTAGCCGCATCGACGCTAAGGGCAACGGCATCAGCGACATGTTTGAGGAGCTGAGCTGGAACCGCGTTTCGATCTGCGACATCGTTGTTAACGACAACAAGTAATCTGTTAAACAAATCGTTTTAACACAACTAAAAACCAGTTTCCCCTGCGCCCCCGGCGCAAGGGAAACTTTTTTATACCCCCACCCCATCACTCCCTCCATTGCCACCCTCTCCTCCCAGCAACAATGAACTCGTCGGAGACGAGTACGTGAACTAACCCCAGGCTATAGAAGCGAACGAAGTGAGCGGAAGAGCCTGGGGTAGAGAACTAAAGGATTAGCACCTCGACGAGGTGCACGACTGCGGCCCCGTGGACACAAAAAAAGAGGCCTCTCCAGCCTCATAAAAAAAGTCCACACATGAAAAAA
>Ga0065708_1006814_pt1 | contig 11025 bp, 8 predicted proteins | sample Hoacrofraction12_2_FD_59095 | JGI IMG/M metagenome (GOLD analysis project Ga0065708, IMG submission 59095) | Hoatzin crop microbial communities from Cojedes, Venezuela, sample from fiber fraction 12 v1 | ecosystem: Host-associated > Birds > Digestive system > Esophagus > Crop | place: Venezuela... | reverse complement strand
GCCCATAGGTGGGTCAGGGGCTCAAACGTGCCGCCCTCCACATAAAACACGTCCAGCGTCAGCCCCAGCCCTGGAAAACTCAGTGCCAGCCAGCCACTGCCGTCCTTTCCGGATTTCAGCATGGCAATAAAGGCTTTGTATTGGCTCAGCCAGGCCGACTGCGTCGAGGCATATTGCGCAAAGTGCAAGGTGATGTCGCGCTCCTGATTCGTCGTCTCCAGGGCCGAAGCATATTTCTTGCCGTTCACATCGCTCAAATCCACACCCGTGTGTTCTTTTATCGCACTGGGCTGCAGCAGGGCGGTCAGATTTTCCCGGCCGCCACGCTGTTTCTCGGTCAGAAACACACCATACGTCTCCCACACGTCCACGTCGTTAATCAGCAGCTGTCCCGATAAGATGTCGCTCATCTTGTGTCCCTCCTCTATTTCATTTTCACACCGTCACGTTTCATCGCCACAAGGTCTTCGGCGATCTCGTCCAGGCGTTTCAGATAATCGCTGTTGGCGGCTACACGTGCCAGATAGGATTCTGCCACGTTCATCTGGGTGGCCATGTCGGTCAGCTTGTTGTCTATGCTCGACAGATGCATAATGTCGCTCGTAAACATACCCTCCAACTTGGTGCCTTGGTCTTGGCTCAATGCCGTAAAACCGCCGCTCTTGCCCGTCTGGCTCGTGCCGCTGTCTTCGCCGGTATAGCCCGTGAACTGCGACACCTGGTCTCTTATCGCCAGTCCTTTCTCCGTCAGCGCGTCCCACATCCGTTTCAGCTCGTCTTCTTCGGCTTGGGTCATCGCATTGTCACTCTCGGCATATTCGGCCCACTTGTCATAGAATTCCTGCAACTCATTTCCAAGCAGGTCACTGATCTTGGCATTCAGAATGCTGCGCATCATATACTCTTGGAAATTGTCCGCAAAGTCCTGCGCGCTCTTGTCCATATCCATCAAGTCATCAATGAAGCTGCTGCGCATGCTGTCAAACGATGTTTGTGTCAAGGATTCTTTCAGACTTTCGGAGATCTCCTCCATCTTGCCTGCCAAATCAGCGTAGTTCTCCCAATATTCGCTCTTGTCATATTTGCCCTGGTCGAGCATCTTCTTCCACAAGTCCACATTGTAGGTCCGGATATAGTCCATCTCCTCCGGCGACAGGGTGTAGATGTCCACAAGGCTATTGGCGGTCTTTGCCTCCTTGCCATACTTGGCTGCATAGTTCGCCAGCGTCTGGTTCATGGCGGCATAGTCGCTTTCACTCAGATCCCAATAATAGGCATTGCTGTGATGGCTGCCGTGATACCCCATCTGCGTCTTCAGTATCTCCAGCGTCTGGGCGTTAATGGTCTGTTGATCTTCCTGGGCTTGCTTCGCCGTGTCTATGGCTTTCCAGCCGCTGGTGTTGCTCAACTCGTCTTTCAAGTTGTTCACACTATTGTTCAGCCGCTCATTGCTCGCCGTCAGCCTCTCGGTCGTCTCGGCCACTTCTTTGGCGTTGCTCGTGTCTATCCACGAGTTGAAACCGCCAAAGGTCACCGTGTTCAATATGCTGCCTATCAGGTCTTTCACACCCACCAATATGCTGCCTATCGCTTTCACCAGATTCTCCGGTATATGGAAGATGGTGTCGATGAGGTTGCCGATGGCTTCCAGTATGCTGTTCACCAAATCGTCCAGCCAACTAAACGACAACAGCTCCGACACACTGTTCAACACACCCGTCACAAAGTTCTTCACACCGTCCACCAGGCTTAATATCAGCTTCGGCACCTGGGCCACTATGCCAATGATGCTGCCCACACTCGACGATAAGAAGGAGGAGATCCCGCCGCCTATCGACGACAGCCCGCTGCCTATGGCCGACGACAGTCCGCCACCTATCGTCTTAGCCATGCCGTCGCCCATGCTCCCCAGGGCGGCGTCCAACGTTCCTTTCAGTTCGTCCACCTGCCCCACACTGTTCTGCAAGTCTGCAAAGCCGTCCACGCCCTTCCATGCACCGGCATTCTGCAAGGCGGTGGTCAGCGGCGACACATAGTTCTTCACCTTCTCCGACGTGGCATTCAGCGTCTCGCCAAGACGCTGCATCTCGTCTCGGGCAGACAGCGTTTCTGCGCTCAGTCCCTCAGCGACCGCCGCAATGGCGTCATAGTCTTCTTTCGTAATCTCGCCCTTGCCGAGTTTCGTCTTGGCGGTGTTCAGATTGACGTAGGCCTCCCGCTCTTTGGCCGCAAGGTCGTTATATGTAGCCACTGCTGAGGTGAAGTCCTGCGTGGCTGTTGCCAAGTCTTTCCATGTGGTGGCGTGGTCGCTCTGCACGTAGGTGCGCAGTTGGTTCAGCAGATCGGTGATCTTCTGCTGGTTCTCGGCGCCGGCATTCCTATATTCATCGCCCTTCACATAGGCTTCCAGTTGCTCCAGCATCGGCCCCAGCATCTCCTTGCTCAGCTGGTCTATGCCGCCATACAGCGCATTCCAGTCGATGTCCATCGTCATCCGTTGCTGCTCCACCTTCGACAGAGCGGCGTCGCGCTGCTTCGTCAGTCCCGGCACGCGCCAGCCCTCACCGGCCTGCTGCGCCTGGCGTATCTTCTCGGCGTATTCTTCGGTAATGGCCAAACGCTGCTGCTCATACGTCCCCCATTCTTTCAGATATTCGCGCTTCGCCTCGGCCTGTTCGCGCAACTCTTCGGCAAGGGCCTTCTGGCGCTTGCGCTCATTCAGGGCATGGGCTTCGTCGATGGCTTTTTGTTGCTCCGCCGTAAGACTGCCGTCCGTCGTGCCGGCCTTCTTGTTCTGATCGCTCAGCGCCGTGGCTTGTTTCACTATGGCTTCCTTGCGCTTCTCATATTCGTCTTCAATGAGCTTCAGCCGTTTCGCCGAGCCGTCCTCCATCAGGGCAGTTTGTTCTTCCTCATTGGCCCGCGTGATGTTGGCCAGCTGTTCGGCGGCCTGTTCGGCGGCTTGTTCGCGTTCCCTGCCTTCATTCCTGCCACCGCCGGTGGGCTTCTTGTCTTCTTTCTTATTGCCGCCACCGGTGGGCTTCTTCGGGCTTGTCAGTTCTTTAATACGGGCATCATTGGCCTTGATACGGCGTTTTATTTCATCAACAGGGGTTTCTACTCCTTCATATTTTATATACTTTTTGTTCTCACTGGCGAATTTCTCCAAAAAGGTTCTGTATTTCTTTTGCTGCGCCTCTATTTGCTCAACGTCCATTTTCAGAAGGGCATCATCATAGTTGGAGGCGTTCACATTGCGCTTCTCCTTTGCAAAAACGGTGTTCTGCGACTTGACGCTCTCGCGAATCATACTATCAAGAGCGCCAACGTTCGTACCCAAAGGCCCGCCAAAATCACGCATTTCTTTCTGATACTTTGCGTAGAGCTTCAGATCTTCTGTGCTCAAATTGGAGGGATTGGGAGATTTCTTGAAGGCGTCACGCAACTGCCGAAGCTCTTTAATGCGAAGGGCGTTATCATCATAATTCTTCACACCCAGCGCGGCATTCTTCTCGCGAATGGCGGCAGCGGCATCGCGCTCGGCGGCAGCAAGGTTCTCGGCCAGCTGGCGCCATGTGTCATATTTATCGAAAACTTCCGGAAGCTCGGCCTTCAAGGCCAATAGGGCATTATATTTATCCACATTGGCCGATGTCTCATCCCTTATCACGGCAAGGTTGTCACTGATGGCGTTTTTCGCGTTTTCGGTCGCTTCCTTCTGATCGTTGAGAAGTTTGTTCACGCGCTCGGCTTCCACATTCGCGGCTGCGGTCTTGACGGTATAGACCACGATGGCAGCCGTCAATCCCAGCAAGGCTGTGGTGGCCAGCACATAGGGGTTGGCCAGCATCGTCGCGTTGAGAAGGGCGGTCTTCTTCGTCAACACATCCGTAACAAGTCCAAGGGTCGTCGTGTGCTTGATACTGGCAAGACGTGCCACGGCCTGCAGCTTCTCGGCGGTGGTCACCAAAATCACGGCCGACTTGTAGCTGCCGTAAACCAAAATCAGACCGGCCATAACCTCACCCACCTTCTCGTAGTTCTTCACAAGGTCTGAAGCCACACCGATGGCTTCAGAGATTACACCCTCACTCCGCTCGCCAATGGCGTTCATCATGTCCTCCAAGGCTCCTTTCAGGTTGCTGATCTGTCCTTTCAGGGTCTTGGACTGGGCTTCCAGCATGCCGTTAAACTTGCCGCCGGCACTCGTCGCGTCAATAAAGGCTTGACGCACCATGTCGGCACTGATCGCACCGGCACTCATCTCGTCTTTCAGCACTGAGATGCTCTTGCCGGTCTTCTCGCTGATCTGTGCCAAGGGGTTAAAACCGGCATTGATCATCTGCAACAGGTCTTGACCCATCAGCTTCCCCGTGGCCGTCATCTGCGAAAACGCCAGCGTCAGTGAGTTGAAACGCTCGCGATCGCCCATCGAGATGTCACCGAGGGCTCGCAGGTTCTCCATCACCTGCTCCAAAGGGATATTAAACCCCAACATCGTCTGAGCACCATTGGCCAAATCGCCCATCATCATCGGGGTGCTCACGGCGAAATCTTTAATCTGGCCAAACAGCTCGTCTGCCTTCCCCGCATCCCCCACAAGGGTTCTGAACGAGGCCTGAAGGCTCTGAAACTCCGAACGCACCTTCACCACCTTACCGGCAAAGTCCTTCAGCTTATCCACGGTAAACAGGGTACCAAGAGAGATACCGAGCTTCTTCAACACGGCATTCAGTCGTTCTGCCTCCGAGGCAACCGACTGAAGGCCTTGCTTCGCATTGCCGCGCATCAATAGTTCTATCTCTACTGCTTTCATGGCGTTCTTCTCATTTCATCATACTTTGGAAAAATCCGAGTTGTCTGGCTTCGTCGTCTTCCGTTTTTATATCTTCTTTCTTCGTCTTTCGGTAATGAGGCGCGTCGGCAATCATCATCAGTAGCGACTGTGCCGGAACTTTCCATAGGATATAGTCCACGCTCCAGCCAGTCTCACTGGCAATCTGCCAAACAAACCCAAAGGGGCTATGTGAGCCTTCAAACTTTAACTCCCCTTCCTTCAGTGGCTCAGACGTGGCGTCATCGGATTCATCCGCTCCACCAGTCTGATAATATTCCCGAAAGCCGATAGGTCGCTCAGCAGAGCAAACTGCGTCACTGCGGCCAGCAGATAGCGCTCATCCACAAACCTACGGAGAAAACAGGCGGTAAGGCCACCAAACAGGGCGGAGCTGATCCTGCCACGCCACAATAGGTCGGCAACTAGGCGAGACAACGATTTGCCGTGAGCGGCAAGAAATTGCAACTCGCCGTCCTTGTCTAGCTTGCGCATCTCGTCATACTTCACGCCCATCTTCAAAAATCGACGAGCCATACGGATCTGAGTGCCCAGATAGGGACGACGCAGGGTGATGCGCAGCGTCAGGGGAGATTTGAGCCATGGCAACGAAATGGATTTGAGCGGCAGACTCACACCGGCATCAAGCAGCGCTTCGGCTGCCGCTCGTTCTAGTTTCGCATCCATCTGCATCAGTCGCCCGTGTTGGTTGCCGTGCTGTTTGAACTGCTCGTGCTGCCGGCCAAACCGTCAATGAGCAGAGGACTGCTGCCGTCCGTGGGCTGCATCACTTTCAGACTCACCTTGATCTTCGTCACTTCACTCAGGGCTAACTTGCCACTGAAACTGGAGGCCAACGTCACATTGGGCATCTCGATGGTGTGACCGCTCGCGGTGGTGATCTTGGCCGCACCACTCACTTGAACAAGGCCGGTGGGAGCACTCCACTTGCCGTCCGTCACACTGCCACCCATCACGGCTGCAATGTTCTCGGCATCCAGCTGGATAAGGTTAAACGTGGGCTCCACAGTGCCGTTCTTCTGTATCAACACCAATACGGGCTGACCAGGCACCTGCTCGGCTTCCACATCTACACTCTCGGCATCCTTGCCGCCCCAGTCAAAGCTGTCCTTCTCAATGTAACCGAGCGTCTGGCCGTCGAGCTCAAATTTCGACAGGCCATACAAAAATTTACTTTCTGCCATAATTCTTTTTGTTTTTATTGTTAGTTTTTTCTGATAAAGCGCAGGGCTATCCCACCCGTTGCAATGCCAATTAAAAATGATACTAATGCCGTTCTAATGTCATTAGGTGGTTCTCGTTCGGTAACTTCAGCATCGCGAATTTTGAGTCCACTGTCTGTGTTCTTCCGTTGCTCATCCAAGCGACTTCTTAGCTTACTGATTGTTCGCTCATACTCTTCGCATTGCAGTGCGAGACTATCGCAACTGGCATAAACGATGATTTGTTCCGGACTTTCAGATGTCGCCGCTTTTCTTCTAACGCTTACACTTGCTTGTCCACTCCGACTATGGTATTCAGCGCCGGAGGGTAAAACCACCAGACTGTCCGTCGGTATCGTCAGTGAGGTCTCCGACATCGGCACCTTCACCGCCGTCCGCTTCTTTTCCGTTACCACGCTTGCGCTGTCCATAGCGAAGAGGCGGACGCTGTCCGTGATGGCTGACTTCTGCTCCTGGCTTTCGGTCTGTGCTACCACGCTCTTTCGACTGGATGCGCATCCGGCGCAGCACAGGACAATCAGCACTATACTTACAACTGTTAGCGTCGTCGATAGCCTTGCGAAGCCTGGCCATCTCGCGCTTGGTCGAATTGAGGTCTCTACGAGTTTCATCTAAGTCTTGTTTCAGAGGATCTACAATGTTTTCCATCAGAATACGAGTGGCCTGCTCGGTGTTCGTCAGTTTCACCGTGTCGGCCTCGGCGTGAGCACGTTCGGCCTCGGCGTGGGCTTTCTTTAAGGTGGACTTCAAGGTCATGATACCAACAAGACTGGCCAACAAACCGCCACCAAGAGCCAGATTCAACAACTCACTCATTTCCATAGGGCTATTCTCCTTAACCGCAACTAACCGCACCAGCGGTTGGCTTCCCATTCACGGCGACGACGCAAACCGTCTTGCACCTTGCCGTCGGCATATATCCAACGACGAAACTGCTGACGTATGTCGGCCGACGAACGGCGCGCCTTGATATACTTATACAGCGTAGAGTGAGCAAAGGAACGGGCACCAAGGTTGAAACAAAAGTCCACCACAGCATCAAACTTGCCCTGGGTGTTCACCTCGGCAATGCCATTCACATAACTTTCCACCTCGCGCAAATCATCACGCAACAGACGGTCGGCTTCCACACGGCTGATACGCTGACCGCGACGCACGTCCTTCGTGTGACCATAACCTATGGTCCACACGCCGCCACTGCAACGATAAGCCGTCAGGCGCAAACCTTCAAACTCTTTTAGCTTTGATATCAATCGCGTACTCGATTCCATGTCAAACGTTCTATTCGTAAACAGGGACAGCCGCCACAACAGGGGCTGAGGCGGCTGCCTGCGGTTTCCTCTTAGGGTTTATGTGGAGACTCACGGAGCATCATCAACCTTCGCTATCACCCGAGGCCGACTCGTCCGATGAGCTACCACCACTTGTGGTTGCCTTGAAGGTGGCACTCTCGCGGCGGTCCAAAACGATGAACTCTTCGCCAAAGGCAATGTTCGTGTCGGCCTTCATCAACATCTTGAAGAAGTAGAGCTCGCTCATCGCGCTCACCTTGTCTATCTGAATCACATGCTCGTCGTCCTGAAGGTTCACAGCGGCAAACAGGTTGCTCGTCATGGCGTCAGGACTGCACAGCGTGGCTACAAGCACATCGTCCGGCCAAGCGGCCAACGTCTCAATCTTGATGTCCTTATACATCTTGATGTTGCGAGTGGTCTCGTCGCGATTCTTATACTCTCTGGCAGTCAACTCGTCATCATACTTGTTGAAGTCGGACGGAGACATCAGAATGCGCAGATTCGGGTTCTCCATGATGGCAACGGGAATCTTCTCGCGCAATGCCTTCAGACGGTCCACCATCGTGGTAGCGGTGGAACTTACAACAACCACGTCGCTGTCCTTCGCAGCCTGGGTCAGGATGCCGTTGAACAGCTGGCTGTCGCTGTCGCCGTACTCGCCGTTAATGTAGTAGTTGCCGAGCTCAAACTGTACCTGCTTCGACAAGGCATCAAGCAGCGCATTCTGTGCCGAAGGCGGAAGCTCGGCAAACACAAGGTCGCCCTTAGGTTGCCACGGGCGCCAGATCTGCTCAAACGTGCGCGGGTTGAATACGGTGAAAGCCATGAAGTCCTTAGGTTCAAGGCTCTGCTCGGAATAGTTGAAGTCACCCTTCGAATCGTCAACGGTCGGGTTCTCCTTGCGCTTCTGCAGCATCGTGCCTACACGCAAACGAGGAATGGATAGTTTCTTCGACACTCCTGGAATCACGTGGATCAATCCTTTCTCCACAATCTCATTGCTGGTCGTCGCTACGGTAAGGAGCCGCTCAAGCACCTCACCATTGTAATTGGTGTTCTGATTTTTCAGTGCCATAATGTTTTTTGATATTTGAATGAATAGTTTACAATTCAACGGGCTGCTCTGTCGTGTATCTCTTTCATGCGCTTAGCCCAATAACTCTCTTTCTCGCCACCGTCCTCAATGTCGTCAAGGGCACGCTTGCGTGGCTGCAACGAGGCCAACAGCTTCTTCCCGTCTTCGGGATGCTCTTTCAGCATGTTCTCATAAATACCACGCATCGTGGCGTCAATACGGCCGTCTTGCTCGGCGGCATCAAGCAGCGAGGAACGCTCCGCAGAGGCTTGAGCTTCCGCAGAGGCTTCAAAAGCACTCACGCGAGCACGCAACTGGGCATTCTCTTGCTCCAGACGGTCGGCATCGGTGGCGCGATTCTCAAGATGGGCAATGCGCTGAAGCACATCGGCCTCCGTCGCACAGTCGCTAAACTGAGGACGCTGTTTCAATTCTTCTAATTTCATGTCTTCTGGGTTTTGTGGCTTCTTGAGCCGGTTATTAAATATTTGATATATCTGTTCAGAGGTACTGCCCGCAGGAACGGACTCCACATCATAGATGCCGTCGATAAAGCCCAACGCTAAGGCTTCATCGGCCGTCAACCAGTGATCCTTGCCGTCAAAATACTGAGCACGAAAGGTCGAGGCATCGGTGCCTAAACGGGCGGCATAGATATCGCACAAGGTGGCCTCTAAACTTTCTATCTCGGAGGCACATTGCAACAGGTCTTCTTTGCTNCCCCAACATCCGCCGCTCACGCTGTGTATCATCAGACGAGCGTACTTACTCATCTCGACAGGCTTGCCACACAAAGCGATGGCACTGGCCATGCTTGCGGCAATACCATCTATATAAATATGGATGTCAGCCTTACTGTTGCGCAGGGCATTGAAAATGGCAATGCCCGTATATACTTCTCCGCCATTACTGTTGATACGCACGTCTATATGTTCATAGGCTGCCTCGGCTGCCATTAACTCTCTGGCAATGTCGCCGCTGCTCACCGTTCCCCAGTTGTCTCCAATGTCACCATATAAGAGGATGCAACATGTGTCCTCGCCTGGTATCAAGTTGAAAAATTGCTTCATATAATCTTCTCGTTTTATGCTCTCGCGGTTATTTTTTGATGCAAAAATGGGAGTATTTTTTGACCGCTGCAAATCGTGAATTTATGACAGTAACTTTATAATGCTATGATGACGTTATAAAGTTTTATGATAAAATCCGCTTTTGTTCCCACGCGAAAAAACCACCATCTTTGCATCATAAAATCAGGCGCTATGGCTAATTTGACAAATACACAAAAGAAGGAATGGGCGAAAACGCTCTACCTCAAAGAGAACCTCACACAACAGGAGATTGCTGACCGTGTGGGGGTGTCGCGCGTCAGCATTTCCAACTGGATGCGTGCAGGCAAATGGGAAGAACAAAAGGTGGGCATCACGCTCACTCGTGAGGAACAAATCGCTAATCTGTACAGACAGGTAGCGGAGATAAACAAAGCAATTCTCGAGAAGCCGGAAGGCGAACGGTTTGCGAACAGTACCGAGGCGGACATTCTTGGAAAGCTGTCGGCAGCCATCCGCAAGATGGAGACTGATGTAGGTATCGCTGACATCATCAGCGTTATCACGCAGTTTATCGAGTTCCTCCGTCCACTCGACCTTGAGAAGGCAAAGGAGGTAACGCGTCTGGCGGACGCATTCATCAAATCAAAACTCTGATTGTATGAAACTGATTGATAAAAATGCGGTTCTCAACTGGGACCGGTACAAGGAGAATATCTACCGAGAGACACCGGTGGATTCCTCGATGACGCTGGCCGACATCGAGAAGCACCGCATTTATCTTGAGGCGCATCCCATCGAGTGGATTAAATACTTTTTCCCTGGCTATGCTAAATATGAATTTGCCGAGTTCCAGAAGAAGGCCATCAAGCGCATCATCTCACACGACGAGTGGTATGAAGTGCTGTCGTGGTCGCGCGAGTTGGCGAAATCCACCATCACGATGTTCGTGGTTTCCTATCTCACACTTACCAGACGAAAGAAGAACGTTATTCTCACATCCAACAGCAAAGATAACGCAGTCCGGTTGCTTGCCCCTTATCGTGCCAACTTTGAGAGCAACCGCCGCATTGAGGCGTATTATGGCAAGCAGCAGACACTGGGCGCGTGGACGGAGGATGAGTTCATTACCAAAATAGGGGCTTCCTTCCGTGCCATCGGCGCTGGGCAGTCGCCTCGTGGNTCGCGCAACGAAGCCATNCGNCCGGATGTGCTGCTTGTGGATGACTTCGATACCGACGACGACACAAAGAACCCTGACATCATACAGAANNGATGGGAATGGTGGGAGCAGGCGCTTTATCCGACGCGCTCTGTCAGTGAGCCTACGCTGGTTGTTTTCTGCGGCAACCTTATCGCAAAGGATTGTTGCGTGGCACGTGCAGGTGCTATCGCCGACTCGTGGGACATCGTGAACATACGGGATAAGCAAGGACACTCCACATGGCCGGAGAAAAACACCGAGGAACATATTGATCGCACGCTGTCGAAGATTTCCACACTATCGCAGCAACATGAGTATTTCAAC
>Ga0065708_1000836_pt1 | contig 11033 bp, 9 predicted proteins | sample Hoacrofraction12_2_FD_59095 | JGI IMG/M metagenome (GOLD analysis project Ga0065708, IMG submission 59095) | Hoatzin crop microbial communities from Cojedes, Venezuela, sample from fiber fraction 12 v1 | ecosystem: Host-associated > Birds > Digestive system > Esophagus > Crop | place: Venezuela... | reverse complement strand
TATATGAGAAAACCACGTTCTGAGGCATCTCATCTATACGTGCTTTGATAGTTCTTGCCAGCATAACTATCTTGTTTTCGGGGGCAAAGATAATAAAATGTCTTGTTTTTACGCCACAAAACAAGACAAAATTTATATTTTTCGCGAAAAATAGTCCCTAATCTCACTAGAACAACATTAAAAAACCATATAAGGACATAAACACTAGCACTGCACCAACTCTGACACCAACTCAGACACTAACTCTGGCACTAACTCTGGCACTAACTCTGACACTTATATCCAATCATTATATATATTAATGTGTGATTGGAAGTCAAAAAATACTTTTGTAAGACAACTTTTTTCTGAGGATTACTGAGGATTACTGAGGTAAACTCAATTCACCTCAGTACTCCTCAGTCGTTTTCGGTGAAATCCCTTGATATTCTTTGTTCCTTTGCGGCAGAAACGATGGTGAGAATATGAGCCGCCATTGAAACGGCAAAGAAAAGATATGCCTCATATCATGTCTTGGAAGCCGAATCTGTAAAAACAAAAAAGGATATGAATTTACAAGAGTTATTATCAAAACCCGTGTGGCAGATGACTGGTGAGGAACTGCTTTTCTTACAAAACTCTTCACATGCGAATGAAAGTGTTTCCGAAACAAGAACATGGGAGACACCTTCTAAACGATACGAGTACGGCATACGCGGCATCGCAAAGATTTTCGGATGCTCCATACCTACCGCCAACCGTATTAAAAAGAGTGGGAAGATTGATCGTGCAATCACGCAGATAGGTCGTAAGATTATCGTTGATGCCGACTTGGCACTCCAACTGGCTGGCAAAAAAGCAAGATAGTTATGGAGATGTCTATTTCACCAAGTGTATTAGTGGAAAAAGCTACTGCTGCGGAACATAACTTTGTGGGGAAACCTTCAAAGAATGTTCCTGCGACAGTAGGGAAAGAANACGGAGGGGCATCCAATGTGGGAATGTTCACCGTNAANTCCGCTAATGACACGATAATGGAAGCNAAGGCAAGNCCTAATCCGCGTCCGCTGTGGATGAAGATGTGGTATGAGGGCGAGGTGTGCTGTCTTTTCTCTGACAGTAATCTGGGCAAGAGTATCCTTGCTGTACAGATAGCCTCACTTATCGCCAAAGAACGNAAGGTGCTGTACTTCGACTTCGAATTGAGCGACAAACAGTTCCAGCTGCGTTATACTGACGATTCCGACAAGTCGGTTTTCGTGTTTCCACCTCTTTTATATCGGGTAACCATCAACAGCGAACTGTACGACATCAATGACTTTGAGGCTTCTGTNATCAAAGACATTGAAATGACAGCAATTCAGACAGAAGCGAAGATTGTCATCATTGACAACCTCACTTATCTCTGCAATTCATCAGAGAAAGGGGATTTGGCTGGCGTACTGATGATGCGACTGATGGCATTGAAACGAAACCTGGGACTGTCATTACTGATACTGGCTCATACTCCGAAACGTCCACTTACGAATCCCATTACCCAGAATGACCTCGCAGGCAGTAAGAAACTATATAACTTCTTCGATTCTGTCTTCGCCATCGGGAAAAGTGCGCTGGACGGATGCCTGCGATATATCAAGCAGATTAAAGTCGGGTATGGGGAGTACGAATATGACAGTGATAATGTGGCGGTGTTCGAGGTAAAGAAAGTCGGCTCGTTCCTCCAGTTTGTACCAAAAGGGTTCGCTACGGAACGGCAGCATCTGAAAGAACGGTCGGACAAGGAGGATGAAAATCTGCTGGAGCAGGTTAGGCAACTTCATGAGCACCACTATCCTTACCGAGAAATAGCGTTACGGCTAGGAATCTCTGAAAGTAAAGCCTATCGGCTGATTAAGAAATTATAAAGTAACAAGAACCGTGTTCTGCTTCACTTGCTTCACATGCCTCGCATGAAGCAACGAAGCAAGTGAAGCAGAGCGAAACAAAAAATCATTTATGAACTTTAGATTTAAATTGGAGAAATACAAGAATCCGTCTAGCAAGCATACCTGTCCCCAATGCGGACACAGGCGTTGCTTTGTGAGGTATGTTGATACGGAGAATGAAATCATATTCCCTAAATATGTAGGGCGTTGCGACCGTGAGGATAAGTGCGGTTATCACTTTACTCCAAAGATGTACTTTACAGAAAATCCGTCATCCAAACCTCAAAAAGATAATTTTGTGCCTTACCCTGTACAAAGAATCAGGGAACAACCCAAAGCACCATCCTATATGGAATGGAACGTCATGGAAAAGACGTTGCGGAAATACCCAAACAACAACCTGTTCCTATTCCTTTCCGAGAAATTAGGAAGGAAAAATGCGGAGCGATTATTTTCTCTTTACCATGTCGGCACATCCAAACTATGGGACGGTGCAACTGTGTTCTGGCAGATAGACAACTCTAATAGGGTACATGCTGGAAAGGTAATGCTATATGATGCCGAGAGTGGGCATCGGGTTAAGCAACCGTTTAATCACATCTCATGGGTGCATTCTGTCTTGAAAATAGAGAATTTTAATCTATGCCAATGCCTGTTTGGTGAACACCTGCTTAACACGGACTTGCAGAAAACTGTCGCTATCGTGGAGAGTGAGAAAACGGCAATCATCGCTTCGTCTTATCTGCCACAATTCATTTGGTTGGCAACAGGTGGTAAGAACGGATGCCTTAACGAACGCAGTTTGTCGGTACTTAAAGGCAGAAACGTCATTCTCTTCCCTGACCTTGGAGCAGAGAAGCAGTGGAAGGAGAAGATGAGTATCTTCGCGAAGTTGGGCATCCATGTGACGATGTTTGATTTTCTGGAAACTGCGGCTTCGGAGACGGAGCGTGAAGATGGGTATGACATTGCCGACTATCTTATCACCAAGCGGCCGAATGAGGTGTTGTTGGAACACATGATTGCCATGAACCCTGCGGTTGGATTATTGGTTGAGAAACTTGACCTTGAATTATGTGACGAAGATGATGTGGATGAAGCAGGATGATTCAGGAGTAAACGNATGCGTAGCGACTTACAATGCTTGCATTGTTATAGCCCACTATAACTACATGCGTAGTTGTGGGCTCTCCCGAGAGGCTGGGCNCTGCCCCGTCCTGATCTCGCCGACAGCGTGGAATGACCCTCTCCACACCTCCGCTCATGGACTTTCAGTCCCTAAGAACCCTGAGCAGGAAGTGACACTCTCCCTGCACTCATCGCTTGGAAAGGCTCTGTCCTCCAAGACTACCCTATATAAAACAACCCTTAAAAATAAGAAAGAATGAAAACTGGGATAAAATTCAAGCCGTGCAACGTCGGAACGGCAGAAGCACATAACAGACGCGAACAAAAATACATCGATGCTATCAATAGGAAGTATGGTAAGACCTACTTCTGGACGGAGCGCACCCAACTGAATGAGTCATGGCGCAATCCTGATTATACCGATAGCTTATCCGATACGTTGGAGCGGCTAAAAATTCTTGTCAAGCAAAAGACAGGACGAGCTATGCAGATGAAGGCGCACGAGAGAGTTGACCGCAAGACGGGCAAAGTGAAAGTAATCGCTGGCAGTTCTGCCATACGCGAGGGATGTCCACCAATAATGCCTGACACTACTATCGAGGACTTTACCGAGTTCAAGGCATGGCTGGCGAGCAAGAACATCACGCTCATTAGCATAGACCTACATCGTGATGAAGGACATATCGACGAGGATAGTGGCGAACTGAAAGTGAACAACCATGCGCACATCATCGTAGATTGGATTGACCACCAGACAGGAAAATCCGTGAAGTTGTCGAAGACTGATTGCGAGGAGATGCAGACGGTGCTTGCCAAAAGTCTTGGCATGGAGCGTGGCACTCCCAAGCAGGATACAGGAATCGAGGGTTTGAACGCCATTGAATACAAAGAAAAGATGGCGCAGCAGCACTATCTGGAATTACAGCAAAAGAATGCTTCGTTGGAAAACGACAACACCGCCAAGCAACAGCAGCGTGACCAGCTGGATGCAGAAATAAGGGAAAAGGCGGAAAAGGCGAACCGTGAGAATGGATCTAAGATTCTTGAAGGTGGAGCTGCCATCAGTAACACCGTCGCTCATCTGTTTGGCAAAGGTAAGTATTCTCAACTGGAAGCAGAGAATGCAAGGTTGCAGGCGAAGATTAACGAGTTTCCTGTATTAGTAAATCAGGAGGCAAAGAAACTCACGAAAACTCTGTCTGCAAAACTCGACAAGTCAAACAAAGCCAATGAAGATGCCAAATTTCAATATAACCTTCTCCGCATGAAATACGATGGTTTGGTAAGCGCAAAAGATGCCCAAGCGGAAAAGCTTCAGAAAATCATCGACGAAAAGGATTACGAAATCAGACACATTGAAGCAAGGCTCCAAACATTCCTGAAAGGACTGGAGGAAAAGTGCCAAAATGCCATAAGTGCCATCGTTGACTATGCTACTTCCATATTCGATATTTTTACGCATGAACATTATGTGCCTGTGAGGGATTACATATTCGCTTCGTCCAACAAGGAACAAAGTGCCAACATGCTCCTTTTCTTTACCCAACTGTGGTTGACAGGAGAACAACAGGAACGAGCAAAAGATAAAGTGCTGAAAGTTCTCGATGGTTATTACGAAAAACAGCAAACCCAGAAGCAAGGACAACGGACAGTATCAGAAACGCAAGAAAAAGAGGATAGTCGCACCGAAACAAGGTCGCTACCAGACTACCGACAACCGCGCACTGGTTATGTGCTGATAGATATTTTTCATGATGGTGAAACCGAACGATTCTATGTGCCTACAATAGCAAAGAAGGTGTGGAATGACGAGTTCGATTACCGCTTCACCGCCAACTGCGATGAACTGACCAATATGGCGGCAGCCATCTTTGTTGGATTACTCCTTCCACAGACGACATCCGAAAATATAGGCGGTGGAACTTCAAATGATATGCCGTGGCGGGACAAGGACGATGATGATGAGCGATGGGCAAGGCGATGTGCAGCGGCAGCAAGCAAAATATTGGGCAAGCAACCGAAGAGAGGTAGAAGCAGGTGAATGAGTAAACGATTTTTCTCTCAGTGTCTTATACAGAAATAGTTGACTCACAAAACGAGTTCAACAATGAAGTATTTAACAAAGAAATGAGATTTGTTGACTTCCAAACCACTTTGTTCCCAAAATCCTGCTTGATTTGACTTTAAGTAGTAATGGTTTAATAAAACGATTTTAGGTGTCCCTCTGACCTCAAATCACATTTTTATTCACATCGGGAATCAAGCATCAACGTCTTGTTACATCTTCAAAAATCAGTAAAACGCAAATATTTTGGCAAAAAAATAACAAATATCGCACTTAAATTTGGTATTCTCAATTTTTTGATATAGATTTGCATGTTAAAATCATCAAGTATGGCTGACTTAAACAGAATAAAAGTTGTATTAGCAGAGAAAAAGAGAACCAACAAATGGCTATCTGAGCAAATAGGCAAAGATGTGGCAACTATATCTAAATGGTGTACGAACACGTCACAACCCTCTCTTGAAACACTGGCATCAATAGCCAATGTATTACATGTTGATGTTCGCGAGCTCATTGTTCCAACAGACAACCAAAAAGTTATATTGTCAATTAAGTCATTGCCGGACTAATAGATATTCGAAATTGATAGTATAAATTGCTGATTTGAAACAATTATGCAGAACGAAGTTATCCTTCCAAGTTGGCTAGATAATCTTATTTATGATAAGATGGGGGCTCAGTATTGTCGTGCTAATGGTGACTTAACTGCTATAGATTGGGATAAGACACAAGTTTTAAATTATCTCGGTACATATTTTCCGCGTAGCTATACGGAATCTTTATGCATATTTAGGGACTTTTTCAATAGCAAAACTTATTTCTCTTCAAATGAAGAAATCTCAGTTCTTGATTTCGGCAGTGGAACAGGAGGAGAAATAATTGGATTATTGACTGTACTGACAGAAAATCGCCCCAATTTAAAAAAAGTGACAGTTAAAGCCTTGGATGGTAATCGCCATGCTTTAAGGGCATATGAAAAGGTGTTAGCTGAGTTTTCAAAACGCACTAATTTAGAAATTATTAATAAAATCTCATCCGTTAAGATAGATGACATATATGATTTAGGTATCCTTAGAAATATAATAGAACAAAATTATGATATTATTATATCGTTTAAAGCTGTATGCGAATTTGTAACGAAACAACAATTCGAGGAAAGAAATGCTTACCAATATCTCGGAGGATTTTTAAATAACAAGCTTAAAGAGAATGGTATTATGCTTTTAGTTGATGTTTCATCATACAACAATATATCACAGCAATGGTTACCAGATATGATGGATAAAGGTCTTAAAGCTGCCGGATGTTATGTCGCTGATAGGAACGAAGGATATAATTGCCCATTTTTTGTTTCACACTCTCGGCGTACTCACGACATAAGTAAAGTGGCGTGGCGATTGATAAAGAAGGATGTTAATGAAAAACTTATAAAATAGAAGAATATGGCTAAAAAAGATTGGATGATTACAGAATCCGAATTGGATGACGACCAATATAAGGTCCTTTTTGCCACAAATGATAAATCATGTGTGGTCTCAGGTTGTGCTGGTAGTGGAAAATCGGTGTTAGCACTTATAAAAGCTCAACGTATTCAGAGAGAAAAAGGTAATAATTACCAAATAGTTGTTTTCACAAAGGCACTCTGTCGTTATATGAATGCTGGAAGAAAAGCACTCGGTTTGAACAAAGACTTCTATTATCATTGGAATTGGGTTCATAGAAGAGGCTGCCCTTCGGCTGATTATACTATTGTTGATGAAATCCAAGATTTCACAGAAGATGAGATTAAACAGTTCATCAATTCGACTAATAAAAACTTTTTCTTTTTTGGAGACACTGCACAATCCATCTATGATGGATTAAAAAAAACCATGCCTGTTCATGCCATTAATCGTTTATTCGATTATCAACATGAGCCTAAGAATTTCCCACTCTACAGGAATTATCGACTTCCTGTACCAGTTGCTAAGATAGTCCAATTCGTCGGAATTGACTTGGAGCCTTTTGATGAAACAATCTATCAAAACAAAGAAAATGCCATACCTCGTATTATTAGATATGGTACATATCAAGAACAATTAAAAGCTATAGCAAGCATAATTAAAAAACGAAATTTGTCGGATGTCGCGATAATGTTCCCACATAATGATGACATTCAGGACGCGTTGACCTATTTTGACAACTTTGGTCTTAATTATGAAGTAAAATACGAGGATAAAGACGATTGGCGTGATAGTGTAGATAATTTGGATTTTTCAACTAGCAATCCCAAAATCCTAACTTATCATAGTGGCAAAGGATTACAGTTTGAAACTGTTTTCATGCCAAAACTTTCATCATTATCTCTAGATTCAGATAGAAGACGCTCCGAACAAAAAGCGTTGTACGTAGCGATGACTCGCACATATCGGAACCTTTATATGATGTATTCTGGTATATTGCCCAGTCCTGTTAGCACAATACCAGCAAATCTTTATAAAACAACAGAAGAAGATCAAGTTGAAGATATTTAAATGTCAGTAAAATGAAAAGATATTATATTCCAACATCCAGCCTGAATTTTAATAACATACTCTCTAGTGAGAGTATATCTCCATATGCATTTTATGAACGTCGCACATTTGGATATCACAGATGGACTAAGACTCCAGAAAATCCGAATGATAATGCGACGGTCTTATATCCTGCATTAAAGAACTTTATCAGACCTACTTCAGATCTGGAAGACCATCCAATGGTAATAGAGGTATGGCTACCTGACAAAGAGGTTGACGCTATGACTGCACACGGTGAATTGCGCTTGTGCGATCACACTATTTATTTGACACCATTTTCGAGTAAATTTATTTTCTTTAAACAAGCAGATAAGGATATTGCACTTTCTCTCTCCGCTTCGAGTATAGAAACTAAGTATGCCGATTTATATTCACGTTCTCGCATTATTGTCGCTCAGCCATCAGATCAAGAGTATGAAAATTTGGGGAACCTGCTACCCGACGTTCCTCTAAACAATAATGCTATTACTTTTGATACGGCAATAAATAAAATGAAGGGACTTCTCTTCGGTTTTTATATTGGTCATTTGCTATCTACAGATGATGTCAGTATCAGAAAAATAAACAAATATCGTAAAGTAAGAGATATTTTTGCCGCCATATTATCTAGTATTGATAGAGAACCCACTCCAGTTCAAATGGAAACTTTGCGAGAGATTTTTTCATCGATATCGCCTCTCTACCATGATTTCATGGATGAAGTTAAGGACAAGAATATTGTTTTGCGCCTTATAAACATTCTTCGCAAGAGACTTTATTCTAGTCCTTTAGATAATAATCTTGAAGATCTCCTCAATGGACTGAAGAAGAAAAATCATAATGATACAGATCATACAAATCCAAGTATGGAATGGATTAACGATAAAATAACTTCAGTTAATAAAGAAATGCGCCAAAAAGCAACCGTGCTAAGCGTAGAAAATCCACAGATTATTGTAGGACAATGTAAACTCATAGATGTTAAAGATACGATCTATGTGAATGGAGTTGACAAACAGCTTTTCATCTCATGGGTTAATGATATATTTACCAGCAGTAACTATAATGGCAAAATTAGCACATTCAATGCGGATTTGTCTGATGAAATAACGAGAAAAGCAAAAGAAGTTTTTTCGAACGTTGGTCAATGGGATGAATCCAAAGCAAAAGTTATACTAAATAACCTCCGCCGACATATCAGAGGTTCGGAGTTTGAATATTCGTGGAGCAATGATTTATATTCTGCGATAGCTGCTGTTCTGACAAATGGTGATGATTGGCAGAAACTGCTATTGTTTATGCAAGGCAAAGGAATGACTGATTATAGCATTCCATTTGCAATTTATGGAGAGTTAAATGGCTTTGCTGGCTTGCCAAGAGATTTCACAGATAACATGTTCTTATGCAATGGAAAATACTTGGAATCCGTATATGAAGAATTTTACGGAGAATTATTTGACAAGAAATTACCACGGGAAGAAAAAGTCTGTGGCAAAGAAGCTTCAAATGCAATAGTTAAATCCCATGTATTATCAGGGAATGAAAAAAACATACAAACTTCTGATACTTCTCAAATACAAGAAAATGAGAAGTCATCTATGCAACAAAACATGGAATTTGAAGTATTCTTTGAAGAACTGACCAAGAAATTAAAATCTGCTCAGACGGATAAAAAATTATATGAGCAATATTTTAATCAATTTGGCATGACAGAACAATTCCTTGATGCCTTGATTGAAGATAAAAATATAAATAAGGGCAAGGGGATACATGCTGGAGCCCGTAAATTTATAGAATCTAAGATAAAATCAAAAGATAAAGAAAAGAAATTAAGAATTTCAAAAAATTCCAAGCAAGCAGAATTGTTCGATAATATCGTTCCGTCATCAGGAGTATTCCTTCTTGATTTTGAGTTTCTTTCAACAAATTCAGAATTTAGATCTATAGTAGGAATTATCCCAGAATGGCAATCGGATTTGAAATGGTTTATCGAATCTCATAATCCTAATCACAAGGATTACAGCAAATATTATGCCCAAAAGCCTACTGACAATGGAACTATTGTAGATCAATTCCTACGTCTGAAAAAAGGAAGATATGCTAATGCAAAAGACTTTCTTGTTAAAGTCTATTTAAACAAATGAACGAAAAATTAAAAATAAAAACAGAGCAAGGTAACTATGTAGAAGCTATAGCTCCGGTCATAGTTTCTGCTAGCCGTTCAACGGACATACCAGCCTTTTATGCCAAATGGTTTATGAATCGTTTGGCAAAAGGCTATTGTGTGTGGTATAATCCCTTTAACAGAAAGCCATCCTACGTTTCGTTTGCAAACACAAAAGTAGTAGTGTTTTGGACGAAAAATCCTGCGCCAATGATCCCATATCTAGAAGAATTGGATTCGTTGGGCTACCACTATTACTTTCAGGTAACGCTCAATGACTACGAGCAGGAAGGGTTTGAACCCCAAGTCCCGCCTCTTAAACAACGAATCGAAACATTCAAGAAATTGTCCGATAAAATTGGCAGAGATAAAGTTATTTGGAGGTTTGATCCACTTATTCTTACGGAACAAATAACGCCTCGAGTCTTATTGAATAAAATATGGCATATCGGCAACGAAATTAAAGGCTACACAGATAAACTTGTCTTCAGTTTCATTGATGTAATGGGATATAGAAAGGTTCAGCTAAACCTTGTTTCTGAAACCAATTCGTTTACGAAAGACAACATAGAGAAAGCAGAATTAAACGAAGAACAGATGAACGAACTTGCTTCTGGTATAGCCAAACTGCGTGATTATTGGAAAGGTGAAGGTTGGAATTTGCAACTTGCCACTTGTGCCGAGAAGATTGATTTGACCAAATTCGATATTGAGCATAATCGCTGTATTGACGGTGACCTTATGGAAAAGCTTTGGGGGGATGATTATGAGTTAAAGTATTATTTGCATACGGGGAAGTTGCCAGAAAAAGATTTGTTCGGCGAATATCCCCCCATTCCTATCAAGGGCAAAGACCTTAAGGATAAAGGACAGAGAAAGATATGTGGCTGCATGGTAAGCAAGGACATTGGTATGTATAACACATGCCGCCATCTTTGTGTATATTGCTATGCAAATACTAGCAAAAGTGCAGTTCTTAACAACAAAGATAAGCACACTGATGAAAGTGAAAGTATCATCGAATAACATAGGAACAAGCGACAGTCAGCAGGTGGCGCACGAACTATGCCCAGCCCAGTTTGGAAACGCTAATCGAAATTGCCAGCAAACTGAAAGTTGATGTGAGAGAACCACTTTGGCCGACATTAGAGAAATCTCGTGCAAGTGAGTACAGAGCCAAGCGCTGAAGGGCTTGAGTTATGCCGAGCGCAGCCGAGATAAGCTAAAAGCAAATAGGA
>Ga0065708_1040362_pt1 | contig 11048 bp, 6 predicted proteins | sample Hoacrofraction12_2_FD_59095 | JGI IMG/M metagenome (GOLD analysis project Ga0065708, IMG submission 59095) | Hoatzin crop microbial communities from Cojedes, Venezuela, sample from fiber fraction 12 v1 | ecosystem: Host-associated > Birds > Digestive system > Esophagus > Crop | place: Venezuela... | reverse complement strand
GCAGCTGCCGGAAGCTATGAGAACTACCGCAAGGCAGTAGATACCCTCGGTGTATACTCTCATCCTATGAACAAGCTTCCCGAGAGCTCAAACAAGCTTGGTTCTATCGACAATACCAAGGAAGTTACCCGCTGGGTATATGACAACAAGCCCGGAAAGGTTTCCCCTATAATCACAGTAGACAACAATTACTTCTTCGTAACTGTTGTGAAGGCCATCCACAAGGAAGGCATAGCAGACCTCAAGGATGTAACCCCTACCATCCGTCAGCAGCTCTATGTTGAAAAGATGCAGGAGAAGAAGGCTGGTGAAATCAAGGAGAAGATCGCTGGACTCACTTCACTCGAGGAGATTGCCGAGAAGCTTGGAACAAGCGTAACCTCGCAGAGCGGCGTTTCCTTCGCAGGTACGAACAACCAGAGCCTCGATCCCAAGTTCATAGGTGCTGTTAGCGTATCTCCTGAAGGAAAGGTTTGCGGTCCAGTTGCCGGAAACATGGGTGTATACGTATACCAGGTAACAGCCAAGAACAACGGCTCATTCTTCACCGAGGATGATGCCAAGAATCGTCTGGCACAGCAGAACGCCTACATGACCCAGGCCATTATCCCCGTTATGATGGACGACGCCGATGTCAAGGACAACAGGGCCAGGTTCTATTAGCAGTATACTATTTCCTAATAGTAGCTTTTCATAATTAAAAAAGTTTTGCCCGTTTCTGGAAACAGAGACGGGTTTTTGTATAGAGCCGAGATTCGAATAAAGGAAAAGACCCGTCCCTTTGCAGAGGCGGGCCTTTTGTATTTCCAGATAAGGCTATACGTTGAACAGGAAATGCATTATGTCTCCGTCCTGTACTACGTACTCCTTGCCTTCCGTAGCGAGCTTTCCTGCGGCTCTGCATGCACTTTCGGATCCTAGTGCCACGAAGTCCTCGTACTTTATCACTTCGGCCCTTATGAAGCCTTTTTCGAAGTCTGAGTGGATGACTCCTGCCGCCTTGGGAGCCTTGTCTCCCTTTCTTATGGTCCATGCCCTGCACTCGTCGCTTCCGGCTGTGAAGAAAGTCTGCAGGCCCAGAAGCTTGTATGCCCCCTGGATCAGGCGTACCACGCCGGATTCGCTGAGTCCAAGCTCTTCAAGGAACATCTGGCGGTCGTCGTAGTCTTCAATCTCTGCTATCTCAGACTCTGTCTTGGCGGCTATCACGAGTATTTCGGCATTCTCGTCCTTTACGGCCTCCCTTACCGCCTCTACGTATGCGTTTCCCTTTGCAGCGGAAGCTTCGTCTACGTTGCAGACGTACATTACAGGCTTGTTTGTAAGGAGGAACAGGTCCCTTGCCATCGGAGCCTCCTCTTCCGATATCTCTACGCTCCTGCAGGATTTCCCCTCAAGCAGAGCCTCCTTGTACCTGTTAAGAAGGGCTACCAGTTTCTTTGCGTCCTTGTCTCCTCCGGTAGTAGCCTGTTTGCTAGCTTTTGCCAGGCGGCTTTCAACGCTTTCCAGATCCTTTATCTGGAGCTCTACGTCAACTACGCCCTTGTCCCTTACGGGATCGACGTTTCCGTCTACATGGACGATGTTTCCGTCATCGAAACACCTCAGTACATGGAGTATTGCGTCGCATTCCCTGATGTTTGCAAGGAACTGGTTTCCTAGTCCTTCTCCCTTGCTTGCCCCCCTTACCAGGCCTGCTATGTCGACGATGTCGACAGTCGCCGGAATGGTTCTCTTTGGCTTGCACATGTCGCTAAGCACCTCGAGTCTCTTGTCAGGGACGTTGGTCGATCCGAGGTTCGGCTCTATTGTGCAGAAAGGGAAGTTTGCGCTCTGGGCCTTGCCGGAGCTTACGCAGTTGAATAGTGTGGATTTGCCTACGTTGGGCAGCCCCACGATACCGCATTTAAGTGACATATTACTGTTTTTTGTTTTTCTCGAATTTGCTGGTCAGTGAAATGAAATCCTCTACGGAAAGCCTTTCCGGGCGAAGGTCGAATACCGTGTCCTGCAGGAACTCCTTCCTTTTGTCGTCGTCCATCCCAAGGACTGTTGCGCACAGGCCCTTGAGGGAGTTTCTAAGAGTCTTTCTCCTCTGTCCGAAGGAAGTCTTCACAATAGACTTGAAAAGGGATTCGTCGACTCCAAGGGAGGTTCTCTGGTTCCTTTTCAGCCTTATTACCGCAGACTGTACCTTTGGAGGAGGGGAGAATGCTCCGCTTCCTACGGAGAACAGGTACTCTATGTCGTACCATGCCTGAAGGAGGACGGAGAGTATTCCGTAGGTCTTTGAACCTGGTCCTTCCGCTATCCTTTCAGCAACCTCCTTCTGGATCATGCACACCGTCTGGGGCACCTGGTCTCTCGATTCTATTATCTTGAAAAATATCTGCGAGGATATGTTGTATGGGAAGTTTCCTATGATTAGATACCTACCTTTGAATATGAGTGACATGTCAAGTTTCAGGAAGTCTCCCTGCAGGAGCTTTCCCTGCATTCCCGGAAAGTGTGTCAGAAGGTATTCTACGGACTCAGAGTCTATTTCAACCATCCTCAGGGACACGTCTTCCCTTTCCAGCAGGTACTTCGTAAGAACCCCCATGCCGGGACCCACCTCGAGTACGTCGGCCTTTTCCCCGGAGGGGATTTCAAGGGATGAAACTATTCTCCTGGCTATGTCCTGGTCGGTCAGGAAATGCTGTCCAAGCGACTTTTTTGCTCTTACTTCCATATCCGTAGAATATGGGGCAAAGATAGCACAAATCAGCCTAAAAATCTTTAATTTTGCATTCTTGAATCAAATACAAGGCACTATATGTATCGTACTCACACTTGCGGACAGCTCCGCATTGAAAACGTAGGGGAGAGTGTGACTCTCGCCGGATGGGTCCAGAAGACCCGCAAGCTTGGTGGAATGAACTTCATCGACCTTCGCGACCGCTACGGCATAACCCAGCTGGTCGTAGAGGCTGACGCACCCGCAGAGCTTCTCGAGGTTGCGACATCCCTTGGAAGGGAGTTCGTGATCCAGGTCAAGGGAAAGGTTGTCGAGAGGCAGAGCAAGAACCCCAGGATGGACACCGGAGACATCGAGATAAAGGTAGATGCCATCAACATACTGAACAAGAGCGTGACACCTCCTTTCACCATCGAGGATGAGAGCGACGGAGGAGATGACATTAGGGCCAAGTACCGCTATCTTGACCTTAGGAGGGGACCCCTCAAGAGGGCCCTCGAACTTCGTCATAGGATAGCCCATGAGACTCGCAACTATCTTGACGGAAAGGGATTCATGGAGATTGAGACTCCCTACCTCATAAAGTCCACCCCCGAGGGTGCCCGTGACTTCGTGGTTCCCTCAAGGATGAACCCCGGGCAGTTCTACGCCCTTCCCCAGTCTCCCCAGACTTTCAAGCAGCTTCTGATGGTAGCCGGTTATGACCGCTATTTCCAGATTGTAAGGTGCTTCCGTGACGAGGACCTGAGGGCTGACCGTCAGCCTGAGTTCACCCAGATTGACTGCGAGATGTCATTCGTGGAGCAGGAGGACGTCCTTGAGACCTTCGAAGGGATGATGAGGACCCTGTTCAAGAACGTTCTTGACGTTGACATACCCAACCCCATCCCCAGGATGAGCTGGTACGATGCAATGGACAAGTACGGCTCCGACAAGCCTGATATCCGTTTTGGAATGACAATCCACGAGATAACAGACGTTGCAAAGGGCAAGGGATTCTCGGTTCTTGACGGCGCTTCCTACATTGGAGCAATCGCAGTTCCAGGTGGTGCGGCATACACCCGTAAGCAGATCGATGAACTCACTGAGTGGGTAAAGAGGCCTCAGGTTGGGGCCAAGGGCCTTATCTACATAAAGCTTAATGAGGATGGTTCGATCAAGTCTTCTATAGACAAGTTCTACGCTCCGGAGGACCTGCAGAAGATTGCATCCAGCGTAGAGGCGTCAAAGGGTGATATAGTATTCGTGATGAGCGGAGACCATAAGCGCAAGGTACAGACCATGCTCGGAGTCCTTCGTCTTGAGATGGCTTCCCGCCTCGGACTTCGCAACCCCAAAGAATTCGCTCCTCTTTGGATTGTTGATTTCCCTCTGTTGGAGTGGGATGACGAGACTCAGAGGTTCTATGCAATGCACCATCCTTTCACGGCTCCCAAGCCAGAGCACATGGACCTGTTCTACAGTGACAGGAAAGAGGATCTTGAAAGGGTATGCGCCAATGCTTATGACTTTGTCCTCAATGGAAACGAACTCGGTGGCGGATCAATCAGGATCCATGATGCCGAGGTTCAGAAGAGGATGTTCCAGGTTCTGGGAATAGGTGCAGAGGAGGCGGAATACAAGTTCGGCTTCATAATCCACGCCTTCCAGTACGGAGCACCTCCTCACGGAGGCCTCGCATTCGGATTCGACAGGGTGTGCGCCCTCTTCGGTGGCAGCGACTCGATCCGTGACTACATAGCGTTCCCTAAGAACAACCAGGGCAGGGATGTGATGATTGATTCTCCTTCCCAGATTGACCAGGAGCAGCTTGACGAGCTTCAGATAGACATTAGGAAGAGGGAATAGCTGTGGATTTCACACGGGAAATAGACTGCAAGTGCTCCTCCTGCGGCAAGGCTTCTAAAGTCAGCCAGTGGGGGAGCATTAACGTATCCCAGGATCCATCCCTCAAGGATAAGGTGAAGGATGGCTCTCTGTTTGTGTGGGAATGTCCCCATTGCGGTGCCAGAAACCTCTCCCTTTACGACACTCTCTACCATGATCCGGAGCATCGCCTAATGATATGGCTAGATGCTGCAGGTAGTTCGAGGGAGGAGGATATGCAATCCCTCGCTGCTCACCTTGAAGACTATACCCTTAGGAAGGTGTCGGATGTAGGTTCCCTTGTTGAGAAGGTGAACATATTCGATGCCGGTCTTGAGGATACTGCAATGGAAGTCTGCAAGTACATTGCAAAGATGGAACTTGCCCAGAAAGAGACAGGTCAGAAGGCTTCCCAGATAATGTCTTCTTCATTCAAGTTCTACCGCCTTCAGGGTGCTGACGGATCCATAATGTTCTCATTCCCTCTCCCTTCCGGAATGCAGGGCGTCGAGGTAGGATTCAGTGTATACGAGGATTGCAGGGCAATACTTGCACGCAACGACATAAAAGCTTCTGAAGGCTTCGCTGTCGTGGATTCCAACTGGGTAGGGAAGTATTTCAAATAGGTCTTACGAGTCAAATAGCTGGTCTAGATTTACCTGGCTGCTTACAAGCGATATCAGGGTATATGACTGGCTATATGTAGGTCTATGCTTTACTCTATCTGAATAATGTTCAATTATGCATAAAAAAGACCGGATGGAGCAGTCCACCCGGCCTTTTGCATCATTCCAAGGAAGCTTATTCAACCATTCTTGCTCCGTCACTGATCACAACGTCGTAGATCTTGGGCTCGTGGCCGAACTTCTCTGCGAACTTCTTCTTTGCGTCATTGATGAAGTCGCTGTAGAGGTCTTCCCTTACGAGGTTGATGGTGCATCCACCGAATCCGCCACCCATTACACGGGATCCTGTTACGTCATGCTTGCGGGCCAGCTTGTTGAGGAAGTCAAGCTCTTCGCAGCTTACCTCGTATAGCCTGCTGAGTCCGAAGTGGGTCTGGTACATCATCTCTCCCACGGTCTCGTAGTCTCCTCTTTCAAGGGCGTCGCAGACGTCAAGCACCCTCTGAACCTCTCCGATTACATACTCTGCCCTGAGGAAGTCCTCTTCGGGGATTTCAGCCCTGACCTCCTCGAGCCATACTCTCTTGGCGTCGCTAAGGAAGTCAATCTCGGGATGCCTCTTCTTTATGGCGGCGCATGCGTTCTCGCAGGAAGCCCTCCTCTTATTGTATGCGCTAGATGCGAGCTCGTGCTTTACGCATGAGTCGATGAGAACTAGGCGATATCCCTCTGGATTGAACGGGAAGTACTTATACTCTAGAGTCTTGCAGTTGAGACGAATAAGGCTTCCCTTCTTTCCGAATATGGATGCGAACTGGTCCATGATTCCGCAGTTTACACCGCAGTAGTTGTGCTCGGTGCTCTGTCCTATCTTTGCAAGCTCGAACTTGTCGATGTTGTTATGGAAGATTTCGTTGATTGCGAATGCAAATGTGCTCTCAAGAGCTGCTGAAGATGAAAGTCCTGCTCCCAGGGGAACGTCTCCTGCGAACACGGTATTGAATCCTTCGACCTTTCCGCCTCTCTTTATGGTCTCACGGCATACTCCGAAGATATACCTTGCCCATGGCTGTACGGGCTTATCCTCTTCTTCTAGTCCGAACTCTACATACTCGTCGTAGTCAAGAGAGTAGGCGTGTACCTTGTTAAAACCGTTAGGCTTGATTTCAGCCATGATGCCACAGTCGATGGCTCCGGGGAATACGTATCCGCCATTGTAGTCGGTGTGTTCACCGATGAGGTTGATTCTTCCGGCCGAGGCATAGAGGTGTCCCGAAGTGCCGTAGATGGTTTTGAATTTCTCCCTGATTTTCTCTTTCATAATGAATATTGATAGTTAAAGTGTTATTCCGTCAAAAACGAGCGATAACAAATGTAGCAAAAAAGAAAGTTCCAGTCAATAGCGAATCTTCATTTGTGCGCTTTTTGGCTGGAACCTTTTTCATTGAATGCTATTCCATCTGCGGAAGTCCAAGGTCCTTGAACGTCCTTGGAGCAGGCACTCCGGGCAGGCTCTTGCGGTCCTTTATCTGCTCAAGGGCTACTTCTATAGCCTTCAGGAGCTGCTCGTCCTCTCCATTGTACTCTTTTATCGGGTCGTTGTCTATCACGATGTCTGGATCCACTCCGTGGTTTTCTACAATCCAGCCGCCGGTAGCGGTGTCATAGTTCGTGAAGAAAGGCACCCTTACGTCGGTCCCGTCCATATAGGGAAGGGATCCGCTGATTCCTACGATTCCGCCCCATGTCCTGGTACCTATCACTGTTCCAAGCTTGTTCGCCTTGAAACTCCAAGGGAACAGGTCTCCGTCGGAAGCCGAGTATTTGTTTATCAGGAGCACCTTCGGACCCGTATGCGTGCCTTCCGGAACGGTTCCTGTCCTTGTTGAGCCCCTGTACATGGTCTGCCTGTAGACTTCCCTCTGAAGGCGCTCGATGATCATGGGGGAGATGTTTCCTCCGCCGTTGGCACGGTCGTCAATTATAAGGGCCTCCTTGTCCAGCTGCGGATAGTAGTAGCGGGCGAATTCCCTGAGTCCTTCGGGTCCCATGTCTGGGATGTAGATGTATCCGACCTTTCCACCGGATTTCTCCTCTACTGTCTTCAGGTTCTTCAGAACCCATTCATAGTGGTAGAGAGGATATTCGTCTGATATAGGCTTTACGATGATTTTCTTTCCGCCCGATGACGGGTTGGGATTGACGGTAAGCTCGGTAAGGACTCCGGCCTTTCCGACCAGGAGCTCATAGATGTTTGATACGTCCTTTGTCGAGACTCCGTCTATCGCTGTAATGTAGTCTCCCTGTTCGACTCCCAGTCCGGGTTCCCTGAGGGGAGAGCGGAGAGATTCGCTGTAGGTGGCTCCCTGGAGGATTCGGTCTATCTTGAAGTATCCGCCATCGCTTTTTGAGAGTTCCGCTCCCAGAAGCCCCATTACGGACCTTTCAGGCTTTGGATAGTCTCCGGGGGTGACGTATGCGTGGCCGGAGGCCAGTTCGCCTATCATCTCGCCTATGATGTAGTTCAGGTCAAGTCTTGTCTTGACGTACGGAAGGAGGACAGAGTACTTGTCCTTTATGCCCTGCCAGTTTCTTCCGTGCATGTTCTCAAGATAGTATCCATCCCTGAATGCCCTCCATACTTCATCGAATATCTCGGCCCACTCCTTAGTATAGTCAACCATGGCGAACATCTGGCTCTTGTCAACAGGTGTCGCGGGTCCCATCTTCTCCCTTAGCTGGGAAGTGAAAAGTTCGCCCCTCCCCTTTGATAGAATTGCCTTTTTCGCTCCGAAGCGGTAGTGCACGGAATAGTCGCAACACTTCTCGCTCTTTCCCGACTCGAAATCATACACTTTCGTTCCGCCCCTGTCGCCGAACCATATCTTCTTTCCGTCGCAGTAGAAGCCCCTTCCATGGATTGGAAGCTTGACTATCCTGTCGATGAGGCCGTCAGGGTCTATGTTCACATTTACCTTGTCCTCTCCAGCCTTGGTGCCGTCCTCGTCTGGTTTGGGTCTTGAAGGCTTCTTTCCTTCGTCCGAGTCCCCTTCTTCCTTCAGTATGAGAGGGGAGGGCGTGTCTGAAGACAGCATGGCCATGTACACTCCGCTCATGTCGCCGAAGGAGTAGTTCCACTCTATTCGGCTGTACTGGGGGTTGAGGTCCCTGTCGGAAGTGAATATGAGGTATTTTCCGTCTGCTGAGAACGTGGGGGAAGAAGAGTTGTACCACCTTTCGGTTACAGGGTACTCCTGGCCCGATGAAAGGTTGTACAGATACACTACGTTCATCTCGTTCTTCTGCGGCTTCGTGTAGGCTATCCATCTGCTGTCCGGGGAATACTCCACGCCCCTGAATTCCGCCTCGGGGTTTTCCAGGACAGTCCTCTTGGCTCCTGAGAAGGGGTCTACTTCCACGATACGGTTCTTCCTGTCGGTGTAGAGGATGTGCCTTGAGTCCGGAGCCCACTGCAGGGAACGGATGTATGTGTCGTTATCCTTTGTAACCTGCTTAGCCTTTCCGCCCTTTTCTACGTCATAGAGGTATACTTCGGTCTCTCCGCTTTCGTCCCCTATCCAGGCTATGTACTTTCCGTCGTAGCTCCAGTCGACGCTCCTGTCGTTGGAGCCGGGCGAGCGGCTGATGTTCTTTGTGACGCCCTTGCCTGAAGGCACGATGAACACTTCGCCCCTTGCCGATACGGCCAGGTGTGTTCCGTCAGGGGAGATTTCATAGGAGGTGACCTTGTCTGATACTTTCATTCTCTCCTCCCTTGCGTACAGGTCCTCTGCGTTCAGGGTTATGTCAACTTTCTTCGCAACTTTCGTGGAAGGGTCCAGTCGGTATATGTATCCTCCGTTTTCAAATACAATGGTCTTTCCGTCTGTGGAGGGGAACTTCACGTCGTACTTGTCAAAGGCCGTAACCTTCGTTGTGGACTTTGTCCTTGTGTTGTAGACGAATATGTTCATTATCATGTCCCTGTCGGAGGCGAAGTAGATCTCGTCTCCTATCCACATCGGGAATATGTCCTGGGCGTTGTTTTCCGTTACGTTCTCGACCTTTTTCCCGTCATAGATCCAGATGTCATCGGCCATTCCGCCGCGGTAGTACTTCCATGTGCGGAACTCCCTCATGACCCTGTTGTAGGCAAGCTTCCTCCCGTCCGGAGAGTAGCTGCAGAATCCGCCTTCCGGAAGGGGAATCTCCTCGGGCATGCCTCCTTCGGGGGACACTTTCCAGAGTTTCCCGTCGAAGCTTTCTCCGATTCTGTTGCGGTATACTATGCTCTTTCCGTCAGGAGTCCATGTCAGGACCATGTTGTTTGGTCCCATCCTGTCTCCGAGGTCGTCCCTGGCGTTTGTGGAAGTGAAGGTGATGCGCCTTGGCTCGCCTCCTTTTGCCGGGATCGTGTACACTTCCCTGTTTCCGTCATATTCGCCCGTGAATGCGATGGTCTTCCCATCGGGGGAGTAGCGTGCGAACATTTCATAGCCGATATGGGAAGTAAGCCTCCTTGCCTGCCCTCCTTCCACAGGAACCGTCCAAAGGTCTCCTGCATAGGAGAATGCGATGTCTGTCCCGTTTGTGGATGGAAACCTCAGAAGACGTGCTTCGTCCTGGGCCTGGGATGTGAGGAAAAGGCCCAGAGCCAGCAATGATAGAAGAGCCCTTTTCATGTCTATTTGTTTGTTGTCGTGTTGTTTCTACAGCTTTAGTAGTGTCTCGTAGAGGGTGTTGCCAAGCCCGATTGTGTATCCCTGTGATACGAAATAGACTTCACCCTTGGGATTGGATATTATGAATATCGGGAGGTTGTCGTTAGGCCTGTTCAAGCCTTTTATGAGCTTGTCCTTCACCGAGTCCGTATCCAGCCCGAGAATGATGTTTGACGGCAGATTGCCGTACCTTCCTTCAGAAGTCTCCTTCTTAAGGCGCTCAAGCTGGGATGAATCAGTGCAGAGAAGTATTATCGGGTGCCCCCATTTCTCAAGGTCTGCCTTCTTTGCGGCAAGGTCCCTCATTATATGGTTGGTGGGCTCCTTTCCTACTTCGAGGACTCCGAGAATGTAGGTGGCATCTCCTGACTTGGCCTTGATAGCTGAGGGGCTGCTTTCTCCATCGGCTGTGAATGTAGCCTCGGGGGAGAACATTCCAAGAACCCTGGGAGCCTGGGTGTCCTGCCTTATCTCGAGTTCTACTTTCGTGTCCTGTCCTTCCTTTATCGTGAATATCTGCACGGTCACGGGAACGCTTCCATCGGAGAGACGGTTTCCGCTGGCGAGGATATAGGTGCCTTCATCGAGGGTGACGCCGTCTTTGAAGGCCTGGTAGTCCATTCCTCCGCCCATGTCCACTTCTCCTTCGTCAAATGAGAGCAGGTGGGGCATTCCGTCAACTATCTTGCTTATGGAGAAGTTCTTGTAGTATCCGGGATTCTCGATGAGCTTCGTAGGAACATAGGAGAGAATGAGTCTGCCCTTTGGATTGCTCTTCTGCTCGCTCTTTCCGAAGGTTACGTCAATCCATTCACCATCCTTGCCGTACTGCACCTTCGATGTTACGGGATCTATCCTGGACTCGAATCCCAGGGTGCGGGCGAGGCTTACAAAGAAGATGTCGCGCGAGCCTTCGTATGTGCTCCTGAGCTTATATACACTTATTGGCGACATGGGTATCTTCCATGCTGTAGGATCGTCGATGATCTTGATGTTCTTCGATGTCCAGTCCACCAGGGCCTCTACGGAGCCCATCTGCGCCCTGTCCTCCTTTGAGATGTTCTCCAGGAACCATTTCTTGTAGGGGGTGAGGAACTC
>Ga0065708_1040359_pt1 | contig 11072 bp, 12 predicted proteins | sample Hoacrofraction12_2_FD_59095 | JGI IMG/M metagenome (GOLD analysis project Ga0065708, IMG submission 59095) | Hoatzin crop microbial communities from Cojedes, Venezuela, sample from fiber fraction 12 v1 | ecosystem: Host-associated > Birds > Digestive system > Esophagus > Crop | place: Venezuela... | reverse complement strand
CGCACCTGCCCTCTTTCGCGAGCCGCGAAGCGGCGAAGCGCGCGGGCGGGCTTTGGCGCGCGGGCGGGGCGGTTCGCGGCGGAGGGGCGGAGGCGATAGAGGCGCGTAGGCGGAGGGCGTTGGGACGATGGGAAAAATGCAGGGCGGGCGGTTTTCGATTCAATTCTGCGCGTTTTTATGCAAAAAATGGTCGGTTGGCTTGGAGATGTCAATATATATATATATATATTTGCAGCGGTTTAATCAAAATTTTTACGACTATGGATTTTTTAACGCATCTTCTCGTCCACGCTGTAAAAACGGGAATCGAAGAAGGCTACCAAGCTATTAAAGACAACTTCAATACACCGGAAACACCGAAGAAGAAAACCAAGAAAAAGAACTACTAAACTTCCTTGCTTTTACACCTTTTGCCTCCGCGCCTTCCTCACGCGGCATAATTCGTGCGCGCCGACGCATTCGCCGAAACCCCTACCCTAAAAAATTGCGAGAGTTTAATCAATTTTTTACGACTATGTTAAGAGACATGTTTACTGACTCTTTTGAGCCCCCCATTGTAGATTTAAGCAGGAAAGCAAAAGAAGCCTACCAAGCTATTAAAAAAAGCCTTAATTCTACTGAAACGCCAAAGAAGAAGACCAAGAAAAAGAATTACTAAACTTCTTCGCAGTTCCGCCTATTGTGTCCCGCGCCTTCCCCGCGCGGCATGATCTGTGCGCGCCGGCACCTTCGCTGAAGCCCCTACCCTAAAAAATCAGCGCCCCTGCCTTTTCTTGGCGGGGGCGTTGTTTTTTTCGCGAAATTTTGTATTTTTGCCGTCCCGAGGGAGGGAATTGTGCGCGGCAGGCGCGGTGCTGTTCAATGCAATATATAAAAAATGAGTTCTTGCATCAGGTCGGTGGGCGTGACGGAGGGGCCGGTGTCGAGGCCTTTGGAGCGGGCGTCGGTGCGGCGGATGGCGCCGATGATGTTCATCACTTTCACGCCGCTGTAGTTTCGCATGGCGGGCATGATGTTTTTCGTCACGGCCCACTCGTTCGCGCCGAGCCATTGGGCGATGCCGCGGGCGCTGCGGTCGGGTGCGTAGTAGGCCATCATGAGTTGGGAGAAGAGGCGGAAGAGGCTGCCGAGGAAGAGCGGCAGGGGCATTTCGCGCGGGTTGCGGGCAAAATAATCTACGATTTTAGTGGCTTTGGCCACGTTCTTTTGCGTCAGCGCGTCCTGCAGTTCGAAGTAGTTGTATTCCTTGCTCACGCCGATGAGTTCGGCCACTTTGCCGCGTCCGACGCGTTGGCCGCCCTCTTGGTTCATCACGAGGCAGATTTTGTCGAGTTCGCCGGCCATGCGGGTGAGGTCGGCGCCCACGTAGTCGCTCATCATGGCGGCGGCGTCGGTGTCGATGTCGAGGCCGCGCTCTTTCAGATAGTTTTTCACGAAGGCGGGCAGCTGCGTGTCGCGCAGTTTCACCGAGTCGAAGAGCACGCCCACTTTTTGCACGAGTTTGGCCACTTCGGTGCGCCCGTCGAGTCGGCCGTTGCGGTGGCAGAACACGAGCACGGTCATTGGGTTCGGACTTTTCAGATATAGCGCCAGCTCCGTGAAGCTTCGCAATGCTTGGGCCTCGTGCACTACAATTACTTGCCTCGGTGCGCCCATCGGGAAGCCCATGGCGGCGCCCACAATCTGGTCGATGTTCGTTTCGCCGCCGAAGAGGTTGAGCAGTCCGAAGGCTTTTTGGTCTTCGGTGAGGGCAGCATCCACCACGGCCGCGCTGAGTCGGTCGATGAAATAGCCTTCCTCCCCCATCAGGTAGTATATGGGCTTAAGTTGGCCCGCTTTCACGTCGCGCAGGATATTCTCAAAAGAAGGTCCTGCCGTTTTTGTATTCTTAGAAAAAGCCATATCTTACCACCTATCTTGTTGAAAAAGAGCGAGAAACGCCGTGTTTGTATAAGGTGGAGTAACAAAATAGTAACAAAACGGCCAATTTTTTGGCTTTTTCGGCGTTCTCGCATCTTATTTCGGTGCAAAGGTAAATCTTCTTTGCGGATTGAGCAAACAAAGTGCAAAAAAATTGCCCGCCGTTGATGGTGGCGGGCGTGGAGTTCAAAAGTAAACATTGCTTCGGCGGCGCGGTCGCTCCTCCCTGTAATAATCGCGGTCTAATTCTTCGCCATACAAGAGAGGAACGTGAGCGCGTGAGCCGCCGCCGGTGCGCCGCCCGAGAACTTCGGAAAGAAAGACGTACCTAATAGCGTCAATCGCATCGCAAAAGGCATCAATTGGAGCGTTGAGCCATTTGCCCTCCTTGTCACGTTGATAGGTATAATTGCGAAATTCACGCAACACATTCGCGCTCCCCTGCGTGACGTAAAGCCGCCACCCGTGCATCGCCGTAATGCCCGCCTCAATGCTCCCCGCGCCTTTCTTTACTGCGTGGATATTGATACCGGCGTTATAAATCTCATCAACTAATCGCGGGTCGGCACTTTCGCTAATAACCTTGTATCGTGGCTCTCTCTTAAATACATCAATAATCTCTTGTGCCAACATTCCACGCCTGTAACATACTTCGCGAAGATAGGCGGTTTTGTCGGCATCATTCAAAACCACTTCAACAATGGCGGTCGGGTCGTTTGAGTAGCCATAATCCACGCCGAAGAAATGCCGCGCTTTCGGCATATCTTTCGGCACGCGCTCAATCACTTCAATATCGGGAAAAATCAAACCCTCAATCTGCGCTTGTTCGCCCAAGCCATACACGCGCCAAAGGCTTTCATTCTTCTCTTTCAGACTCTCAATTTCAGCGACCACACGCGGAAAGTATTTGGCCAAAAATGGATTGTCTTTATAGGTCGTAATGAAATGATATACTTCGCGGCGGGCGTTGAGGCGCACCAACCAATGCTCTTCGGAAAAAGACGGGTTGTAATCCAAGATTGCGAGCAATGTAGTACGCAATTGGAGTTGCTGAAATTCGGTTTCCGTGAGTTCGTTGGCCTCGTTCACAAAAAGAATTTCACGTTTGCGGCCTCGCACTTTTTGCTCATCGCTCACGCTGAAAAACTCAAAGAAACTCCCATTCTCAAAAGTATATACAAGTGCCGACCGATTGAAGCAACGGCCATTCCACACGCCCAAGTCTTGCACGATTTCTATAAAGTCACGCATTGCACTTCCTCGCAATGATGGAAGCGTGGCGCGGCATACGCTCACGCTCGTGCCGGGATTGCGCAAGCAAAAGCGCACGAGCCACAAAACAATGTTATAGGTTTTGCCCGAGCGTGAGCCGCCCTGTGCCGAAATGGTGGAGTAGCCGGCTTGAAACGCATCCTCCACTTCGCGAAAAACGCGGGTGCAATATACTCTATTCATCTTCGGCCTCCTCTTCAATTTGGCTTGCTTCATCAATAATCAAAAATTGGCAATCTTGTAAGGTCGGCGCGCTGCTCGTGGCCGAAATCTCCGCCACGATTTTTGTGCCGAAGAGCCGGCGTTTGATTTCGTTGATGGTGGCGGCGCGCCCCTCTTCACGTTCGCGCTCAATTGCCTCCATCGTGACGCGAACGGCATAAGGTAGCGCGTCACATTGCAACGCCTGCTCCCATTCCGTTTCGTTGGCGAGAAGCAAAAACTTCTCCCAAAACAATAATTCCACGCCGCCCGCCTTACTTATAAAGCCGGCGCACATCTTGCCCACAATGGCCTCCGCATCGCGGCGCACCGCTGCGTTCGCCCGAGCCTTTGCGCTGCTTCCTCGTGGGTTTCTAATTTCCCCGCGTCTAACGGGTTTTAAATTGTCTACCTTTGCCATAATCGAAAAATATATTTGGTGCGCTCTGCGGCCTTAAAAATGGCCTTAAACGCCGTGTTTCGTGTTTGGTATCTCTCCGCAATGCATTCTTTGCCACGCATCGCCTTTCTCTTTGCCAATTATTCGCGTGCAATCCATTCTTCGAACGTCTTGCCGGGTGCGTCTTTTGCCTTACGCTCGTAAAACGAGATTTCATTGCCCAAGCGCACGCGCCAATTCGGCATCAGCAAATTCGGATTTCTCCGCGATTGAAAGACAAACGCGCCGGCTACTTCCTTGCTCTTGCCCATTTTTCCCGTAATGTATTGCACCGCTTGCCACTCTTCGGGCGTGAGCGCACCGCCCGCATCGGGTTGGCTGCTCGTGGCTGCTTCCTTGCCCTGCGCGGGCGTGGAGGTCGGCGGCGTGGAGGCGGTTGAAGGCGTTGCCGGCTGCGCGGCTTGTGGAGGCGTTGAGGCCTGTGCCGGCTGCGCGGCCTGTGCCGGCGTGGAGGCTCGCAATGGCGTTGCGGCTTGTTGTATCAGCGTTGCGAGAGGCGTGGGCGTTGCGCTGCGTGACGCGCTGCGTTGGCGTTCAATCCGCTCACGCTCCTCTTCTTGCTCCGCAAAGAGTTGGCGTTGCTCTTCAATGGCGGCTTGTTGCGCTTCTTGCCGGCTTGCCGAGAGCGCAAACCACCGCATTCGAATTACATCGTCTAAATCCGTGAAATCTTGAAATTCTTTGAGTAGCGATTGAGGCGTGAGAAACTTGATTTCGCGTTTGCCGGCGCACACGTCATCAAAGAAGCGTTCAATATCTTCGAATTGCACCGCGCCATTCTCACGGCATCGCCGGCCAATGCTCTTCAACACTTCCTCAATCTGCTCCTTTTTGAAGCGTTGCGCGGCGGGCATACCGAAAGCGTTTTCAACGCGCTCCAATTGAGCGAGCAACCGCAACGCCGCCTCCTTGTTCGCGGCATCGTCATTGCGGGCATTGATTTCGGCGCGAATTTCATCATACACGCCCAAGTTGCCGCCGGTGGCTGCATTCGCCGCCCGCTTCCTCTCTTCGGCATCATTGCGCCACATCTCCGCCCGCGCCCGCCAATCCACGAGCGCATTGCCGTGAGCGTCTTGCCAACCGCGTGACGCAAAGTGAAGATACATTTTCGTTGCCGTTTCTGCATCGCTTCCTAAATCATTCACAAAAAAATCAATCAATTCTTCCTTTGATGGAGAGAGAGAGTTTGCGGCTGCTTGCCCGCCGCTTACATTTTTCTCTCTCTCTTTTTTTTCATCTTGATTTTTATTTTGTGTTTGATTTATATTTTCTTCTTCATCTACATCTACATTTATATTTTCTTTTATATTTATAGGGCGTTTGCCGACTTTTGCCGAAAAGTTTGCCGAAGAATTTGCCGCTCCATCATCGGCCTCTTCATCATCGCCACTCGCCCCGTCTGCATCGGCGTTCTCGTGCGTTTGAGCTGCATTGCTTTTTGCCGACTTTTTGCCGTTTGTTTTTGCCGCGCCCAATTTGCCCGCTTCGCTGCGCTTGTTCGAAATATCTTTTGCGCGCATTCGCTTTAAGTAATTTTCATCGGTATTGGCGATTTTTTGGCCGCAATGTATAAAGCAAGCCATCGCCAACGGGTCGGCGGACAAATCCGGCACGTCTTCGCCCCTGTGCTTCGCGAAAAGCGCATTCAAGACTTTGCCCCATTTCTCCTCCGGCATCATTCGCCAAAACGTGGCATCTTCATCGAACAAGTAGAAACCCGGTATATTATTTTCATTCATTGCCTTACATCATTTTAGCGTTCAAACCACTCCACGCCTCCAATTCGGTGCGCTTCAAAAAAACTCTCTCGCCTTTCTTGTAACGCTTCAACTTGCCCTCCGAAAGGTACTTATAAAGCGTTGAAGATTTAATGCCAAGAAACTCCGCCGCGTCTTTCAACGGCATAAACTCCGAGAAGCCACCGCGCACATTGTCGGCGCGGTTGGCTTGTTGGAGTTTGAGCAACTCTCTCAACGTGGCTTGCATCTCGTTGAGGATTGCAAGCGCATCGGGATTGCTCACAACTGCATTCTTCGGGTTGGTCATTGCTGCTCCTCCTCTTCAATAAACCCATTGATGAAATTACAGAGGTCGCTGCGCAATTGCTCAATGCCCTCGTTCAATTTCCCGAGTAGTTCGCGTCTGACTTCCTTGCCCTTTTCTTCCAACAGGGATTTTGCATCACAATTCACAATTCCGCGCAAATCAATGATATCCTCAAAGAGTTCATTGAAATGGCTGACCAATCGCCAAAGGGCAATCAAGTCAAATTCTTCTTGTTTTTTCTTTTTCATAATTTTGTTACTTAAAGGTTAATTTATTGAGTTAGGCATTGTCGGCGGCATCGCTCACGAAACCGCTTTCAATGTATCTTTCCAAGTCGCTGCGCTTAAAGTAAACCCGCCCGCCGTTTGGCTTATACTTCGGGAACATCTTTAAGTAAGCCATCGTGTAGAGCGTGGCGCGGGTCACGTCAAGAAATTCCGCCGCCTCGCGAACGCTCAAAAACTGCTTGCACTCCACCGCGCTTGTGCGCGTTTCCTTTGCATTCATACGTTCTAAAATTATTAAAATCCGTTTTTGATGGTGCAAAATTAGGAAGCGCGAACGTGCAGAAAAATACACGAGAAATCCCGTGTATTTAAATTCTGAAAATAGGCACAAAAAAAGCGCGCCCCAATGATGGAACGCGCGGCAATCCCCTCGTGGAAATGCTTACTTCTTCAATGGTCGCATTCAGTCGGCCGATTGCTCTTTGCTCTTGTGTCTTTTATTTTTGGGTTCTAATTCACGAATAAATTTTTCGTTTTCTTCCTTTGCGGCGGCTAATTCTTCCAACTTTCGCTCCACAAACCGCCGTGCCATCTCTTTCAGCGTTTCTTTTGCCTGTGCATAATCTTGCAACGCATTCTCACTCGCTTCGGGAGAAATCGTTACATTCCCCACCTTGCTCTCCTCCCAATATTCGCGGCGCAACCGCTTCTCTATGTTGTTGCGCGCTCCAATATTGCCGAAGCGCACCTGTAAGACGTGGTAAGTGGGCATTTCCGCGAGCCAACCGAGCGAGAAAGCCGCCACGCAATACATCGCAACCGCATCGCCTTTGCGCCCCTTTATACACGTTTCAACGGCCAATTCACGCGCTAATTTCTCGCTTGCCCTTATACCTTGAAAAAGGTTGCCAAACGCCTCAAAGTCTTTCACGGGTGCGCCTTTGATTACGCCCAATTCCGATTTCAAAAACACGAGTTCGCGCCATTCTTTTTCCATTCGCTCGCTCTTCTCCTTGTATATCTTTGCGAGTTGCTCCAACTCCTTTTTCTCGCGTTCAATGAAAGACTTTTTGCACGCAATCAATTCTTTCAACAATTCATCTCTCTCTTTCATTGCGCCATTCCTCCAATTTTTGCGGTTGCTTCAATCATATCCTCCGCCAACACATCGGCGTAAATCATTGTTGTGCTTACGCTCTTGTGACCTAACAGGCGGGCAATGGTCGTGACGGGAACGCCCGCCGCCAATCCGAGCGTGGCGAACGTGTGCCGTGAAACGTGGAAAGAAACGTGCTTCTTAATGCCGGCACGCTCCGCCCAACGCCGTAATGTTATATTGGTAGCCACATCGCAACTCAACGGGAACAATGCCCCCTCTTGCTCGCGTGGAGGCAAGTAGGCGGCGGCGGCTTCGCTCAATGGTACTTCAATCGCTTGCCGCGTCTTTTTCATTGTGACGCTGACAAAATAGCCATTCTCACGCTCCACAATGTTGCTCCACTTCAACTGCTTCACATCGGAAAGGCGCAAACCCGTGAAGCACGCGAACAAGAAAGCGCGCTTCAAATTCTCGTTGCCACACTTCGCACCCTGCATCGCGTGCAACTCTTCGGCGGTCAAATAAACCGCGCGCCGTGACGTTGCACCTCGCAAATCTTTTGTATCGGCAACTGAAAGGTTGTTGAACGGGTTGCGGGTTATTAGGCCGCGCGTGTGCGCCGTGCCAATCATTACGGAAATGGCGGCGAAATAGTTGCGCGCCGTGCTTCGCTTTATTGTTTCGCCGGGTTTGCCCGAGCGCGCCTCCTTTTCAAGAAGATAGGCAATAAAGCCACGCAACAAATCTTCATCAATCGCGCCCAATCGCACATCTTCGCCGGCAAACGTTTCAAACCAAATCGCGGCGGCCTTCAACGTAATGGCGCGCCCTGTGCCGCCCGCCTTAATGCGCTCCTTAATGTATTGGTCGGCGAAATCCGCGAAGCGCATTTGAGGCTTTGCCGGGTTTATAATGCCCGCGCCCTCAATCAATTGCCGAAGATACTTTGCGCGCTCAATCTCCGCCAAATTCATAATTTCGGCGTTGGCGTGCTTCGCGGCTGCGCTCTTGCCCGGCTGCAAATAGAGTTTCAGAAAAACGTACTTTCTCTTTCCGTTGCCGGTATAAATATCCAAGTAAAGCGACCTTGCACCGCTCTTCAATTCTTTTTCCCGTATTTGAACGGGCGATTTCTGACTTTTCATAAACTTACTATTTTGTTAATCCGCTGCAAAGGTACATCGCCCAAGTGGAAAAAACAAGCCAAAAAGCCGAAAAGTAACAAACGAGTAACAAAAAAATCGCTAAAATGGTAAAACGTTTGAAAAATGATGGAAATGAAAAAGCGTGGAAATCAGCCATTCCACGCTCATTTTCTTTCAATCTATTTCAATGCTTTGCTTTTCTTAGAAAAAGCCATATCTTTGCAGTCGCTACCAGTCGAACTTCAGGTGCTTCACGGTGCTGCGTTGTCCGATGATGAGTTTCATCGATTCGATGCCTATGCGCACGTGTGTTTCGGAGAAGTTTTGCGTCACGCGTCGGTCGCTTTCTTCGGTTTTAATGCCGTCGGCCACCATCGGATTGTCGCTCACGAGCAGGAGTGCGCCGGTTGGAATGTGGTTGTAGAATCCGCAGGAGAAGAGGGTTGCGGTTTCCATATCGACGGCCATTGCGCGCGTTTCGCGCAGGTAGGATTTGAATTTTTCGTCGTGTTCCCACACGCGTCGGTTGGTCGTATAGACGGTGCCGGTCCAATAGTCGTGGTTGTTGTCGCGCAGGGCGGTCGAGACGGCGCGTTGCAGCATAAATGCGGGCAGTGCGGGCACCTCGGGCGGGAAGTAGTCGTTCGATGTACCCTCGCCTCTGATGCCGGCCAAGGGCAGGATGTAGTCGCCCAAGTGGGTTTTCTCCGAAATGCCGCCGCACTTGCCGAGGAAGAGGCAGGCTTTTGGCGCGATGGCGCTCAAGAGGTCCATGATGAGGGCGGCATTTGGGCTTCCGATGCCGAAGTTGATGATGGTGATGCCCTCGGCGGTCACGGCGCGCATATTGGCGTCGAACCCCACGGCCTTCACGCCACAGAGGTCGCAGAACACGTCGATGTAGTGGTTGAAGTTGGTGAGCAGGATGTGCTGCGCAAAATCCTCCAAGCGCATCTTCGTGTAGCGCTGCAGCCAGTTTTGGGCAATTTCTTCGCGTGTATGCATAGTTTCTTACGGTTTTCCGAACATTCTTCGGTTTTTTAGGTGACAGGTGATAGGTGACAAGTGACAAGTTTTTTCTTTCTTGCCGCAGGTCTCGCGGTCTTGCGGGTCGCGCGTTGCCTGTCGCTGAAAAAAGGCAAGAAATTTTCTGTCAAAATCTCTCCTTTTTCCATCAATTTTTCTAATTTTGCGCGAAGATACAGCCAACGGCGCAAAAATCCTAATAAATCGGGAAAATACTCCAAAAAATCATTCTGCGAGCCCCACTGCGAGCCCGAAAGAAATGGCTTTCGCACGAAAAATACTTCTCACCTTTCACCTCTCACCTTTCACCTAAAAGACCGTGCTCACAATTTCGCTTCCCTCCTATCCTTCGCTGCGTTTGCGGCGGGGTTCGGGCGACCGCACCGAAATCTACGACTTCCTGCGGCGGCGCTTTGTGAGTCTCACGCCGGAGGAGTGGGTTCGGCAGCATTTCACGCATTTTTTGGTGGAGCGTCGTGGCTACCCCCCTGCCCTGCTCGCCAACGAGGTGGCGCTGTCGCTCAATGGGACTACGCGGCGCTGCGACACGGTGCTCTATCGGCGCACGGGGGCGCTGCCGCGCATGATTGTGGAGTATAAGGCTCCGGAAGTGGCTCTCACTCAGGCCGTTTTCGACCAAATCTTCGCCTACAATTCCGCCTTGCGCGCCGACTATCTGGTGGTGTCGAACGGGCGCGAACAGTTCGTCTGCCGCGTGGACTACTCCGCCTCTCCCGCGCGCGCCGACTTCCTCGACGATGTGCCCGCCTACGCCGAACTGGGCTGAACGTGAGGCGCAGCCCCCGTCCCAAAGAAGCCCGAAAAAGTCCCAAAGAAGCCCGAACACGGCTCCAAAGAAGCCGAAAAAAGCCCCAAAAATCGCTTCAGGGGAGTCCTGATTTTCAGGCGATTACAGGGGCGAATAAATTTGTGGCTATAATTTAAAAATTATAGGCTATAATTTAAAAATTATAGTCAGTAATTTATAAATTATAGCCACAAATTTGATTTTCCGACCGCACCTTTCTGATTTTTGAAAGGGGCGGCTTTTTTGTGCGAAGCAGGGACGGGATTTTTCGAGCGGGCTTGCTGGCGTTTCAGCGCGGCAGCGAGGGCGTTCGCGGCTGGGGCGAGGGCGTTCGCGGCTGGGGCGAGCCGTTTCAACGCGGCTGCGAAGATGCCGCGGCAGGCGCAGCGCAAAAAAACCTCCGCCGCGTTCCCCATGCCGGCCCCGCGGGGTCGGCACGATGCAAGACCTGGGCGGATGGCGGGAAAGTTGCGGCGGAGGCGGAGTTCGCGAGCCGAGGAGGGCGCTTTAGCGGCCCTTGGGGAGGCTGCGGCTCTCGATGAGCACTTGCGCGATGGTCACGACGGCTCCGATGATGGTCATAATTGCTTTTCCGTTCATTTTTTTGAGTCTTTATTGGGGTTAAACTTGGTTTTTCCGGGCATGGGCGCGGGGTCTTGGAAGATGAGCACCTCCGCAAACCATCCTACGATGCGAGCGCCGGCCGACAGGGCGGCGTCTTTGAGGCGTTCCGATAGTCTTAGATTTTTTTTCATGGGTCTATTTTTTTTGAAGACACTGCAAAAATAATGGGCCGCGAGGCTTGGTTGTTCAAATAAATGCGTATATTTGTACGGCGCAAGACCAAATTTTCGTCAAAAGGTAC
>Ga0065708_1000252_pt1 | contig 11081 bp, 10 predicted proteins | sample Hoacrofraction12_2_FD_59095 | JGI IMG/M metagenome (GOLD analysis project Ga0065708, IMG submission 59095) | Hoatzin crop microbial communities from Cojedes, Venezuela, sample from fiber fraction 12 v1 | ecosystem: Host-associated > Birds > Digestive system > Esophagus > Crop | place: Venezuela... | reverse complement strand
GCACGAGTTTTGGCTGGTGGACCCGCTCGACGGCACGAAGGAATTTCTGAANAAAAACGGCGAATTCACCGTGAATATCGCCCTCATTGAACACGGCGAGCCGACGTTCGGCGTGGTCTATGCTCCCGCGCTCGCGGCGCTCTATGTGGGCGCGAAGGGCATGGGGGCGGCTGTGTGGACCGANGCGGCCGANGAGAGCGCCCTGCTGCGCGCGCCGCAAAGTCTGCCGCTNGAGGGCGNGCACGAGGGTCTCGTGGTGGTGGCTTCGAGGAGCCATTTGTCGCCCGAAACAGGCGNTTTCATCGAGAAACTTCGCCTCTCNCACTCCGACGTTCGCACGCTCGCGGCGGGCAGCAGNCTGAANCTGTGCCGCGTGGCCGAAGGGAGCGCCGACCTCTATCCGCGCTTCGCCCCCACGATGGAGTGGGACACGGCAGCGGGCGACGCCATTGTGCGCGCAAGCGGCGGCAGCGTNTNCCAAGCCGACGACGGCGAGGCGGGCGACGCGCTCATCTACAACAAGGCCGACCTGCACAACCCGTGGTTTTTGGCGCAGGCGCCAAAAACAATTGATAATTGATAATTGATAATTGATAATTAAATTATAGTCCCCCTCGTTCGAGNTGCAAAAATAAGCAAAAAAAATGAGTTTTACAGTCCTTTTCGTGATTTTTGTNTTGGCGCTGGTGATTATCGCGCTCATCAAAGACCGCATGCGNCCTGGCCTCGTGCTGTTGAGCGGCGCGGTGGTGTTCTTCTGCGCGGGACTGCTCACGCCGAANGANNTGCTNGAAGGCTTTTCGAACAAGGGAATGATTACGGTGGCGCTGCTGTTCCTCGTGAGCGAGGGCGTTCGGCGCAGCGGCGTGCTGGANAAAGTGCTGCGCGCGCTGCTTCCCGACAAGGCCATCAGCGTNCGCGGCGTGTTGGCGCGTCTGCTGCCCAGCGTGGCCGCCATTTCGGCCTTTTTGAACAATACGCCNGTGGTCGTGATTTTCGCGCCGATGCTCAAACGCTGGGCCGAGCGCGTGAAACTGCCCGCCACCAAGTTCCTCATCCCCCTTTCCTACGCCACCATCTTGGGCGGCATCTGCACGCTCATCGGAACGAGCACCAACCTCGTGGTTCACGGCATGATTCTCGACGCCGGCTACGAAGGTTTTTCGATGTTCGAACTGGGCAAAGTGGGCGTGTTCATCGCGCTGGCCGGCTGCCTCTACATTCTCATCGCGGCGCCGCGCCTTTTGCCCGACCAACGCGANACGCTGGCCGAGGGCGACGAAGAAGCATTCAACGGAAAATATCGACACGTGGAAGCAGTGCTCGCCGCCCGCTTCCCCGCCATTGGCAAAAAAATTGGCGAGCTGGATTTTAAACGAAAATATGGTGCCACCATCCTCGAAATCCGTCGCGGCGGCGAGACCATCCTGATGAAAGACATGCGCAAGGAACGCTATCGCGAAGGCGACACCCTCGTGCTCATGGCCGACGACGANTTCGTGGCCAACTGGGGCGATTCGAGCTTCTTCCTGATGGTGAGCGACGGCCGCGAGCCCGAGCCCAAACTGCCGAAGTANAAGCGCNGGGCCGCCATCACGCTGCTCGTCTTGATGGTCGTAGGCGCCACCGTGGGCGAACTGCCCGACGTGCGCGAGGCCTGGCCGAAAGTGCACATCGANATGTTTTTCTGCGCCGCCGTCGTCACNATNATTATGGCGTGGATGAACATTTTTCCGGCGCGCAAATATACGAAATTTATCAGTTGGGACATCCTCATCACGATTGCTTCGGCCTTCGCCATCAGCAAGGCGATGATGAATTCGGGCATGGCCGACGCCATTGCCGGCTTCGCGGTGGGCCTGACGGANCANTTCAAGGGCGATGCCGTGGGACCCTACGTGCTNTTGGCCGTCGTGTTCATCATCACCGACTGCTTCACCGAGCTGATGACCAACAACGCGGCCGCCGCGCTCTCGTTCCCCATCAGTTTGTCGATTGCGACCCACTTGGGCGTGAGTCCGATGCCGTTTTTCGTGTGCATCTGCATGGCTGCGAGCGCCAGTTTCTCCACGCCCATCGGCTATCAGACCAACCTCATCGTTCAGAGCGTGGGCGGCTACCGCTTCGGCGACTTTGTGCGCGTGGGCTTGCCGCTCAACTTCATTGTGCTCATCCTGAGCGTGNNNCTCATCCCGATTTTCTGGCCGTTTTATCCCTAAAAAAAGCACCTTATGGCTGAAACAAATACGAACAACATCTATCCCATCTTCGACCGCATGCTGAGCCGNGCCGACAANGAACAATTGCTCGGCCAACGCGGCACGATGCTGTGGTTCACGGGCCTGAGCGGCAGTGGCAAGAGCACGTTGGCCATTGCCTTGGAACGCGAGCTGCANCGCCGCGGCCTGCTCTGCCGCCTGCTCGACGGCGACAACATTCGCTCGGGCATCAACAGCAATTTGGGCTTCTCGGCCGACGACCGCGCCGAAAACATCCGCCGCATTGCCGAGGTGGGCAAACTCTTTGTCGATACGGGCATCATCACGCTGGCCGCCTTCATTTCNCCGCTGCGCGAGATGCGCGAGATGGCCCGCCGCATCATTGGCCCCGACGACTTCAAAGAAATCTATGTGGCCACGCCCCTCGAGGTGTGCGAACAGCGCGACGTGAAGGGCCTCTACGCCAAAGCGCGCAAGGGCGAAATTCGCAACTTCACCGGCATCGACGCCCCCTTCGAAGCGCCCCTCAGCCCCNCCCTNACCATCGACACCTCGCGCGAAAGCCTCGGCGACGCCGTCGAGCNACTCTGCGCACTCATCACCAACGAACCGACACAATAAAAACACNATAATGGCAGAATATTCTCTTTCGCACCTCAAGGAATTGGAGGCCGAGGCCGTCTANATCATTCGCGAAGTGGCTTCGGAATTCGAGAACCCCGTGATGCTCTACAGCATTGGCAAGGACTCGAGCGTGATGCTCCGACTGGCNGAAAAGGCCTTCTATCCCGGACGTCCGCCCTTCCCCTTGATGCACATCGACTCCAAATGGAAATTCAAGGAAATGATTGAGTTTCGCGACCGCTACGCCCGCGAGAACGGCTGGAAACTCATCGTGGAGAGCAACATGGAAGCCTTTCGCGCCGGCGTGGGCCCCTTCACCCACGGCAGCAAGGTGCACACCGACTTGATGAAGACCAAAGCGCTGCTCGACGCACTNAAGAAATACGGCTTCGACGCNGCCTTTGGCGGCGCCCGACGCGACGAAGAAAAGAGCCGCGCCAAAGAACGCATCTTCTCCTTCCGCGACGAATTTCAGCAGTGGGACCCGAAGAACCAACGCCCCGAACTCTGGGACATCTACAACACGCGCGTTCACAAAGGCGAGAGCATCCGCGTCTTCCCGCTGTCGAACTGGACGGAACTCGACGTTTGGCAATACATTCGCTTGGAAAACATCCCCATCGTGCCGCTCTACTTCGCCAAGGAGCGCCCCGTCGTGGAGATTGACGGCCAACTGATTATGCCCGACGACGACCGCCTGCCCGAGAAGTATCGCGACCAAATCACCACGAAGAAAATACGCTTCCGCACCCTGGGCTGCTGGCCCCTGACCGGCGCCATCGAGAGCGAGGCCGACACCATCGAAAAAATCGTGGAGGAAATGATGACNACCACCAAGAGCGAACGCACNACCCGCGTCATCGACTTCGACCAAGACGCNTCGATGGAACAAAAGAAGCGCGAAGGCTATTTCTAATGGCGCAAANTTCGTCAAAATTTTCAGAAAAATTCGCAGAAAATGCAANAAAAAAATAAAAAANTTTCCATCACNGAATTTCTCGACGCCGACGAGCAAAAAGACCAGCTGCGCCTGCTCACCGCCGGCAGCGTGGACGACGGCAAATCGACCCTCATCGGCCGACTGCTCTTCGACAGCAAGAAAATCTACGAAGACCAACTCACGGCGCTCGAGCGCGACTCCAAGCGCGTGGGCAATGCCGGCGACCACATCGACTACGCCCTGCTGCTCGACGGACTCAAGGCCGAGCGCGAGGAGGGCATCACCATCGACGTGGCCTACCGCTATTTCTCGACCAACAAACGNAAATTCATCATTGCCGACACGCCGGGCCACGAGCAATATACNCGCAANATGATTACGGGCGGCTCGACGGCCAACTTGGCCATCATCCTGATTGATGCCCGCAACGGCGTCATCACGCAAACGCGCCGCCACACGTTCCTCGTGTCGCTCTTGGGCATCAAGCACTTGGTGCTGGCCGTGAACAAGATGGACCTCGTGGACTTCGACAAGGGCGTGTTCGACAAAATCGTGGCCGACTTCAAAGCCTTCGTCGNCCCGCTCGACATCGACGACATCACGTGCATTCCCCTCTCGGCCCTCGACGGCGACAACGTGGTGGAACGCAGCGANCGCACGCCGTGGTACGACGGTCCCAGCCTGCTCGAATTCCTCGANACCGTGCCCATCCACCAAGACCACAACCTGAGCGACCTGCGCTTCCCCGTGCAATACGTGAGCCGCCCCAACCTNAACTTCCGCGGCTTCTGCGGCAAGGTGGCCTCGGGCATNATCCGCCAAGGCGACGAGGTGGAGGCCCTGCCNTCGGGCAAACGCTCNCGCGTGAAGCGCATCATCCTGCCCACCGTGGGAAAGGCCGAATTTAGTTCGAAAGACGACGCCCAACTCTGCGGCGAAGCGCAAGAAGCCTTCCCGCCCCAGAGCATCACCGTCCAACTCGAAGACGAAATCGACATCTCGCGCGGCGAAATGCTCATACGCCCCGACAACCGCCCCTGCGTGGGCCGCAACTTCGAGGCCATGCTCGTTTGGATGGACGAAGAAAAAATGGACCGCTCCAAAGACTTCTATCTCAAGCAGACCACGAACACGTCGCGCTGCCGCGTGGACCACATTGCCTACAAAGTGGACGTGAACACGATGGAACACAGCCAGACCGACGCCTTCGCCCTGAACGAAATAGGCCGCGTGGTGATTCAAACGGCCAAGGAAATTTTCTTCGACCCCTANAAAACNAACAAATCGACCGGCGCNTTCATCCTCATCGACCCCATCACNAACAACACGTCGGCCGTGGGCATGATTATCGCCCCCGTCGAAGAAAATGCCNTGCGCGAGCACATCGACCGCCCCACCATCAACCTGCGGAAACTCGANATTCCCGAAGCCCACTACCCCACCGTGGAGAAAATAGTNGGCGCCCTGCGCGAGCAAGGCTGGGAGGTCGAAATCGCTCGATGAAAGAGGATGCAAAAATAATAATTTTCAATTATAAATTATCAATTATCAATTATAAAAAATGGGACTCCTGCAATTCGACAAACTTCCCGTNAACAACCTCGTCGGCGCCGACTGGNAGACCTATAAGGAAATCCTGCGCGGCCGNGAAATCGACAAGGGCTACAAGGGCAAATACCGCCTCACCACCGCCATCTGCTGGCTGCTCTCGCGCTTCGCCCCCATCCAAGACCGCCGCTANCGCAAACAGNTGGCCGACAAGCCGCTCGAGCACGCGCCCGTCTTCATCCTCGGACATTGGCGCAGCGGCACCACCTTCGTCCACAACGTGCTCTCGTGCGACCGCCACTTCGGCTACAACACCACCTACCAGACCGTCTTNCCNCACCTGATGATGTTCGGCCAAGGCTTTTTCAAGAAGAATATGTCGTGGCTCATGCCCTCGCACCGCCCCACCGACAATATGGAGTTGGCNGTCGACCTGCCGCANGAAGAGGAGTTCTCGCTCACCAANTCGATGCCCTACACCTATTATAATATGTGGTATCTGCCGAAATATTGGGACGAATACTGCGACAAATACTTGCTCTTCGAGGGCATCAGCGACGAAGAATTGCGCCGCTTCGACGAAGAGTTCGTGAAAGTAATCAAAATCGCGCTTTGGAACACCGGCGGCTCGCAATTTCTGTCGAAAAACCCGCCCCACACCGGCCGNCTGAAGCACCTCGTCGAACTCTTCCCCGACGCCAAGTTCATCTACTTGATGCGCAATCCCTACACCGTGTTCGAATCGTCGCGCTCCTTCTTCCGCAACACGATGAAGCCGCTCAAACTCGAAGACCTTTCGGAAGAACAATTGGCCCAAAACATNCTCAAAACNTATACGAAGCTCTACNACAAATACGAGGAGCAAAAGGCCTGCGTGCCCAAGGGAAATCTGATTGAGGTGAAGTTCGAAGATTTCGAAGCCGACTCGCTCGGCAAAACGCGCGAAATCTACGAAACGCTCTCAATCCCCGGTTGGAACGAGGCCGAGACCGCCATTCGGCAATACGTGGAATCGAAAAAGGGATACAAGAAAAATCAATACGCCTACAAGCCCGAGACCGTGGAACTCGTGAACGCCCACTGGAGCAAGGCCATCGACGATTGGGGATACGAGAAACACTGAGCCCTANTCGCCGCGNANGAGCATGTAGGCTTGGTCTTTGAGCGCGTCGGGCAGACTGACGCCGCGCTGCTGCAGCGAAATGAGCCAGCCGTGCACCTCGTCGGGCCGCATAGTGGTCAAAACGTCTTCAAAAAGCTCGATTTCATCGGGAGAATAGGCATCGGACGCGCGNCCCTTGAAGGCGTCCAATTCCTCGTCCTCATAATAAACCGGTTCCTCGAGCACGCGCTCCATGTCGCACTCCAAATCGCACACATCGCCCAAGCCGCACATCGGTTTGGGCGCTTTTTTTGGCTCTGCGGCGGCCTCTTCGGGCTCCGCGGCGGCCGCGTCGTTCCGGCGGCGGGCACGCACGAAGCANCCCACGGCATAGACGGCGGCAAAAGCGAGCAAAAGTAGGACGAAGTATCTCATTCTAAAAACATTTCAAGGTCTTCCCAAAAGCGCGGATACGACTTGCTCACCACTTGCGGCTCCTCGATGGCGAGGCCGGGGAAGCGCAACGCGGCAGGCGCGAAGGCCATGGCCATGCGGTGGTCGTCGTAGGTGCGAATCGACGGGTTTGGGACGGGACCGGTCAGTCTGCCATCGAAGCGAAGCGCTTCATCGCCAACGACTTCNACTTTGGCACCAATTTTGCATAGTTCGTTCTGCAAGGCGGCGAGGCGGTCGGTCTCTTTGATGCGCAGGCTGCGCAGGCCCGTCAGTTGGAAAGCCCGTCCCAAAGCTGCGCAGCAGACTGCCAGCGTTTGCGCGAGGTCGGGCGTGGCGGCGAGGTCCCACTNCAGCNGNGCGTCGGCCGCGGGCAAGGCCGTCTTGGTGAGCACGGCGGCACCCTCTTCGAAGCGCGTCAGCACGCCCAAGCGTTCGAAATATCGGCTCACGGCGCAGTCGCCCTGCAAACTGTCGGCCTGCAGTCCGCGCAGCCGCAAGCAAGCGTCGGCATCGACAGAAAGCGCCATCATTTCGTACCAATACGACGCCGCGCTCCAATCCGATTCGACTTCAAAAACCGCGAATCCATCGGAAAACTTGGCCCCTACTTCGAGCGTTTGAGGCGAAGTCCAATTCGCCCGTGCGCCAAACCTTCGAAGCAGTCCGAGCGTCATATCAATATAGGGCCGCGAAGCCACTTCGCCCTCGAGCGTGAGGCGCAAGCCCCGCGGCAGCGTAGGCGCAATCAGCAGCAACGCCGAAATGTATTGCGACGAGACGTTGGCGGGCATCGTAAGCGCATCGCCGCGCAGTTCGCAGCCTTCGATGAGCAGCGGCGGGAAGCCCTCGGCGCCGGCGTAGTCGATGTGGGCGCCAAGGCTGCGCAGNGCGTCCACCAAGATGCCAATGGGGCGCTGCTGCATGCGNGCNCTGCCGGTGAGCANGCGCTCTTGCCCGCCCCGACTGCCCGCGGCAGCGAAGTAGGCCGTCAGAAAGCGCATCGCCGTGCCCGCCGCGCCAATGTCCACGGTGCGTTCGCGCGACTGCAAAGCCGCCTGCAGCACGCGCGTATCATCGGCCTCGCTCAGGTTGCGCAGTTCGACGCGGCCGCCCGTGAGCGCCGCCAAAATGAGCGCGCGGTTCGAAAGGCTCTTCGACGCCGGCGGCGTGAGCGTTCCACGCAGCCGCGACCCGAATTTCAGACGTNTTACAGTCATCTTCGCAAATTTTTCGGCAAAAATAATCATTTCTTGAGATTTTTTGCGTATTTTCGCCCCAAACAATTCAAAACACCTTCACACAACTCATTTTATGGAGCCTTTTTCTAATACTTTTGTCCCGATGGCATGGGGCATTTTCGAAAATGCCGTGCGCGATTACCANAAGACCGACAACATCGACGCACCCGAGCCCAATCCCTACGAACCCAACACGATTGAGCACGACCTCTATCACAAATGCTGGATCGACAGCGCGCANTGGCACATNGAAGACCTGATTCGCGACCCGCAAATCGACCCCGCCGCNGGCATGCTGCTCAAGCGNCGCATNGACCGCAGCAATCAAAACCGCACCGACCTCGTAGAGCTCATCGACAGNTTTTTTCTGACTAAAGTTCAAGGACGTGGANGTCGCAGCCGACGCGTCGCTCAACACCGANACGCCGGCNTGGGCCGTCGACCGCTTGAGCATTNTGGCGCTCAAGATTTGGCACATGCGCGAACAGGCCGAACGCGCCGACGCTTCCGACGAACACCGCGCCAAATGCCAAGCCAAATTGGACGTGCTGCTCGAACAGCGCCAAGACCTCGGCGGCGCACTCACGCAACTGCTCGCCGACTTGGAGGCCGGCCGCAAACGCATGAAGCTCTACAAGCAGATGAANCTCTACAACGACCCGTCCACCAACCCCGTGCTCTACGCAAAAAAATAGGCGGTTCCATCGGGAAACTTGGCCCTTTTTCTGAAATGAAAAATCTGCTTGTAATCCGCTTTTCCGCCCTCGGCGACGTGGCCATGTGCGTGCCCGTGGTCGATGCCCTCGCCCGCCAATTCCCCGACCTGCACATCACGTTCCTCACGCGCCCGTTCATGCGGCCGCTCTTCGCCGCAATGCCCGAAAACGTCGAGTTNNNCGGNGCCGACNTCAAGGGCGAATATGCCGGCATCGGCGGACTGAANNNGCTGGCGAAAGAACTNCGCGCCGCGGGCATCGACGGCGTGGCCGACCTCCACGACGTGCTCCGCTCCAAGTTCCTGCGCATGCGCTTCGCCTTGTGGGGCACGCCCACTGCCCACATCGACAAAGGACGCAGCGAGCGACGCGCACTCGTGAAGCACCAAATCAATCGCCCGCTCGCCACAAGCTTCGACCGCTACCGCCACGTGTTCCTGCAATTGGGCTTCGACGTGAACATCGACTTCGACCGCATCGAAGCCGCCCACTTGCCCGATATTTCCTCGCTTCTTCCCACCCGCGCCGCCGGCGAACGCTGGATTGGTTTCGCGCCCTTCGCCGCCCACGAGGGCAAAATCTACCCGCTCGAGCGCGCCGAACGCCTCGCCGCCTTGCTCCTCGAAGAAGGGACGGCCGACCGCCTCTTCCTCTTCGGCAGCGCGAGCGAAATGCAGCAACTGCGCACGTCGTGGACCTCGCTGCCGGCCGACCGCCTCAGCTACGCCGTCGATTGCGCCCACGACCTTGGCGAAGAACTCTCCCTCATGAGCCGCCTCAACGCCATGATTTCGATGGATTCGGCCAACATGCACTTGGCCTCGCTCGTCGGCGTACCCGTGGTGAGCATTTGGGGCGCCACCCACCCCCACGCCGGCTTCCTCGGCTACCGGCAGCACATCGAAAACGTGGTCGAACTTCCCCTCGACTGCCGTCCCTGCTCCATCTACGGCGAACGCGCCTGCCGCTTCGGCGACTACCGCTGCATGAGCCGCATTGAACCCGCCGAAATAGCCAAAACAGTGCGCCACACGCTCGAGAAAGCCGAAAAAAAGCATTTCCCAAATACCTAAATCCCATCCCCATGACACGGCAACATCGACTGGTTTACATCAGCCGAAACTATCGAAATGTGACCAGCGCAGGCAATAAAGCCAAAACCGACAACGAACAAACATTGGAAGAACTGGGCGCCGTAAATTTAGGCCTGAAACGCTCTTTTCACAAAAGCAAAATCGCAACTTTCTTCCTCAACTTTTTTGGTGTAATTCGCTATTGCTTTCGTATTAAACGCGGCGATATACTTTTCTTGCAATATCCCGTAAAAAAATACTTTTCATTTCTTTGCAGGGTGGCTCATTGGCGCAATGCTAAAACCATCTCACTCATACACGATTTAGGTTCATTTCGAAGAAAAAAAATCACTCCATCGTTCGAAATTTCTCGCCTTTCGCACTCCGACTATATTATAGCCACAAATGAAACCATGAGCGAATGGCTGCGTGCCCAAGGACTCACACGGCCGCTGGGAGCATTGAACATCCACGATTACAGGTCGGCCTCAACCCCCGAAAATCATTCGCAAAGATTCATCGCCAAAGACCACTTCTCCATCGCCTACGCAGGCTCCTTAAGCAGCCGAAAAAACTCCTTCCTCTTCAACCTAAATATCCCGAAATCCATCACCTTCCACATCTATGGCCACACGACCGACCTCCATGCGTTTCAAAGCAAGGAGCGCATCGTGTTTCACGACTTCACGCCGGCCGACGAATTTATTGCACACGCCATTGGCGACTTCGGCTTAGTATGGGACGGCAACGACGCCACACAATGCTCCGGCGCTTTTGGAGAATATCTGCGATACAACACCCCTCACAAAATCTCATTCTATCTGCGAGCCGGCCTACCCATCATTATCTGGCGCGAAGCAGCGATGGCTTCCTATATCGAAAACAACGGCCTCGGCATTTGCATTGACAGCCTAAACAATTTAGAACAACACCTCCAGTCGATTTCGGACGATGAATTTCGGACGATGAAAGAGAACGTGAATACTGTAGCCGAGAAAATCAAAAAAGGCGAATTTCTAAAGAATGCACTCAATGAAGCCATCGAATATCTGGTGGGCGAGAATCAAAAAACCGAAAAAAAGCACGAAAATTAAAAAAAATTGCCCAAACATTTGGCCGAATCAAAATTCCCACCTACTTTTGCACCGCTTTTAACGAAAAGCCT
>Ga0065708_1006772_pt1 | contig 11136 bp, 9 predicted proteins | sample Hoacrofraction12_2_FD_59095 | JGI IMG/M metagenome (GOLD analysis project Ga0065708, IMG submission 59095) | Hoatzin crop microbial communities from Cojedes, Venezuela, sample from fiber fraction 12 v1 | ecosystem: Host-associated > Birds > Digestive system > Esophagus > Crop | place: Venezuela... | reverse complement strand
GGTGCGGTTTGGAATGACGAGCTTCAGTCTTGCTCCTCTTGACCCGCCAATGGTGAGCATGCCGTAATAGTAGAGCAGAGAAGGGAACATCTCCGGATCCACGACAGACTCTGCCGGGAAAGAATCAGACAGTCTTGCATAAATATATCCCTGCTCGAAAATCTTGCGAAGTGTAGCACCGCGATTGCCATCCCAACGGTCGAGATTTATAAGCTGCTTCATCTTTTCATAGTCGGTGCTGGCATTCCTGTCGAGCATGTTTTCTGGGGATTTTCCTGTTGCTATAAGGTTGCTAAGGTAGTAAAGCACCATATCAGAATTAAATATCATCGGATCAACCCCATATTTGGCTTTTGCAAAGCAATAGTTATCGTACCATGGTTTTATCTCCTCGATAATGCTCTCCACCGACCTTGTAATCTTCCCATACCCCTGATAATATCTTATCATCGCCTCCACTTCGTCTTGTGAGAAACCGAGAGCCATATTGAAATCGTCTCTTGCGGTGATGTTAGTGTAGTTGTTGGGACCGCTGGATAGGTCGTCGAGGGTTACAGGTGACACACCGATAAGGAGCGAGCGTGTGGCCGAGGCCTTGAAGATTTTCATAAAATCGCGATAAAAGCCTGTGCCGTGGGTTATTGACTCAAAATCCTTTTTCCCTCTCAAGGCGAGGATGCTGTTGGTGAAGTTATCGTATTCATCAACGATGATATACAATTTATACCCCGCCGATTCTGCAGCATTGGCAACGATATTAAGTCTCTGATGAGCAGAAGGCTCTGCCAAAACGTCGTTGATGACATCCTGATCATAGAAGTCCTTATAATCTTTTACGAATTGCTTTATGCGAGCAGCGCAGTACTTGTTGAAATTTTCCTCTACATTACTGAAATCGCCTCTCACCATAGAAAAGTCGAAGAACAATATCTGGTATTGTCCTCTTTCGGGTGTCGGATTATTATAAATCCAAGTATCCTTAAACTCTTTCTCGTACCTGTCTTGCGCCAGTATGTCGTAGTACTCCTTGAGCATCGACACGAAGAGGCTTTTGCCGAAACGGCGCGGACGGGTGAAGAAGAGAAAGTCGCTCGTATTCTCCAAAGTGCTGATATATTTTGTCTTGTCCACGAAATAGTAATTCCTGTCACGCAGACGCACGTAGTCATTCACGCTCACGGGCAACAATTTCATCGGTTCTTTCTTATCCATAATCGTATATTTTTTGCAAAAGTAGTGCTTTTATTTCAAACTACCAAATTATTTGAAGAAAAAATCACATTATGGACGGCAAGCAGGTGTTTTTAGAGTGACGCAAAAAGAGCGAACCTTGCGGTCCGCCCTTAGTACTCTTTTAGAAATCTTACAACCCGGCAACCTTCAAAATTGCTGTCGTTTTTAACTTGAAAATACACTCTTCACTTGAACGCTCCAGTCATGCATCATTAGATAATCAAATAGTGTTCCTTGCTCCACACAAGCGTCTTCTCCTGTTAACTTGCATTTCGAACAGAGTTAGGGTTAAGTAATATTATATGCCCTTCTGTAATTCCACATCATAGTTCCAAATTCTTGAGCGTATTTTATAGCACTTTCTTCACTTTCAGTTTTATAATTCATTTTAAAAACATCATATTTTTTTGAGTCAAACGAAATCGCTATTTGCTCAACAACATATAATTCGTCATTTGCATGGTAAATAACAACATAAATATCGCCTGTATCTGGCAGATTGGGGATTTTTGCTGAGCGAGCAGACTGTGCTTTATTGTGTTGCACACTAATTAATGGATTGCCGTCATACGTTCCTATATATTCTATTCTTTTCATAATATCTATTCTTTAATTTATAATCTCAAAGATGAGAAATCTTTCACATTTTTCACTTTTGAACTATTAAAAGACTAATTCAAATGTTGTTTCACACGAAGTTCCGATATTGCTGTAATTCTTTTATAAATCCTCTTCTACAAGATAAAAAAAACTTTGCGTAATTTCCCACTATAGCCACTATTTCATCTTCAGATGTTGCATGAAAATTACTAACACACAAATGATATAGCTTTCCGCATGATAAGTTCGTAAAAAAGATTGCAAACTTATCACAGATGAGTGGATATTTATCTGCGGAAGTATTAATATAGTGAATTACAACTTCCACTCTCACATCAGTTGCATAATCATCTACATAAATAGTTGTTTGGATTTTTCCCCACTCTATTGGCCCTAAAATAACATCCTTATACTCAATACATTCTTGATTCTTCATTTTATCGATTTTTATTTATTTACATTTTCAAAAAATCAAAATGGCGCATCATAAAGGTGCGCCACTTGACTAATGTTGACCGCGTTTATTGCTAATATTATTCCTCGTCGTTGTCAAAGCTTATTTTAGCCTCGCCTGTCTTCGTAGAACCTTCACCGAATGAACCAGTTTGTAAAATGCACTGATTGGCATTCAGTAATGTTTTCTCAATTGCGGGTGCTATATAATTCTTTTTCATTTCTAAATTCCTTTCTTAATTTAATGTTTATAATTCTACCTTTTTATATAATTGAGAAGCGGCACTCCAACCAAAGCATTGCATCAGTACCGGATGCCGCTTCCCTTTAATTGTCAATTAGATTATTTTATAATCTTCTTGCCGTTCTTGATGTACAGACCATTTGTCGGGTTCTGAACCTCAATACCCTGAAGGTTGTAAATCTTAGCACTCTTCTGTGCAGCACTTACCTCATTGATAGCAGTAGCGTCGTCAGCGAATACAATGTCAATAGCTTTTGCACTGCTTGATGATTTGTACTCACGTGCGCAGCTCAGATATGCTTTGCCGGCAGCGAATTCGCAGCCTGCTTCATCGAAAGCGAGGAATTTACCGCCGCTAAGAGCATAGAAATAAGGAGCCTCTGTCGGGCAAGCCACAGTTTTAGCTTCTGTTACAGCCACGAGCTCATTGCCCTCAGGTTTTTCACCAGTCTCTGTAGATACGGGGAGGCTATATTTACCATTAGCTTCACCAATAAGAACAACGCCGTTGCCTGCTGCGAGGATGCCAGTGAACTCTGTCATAGTAACATTGTCGCCAGTCACATTATAAGCAGCTGTATAAGCTTTCAAGCCCACAATCTCTGTTGAGAAGTCAATAGCCTTGTCAGCAGAGCTGAATGTGCTCCAACCTGAAGAAGCGAGAGTAACGTCAACTGTTGATGACTCTTCCTCGGGAACTTGAACAGCAAGAATAAACACGTTATTTGAGCCAGTGAATTTGATAGTATATTGAGTTGATGCGTCAAGTTCAATTGTACCTGTCTGAAGGTCGTTACCTGAGAATGAAAGGAATGTTGTGGCATCACCATCGTTCAGACTATATGACATTGTTCTTGAATCGCTACCATTTGTATATCCATAAACCTTAAGAGCACTTATACCTTCAACATACAAAGTCATATCATTTTTATCAGCTGTCTTTATCAAGTGATATTTACCTTTATCGGATGACTCGTTACCGTCTGCGTCAATTGATTTCGAGAATTCTTTTGAATCCGAACCGGTTGCATCAATCCATTCTGCGCTGTTAGTATAGGAAGTAGTCATCTGAATAACCTCTCCAGCGGTAAAGTCGCTCTTGTATGTAACAGTCTTATTTACTGTAACAGCACATGTTGCTTGTGAAGCGTCATATTTGCCATCAACACCTGCGAAAGCAGCTGTAATATCAACAGTACCTTTACCTTTTGCTGTAACAACACCATTGTCATCAACAGTTGCAATAGACTCATCAGCACTAGTCCATGTAAAAGTCTGGCCTGTGATAGTAGAACCATCATTGTTAAATGTAAGCGTAGGGGTCAAAGCCTGGGTATCTCCCATATCCATTGTTAAAGTTGAATTATCCAATGTCAGGGTTGTTGCTGTAGTAGAAGCAGTAGTCGTGAATCTTACAGCATAGAGATATCCATCTGAGCCAGAACCGTTTGAATAACTTTCAAAAAGAATATAATAGCTCTTTGTGTTATCAAGTCCTGAAAGAGTTACTTTTTCACCGTCGCCTGCAGAGCCTGCACTGGTAATGCTGCTTGTATTTGTAGCATCATCTGCATCCGTCGCTGTTATTTTTAATGTTCTTCCACTACTTGCTTGATAATAACCTGTTATGGAAGCTACGCCTGAGACATAAGCATATAGATACCTATTGCTATATGCCTTTAATCTGTATGCGACATAAGATGTTGCAGAATCATCAACTTTATCGGTTTCTGGATTTAGTTTGGCTTTTTTACTTGCAGTTGTGCCGTTTCCATCTGTGGTTACCCATCCAGCTGTTTTCGCAGCTGAAACGTTGTCAGCGTTAGAATACCATAAGGTCTCCTCTGTAAATGTTTTAACTGTGGCAGGATAATTAGTATCCGCAGCCCACACACTCGACACGCTTGCACATAGCAGCAATGCCATGGAAGTAAATAATTTTCTCATGTTTGTTAAATTTTTTTGTTAATTAGTAAAATACCTATAATCTCTTTTTGAAAATGGATCAATCTTTCGGTCAGTCCAAAATTCGGGGGCGAAGATATATAAAAAAAATGAAACGGCAAAATTTTCCGCCCTCTTAGAAACACTAATTATACTATTTTATATGGAATTAACTATAAAATTAACAATTCTGCTTATTTCGACCCTTTCTGTCAAAAAAGTGCGTAAGCCGTCAATTTTAGCACCCCACCCACAAGAGCGTTAGGGCTACCGTTCTGATTGCCCAGCCGTTCTTTGAGGTTAAAATCCAAGATTTTTATTTAATGTCGATGATGCCCAGCATGAGGTAATCGTAGGCGTTCCTGTCCAATATGATTAGTAAGAAGAGCTTTGAAAGATACGATAGATGACACCTCTATCATCCAGAAATACAGGATGATAGAGGCTATTTCCAAAATATTTTCCACAAAATCAAAAAAAATTGCTCTAAAATTTGATTATCTCAAAAAATACATATAATTTTACATACGATATAAATTTAAATACTATGAGGAATAAAAGAAGTAAAACAAAAAAAGAAGAACTGAAAAAGAAGAAAACAATGGTAAGGAGGACTCCAGAAGATTTAAGAAAGGAGTTCTACAGGCTCATTGATTGTATTTATGAACGTCTGTTGGAATATGAATCATCTCCTAATGAAGTGCAAGATTTCATTAATAATTCAACTGACTTATGTAAGTTAGTACTTGATGAATACTTCGAAGACAAAAAAAAGAAAAAATGGATAAAGAAGGATTCCATATTAAAGAGACTGAACATCGGTAAAGAAACTTTATTCTATGACACAACTCATGGAATAAACAGGGGGTTCAGTTACAACATAATTAGAAATATGAGCAATTCGAATGTTCTGCTCAACAGCTATAATGGGTATATGCTCTTATGCCTTACTGAATTTAATGGACATAGCATATCCTACATACCTAATATTAATACTATTGAACCCAAACGCATATCTATTGATAAATGGGAAAATATGGATGTCGTAAAATATCCAGATAATACGAGTATGACCAGGAAAGAATTTATTAGGGAACTAAGAAATAGAGAAAGTTCCCATTGGGATGATTTTATAAGTGGTGAATTAAATGAGTTATCAAAAACAAACTTAATAGACATCGATCTAAACGGAGTGAAAGCCCAAATCACAGAGTCTGCAAAAACGCCACCTTATATCAAATATGCTATGAGGTTATGATGACATTAAAAGTATGTAGTATTGACGAAGTGAGGGATTATATGAGCAAGAAGCCAGAACTGGGTGTTAAATACAAGATTAGTAAACTATGATGTTTATTGAAAAAATGACGAAAAAATTGCACATGTGGAAATGAGTTAGAACATGCCCATGCTGGGCGAACCTATAAAACTCCCTCTCGATAATCGGGAGGGAGTTAACATGATTTATTTAATCATGCCTAGAGACCTCTTTATTTTGAGTACTTTTTACTCCACTCAGGAGATTCCATATATGAGTTTTTATCGTCATCATAGGACGAGCCAGAATCCCTTCTGACAAAAAATACTCTGTGCATAATAAATTATTATTTTATACAATTGAAAAATAAGCTTTATAAAGACTATTTTAAAGGGAAAAGAAACAAAATTGACCAAAAACAACGATATTTTGACCAAAATATAATTCAAACCACATACTATAATAAACATATATAAGAGATTTCTACCCTAAATATTGCTCTAATACTATTGTTCTGCCTAAACAGTGCTGTTCTATACTCTTGAATTTTATGGCGCAAAGGTGAATGTAAAGGTTCCAATAATGTAAACTTTTTCACTGTTTTTTAAGTGCTATGTAATCTATCTTCCGCCCTTTCCAATTTAGAATCGAGACTCAAATAGTGCAAGCTCTATTTTGAGAACTGGGGTATCATGCTCCGAAATATGGACAATGTTAGCAAAAATATCGCAAATCAGAAAATTTTTAAAACTTTTTTTGTGTATAACGTACTAATTTCAAAATTTTTGTGTACCTTTGCCCCCGAATGCTATGGGAGTGTTATAATACCGACTCCTGCAAGCTGAAATAATAATGGGGCAAGAATGCCACTGCGCATCATTAATGTGGTGCTGAAAAACTGATAGGGCTGCTCCGTCGTATATAAAACCAAATAATATGGAATCTAAAAACTATTAATAAATATGTATAGATATGGAAAAAAACGACAATCAAGATTTATTCTATGACAAAAATGATTATAGAATAGACGAAAATGGGATTTTAACAATTAGGCAAGGGGTGACAGAAATCGGGCAGGATGCCTTCAAGGGTCATGCAGAACTGACGCAAGTCATCATCCCAGACAGTGTGACTGAAATTGGTGCAGATGCTTTCAAAGGATGCACAGGGCTGACGGAAGTCACCATCCCTCACAGTGTGACAAGAATCTGGTGGGGTGCTTTTTGGGGTTGTACGAGTCTCACTGAAATCATCATTCCAGATAGTGTGGTTTCAATAGGCGATGGCGCTTTCTGGGGTTGCACAGGTCTGACTAAAATCATAATTCCTAACAGACTTAGGAAAATCTCAAATACTGCCTTTTTGGGCTGCACAGGACTGACTGAAATCACTATCCCCGCAAGTGTTGAGGAAATCGGAGACTCTTTCGATGGTTGCACAAGACTATCCCGTTTCATAGTTGATGAAAATAATCGTAAATATTGTTCGATTAATGGTGTTTTGTTCAATAAAAACAAATCCCAAATAATATGTTATCCTGAAGGCAAAAAAGGAGAATATGCTATACCTGACAGTGTTTCAAGAATCGAGAATGGAGCTTTCTGGGGTTGCATAGAGCTAACTGAAATCACCATTCCTGACAGCGTTACGGAAATCGGCCGTGCTTTCATGGGCTGTACAGGTCTGACTCAAATCAAAGTGGATGAAAACAATCCAAACTACTGCTCGATTAATGGCGTTTTGTTCAACAAGGATAAAACCAAAATAATATGTTATCCAAGAAGAAGAGAAGGAAATTACAATATTCCTGACAGTGTTTCAAAAATAGAAGATGGTGCTTTTAAAGGTTGCAGGGGGCTGACTGACATTACTATCCCTAACAGCGTGAAAGCAATCGGAGATAGTGCATTTTGTGGATGTACAAGTCTAACTGAAATCACCATTCCTGGCAGTGTGATTGAAATAGGAGATAGTGCATTTTGTGGATGTACGATGCTGGCGAAAGTTACCATTCCTGGCAGTGTGGCAGAAATCGGTAAAGATGTTTTTAGTAATTGTACAGAACTAAAGACTGCCATCCTTGAAGGTAAGACGGACATCTACAAAGCTGCTTTCCGTAGCTGCACACAATTGACAGAAATCATCATATCCGACAATGTAACAGAAATTGATCCCTCTGCTTTCTACGATGGCATAGGTCTGAAAAAGATTATAATTCCTGCCAGTGTGACAAAAATCGGCAATTCTGCATTCAGTGGTTGTTCAGGGCTTACTGAAATCACCATTCCTGACAGCGTGAAAGAAATTGGATATACTGCTTTCAATGGTTGCACAGGGTTGAAAAATATTACAGTGGATGAAAATAATCCAAGCTATTGTTCGGTTAATGGCGTTTTGTTCAGTAAGGACCAAACCATAATAATACATTATCCTGGAGGAAGGAAAGGAGAATACACTATACCCGACAAAGTGACGGAAATCGTAAGGAACGCTTTCTGCGACTGCATAGGTCTGTCCAAAATCATCATTCCTGAAAACATTACGGTAATATCAGACTTTGCTTTCGAAGGCTGCACTGGGATGACTGAAATCATAATCCCGGACAATGTGATAGAAATCAAATATTCCGCGTTCAAAGATTGCACAGGACTGACAGAAATCACCATTCCTGGCAGTGTGAGAGTAATCGGAAATAATGCATTTGAAGGATGTAAAGGTCTGACAGAGATTGCTATTCCTTCCAGTGTGGAGGAAATAAGACTAAGTGCGTTTGAGGGATGCACAAAACTAATGCGTATCACAGTGGATGAAAATAACCCAAGCTATTGTTCTATTAATGGCGTTTTGTTCAACAAGGACCAAACCAAAATAATATATTATCCGAGGGCAAGGAAAGGAGAATACACTATTCCTGACAGCGTGACTGAAATAGAATGGAATACTTTCAGAGACTGCGAAGGACTGACAAAAGTCATCATACCTAACAGTGTGACAGAAATAGGAGATGATGTATTTTGTAAATGCACAGAACTGACTGAAATAACCATTCCTGACGGCGTGACTGAAATTGGTGATAGTGCATTTTATGAATGCACGGGACTGACTGCGATTACCATTCCAAATAGTGTGACGGAAATCGGATATTATTCTTTCGCTGGTTGCACGGGATTGACAGAAATCACTATTTCTGAAAGCCTTACAAGAATTGAAGACGATTCTTTTGCTCGATGCACAGGGCTGAAGAAAGTCGTCATACCTGACAGTGTGACTGAAATCGGAGAAAATGCTTTCGCTCGTTGCTCTGGATTGAAAGAAGTCATCATTCCTAACAGTGTGACGGAAATCGGAGGTGGTGCTTTTTATGGGTGTACAGAACTGACAGAAATCACAATTCCAGACAGTGTAAAGAAAATCGGTAATGAGGCTTTTTTTAGCTGCACAGAACTGAGAGAAGTCACAATTCCTGACGATGTGGAAATCGGGGAAAAAGCATTTTGGTGCTGCATGAGACTTAAAAGGAACTTGTAGCGGCATCATTGAAATCATCTATCACACTGCATTCTATCCGTTGTTACAGCATCCTTGTATGAGTGATTATTGCAGATTAAAGATACAGCAAGCAGTCCGATCATATTCATATAGCATATAACTACTTCGGAGCACTACACAATAAAGCCCTGCTGCAACGGCAGGGCTTTATTGCAAAATGCTGTTACAGAGGATTATTCTGTAGGTATTCTTTCAATTTATTTTTTCCAATCGCAGCATCTCTGCCCCTTTCATCGGCATTGCGATAAGGCTCGCAAGGTGGAGGCTGCGGTGCGGTTGGGAATAATTAAATTTAGTCTATACCTCCATTCCCCACCGATTGTGAGCATTCCATAATAGTATAGGTATGAGAGGAACAAATCGGTGTTTATAACTCCCTCGGCAGGAATGGTGTTACGAATGCGAGTATGCACATAGCCATTCTCCAATATCTTCTTCAAATAATCCCAATGGTCAAGGCGGACGAAATGTTTTAAGTCGTTGAAAGCGTTATGGGCATTTTCGTCGAGCATATCATCGGGTGCAGAGCCTGTTTTTATCAAACTGTTCAGATAGTAAAGCACCAAGCTTGGATTATACAGCGGGGAGTCCACCCCATATTTTTCCGCTGCAAAACAATAATTGCCATACCAGGGCTTTATTTCCTCGATAATATCCTCAAGCGGTTTTGTAATCACTCCTTGCTCTTGATAGTATCGTATCATCGCCTCCACTTCGTCTTGCGAGAAGCCGAGAGCCATATTGAATTTCTGTGAGTCGGTGATTTCTGTATAGTTATTGCAACAGCCAGAGAGGTCGTTGAATGACACAGACACATTTCCAATAAGGAGATAGCGTGTTGCGTCAGCCTTGAAAATATGCAGAAAGCGACGATAGGGAATGAGGGCGTCGCGTATTGACCAATAATCCTCTTCGTTAGGGCTTGCCATGAGGCGGTTGATGAAGAAATCATAATTATCAGCTATGATAAAAACGTCCAGCATTGCTGATTCTGCCCCACCCATAATGATGTTGAACTTCGAGAAGGCGGATTCTGCTGCCAATGCTCTATCAAAATGGAAAGATTTGAAATATTGGGAATATTTTTTTATGAAATTATCCAATACGCCGCTACAATAAGCATTAAAATTCTCTTCTAAATTACTGAAGTCGCCTTTGACCTTTGAGAAATCGAAGTGCAATATTAGGTATCTGCCCTTGTCTCGCGTCGGGTTATTGTAAATCCAGGTATCTTTAAAATTCCGCTCATACCTGTCTTGAGCCAGGATGTCGTAATACTCTTTGAGCATCGACACGAACAGACTTTTGCCTAAACGAGGCGGACGTGCAAATAGAAGAAAGTGCGAATCATATTCGATAGTATTGATATACTCTGTCTTGTCCACGAAATAGTAATTATTTTCACGCAGATGTCTGTAGTTGGTTATGCCCAAGGGCAGCAATTTCATCGGTTCTTTCTGTTCCATAATCGTATATTTTTTGCAAAAGTAGTGCTTTTATTTCAAACTGCCAAATTTTCTGGCATTTATTTTGAAATAGTAAATCCGCTACTGTTTGACGATATATACTTCTCGTCATGCATATATCCCTTCTTTTTGAATTCTTTCCCTTAATATCGGATTCATTCCATCACGTAATCTTATCAAATCGACTTTAGTGCCGAGTATATTCTCCAGTTCAGCTTGCATTTTGTCCAACTTTATAAAAGACATCGGTTTGCTTTCATAAAATATATCGACATCGCTGGTTTCCTTCTGCTCACCTCGCGCAGCAGAGCCAAAAATCCCTATTCGTTCAACACCATAGCACTCCTTTGCCGTAGGTTTATACGACCTTATAATGTACAATATTTCCG
>Ga0065708_1040345_pt1 | contig 11241 bp, 9 predicted proteins | sample Hoacrofraction12_2_FD_59095 | JGI IMG/M metagenome (GOLD analysis project Ga0065708, IMG submission 59095) | Hoatzin crop microbial communities from Cojedes, Venezuela, sample from fiber fraction 12 v1 | ecosystem: Host-associated > Birds > Digestive system > Esophagus > Crop | place: Venezuela... | reverse complement strand
GCTGAGTTTCGGCGAAAGATTCTCGTCGCTTCTGCACAGGGCGAGAGGCAAGGGCATGACGGCAGAAGTGAACCGGCCGCTGCTCTCGCAAGATCCGCCGCAGGAAGGCCACCACGCATGGCTCTCGCCGTCGGGAGAACGCTTCTACGAGGGGCATTGGAAAGACGGAATGCGCAACGGATTCGGATTTTCAATAGGTCCGCCGCTCGGCAGCCAGGAGGTGAAGCTCAGGATAGGCGAATGGAAAGACGACACATTCTTGGGAGAACGGTTGCACTATAACAGCGACCGCATCTACGGCATCGACATCTCGCGCTACCAGCACGAGGTGGGCAAAAAGAAGTATCGCATAGACTGGAACAATCTGCGCATCACCAATCTCGGACGGAAAAGCAAGAAGAACGTGGCTGGAACGGTGGACTATCCCGTCACCTTTATATATATAAAATCCACCGAAGGGACGAGCGTCACCAACAAATATTTTCCGGCCGACTATGCCGCCGCCCGCCGCAGAGGATTCAGAGTGGGAGCCTACCACTTCTTCTCGGTGAAGTCGGCAGGCGCGGCTCAGGCCTACTATTTCCTTAAGAACGCCCGCTTCAAGAGTGGCGACTTTCCGCCTGTGCTCGACTTGGAGCCAACCGACCGGCAGATAAGCGACATCGGCGGGACGGCCGAATTGTTCCGACGCGTGAGACAGTGGCTCACCATCGTGGAGAAGGCTGTAGGGCAGCGCCCCATACTCTACGTGAACCAGCGGTTCATCAACAAACATCTGCCTAAGGCTCCCGACCTGAAGCGCAACTATCCCGTATGGATAGCCCGCTACGGCGAGTATAAGCCCGACGTTCGCCTGCTGTTTTGGCAGCTTGCTCCCGACGGAAGGGTGAGCGGCATACATGGCGATGTGGATATCAACGTGTTCAACGGTTACAGCTCTGAATATGAGAAATTCCTGTCGGACATCAACTGAGCGCGTGCTTTGCCTGCTTCTGCTTGTTGCAGCGGTGTGGGGCATCGTGAGAGCCGTAGGGCAGGCTTTCAATCGTGAGGAGGCAAACCACGACGATGTTGTGGTGGAGAGGCAGTTGCACTATGAGTTTCTTGTTGACGGCAAACCGCAGTTCTGGTTTACCCATCTTGCCGGCGGAGTGCCGCAGAACATCGTATTCAGTGAAGATTCGGTGGGATGTATCGTCGATTATTCGCGTGGCACTCTGCTTACCGACACACTTTTTCAGCGGAAACATCCAGGACGATGCCGAGTGGCAGTGGATTTTCGCGATGCCAGCTACAGCCGCGTGAAGTGGCAGCCGCGCTATCCCCGCCATTATAATCGTGCTTTGAAGGAGGCAGAGGCGGTGGAATATTTCCTTCAGACCCACAGCACTCTCGACGAAGGCTATCAGCTGGTGGCCTCCTACGATTCGCTGCTCAGCATGGTGATAGAGCCTACGCTGAAGACCAAGTTTGCCATTTGTGCCGCTGCTCCGAAGGCTATCGTCAGGCGAGCCACTTATCGGGTGGTCGGCGATTTCCGCAGCAAAGACGACGGTTCCGATATAGGCAGGATTGGCCGATTGTCGCTTCCGGAGGCCAGCGACGCGCAGTCGGTGATTCTGAACCAGCACTTTCTCTCATCGCGCAATGACTACGTGGGTCCTCGCGACAGCATCGGACGTCCTCATGGAGTGGGATTCACCATCAAGACGCAGTCAAACGGCGAATACCGGCTCAGCTTCGGCCGATGGGAGCATGGGCGCTTTCTCGGTGAGCAACTCTACTATACCAGCGACCGCATCTACGGCATCGACATCTCGCGATGGCAGCACAACGACCAGGGACAGCACGCTCCGATAGACTGGAGCCAACTGCGCATAACCAATATCGGAAAGCGAAGCCGACTGATTGCCGGCGACGTTGACTTGCCCGTCTCATTTGTGTTCATCAAGGCAACAGAATCTACCACCGTCGTTAACCGCTACTATGCCTCCGACTATCAGTCGGCTCATCTCTTCGACTATCGCACAGGCACTTACCACTTCTTTTCCACCTCTACCGACGGCGAAGAGCAGGCCGTCCATTTCCTCCGCAACATGCGCTACCTGCCAGGCGATTTCCCGCCAGTGCTCGACATTGAGCCTTCCGACCAGCAGATTCAGCAGGCAGGAGGACATGAGGCCATGTTTCGCCACATCAGCGCATGGCTCGAATACGTGGAGGATGCTCTCGGCACTACTCCCGTGATCTATGCCAACCAAGATTTCGTGAAGCGTTATCTCGTCCGCCACCCCGACATTCTCCACCACTATCCCGTGTGGGTGGCTCGCTACAGCGAATACATCCCCGACCTGAAGCTTCTCTTCTGGCAACTCTCGCCTGAAGGAAGGGTGAGAGGCATCTCCACTCCCGTTGACATCAACGTCTTCAACGGCTATGCCGAAGAGTTCAACCGCTATCTGAAGAAGGTCGATGAGGAGTAGGGCTGTATCTTTTTTCCCTCATTCCGTCATCTATTGCAGATGAATTGTATTTCGAGGATGCGGAGGGAGCTCTTGCCTGAAACTTTCTTCTCGTCGTTTTCCTTTGCCATTTCTTTTACTGCGCCGAAGGCATCGCCGTCGTTGGTGGAGCCATACATGCGGATGGTGTAGCGGCCGTTGGAGCGGTGCGGCTTCAGCGGCAGACGGACGAAGCTGAGCGATTTAGGAGTGTAGCCCTTCCAGAGAACTTCATCGCCGGAGCAGATTTCAATGGGGTAGGCCTTGCTGCGGAAGGCGACGGTCTTGAGGCACACTTCGGTGGCGGGCGTCTGCTCGGCGAGGTTGAAGGTTATCCATGCGTTTTCCAGCTGCCCGTCGCTCTGCCAGCTGGTGCTCTCGTCGCCGTCGAAGGCCAGTGCGGCTTTGTCGCCGGCCACAGGTGCTTCAGCACTGACTATTGCTATGTCGCGCTTTTGCAGTTTCAGCGGTACTTGGGGTGTCTCGCCACGAGTCAGACGGCAGGCAAGTCCGTCGGCAGGCATTTGTCGCGACAGTCCGTAGCGCGTGTCGATGGGCTTGGTGTCGAAGCTGACGGTGGCACTTGCCAGTTGGTCGGTTTTGGCGGTCAGCACCACGTGGCCTGCCTTTGGGGTGGAGCGCAGCATGATTCGCGACACTCCGGCGTTGAGGGGCAGGGTGGTGGAGCGGGCGTAGTTGTCTTCTCTTCCGTTGGCCACTCCTCCAAGATATTCGGCTTCGCCCTCCACTTCGTAGGTTATGGCGTTGTCGGCCAGCGGGGCGCGCCGGCCTTGTGCGTCGATGGCTTCTATCTCAACGAGAGCCACGTCGGCTCCGTCGGCTTTCCATCCTGTTGGATTTTCTATTTTCGTCAGGCGCAGTGCCACAGGTTTTCCGGCTGTGTGCAGGTGGTCGGTGAAGCTGTCGGCGCGTCGTCCGTTCCATCCTTTTCCACATGCGGCGAGGTCGCCTGCCTCGTATGGCACGTTTTCGAATGTCCAGAGATAGCGGTAGCTGTGCTTTGGCTTGATGTTTAGCGGTTTGTTGTTCAGCTTCAGCGTTACGGTGTCGGCGTTGCTTACTACGTAGATGCGCGGTATGGTGTCGCCCTCGTTATAGTTCCAGTGGCCGATGATGTGGGTTCTGAGCAGTTCTTCGTCCACCCATCCCGACCACATCACTTGGTGTGTGTAGAAGGCGTCTTTGGGAATGCGCATGGCATCTACCACTCCGCTTGTGCGATAGTTGGTCTCGCCTCTTGAGTGGCTTTGCGAGTCGCTGAAGATTATTTTCACTCCTCCTGAGTTCACTTTTGTGCCTTGTCCGGGACGTTCCAGCCAGTAGTCGTACCAGCGGCGCACGAACTCTACGGCCAGTTCGTCCATGTTTTGGTTGTAGGCAGGGGCGGGGGCGTTGCGGTAGAGTGGTCCGTCGCCTTGTTTGTGGTAGGGATAGCTCCATGAGTTCCAGTATTTTCTCACTCCCTCGTCGCGGCAGTATTCCATTTGCCACATCGGTTTGTCGCTGCTTTTGTTTACGTAGAGCATCTCGCCTCCGTATTCGGCCACGCGCGAGCTGAGCATGTTTCTCGAGCCGATGGCTCTCATGCCGTTGGGGTCGTATTTCTCTTTCAGAGCCTTCATCTCGGCCATGTGTTCTTCGCCGATATTGTTGTTGCCACATTCGTAGAACAGGATGCTCGGGTTGTTGCGGTTGTAGATGATTGCGTCGCGCATCACTTCCACGCGCTGCTCCCAGCGTCGGCCGTCAACGTCTTTCTCTGAGTCACCGGCCGGCATGGCTTGGATTAGTCCCACTCGGTCGCAGCTCTCTATGTCTTGCTTCGAAGGCGTGATGTGCATCCATCTCACGAGGTTGCCTCCGCTTTCCACTTGCAGCGCGTTGGAATAGTCGCTCAGCCATGCAGGCACTGCGTTGCCCGCTCCTGGCCATTCGTTGGTGGAGCGTTGGGCGTATCCATGCACCATCATCACGCGGTTGTTCAGCCAAATCATTCCCTCCTTGAACTCGGCTTTTCTGAAGCCTGTTGTCGTGGTTACGGTGTCGGTGCCGACGATGGTTTTCACTCTGTAGAGATAGCCGTAGCCCCAGCTCCAGAAGTGGAGACCGCCCACTCGCTTTGATGCTTTCAGCGTGGTCAGTCCGGCGGGACAGCTGGCGGCGGGGCTGCTGAAGCGTGCCACTTCGCGTCCGTCCATCTCTTCGACAATCACGTCCATCCGCAGACTCTTTTCGGGGCGTGCCGCGCTCACTTGCGTCTCCACGTTGATGGTGCAGGTGTGGCCGTCGATGTCGTAGTTGCTGCCGTAGATGTATTGTCCCGTCGTTCCGAGGTCGCGGTAGAGCGGGAGCGTCTGGTGGGTGGCAGGCACGATGTGCAGCTTCACGTTTTTGGTCAGTCCGCCGTAGTTGCAGTTGAAGTTGTTGTAGTTCCACTGAAACTTAGAGTTGCTGGACCTTTCGCGGTAGTCTATGTTGTTGTCGGTCATCACCTCAATGAGGTTGTCACCTTTCTTTATATATGGCGTGAGGTCGAAGCCGAAGGCCATCACTCCGTTTTCGCTCAGTCCCACTCTTTTCTTGTTGAGCCACACTTCGGCCGCCTGCTTTGCTCCCTCAAACTCTATGAGCACTCGGTCGCCCCGCTTCATCTTTGGCAGTCGGAAGGTCTTTCTGTACCACACCACCGAGTCGGGCATTTGGTTGCACTCTACGGCGTAGGCCGCCTTTTCGTTCCATGCTCTCGGCAGCGTTACTTGCTGCTTGTTGTCGATGGTCCACTGGCTGTTGAAGTTGTATGTGTCGCGTGCTTGTACTGTTGCGCATGTCATCGCGACGGTCAGGGCAATCAGTATCTTTCTCATAGTTTAAAATGTTTTCAGTGTTTCTATTTCTTCGGCCCAGAGGCTTTCGTCGGGGGTCTCGAGTATGATGGGCATGTCGTCGAAGCGTGGGTCTTGCATTAGTCTTTTGAAGAAGCCGATGCCCATCAGTCCGCGCCCTATGCTGTCGTGGCGGTCAACGTGGCTGGCTAGCGGTTTCTTGGAGTCGTTCAGATGGACTGCCTTCAGATAGTCGAAGCCCACGATGCGCCCGAACTCGTCCATCACGCCGTCGTAGTCGCCCACTAGGTCGTAGCCGGCGGTGTAGGTGTGGCAGGTGTCGATGCATACGCCCACTCTCGACTTGTCTTCCACCTTATTTATTATATATGCGAGATGCTCGAAGGCGAAGCCCACGTTGCTGCCCTGTCCGGCAGTGTCTTCTATTACGGCTGTTACGCCGCTTGTCCGGTCGAGGGCTATGTTGATGCTTTCGGCCACTCGGTCGAGGCATTGCTCTATGTCTATCTGCTTCAGATGCGAGCCAGGATGGAAGTTCAGCATTTGCAGCCCAAGCTGTTCGCAGCGGTGCATCTCCTCCTCAAACGAGGCGCGGCTTTTCTTTATCAGCTCGTCGTCGGGATGCCCCAGATTGATGAGATAGGAGTCGTGTGGCAGTATGTGGTCGGGCGTGAAGCCGTATTGCTGGCACCGCTCCTTGAAGAGGTTGATGCTCTCGGGCTCCAGTGGCTTGGCGAACCATTGCCGTTGGTTTTTGGTGAACAGTGCGAAGGCGTTGGCTCCTATCGCATGGGCGTTTGTCGGCGCGTTCTCAACGCCGCCTTGTGTCGATACGTGTGCTCCTATATATTTCATCTGTTTTATACTTTAGGTTTTAATTATCTGATAATGAAACATTGGGGTCAGCGTTCAAAGAGAACTTCCACTTTGTCGAACCCCATCCCGGCAAGTATTTTCTTCATTTGCCTTACAGCGTTCTCCTCTGCCTCTTGCAGGTTTTTCTCTGTATAGCAGTGGGCGAGCATCTGCTGATGGGCGCGGCTGTAGAGCGTCTGGCGGTCTTGGTTGGTCCATCGTCCGCTCTCGTAGAACGACTTTGTGCGCGCCTCGTCGATGAAGTCGCGGTCGAGCAGCTTTACCTTCGGAAGCGTTACCACCACAGTGTCGCCCTTCGTCTGCATCCACCCCTCCTTGGCGCTCTTCAGGTCGATGCCGAAGCGCAGCGTGCCGTAGTAGATGCGCGCCAGTTTGGAGTCTTTTATCCATCCTTTGCTCACGGTGTCTATCATCTCCTCGTCGGAGACGGAGAGCAGCTCCCACTCGCCGATGTCGCGGATAGACTGTATCTGTTCGGGCGTCAGGTTGATGCTTTGGTCAACAGTTACTTCCACTGCCGCCTTCTTTGGCGAGAGCATCGTCCATACCACCACCAGCAGCACCAGCGCCGCCACTATCAGTTTCAGCGTCGAGTTAGTGTTGCTTGTCTTCTTTTTCCTTCTGACCATGTCTTCTTCTCTCTTAATGATTTGTCTATTTAGGCTGCATCTTTCTGAAAGTCTCCGGGTCGAGCAGAGTCTTTATGTCGCTCTCGCCAAACTTCTTGCCGAAGGTGATGGTGATGTTTTCGCGCTTGTATCCCATCTTCTCCACCATCGGAATGAGCAGGTTGGCAGCCCCCTCCTTTGCCGTCTCTATGATGCCCAGTCGCGGAATGCTCTGTATGATTGATGCGCGTCCCTGCTGCTCATAGCTGGTCATCTCGGCGTCGCTGAAGTTGTGGCGCACCAGTCCCACGTAGCTCTTGATGTTGTTTTGGTCGATCTTGCTGCTCGTCATTATCACCTTCGGAGCAGGCAGATATATGGTGATGCGCTCGCCGTCGCGCACCACGTTCTCTTCTGAGAAGTCGGCAAAATCTACGTATGCCTTCAGCGTGGCGTCCATTGGTATGGCAATCTTGCGGTCGCCCAGAGGAAGCGGAATGTTGAAGTCGCGGCTGAGGATAGAGCCCCTCAGCATCGGCTGGTCGTCGTGGGTCACAATCTTGTGGATGCGGTACTCCGCAGTATATACGCGCGAGCATCTTTGCACCTGCATTATCAGCATGGGCACAGAGTCGAGGCTCACGTGCCGCTCCTCGACAGTCTCGCTCTTCTGCTTGCTGCCGCAGCCAGCCAGCAGCGTTGCTGCCAGCATAAGGGTCAATAGGCTTGTTCTCACCGTTCTGTTTTCTTTTGTGCCGCAAACTTACTAATTTTTTTTCAGATATCAGCCGCTTTTCCTCGAAAAAATGCGTGCGAAGCATCATTATCCCCGAAAATCGCCATATATATCGGGCGCAATCTCTCAGAAGCAACGTCTCTCCAACATCGTGCAAATTCCGTAGCAACTGCCTGCTGTGCCGACAGATGCACACTGCTATCACCATCCTTCTCCATACTGACCGCAGACCGTACTCAGTAAATCAAATTGATTTACTGAGCAAATCAAATTGATTTACTGAGAGCGACCCCCGATGGACATTTTTTCCATCGTTTTCGGACTGACTTGATGTGGTGATGGAACAATTTTTGGCTGAATGTGAAAAAATGATATTTCCGACATGGCCGTTTTAAACTTTCAGCCGAGTTTGGTGTCAAATAATCAGTACGGAAAGAAAATCATTACATTTATTATTAAAAGGAAAAAGATTATGAAAAGACAAATGTTAGCACTCGCCGCAGCAGTGATGCTCAGCACGGCGGCAATGGCACAGGACGACAACAACCAGCAGCAGCAACGGCAGCGTCCGCCGAAGATGGACCGCTCGGAAATGATGAAGATGCACGTGGAGCGCATGGCAAAGGAGCTGAACCTGAGCGACGCGCAGAAGACGAAGGTGCAGGCCCTGAACGAGAAATATGCCGACAAGATGGGCCCGATGGGTGGTCCGCGCGGCGGCAAAGGCGGCCCTCGCGGCGGCATGAAGCAGAAGAAGGAGAATGCCAAATCGACCGACGGCACGAGCGGAGCCACTCAGCAGCAGCGTCCGCAGCTGACCGAAGAGCAGAAGCAGCAGATGGAAGCCCGAATGAAGGAGCACAAGGCTGCCCGCGAGGCCTACGAGACGGAGCTGAAAGGCATACTGACCGACGAGCAGTACCAGACATATCAGACGAACCAGAAAAACCGTCGCCCGCAAAGAGGTGGCGGCAAGCAAAAGAAGCAAGACTAACAGGCGGCACTAATCTCATGCCGCATGGTAAAAAGAAAGGATAACCTATATCGCAAGTTGAGTGTGCGCAGTGATGCGCGCACTCTTTTTAGCGGCCTCTCAATCATCAATCCTTGCGGCAATGGAGAAAAAGTGGCTCGGAAATTTGCGAGAAACGGCGGAAAAGTGTAACTTTGCACCAATTTTGAAAGAAGAATAGAAAGAAGATGAAAAAAGATTGTATTCTGGTAACAATTGTTGCCCTGATATGTGCTTGCGGGGGAAAGCAACAGCCTGTCCAGAACGTGCAGAACGACTCTACAGAGACTGTGGAGCAGAAGAAGGCAGTGGTAAGCGCAGAGACAACGGAGTGCAACTATCACCATGAGACGGAGGTGGGCGACCACACCGTGATATTCGAGATGAGAGGCGAGTGGCCTGCGGCCGACAATGCCGTGTGCGACTCTGTGCGCGAATGGCTTCGCAAGGAACTCTTGCCTTCCTACGACAGCGTGATGGCGGGCAACGCCATGACGGCTTTCGCAAAAGGCTGCGAGGAGAAATTCCTGCGTGCCGACCGCAAGGACGACGGCGGTTCTGCCGAGAGCGTCAGATGGATAAACATAGCGAAGGAGTTTGAGAGCGACAGCATCGTCAGCTTCAGTTTCACCGAGACGGCAACCTATTCGTCGGGCAACCACGACCGTGCCCACCAGATAGGCGCCACTTTCCGCAAGCGCGACGGCCACCGATTCACATGGGCCGACTTCAAGCTTAGAGGTGTGCTGCAGGGAAGACACGTTACGCTGGCCGAACTGTTGCAGAAGAACATGCCCGAATATGAGATTCGGCCGTACAGCAATCCGGAGGCCGACCTCGTGCTGCCCGAAAACGCTCCTTTCTGCGTGGGCGAGGGGCTGATGTTCGTCTATGGATGGTATGAGATATCGGGCATTGCCGAAGAGTTTTCGCAGGGAGTGATACCCTACAGCGACATGATGCCCTTCCTCAGCAAGGATCTCACCCATGCGCTCGGGTTCTTGGAAGAATAACAACAACAGATAAGATATGGACGGATATGGATGTTTGGCGTCGCTCGTAATCGGCGCTCTCGCTGGCTGGCTGGCCGGTTTCTTCGTGAGAAAAGACAAGCAGGGATGCCTGTGGAACATGCTGATAGGACTTGTCGGCGGATTCATCGGCGGCAACATCTTCTCGTGGCTCGGCATCTCTTGGGGCGGACTTCTGGGGACTATCGGAACGGCGGTGGTCGGAGCGGTGATACTGCTCTGGGTTTGGAACAAACTGAGAGACTGACGTGCTGCTTTCCGCATCTCTGATTCGCAGAGCAAGGGAAGAGTGCCCATAGTCCGTAAAGAGATCTTCCGACACCGGAAAGCACGGCGAAAAAGTAGAAAGCAGGCTCGAATGGTTGGCTGATTGATTAAAAAACGTTAATCGCCGGCTGATTTTCCACTCTCCGCTTCCCGTTTTCGATTTAAAGCAGTAACTTTGCACCCGCATTTTTAAAAACAAGAAGTAAGACATGTATTTAGATCAAGCAAAAAAACAAGAAATCTTTGGACAGTACGGAAAGTCTAACTCTGATACTGGTTCCGCTGAGAGCCAGATAGCATTGTTCTCCTACCGTATTTCCCACTTGACGGAGCATCTGAAAAAGAACCGTAAAGATTATACTACCGCTCGTGCCCTGACGGCACTGGTAGGAAAGCGTCGCGCCCTTCTTGATTATCTGTACGACAAGGACATCAACCGCTATCGTGCAATCGTGAAGGCTCTCGGTCTGCGCCGATAATCGCAGTGCTTACACTCAAAAAGGAATGTCCCGCGCCCGTAATGTTACGGAGATGCGGGACATTCCTTTTTTCGCCCTACGGTTAAAAACCTTTAAACATTCTGAACAAAACGTCCCCGTTTGGCAGATAAATAGTAATTTTGCACAAACGACTGCCAATCAACAAGGTGAAATTAACTAATTAAAACTATCTATAATGAACAAGCGAAACTTATGGCTTTTGCTGCTGCTCATCATTGCCTCTGCGGCACATGCCCAGCGAAAGACCGACATCCTCGACCGCGGACTCGTGGCAACCATAGCTGCTTCGGGGACGGGCAACTTCGTAAGCTGGAGAATATTCGGCGAGGAGTATTACGACACCAAGTATAATCTCTATGCCAACGGCTCACTCGTAGCCGAAGGACTGAAGGTCTCCAACTATGTGCACTCTGCCGGCAACGCTTCGACCACCTATCAGGTGGCAGCCGTAACGAAAGGCGTCGAGGGCGAGAAGTCGGCGGCAGTGAAACGGTGGAGCGGCACGATGACGTCGAGCTTCGGAAACGCCAACTATGGATACATGGACGTGCCGACGCAGCCCGTCTATGACCGAAAGGGGCATCTTCAGACAAGCAACTACGAACTGAACGACGTGTCGCTTGCCGACGTCGATGGCGACGGCATTGCCGAACTGATTGTGAAGCGCAACTATACGCCCGACAACAGCTCGGTGAACAACGATTCAGCCTACAACCACATAGAGTGCTACAAGGTGGACGGCACGCGACTCTGGTGGATAGACCTCGGTCCGAACATGGTCAGCGGCCCCGACGAGCAGTATGACGTCGTGGGATTCGACTGGGACCAAGACGGAAAGGCCGAACT
>Ga0065708_1000124_pt1 | contig 11242 bp, 13 predicted proteins | sample Hoacrofraction12_2_FD_59095 | JGI IMG/M metagenome (GOLD analysis project Ga0065708, IMG submission 59095) | Hoatzin crop microbial communities from Cojedes, Venezuela, sample from fiber fraction 12 v1 | ecosystem: Host-associated > Birds > Digestive system > Esophagus > Crop | place: Venezuela... | reverse complement strand
GCCGCTGTGGTGAAAATGCTCGACTCGCTCGGCGTGGAGCCGGAGAGCATCAAATACGATAACTTCGGCGGCTGACGCCAGCCGAAGTTAATTGACAGTTGACAATTGACAATTGACAATTAGCACGGCAAGCCGTGCGTATCGCCGTTCTGGCGCTGGAGCTCTCCGCAGGAGCAGTCCCGGCTGGGCCGGGTTTGTCCGAAAGATTTCGCCTTATAAAAGAAAGAAGCTCGTGAAAGCGGGCTTTTTTCTTTTAAATATTGTCGGAATGCGAAAAAAGTCGTACCTTTGCAGCCGAAATTATCTTTGCAGCNGAAAAAAAGAAAAGTGTATGAGAAGAGGAATAATCCTTTTGGTTGTCATTCTCTGTGGGNTAATGTCGCCGANGGCATTGAGCGCACAGACGGAGCGCACGCCATACGAAGACTANCGCACCATCACCACCCGCAAGGCGATGAAGGTGGAGTATAATGGTGTCAGGCCGACTATCGCCGATTTCGCCCGNGCATATTGCAAGACCTATCCTGTGGCGGTTACGAAGGCTCTGNTNCGTGTCTTGAACACCCCTTCTTTGGCAGGCACTGAAGACGGCGGATATATGACCGAGACAGATGAGAAAAACGGATATTTGAAGACGAAGAATGTNAGGTGGCAGTTTGGCGATGAGATAGAGATGGCCTGTTGGCGTCGCAACGACGGCAAGATGCTCTTGGGAGTGAGTTTCGACACCAATACCGAGGGTAAGTCGTGGACAACCGCCGACTTCTACCTCTTCGACCCCTCCACTAATGAGCTGTCGCCGGCCGGCTATATCCGTGAGAAGGTGTATCAGATGATTTGCGACAAATACAAGCTCGACCTCGTGCAGCGTGCCACCATCTCCATCAGTATGCCGCAGGAGGGCGAGGATCTCGTCGGTTTCTTCTGGACCGGCAGCGACGAGCGCGGCCACTCTACGCTCTTTAAAGTGAAATGGGACGGCTCGTGGTTTAATTCCGTCGAAGCAGGCGAATAAGGGGCGAAATCTCTCGTGCACACATTAAAATCCCTTGTGCTCATATAAAAAAAAGTATAAATATTTAATAAAATCGTAATTTTAGGCATTATGATGTGTTAATTAAAAAAAAATGTCTATCTTTGCACCGTCAAGAAAAAAAAGATGAAGAATATGAAGAAATTATTTATTACATTAGCAATGGTGGCAGCAGGCATGTTCACAATGCCGGCAAGTGCCCAAAACGTGTATTATCAGAAATACGACGAGGTGGCAGCAGACAGCATCTTGGGAACCATTTTGTCGAATTATAACGGTCAGCCAGTGATGATTGACATTTGGGCAACCTGGTGCCCGCCCTGCAAGATGGCCCACAAGGAGATGAATCCCGTGAAGCCTAAATATATGGAAAAAGGAGTGCATTTCGCATACATCACCTCCACCACATCGCCCGCGGATGAATGGAACGGGATGATTGGAGAAATCAAGGGCGACCATTATTATGTCACAGAGGAGCAGTTGGATGCAATGATGAAGCAAGTGGGCTCTGACGGTTTCCCCACCTATCTGCTTTACGATAAAAACGGAAAATTGCAGTATAAGTCAGTAGGCTACAGGGGCTTGGAAGATATACAGGGAGCCTTAGACAGCGTAGTTGGTAAGTAACAATAGATGAAAAAAAGCCATATTCTCATAGCCGCGGCATTGCTTGTCGGCACTGAGGGATATTGCCAGGGTAGTCGGCTGCTTGACAGTCTTACATACAAGGGTGAGATGCAGGCGAGCCTCTCCACTGGCGATAATACCCCTTTGTGGCTCAATGCCAACCGCTATGGCCTCAGCAGTCTCCGCAATGCCAATGGTTATTTGCGCGGGGCTTTGGAACGTCCGCTGTCGGTGGACGAGGAGCGGCGTTGGGGTATCGGATATGGCGTGGACTTGGCAGTGCCATTGCACTACACTAGTAATTTCGTAGTGCATCAAGCCTACGGCGAGGTGCGGTGGCTGCACGGCACATTCACCCTCGGAGCCAAGGAGCAGCCTTTACAACTCAAGAATCAGGAGCTCTCTTCGGGAAGTCAGACTCTCGGCAAGAATGCCCGTCCTGTGCCTCAGGCGAGGCTCGCCCTGCCTGACTATTGGCGCATCCCCGGCCTTGGAGGCTGGCTGTGGCTGAAAGGACATTTGGCGTATGGCATCTATACCGACGGCAACTGGCAGAACCGCTTCGTGGGCGATAATGGTCATTATTCCAAAAATACGCTCTATCACAGTAAGGCCGGATATGTGAGGATTGGCAACCCCGAATATCACCATGTTACCTTTGAGGCCGGTATAGAAACGGCTTGCCTCTTCGGTGGAGAGTTGCACAACGTGATGACCAATTCCGGTCCTATGGAAAAAGTGAATGGTGAGACCGACTTGAAAGCTTTCTGGAGCGCGTTGGTGTTCGCCGGCGACGATGTGGGTGAGACAGACTATGCCAATGTCGCCGGAGACCAGTTGGGAAGCTGGGTGGCTCGCCTGAACTTCGATTTCGACGACTGGAATTTCGGCATCTACTACGACCATTTCTTTGAGGACCATTCCCAAGTTGCTTTTTTCGACTATGACGGCTATGGGGAGGGCAAAGAGTATAAAGTGAAGAAATACAACAAGTATCATCTTTATAAAATGAAGGATATGATGCTTGGAGCGGAGTTGAAACTCAAGCAATGCGATTGGATTAACAATATCGTGTTTGAGTATCTTTATACCAAGTATCAGAGCAGCAGCGTGTATCACGACCACACAGAAAATATCTCCGACCATGTGGCCGGCATCGATAATTATTACAATCACTACCTCTATGCCGGCGGCTGGCAGCACTGGGGGCAGGTGCAAGGAAATCCGCTGTATTTGTCTCCTATATATCAGGATGGCAAACTTTATGTGGGCAACAACCGTTTTGTGGCTTTCCACCTCGGCATCGGCGGTGACAACGGCTATGGGAATTTCAAATATCGTGTCTTGGCTACCTGGCAGAAAGGGTGGGGCACATACGAAGACCCTTACGTGCCAAAGCGCAAGGATGTGAGCCTTATGGCAGAGGCAGCTTATAAACTGCCAGACGATTTCTTAAGCGGCGGATGGTCGGTGAAAGGAGCCTTGGGATTCGACCACGGCGAGATTTATGGGGATAATTTCGGAGTGCAACTCACGATAACGAAGTGCGGACTGGTAACGCCTAAAAATACTAAGAACAGATGAGTAAAAGGATATTGACTATAATGATGGCTTTTGCCGCTTTGCTTGGTGTCGCCTCCTGCGATGTCGAGAGCTCAAACAATGGCAATTTCGACGGTATGTGGCATATCACCGAGATTGACACCCTCGCCACGGGCGGCGTGTATGATTTAAGCCTTGTCCGCCGCTTTTGGAATGTGGATACCCATCTGTTGGAGCTTCGCGATTATGAGGGCGTGGTGAAATTTCTTATCGCCCGCTTCGAGCTTTCCTCCAACCGCCTTATTATAAGTAGAGTTTATCTTTACGACCGTGAGGGCGGCGACCCGGAAATAACCAATGAGTATTTTGTCCAGCCGTATGGAATGTGGCAGATTCCCGACACATTCGACGTTGAGAAGCTTGAGCATTATAAGATGACGCTCAAGTCGAAAAAATACCGTATTTATTTCGAGAAATATTAAGCGGTGGATTCGCTTGCCGGGGCAAATCTTATAAGCAGACTGTCTTTACTATTGTCTGCAGGCGACACTAATCGCAAGCATTTCTTCGTAAGTCGTCAGAAGCCTTATTCAAATGGTTTCTCGCCTCTGCTGGCAATCAGTGCGTTGAGGATGAAATGGAATACTATGTATATCGCAATGTCGATAACCAATATCATGGAGGCATAGATAAGGTTCATCAGCCCGAAGTTTATGAGGATATAAAACAATGCCAGTCCGAGGATAGTGAGCAGTGCCTGATGCTGTGTCATACCGGCGCGCATCAGTTTATGATGAATGTGGTTTTTGTCGGCCTGGAACATCCCTCGGTGGTGGTAAACCCTTACCAGAGCCACCCTCACCACATCGAACACGGGGATGAGAATCAGGGTGAAGGATAGCATCAGACTGTCTTTGCGGTAGGGCATCACGTATGGGTTGTTCATCGCATATTTCACGAAGAGGAACGCCAGGATATAGCCTATCGTCAAACTGCCGCTGTCGCCCATGAATATCTTACGGTTCTTCTCCGCCTTTCCGAAGAGATTGAAATAGCTGTATGCCACCAGCACTCCGATGATGCCGGAGATAAGGATGCAGAACGGCCACACCTGTTGTTGGGCGAAGATATAGATAAAGCCGCAGAAAGCGATTATCGCAAGCCCGGCGCACAGTCCGTCGATGCCGTCGATGAGGTTCATCGCATTCACGATAAACACGATGACAAACACGGTGAACGGCATACCCACATAATAAGGTATCTCCCAAATTCCGAGGAAACCATAGAGATTATTGATATACAGGCTTGACAAGGGCAGGAAGCACGCCGCAATTATCTGCACTATGAATTTTGTTTTCGGCTTCACTCCGATGATATCGTCGATGATGCCTATGCCGTAAATCAGGAGGCATCCGATAAGGAAATAGATNCTCCACAGGCTCAGTGTAATTTCGCCTCCCATATTGGAATTCATCACTTTAAGCGCGATGAAGAGTGCCAGTAGCATCGAGGGCAGGAAACAGATGCCGCCCAAGCGTGGAATCAATGTCTTATGCACCTTGCGCTGGTTGGGCATATCATAGATATTATGCTCCTTGCAGTAATTAAGTATCAGCGGTATGCAAATTATTCCGCACACGAGGCTGAGCAGGAACGAGCCGCAACAAAGCAGTATATATATATTCATAGACTTTTCGTTTTATAATAAAAACATTGAAATCCCTTGAATATTGTATTGGCAGGCGGTAAAAATTGAAATATGATGATTTCTAAAGATTTTCCCCGAATTATTTGGCAGTATGAAGAATTTTATGAGACATATAAGAGTTGTTCAAGTTGTATCAGAAGCTCGTCGGCTGAAAAAATTCTCCAAGGATAAGTAAAGTTTATAAAAATAATTTGATGTAAATTGTAAAATAACTGCCATTTTTTTGGTGGTATCCAAAATTCTTCTTACCTTTGCCCCGATAAATAAAATTAGGGACGATGGCAACACCAATTAGACCAATACCCATTCTGACGGGTGAGGCGGCAGAGAGATTTGTTCGCTTAGCAGAAGAAGCTGAGAGAAATCCTAAGAAGATTGATTTCAGCAAGCAGAGGGAAGCTTGTAGAAAAATGCTGGAGAAGTCTCGTAAATTAGGCTATCTCTAAAATTGCTTTATGGGTTTTCTTCAGGAGAAATGTTCATTAAAAGTATTAACGCACGATATAATAATGTCGTGTGACAGCTTTTCTTGTGGCAATGAGGAACTTGATGATTTCTTTAAGAATGATTGCTTACAATACGAAAAGGCTCTGCTGAGTAAGAATTATTGCTATATTTTGGATGAAGACCCAAAGACAATAGTTTGTGTTTTTACACTTTCCAATGAAAGTGTAAGAGTTGATTTATTGCCAAACCAGCGACGTAAAAAGATTTTTAAAAGTTATCCTCAAGAAAAGAGACTAAGAAGATACCCTGCAATTTTAATAGGCAGATTAGGTGTGAACACTCTGTTTTCTAACAAGGGTATTGGAACAGAAATGATGGATATAATTAAATCATGGGTTACTTTACCTGAGAATGTAAGTGCTTGTAGATATATTGCTGTTGACGCACTAAATAATGAGAGGACACTCTCTTTTTATGAAAAGAACGGTTTTGCTTGCCTGTTTTCATCCGAAATCCAAGAAGCAGATAATGTGAAAGTAAAAATACCCTTGAAAACAAGATATATGTATTTTGATTTGATAAATTTGATTTAGAGGTAAAATGCATATTTGTTGTAAGCAATCCTTGACGTTAACAGTCGTTGCATATTTGAAAGGGAAAAAGGAGGTTTTATAATATGGGCAGTTTTGAGAATATAAGGAAATTAAGGAAAGGAGCGCTGAGATTAGTTTGCGCACTCTCGGCCAAGAGTATTCTTTATTATTGGGTATATAGAGGTATTGGTAAGATGTTTTATGAAGTGCTTAAAAAGGACAAGGGAAAGAAGGAACTTTTTGAAAATCGAGTTATAACGGAGAGCAAGCTCGAAAACTCAGAAGTAAGTTTGCAAGACAGCGGTCTCTTCTATTATCAAACAGGTTGTCTTACGATTAAGGACTATAAGGATGGAGTGCTCAAATTAGGCAAACCTAAAAAAGATGCGGAGTCTGCGTTATCTTTAAATTCGGATAATCTTTGTATATTGATTAGAGTTAATTTTATAAAACTACTCTGTTGAATATATGCATTTAATGAATAAGATAAATAATAAATGATACTGGTGTAAGATAATATTTATGAGTGATAATGTAAATAAACAACGGCTGCTAAAGAACACGGTATATTTGTATATACGCCAGATTTTCACACTGCTTGTGTCCTTGTATACATCCCGATTGACATTGAGTATCTTGGGAGTGTCGGACTATGGCGTGTATGCAGCAGTGGGTGGTGTAACTGCGATGCTCTCAATTATCACCTCTTCATTAAGTTCCTCTGGTCAGCGTTATATGTCGATAGAGTTAGGCCGGAATAACCGGGAGAAACTTGGGAAAGTGTTTAATGCTTTTGCGCAGATACAGTTTTCGATAGGTTTTGTTTTTTTGCTCCTTGCAGAGACTTTGGGATATTGGTTTGTTGCCAACAAACTCGTCATTCCAGCAGAGCGTATGACAGTGGCAGTATATGTGTTTCACATCTCAATAATCAGCTGTGTCGTCAGTATATTGAATGCGCCTTACAATGCCTTGTTGGTGGCTCATGAGAATATGTCTTGGATTGCCGTACTGTCAATTACCGAGGCTGTAGTGCGGCTTGCCTTGGTTTATTCGCTTACCTTTATCAGTTATGACAAACTGCTGTTTTACGCACTTTTTTTGTTGTTTGTTCAAATTTTGTATCGCATAATTTCTTTAGTTTATTGCAGGGTAAAATACCCAGAGTCGAAGATGGTGATGCATTTTGAGCGGCCACTATATTTTCAGATGTTGAAATTCGCGAGTTGGAATATGTTGTCGAATGGCGCGATACTCTGTTTCATTCAAGGAGCCAATATCCTTATAAATTTGTTTTTCGGCCCTATTGTCAATGGCGCATATACGGTGGCCTATCAGGCTTATTCCGGTATCCGCTCTTTCTGCAGCAGTTTTCAGTTAGCCTCCAATCCTCAAATAATAAAGTCATACACCTCCAAAGACTTAAGCGAGATGCATACATTGATATTTTTTGTATGCAAGATATCCTTTTTTCTGATATTCTTGTTTTCGCTTCCCTTTTTGCTGAAGGCTGACTATATAATGCATTTATGGCTGAAAGAGGTGCCCGAGCACACCACCTATTTCTTTATTTTGATGCTTATATACGCATATTGCGATGTCCTGGCTTATCCTTTAGACATCAGTGCGCAGGCCACAGACAAGATAAAGAATTATTGCATCGTGATTTCCATCGTGGTTATAATGATATTGCCAATTACATATATATTATATAATGTGGGAATGGTGCCAGAGTCGATATATTATGTGGCAATATGCGTGTCGTTTGCCAGCATAATCATCCGCCTTGCAATGCTTAGAAAACTGATATCAATTAACATTCTAAATTTTATGCGCAAAGTGCTGATTCCTGCAGTGCAAGTGTCTCTGTTATCGCTTGTTATACCTCTTTTCATAAGTCGGTATTTTGGAAACAATTTAATATCGTTTGTTCTTTTCGCTTCTATAGTATACGTGCAGACTGCTGCTATTATTTTTTTCTTAGGTATAAATAGGCAAGAGAGAGCGAAGTGTGTTGACATAGTAAAAAAACGTTTAGAATATAAAGTAATTTTTAATCAATACTTAGTGATTTTTTAAATATATGTTAATTTTCAACAAAGAACCATGCCTTTGACTGGGTTTTACCTCCTTTCGGAAGGGCTTCCTGGGTCATAAAAATGACTAGAAAAGTGGTATCAAAAATAGTGTTAGATAATTCAAGAAGTAGCTAAAATTTGACAAACTGCTGATTCCAGTAACTTGGCAGTAGAAAATACTCAAACATTAGCGACATGAATAAAACTATTAAATATCAACGATTTCAAAAAAAAACTCTTATATTAGGGCGTCGCCTATGCGGCGTGATTGTCAAATTTTTAACGAATTATTACAATGTATAAAGAAAAAAAATAGTATGTATAAATTATTGCGATTCGAAATTCGAGTTACAAAGGAAATACAATTCATTTACGGCATTGCGCTACGGCAAGGCTGATGAAGTGATAGAATATTCACCCAAAGATATAGAGCAGTCGTTTATCGATGAAAATTCAGAGATTTTTTCTATAAAGCGCGGTGCAGGCTTGTGGCTGTGGAAACCCTATTTAATTTTAAAGACGTTAGAGTCTCTCTCCGATGGCGAATATTTGATGTATACCGATAGTGGCTCTTTTTTTTGCGGATGTATTACGAGTTTGATTGATTCATTAGAGAAATCTGCCGAAGATAGAGGGATAATGTGCTTTGAATTGCCACTGTTCGAATGCGAGTGGACGAAAAGAGAGACAATGCAGCGGATGGGTTATAAGGGCGATAAAGACCATCAAATCCTTGGTAGTTATATATTGATGAGGAAATGTGATTTTGTTGTCAATTTTATTAAGGAGTGGCTTGATGCTTGCAAGGATATTGTGAATTTGCACGGCGATAACTACACCGATTTAGTGGAAAATTCTAATTTCGTCGCTCACAGGGAAGATCAGTCTGTATTGAGTATTCTGTGTCATAATTATGGCATTCAGCCTTTTCGCGATCCCTCGCAATATGGCGATTATCCTTGGGAATATGCCAGCAACAAAGGCTCAAAGAAACGATGGAGCTTTGAAATAAAAGAATATCCTAACTCCCCCTTTGGCAGAATTATAGTGTCAAACAGGAAGATTGAACCGATAAAATTCTATAAAAGATTAAAGAAAAAAGATAAGTTTAATAAATTTGGACTTTATAACAAATGGATATTTAAGATGCGATGGGGAGCTTTTTATGGGGTTTTGGAGTGAAATCAAGAAAATAAGCAGACTATAGATCGTCTGAATCGTGAGGATTTCCTTAAATAATTGATATCCTTTGAAATGATATTACATATAATTTTGTTTTAAAACCAAACTCTTTATGTTTTTTTCTTATTTACTGAACTTTCGCAAGTAAACGAGGGTATAAAAGTAAAAATACTTAACATAAAATAATGAAAGAAAAAGGATCTAAAGTTTGCGTATATCATTGAAAATGAGTATCTTTGCAGTGAAAATAAACAATAAAAAACAAAGGTAACAAACTCAGAGCCATATGCAAAGGTAGTAATATTTTTTCAGAACTCGGCAACTTTTTCAAAGAAAATGCCGAAAGTAAAGTGATAAACTGATTATAGCGGTGAAAGGGTACCACCTGTATCAATTTAAAGGGTACCGCCAAAAAGCGTGTTAAGGGTATCGCAATTTTCTTTGTTGCGATACCCCTTAAAGATTAATATCACACGTTGTTAAGCGAGACAAGTTTTCCTTGTTTTCTCATTCTAAAAAACTATGTTTTCAGATTGATGTTTCACGTTGTCACGGAGTCGTATCTTCTCCGTCTTTTTCGCATTGATTCACCTTTCAAATCTATGTGTGAGGAAGTGTTGACCAACTGGTCATTGAGCGAGCTTAATGTATAGTGCCTCTCATCTTGGATGCGGGCATATATAAATTTGTAAAGCTGTAAAGCTGGTTGAATGCCGACTCTACAGGCCCCTTGTCTCTGGGTCTCCTGACCCGGCAAGGCCGTGACACCGATTTGGTAATAAACAGCCCATTCCGTGCATGCGTCGTTTAGCGTAGGACAGTAGCGGTCGCTTTTCTTCACCTATTGCTTCATATTGTCGCTCTTCGCAATACCTGACAGTGCTCCCATATATTCCAGTCCTTTGTTAAGACCGTTAAAGAAGCATTCTGTAGTAGCATTAGGAATCGCCATCATAAACGGCAGCTGGCTGTATGGCATCACGCATACGAGAACCACAACCTTTATAGACTCGCCCGTCTGCCTCTGTCAGGTACAGAGGGTCGCCGGCAAAATCTATCTGCCATTCCTGGTATGTGTTGTGGTAAGAGTAACTGTGGGAATAGCAGTAATTCTTCACATACTTCTTGAATTGGGTGTAGCCATAGCCTTGAGGGCATTGCTTGATTAGAAATCACAGTAAACAAGCTGCACGTTGGCATAACGCTTTGAGAGCCGCCTGACTATCTCAGGCATTAGGGAATCAAGTTCCGTCTTCCTCTCGTCTGCTGGAGGAGGTGCGGACTTCGGCTGTAGAAGAGCCTCCAATTCAGCGTCTGGGAGACGTAGAAGCTCCTCGTTGCTCAACTTGGTGTCTTTCACCGCTTTTATGTAGCGGGACACCGTTCTCTTACTGGAGTGGATCTCACGGGCTATAGCGTTTTGTGAGGCGCCGCTCTCCAGCATCTGAATAATCATTTTCAATTTCATGATTTGTACTTTTTTATTCATAAAATTAAATTAATTTATTTAATGGCAATATGCCAATTGCAAAATAAATCAATTATTTCAGAAAAACAAAAGGAACGGTGCTGTTTTTGATAAAAGACTATTCTTATGTGTAACAGACTCTATTCACAGTATGCTATGAGTGGTACCCTTTGGAGGCTATGTGTGGTACCCTTTGGAGTGCTATGGGTGGTACCCTTTGAGTGCTATGGGTGGTACCCTTTGAGTGCTATGGGTGGTACCCTTTGGAGTGCTACGAGCGGTACCCTTTGAGTGATATTATCACTTTTTTGTCTTATCTTGAAATTTTCTTGCTTAATATTTTGTGATATGGGAAAAAAAGTGTAACTTTGCCACGAAAAAATATGATAATTCTTATCGAGTAAAAAAAGTATGATAATAACAAGAACACCTTACCGTATGTCGTTCTTTGGAGGAGGAACCGATGTCCCGGATTTCTTCAATAAGCATAGAGGCGCTGTAATTTCTAACAACGTTTGATAAGTTTTGTTATGTTAATGTGCGACATAATTCCCCCATTTTCAT